>Ga0194131_10007351_pt1 | contig 14854 bp, 15 predicted proteins | sample TA2KigO120mmetaG_FD_148631 | JGI IMG/M metagenome (GOLD analysis project Ga0194131, IMG submission 148631) | Freshwater microbial communities from Lake Tanganyika, Tanzania - TA2015053 Kigoma Offshore 120m | ecosystem: Environmental > Aquatic > Freshwater > Lake | place: Tanzania: Lake... | reverse complement strand
CCCCAGCCAGGGCACGTAATTCGGCATGAACGCCCATGAGCGGCGGTGTATCGCCGAGGGGCCGTAACCCTGCAACGCCGCCCGATGCTTGGCGCACGGGTATCCCTTGTTGGTGTCGAAATGCCAATGCGGATAGTCCCGCGCCGCCCCCCGCATCTCGCGGTCACGCGAAACTTTCGCCAACACCGAAGCGGCCGCCACCGAAACACAAGTCGTGTCGGCCTTGACCTCGACGACGACTTGGCGCGCATGCGGCGAGACGAAGTCCCACCGACCGTCGACGATCGCCGCGTCAGCACCGGCACCAAGGGCGGCAAAGCCCCGACTGGTCGCCAACTTCTGCGCCCCGACCATGCCCAACTGGTCGCACTCCTGAGCCGACGCCGCACCCGTCGACCATCGCCAGCACGACGCGGCGACAACTTCAAACAACTCTTCGCGCTGCATCTCGGTGAGTTGTTTCGAATCTCGCACGCCACCCAAGACCAAGGCCGGTTCGTCGGCGAACAAGGTTTCTTCGCGCAACATCGCAATGCCGATCACCAGCGGACCGGCCCAACTTCCCTTGCCGACCTCGTCGATTCCCACGATCGTGCGGGCACCAGCGGCAAACAACCCGCGCTCGCGCGACGCATCGGGCCACGGCCGGAGTCGCTTCGTCACCCGAACATCTCGGTCAGTACGGCTCGTGCTTGATCAACACAGATGCACGCTCGCGGGCGAAGAACTGAACTCACCGACTCTGCACCACGTCTCGCTTTGCAACAGCGTCTCGGCCCCCTCGCCCGTCACCGCCGCGAGCAGACCACCGCTCGTCTGCGGATCCATGCACAATGCCACGCTCGCATCATCCGTCGTCGTCGCGTCAAAACTGAAATGCTCGGCGACATATGCGCGATTTCGGGCGTCCCCTCCCGTGCGTACGCCACGACGCGCGGCCTCCAACGCCCCTGCGTACGCGCGCAACTTCGCCGACCGCAAAACAAGTTGCACGCCCGAACGCTGCGCCATCTCCCAACCGTGACCGGCCAAACCATAACCGGTCACATCGGTGACGGCGTGAACGGCCGCGCCGAGGCGCTGCAACTGCTCGGATGCGTCGCGATTCAAACGACGCATTCCGCTTATCACCTCGGCCTTGTCGCTCGCCGACCCGCCCGTGAGCGCAAGCCCGGTGCCCAACGGTTTCGAGATCAGGGCGACATCACCCGTCACCGCCCCGCCTTTGCGAAATATTTTTTGCGGATGGACCACGCCCTGCACCGCCAATCCGAAGATCGGCTCGGGGTTCCGTATCGTGTGACCACCCGCCACAGATCCGCCGGCTTCGACCACCACTTCGGCCGCGGCGGCAAATATCTCGGTGATCGCCTCGCGCGGAAAGTGCTCGGGAAACGCGGCGATGTTTATAGCCATCACGACGCGACCGCCCATCGCGAACACGTCGCTGCAAGCATTGGCCGCGGCGATCGCGCCAAAATCGCGCGGGTCGTCGACCAGCGGCGGAAAAAAATCGGTGGTGCTGACGAGGGCGACATCGCTTGAAACTTGATACACGGCGGCGTCGTCGAACGGGGCGAGACCAACCAACAGAGCGGGGTCGATCCGGGATCGTGTACCCGAGGCCAACTCGTCGACCAAATCTTTGAGCAGATTCGCGCCCCACTTGGCGGCGCACCCTCCGCACGAGGTCCATTCGGTGAGTTTTAGCGACGACACGGCTGAAACTGCAACTTTGTCGCTCATCAACTCGAGTCTATTTCACGGCCAGATTTTGAGCCGGGACAAAACCGCCGAGCAAAGTTTCGCCGCGCATCTGGGTGCTGACAAACGACTCGTCGATCGCGGTGGCGACGACTCTGGCCCGCGCTGGTCCGTGCACTTCCCACAACACCGCCGGCTTCGCGCCGTGCCAGCGCACGGCGTAAGAAACAAGATGCTCGGGCGTCGCCAAGAGATTGTGGCATTCGAAGTTCACCCCAACCCACGATTGATCGATGCCCCGCGGGCAAACATTGATCGCTCCGTCGAAATTCATGGCGATCAACTGCGACTCGACCCACGCGACCCGGCGAACTGGCGATAACTCGCCGAGTTGCCGGAGTTCGAATCGTGCGGCGACCCGTGCCAGCTTCGACCAGGCCCGGTTCAGATCCTGCACGCCTCGAGTCTCACCGGCGCGATGCAAGATCATCGCCGCCGACAACAGCGCCCGATCTTCGACCCAGGTCAATTCATTGCGCTTGGCACAACTACGCACTATCTTTTCCCCCGCCACGGCGATGTTGTCAATCAAACTGCGCGCGGCAACACCAGGCGACGCATCGATGCTGTCACCGAGGCGCACCCTCTCTGCGCTTTCCAAAACAAAATCGACGGGGTCCAAATCAGGGCGCATCATGTCGTTATCTGCAGCCGCCGACAACAACAAATCGCATCGCGCGAGCGTCAGCGCCTGACCCCATGACGGTTCTGGCACATCGACGCGGCTCGAAACCTGCAGCGCACTCAGCCAACCGCGCTCGACTTGCGCGAAACTCGGCAAGGCCTCGAGCCGCCGGGCCGATATTCGTCGCGAGTCGCCCGCCAACGCCACCGCCACCCGCAAACTGGCACGATGCCCAACCGGAAACACGACGCTTTGGCCCGGCAGATCGATGCCCTGCACGCCGGTCGGGCTCGGTTCGCGCATCATCGCGATATCACCGCGATCAAACGCCACGGCGAACGGCAACGACGAATCGTTGAAGATTTCGACGACGATCGCGCCCCCGAAATCAGCGACACCATATATACGGTGAACGGCGTCGCCGCCCGGCACCTTGATTCGCGTCTCGACAACCGGAACATTCGACAGCGCCCGCTGACGCACGGTGGTTTCACGCGAGGGTCGGTACCAGCGGTCGGCGGCGGCGATGAACCAGCGCAAACGCTCTTTTCCGTCGAAATACAAATCGCCCCACGCGTTGACACTGGCCCTGCACGCATTGCCCGCGACGGAACCAACGCCGTAACCCGCGCCCGAAACTGAGCCCGCGCCGGCACGCACCCCGATCGATCGCATCAGCGCCCGCCCACCACTAGAACTCAGACTTGATCGTGCGCGCCATCAACTGCACGAGAGCATCTTTGGCGCTCGTCGCGCCTTCACAAACCGCCGCGACCTGCTCGGTTATCGGCATCTCGACACCGTGACGCTGCGCGAGTTGCAGCACCGACAACGACGACCGCACACCCTCGGCGACCATCGACATCGAACCGGTGATCGCCGCGATCGACTCGCCGCGACCAAGCCGCACACCCACCGCCGAGTTGCGACTCTTCGCCGACGCACATGTAGCCACCACGTCACCCAAACCTGCAAGACCCATGAAAGTATTCGGGTTCGCCCCCAACGCCACGCCGAGCCTCGACATTTCGGCCAAGCCGCGGGTGATCAGCGTGGCTTTCGAATTGTCGCCGAATCCCATGCCCTCGACGATGCCGGTGGCGATCGCGATCACATTCTTGACCACCCCGCTGATTTCACAGCCCACCACATCGGCGTTCGTGTAGACGCGCAAAGTCGGCGACGCCACAACTCTTTGGATATCTCGGGCGATCTGCTCATCGACGCACGCGACCACCGTCGCCGCCGGCTGCCCGAGCATTATTTCGTGTGCCAAGTTCGGCCCAGTCAATACCGCCACCGGGTTCTCGGGCATCAGTTGTCGTGCTACCTCGGTCATTCGATTCAACGAGTCGCGCTCCAAACCTTTCGACAAACTGACGATCGGCACTGTGGCGGCCACGTGCGGGGCAACGCGCGCCGCAACCTCGCGAAATCCGTTCGACGGCACGGCCATCATCACGATCGACGCGTTCGAAACCGCAGCGGCGAGATCGGCCGAACAGAGCAGATTTCCGACCAACTTCGAACCCGGCAGATAGTCGTGGTTCTCGTGTCGCGTCGAAATCTGCTGGGCCAACTCGGCTCGACGGGCCCACAACACGGTCTGGCAATTCTTGGCCACCGCGTTGGCCACCGTCGTACCCCACGAACCGGCCCCAACCACAGCGACGTGTATTTCCACCTCGGCAAGCGTATGCGCACAAACTGGTGGGCAACCCTAGGCTTCGCCCGTGACTTCTGCGCAACCGACCATCGATTATTCGAGAGTCGGTGTAGTCATCCCGGTCAAGGCATTTGACCAGGCAAAAGAGCGTCTGTCAGATCTGCTGACGCCCGCCGAGCGCATCGCCCTGACGAAGTATTGCGCCGAACAGGTGATTCGTGCGGCCGAAAAATTTGAAACCTTCGTCGTGTGCGACGACCCGCAGGTCGCCCAATGGGCCCGCGCACTTTCAACCCAAGTCGTTTGGCAACCAGAAATCGGCCTCAACCTCGCGGTTCGCGCAGGGGTCGAATTCGCCAAGTCCAGGGGAAAAACTCTGGCCATCGTCAGCCACAGCGATCTGCCGTTGGCCACCGATTTCGCGGCGTTGCTCGTCGGTCAAACGGGCGAGTTGTTGAACTCTTCGGTCACCCTCGTGCCCGACCGCCATCACGACGGCACCAACATCATCGTCTTGCCCACCGACTCGGGCTTCGAATTTCGTTATGGCAAGCACAGTTTCGATGCGCACCAACAAATGGCCAAGAAACTCGGTTTACAAACGCGCGTCCTCGATGACGCAAATCTCGCGGTCGACATCGACACCGCCGAAGATTTGGCTTTCGCCCAAAAACTCAAAAACCTCGGATAAATGAAAGAAGAGGGGCCGAAGCCCCTCTTCTTACGGTATTCCGAACCAACTTGCTTGAAGTGGCTTAAGGCCTTATTTCTTGGCCTTACGACGCCTCTTCTTTGCAGGTGCCTTCTTGGCCTTCTTGCGCTTCTTTGCTGCCATTTTTTTCTCCTTGTTGTTTGGTATTACTTATTAGCGGTTTGGATTCAGTTGAGCTTTGAGTGTTGAACTCGAGCTGAACTTCATCGCAGTTGAGGCTTTCACCTGCACGGGAGCCCCAGTTTGGGGATTCCTGCCGATGCGAGCCTTTCGCTTCGAGGTACTGAACGAACCGAAGCCCGGCCAAGCAACCTTGTCGCCTTGCATAGCTGATGAAACGACAAGATCAAAGAACTCGCTGATCGTGCGTTCGGCATCCGCCTTCGACACTCCAGCTTTCTGTGATACTGCGTCGATCAATTCTGCTTTAGTCATTTCCTTACCTTACTTTCCCGGTTTCGGATTACCGTCGAACATCCATTTGAGTGGATCGGAAAAAGAATTGCAAGCATCATCGGCATTCGCGACGCATTCCAAAATTTTGCCACGCACTCGACACGGTTCGAAAATTTTCTGAAACAATTGCGTCATCGGCGATCTTTTCGTCGAAGTCTTGATTTCAAACGATTCTTCGCGGCAGTGCACGAGCCTCGAGACAATCTCGGCAAACCCTTATTTTGTAAGCATTTCAGCGTCAACTTGATGATCGGCGCCGGTGCTGGCAACCCAACTGCGCCTTGTCGATAGACCTCGCGAAAAAATTTCATTCGTCCCGACAAACCACGGTCAAACTAGCCGTCGTCGGTCAATTTTCGGCCTGGAAAACATTTTTTGAAGAAATTTTCAAAATTCCAATAATTTCGGCGCCAAAACGACCCATTTGGCTCCCGATATCCACCAACCCGCCAATCTCAGAGACAACAATTAACTTCGTTGTCCTCTTCAAAATCAATTTCTGAAAGAACCGCCGAGCAGTTCGCCGAACTTTTCACAACTCCAATCGGCACGCGCATTGTGCTCGACACTTCGGTTCTCGTTGCCGACCCGAACTGTCTGCACGGGTTTACGAACTGCGCGATCGTGATTCCTCTGACCGTGATCGAAGAATTGGATGGTCTGAAAACCCGAATGGACGACGTCGGGCGGTCGGCACGCAGCGCGCTGCGCTCGATCGAAGACCTGCGTCGCAAAGCGGGCGGCTCACTCAAAGAACCGACGCCGATAAACGGGTCGGAAACGAGCGGAACCGTGCAAATCGAGGTCAACGGCATTCAGCAACATCTGCTCGTCGAGCACGGCCTCGACCCGAAGGTGCCCGACAATCGAATAATCGGCGCGGCTCTGAGTCAGGCATCGATTTCGCCGACCTGCATCGTTTCCAACGACGCCGCGCTTCGGATCAAGGCGGCCCACATGGGTTTGACCGCGCTCGAACACCGCCCCGTCAACGCCGGTCGCTCCGAAAGACCGATGGGCTGGTCGACGCTCGACACCTCGGTCGATGTGATCGACAGCCTCTACAGGTCGGAGGGCATCGAAAAGTCGCGGATCGCCGCCGCCGAGGGCCTCTATGAGAACAACTTCGCCGTATTGCGGTGCGGCTCGCAATCGGCCCTAACCCGTTGTCGCGACAACGAACTGCGACTGATGCATCAATCGGCCCCCGAAGCGTGGGGTTTGCGGGCCCGCAACAAAGAGCAACGGTTCGCCCTCGAACTTTTGTTGGATCCCCAAATCACAGTCGTCGCACTCGACGGTCAGGCCGGCACGGGCAAGACGGTTTTGGCGATCGCCGCGGGTCTCGAGCAGGTTGTCGAACAGCGTCGTTACGAACGTCTGGCGGTTTATCGTCCGCTCGTGCCAGTGGGTCGGGCCGACGTTGGTTTCCTGCCGGGTGGACTCGACGAAAAACTCGATCCATGGATGTCGGCAATTCACGACGCGGTCGTCGCGCTCACCGACAATCGATCGAGCCAAGATGCCCGCGGTCTGATCGACGATCTGATCGCCCGAGGTCAACTCACGCTCGAGTCGGTCACCTTTCTGCGAGGTCGCAGTCTGCAGGCCCAAATCGTCGTCGTAGACGAGGCACAAAACCTCGAGCCGACAACCTTGAGGACGATCCTGACCCGCATCGGCGAAGGCACGAAGGTGATTTTCACCGGCGACACGAGCCAGATCGACGCGCCCTACATGGGTGAAACGAACAACGCTCTCGCCGTGCTCGTGCAGGCGTTTGCAGGGCAAAGTTGCTTCGGTCATATAACTCTCGAGTCTTGTGAGCGCAGTGAAGTCGCCAGTTTGGCCGCCGAACTGCTTTAAATTACGGCGTTGAAATTAGGAATTCTTAGACCAAAGTTTCATCCCGTGCTGAGTTCACTTAATACCGTGAGATTTGTGACCCACGAGGCGGCAAGTATTCCCGATGATTTGAGTTTCGAGGTTCTCCAAGCGCTGAATCGTCTCAATGAATGGCGCGAGCGATCGAATTGCAAAGGCCAACGAAAACTGTTCTTCGGTCATCACTCCGAGCGACCCCAGGCCCGAATACGGCGCGAAACCAAGGCGGGCGCGTTGTGCAGGCGTTGCGAGGTCAAACCCGATTGCCGCGAGTTCGCGAGACTCAATCACGAATACGGTTTTTGGGGCGGCGAAAACGAGGAGCAACGGCATCGCGCCGGCTTCAAGGTGATGGCCCCGATCGGCGTGCGAGCAAAAGTGCTGCGTCCAAGTTCGAACGCCCAATTCTCGGAGGTCGAGCACCAACCCGAAAACTGAAGACGCGCGGCCGAGGCTTCTCGGCGTGTCATGATTGAAGTGATGACCGTGGCTCTGAAGACCCCAGACTCCCTTGTCACTTCATTCTTTGAACTGATTCAAGGTCATCACCTGACAGCCGCACTCGATCTGTTGTCCGTCGATTGCGAATACGACAACGTGCCGATCACCAAAGTCTTCGGACGACCCGCGATCGAAAAGACGCTCGGCGGTTTTCTCGCCGAATGCACCGCCTACGAGTGGATCATCCACCATCAGGTGGCATCGGGCGACCTCGAACACGGCGTGGTGATGAACGAACGCACCGACCGATTTGAAATCGACGGTCGATGGGTCGAACTCGACGTTGCCGGACTTTTCGTCGTCAACGAGTCGAAAATCGCCCTATGGCGCGACTACTTCGACCGCGAAAATTTCACCAAAGCGCTCGCCGCAAAATAGCGCCGAAGTTACGCGAGCGCACACGTCTCGGCTAGCTTCTTTGCGATGCTCGACTCGTTGAACGGCAAATCGCTCGCTGAGGTCAAGTTTGCAGTCGTCGACACCGAAACAACAGGTCTATCGGGTTCGAACGACTATGTTCTCCAACTCGGCGTGGTAATCACCCGCGGTGACGGCACGATCGAAGATCAATTCGTGACGTTTGTCAGGCGGTTTTTCTGGAAACCGGGTCGACTCGGCGCCTACAAGGTGCACGGCATCAAACGGTCAGACCTTCGCCGCGGCGTCAGGCCCGAAGCAATGCTCAGTCGCCTCGACGACTATCTTCGCGATTCGATCTTCGTCGCCCACAACGCCAAATTCGACATCGGCTTTCTGACCGGCGAAGCCGATCGCCTCGCCAAAAAACTCGCCTTCAACGGCCCGCTCGACACGCTCAGGCTTTCTCGCGCCCTCGACCCGAAACGAGTCAATTCACACCGGCTCGCCGACGTGATGAAACGTTACGGCGTCGTCGTTGCGCGTCAACACGACGCTCTAGCCGATGCCCTCGGGGCAGCAATGGTGCTCCCCCATCTGCTCGAACAACACGGCGTCACCACGGTCGAACAACTCTCGGCGCACTTCGGCGTTTGATTTCGCCTTCTTCGTCAAACCTCGGTCGAAGCCGACTGGTATCTGGCCAAAACTGCTTTTGCGGTCTGCGCTTTCAACGACTTGAATTCGCGTGGCTTGAGCACTTTCACGTTGTTGCCCGCGCGCAACAGCAGTCGACCCAACCAATGCGTCGAGGTAATCGACATGGTGACGTCGACGCTCGAGTCGGCGTTGTCGGTGCGCGAGACATAAGGGTATGACTCGACGATCCATCGCGCCGATTTCTGAACACGCAGCGTGACCTGCTGCAGGCTCTCTGAAAACCACGGCAATTCGTCGTCGCGCACCTCTCGCAACTGATCGAATACTCCGGTGCCGGCGAGACTCTCGATTCGGTCGACGCGAAAAACCCTGTCCTCACCCGACAGATGATCGTCGGCGGCGACATACCAACGACCCGAGTCTTCGAATACTTTTCGCGCGGTGATCATCCGGTTGGTGCGTCTTTGTGTCGCCGGCGAAAAATATTCAATCTCTTGGCGCTCACCAGAATTGACGGCCGCCAACAGTTCCTTTACATACCGCGTCTTGGGTAGCTGCACCTTGATCGTGTCGGCACCCGACGGCATCAGCGGCGCAAGTTTTGCCAGAGCCGTGGCCAATGGCCCTTTCTTGTCGGCTCCCGGCAACTGCATCGCCGCCTGAGCCATCACCGTAACCGCGAACAACTCGGCAGTGCTCAATTTCAACGGCCGCGAGAACACCAACGGCACTTCGGCAATCACCATGCCGTCGTCCATAAACACGTCGATCAGGGCGTCGGGCGTATATGGGGGCACGCCGCATACGGCCGCCATCTGCAGGTCTTCGACCAGTTCGGTCTCGGTCAAATTGAATTGCCGAGCCATTGCCGTAATCTTCACGCGCTTGCGCTGCATAATCCACGGCAGCATCACCAACAACCCGCCGACACGCTGCGCCGCGCTGCGAGGCCCGCGTCGTGATCGACCCGTGCTCGGCCTATTCGCCGAACCATTTTTGGTCGCGCTCTTGCCCGGTTTCTGCGCCTTGCGCGGTTTCGTTGACCTCGACTTGGCGGTTCTTCGCTTTGCGGTCTTGCGTCTTGCGACCGATTTCTTTTTGGCGACCATCACGACCCTGTCGCGAGTTCTTCGAGCCATTGCACGATGTGATCACGAATCTCGGGTGGCGACAAAACTTCCGCGCTCTCGACCATCGCGAACAACCATTGTCTGAAGGCGCCGAGATTGGCACATGGAATCGCGAATTCGACCCCGCCATCTTCCCGCTCTCGAATCACGAAACTCTCGCCGAATTCGCGTCGCACCCCCGCGGCGAGCGCAGCATCAACCAAAACCGTCGCGGTCGTGATTTCACCGTCGCCCGCCGCCAACATCTGCTTTTCGGTTGGTACGGCCGCCACAACCTCGAAGTTTTCCGGGGTCGTGAACGTCCGCACTTCACCTGCGACTACCCGACCCTCGATTCGGTCGACGCGAAAAACTCGCTGATCGCGGCGCAGATGGTCGTAGCCGATGATGTACCAAAACCCACCGCGCGAAAGCATGCCGTAGGGGTCGACTTGACGCGACTCGCCCTTGTATTCAAAATTCAAGGTTCGTCGCTGCATCACCGCTGCGGTGATCGTGCCCATGTTTTGGTCGACCAACCCGATGTTGACGCTCATCGAAGACTTGTTGAGGTGACGCTCGCCCCCGAGTTTCCACAGCGCCTCTTCGCCGTGTTGCGCACCAAGGTGCACCGTCGCCACGGCAAGTTGCAGCGCGTCGCGTTCTGATTCGGTCAGACGCAGGTCGCTCAACTCGTAATTGCTTCGATTCACCCAATAGATGACCTCGCCGGCCGCGTCACCGCCCAGAGTCTTTGTCTCGATCGGAATGCCCATCTCGCGCAGCGCCGCCTTGTCGCGCTCGAACGCCGCCCTCGCCGCCTCGTCGCTGTCGGGGTACTGCTTGCCCAGTTCTTGGCGAATTTGTCGAAGCGTGAGCGGCTTTGCCCGGTCGACGAGCAACGCCAAAAGATTCATCATTCGCTCGGCTTGCGATATCTTGACGGCCACGCCCCAAGCGTAGGTCGCCGCCAAATGCCGACCAAGCAACACCGGTCCAACGCGCGAACTATTTGTTCGGCTTGCGCGAACTCCGATACCACGACATCAAACCGCGCGTCGACGAATCATGACTCGTCGAAAACGACGATTCATGGCCGCCAACTTGTGCCGATATCTCGCCCGCCAAGACCTTGCCCAACTCCACACCCCACTGATCGAAACTGTTGATTTGCGCCACGACACCATGCACGAACACCCGATGTTCATATATCGCGACAATCGCACCCAGCGCCCTCGGGCCGAGTTCGACCGCCATCAACACGGTCGACGGACGATTGCCCGCCATCTTGCGATGATTCGACAGCGCATCATTTCGAGAACCTTGCAGAGCCCGACCAAACGCCAGCACGCTCGCTTGGGCCAACATGTTCGCGGTCAACTGATCGTGCATCTCGGCATCGGCGTTCGGCACACGGGCAAAACCGATGAAATCTACGGCGGCAACCTGCGTGCCCTGGTGCAACATCTGCATGAACGCATGCTGCGAATTGGTGCCGACCCCACCCCAAACCACGGGGGAGGTTTTGACCGAGACTTCCGAGCCGTCAAGTCGCACCGATTTGCCGTTGCTTTCCATGACCAGCTGTTGCAGATAGTTGGGCAAGAGTCGCAGCGCCGAGACATAGGGCAAAACAGCCAAACTTGGGTAACGCGCGGCGCCGAAGTTGAGCGCGTCGATCAACCCCAAAATCAGAACCGTGTTTTCCTCGGGCTTGGTCGATCGCATTTGCTCGTCGATGCTGCGCATTCCCGAGAGAAACTCTTCGAACGCCGCAAACCCGAAGGCGATCATCGGCAGCAAACTCATTGCCGAGGCGATCGAGTAACGACCCCCGACCCACGGCCAAATTTCGAAAGTATTGGCGGCGACAACGCCCGAGTCCTTGGCTTTGGCCGGGTTCGCCGTGACCACCACGAAATGTTCGGCGAGTTCTTGGCTCGCCAGATCAAGATTCATACCGCGGGCGAGCCATTTCTTGGCGACTTGAGCGTTGGCCAACGTCTCGGCCGTGCCGAAAGACTTCGAGCAAACAACGAACAAAGTCTCCTCGGGCGTGCATTGCGCGAGAACCGCGTTGATCTCGCTCGAATCGATGTTCGCCACAAAAAAGCACCTGAAATCGGTGGTGCCCACGCTGCTGAGCACATCGTGAATCAGGCGTGGTCCGAGATCGCTGCCCCCGATGCCGATATTCACCAAATACTTGAAGCGCTTCTGGTCGCGAATCGCGTCGACGAACTTTTTCACCTTCGCCAATTCGTCGTGAACCTGGGCGACGACGTTCTTGCCGTCGACTTGAATCGAAGTCTTCGAATCGGCGCGCAACGCCGTGTGCAACGCCGGTTGATTTTCGGTTGAATTTACCGGTTTCCCGTCGCACATCTCGCCGAATCGTTCGAGAACCCTCGCCTCCGTGGCCAGGGCGAGCAAGTTCTGTAACGCCTCTTGGTCGATGACTTGTTTCGAGTAGTCGACGAGAATCTCTGTTTTTCCGTCACCGACCAACTTGGTCATCTTTTCGGCGCGAAACTCGTCTTCGGCGAAAAGGCTCGTCAATGACGCGCTTTCAAGGCGCTTGGCGTCGCTCAAAACTTTTTGCCACGCCTGAAAGTTGCCGACAACCATCGATCAAAGGCTACTGACTAGGGTCTATAGCCGTGCCCAAAACGACCGAGCGCTCGGGAATACTCTATGGGCTCGGCGCCTATGTCACTTGGGGTTTGCTCACGATTTATTGGAAGTTTCTCCAAGACTTCAACGCCTTCGAACTGATCGGTTGGCGCATCGTCACCTCGGCCGTCGTGTTGCTGCTGATTCTCGTCTTCAACCAGAACTTGCGAAACATCTCCAAAGCGTTCGGCGACCGAACTCTGCGCGGTCGTATCTTGCTCGCCAGCGTCTTGCTGTCGATCAACTGGACGACATATGTCTGGGCGGTCGTGAACGAACACGTGCTCGAAACCGCTCTCGGCTATTTCATCGCGCCGATATTCACGATGACGATCGGATTTTTCGTGTTGCGTGAGCCGGTGCGAAATTCGCACCGCTTGGTGATCGTCTTGGCTTCGAGCGCAATCGTGGTGCTGACCTACTCATATGGTGCGCCACCATGGCGCGCGCTGATGATCGCCGCTTCGTGGAGCATCTACGGATACCTGAAAAAACAGGTGCAGTTGTCCAGTCTCGAAAGTCTCTCGGCCGAAATCTTGGCGCTTTTTGTTCCTGCTATCGCCCTGGTTGCAGTCACATTTGATCGCGTCGATTCGGTGCCGAACACGGCCCAGGCCCACGAATGGGTGCTGGTACTGCTCACGGGTTTGGCCACGGCCGTGCCGTTGCTGATGTTCGGCGCCGCATCGCGCCGTGTTCGGCTCAGCGTGCTCGGGCCGATGCAGTACCTGGTGCCGACTTTCAATTTTCTTCTGGGTTGGCTCGTCTACAACGAGGGTCTCGACATGCTGAAACTCTTGGGCTTCGCCCTGGTTTGGGTCGGCCTCGTGATATTTTTCGTCGACTTCGACTAGGCGTCCACCGAGAGCTTGAACGCCGCTCCCGCCATGAGAACCTTCATCGACTTGATCAGTGCGGCGGTGCGTTTCGCATCGCGATAGACCATGTTGAATCTGGCCAAACCGGCCAGCACGACCATCAACATGTCTTCGAGCGACTGCGCCGAAATCTCGTCGTTGACGTCGCCGCGCTCGACGGCGTCGGCCGAAATCTGCAGCAAGATTCGGCCGATTCGACCACCGGTCGGCAATACCGCTCGCATCAATTCGGGGTGGCGATGCGCCTCGCCAGAAACGCTCAACACGAACGAAACGACGGCCGGCTCGCGCATGGTTAGCGCCGCCAACGCGTCGATCATCGCCGAGATATTTTTCGTTATCTCCCGATCTTTGTCGACCGCATTTTGAATCGTGTCGCAGACCATTTTCTGCACATCCGAGAACACCGCGACATAAAGATCAACCTTGGACGGAAAATAGTGGTAAATCGCCGCGGTGGTGATGCCGGCCGCCTTGGCCAAAGTCTTGTTGGTCGTCGCGTCGAAACCCTCGACGGCGAACGAGCGCCGCGCTTCGATCAACAGTCGGCTCCGCGTATCGGCGCTGTCGCACCTCGTCGGGCGCCCCAATCTTTTCATTAGGCAAATTTAGTTTTTCAACCCCGCAACACCCGAGTCAGAGCCGCGGCCAGTTCGACCGGTCGATCACCTTGCACCGAGTGCCCCGCCCCGTCGACCACGAGCACTTCGGCATCGGGTTTGCGACGCAACAGTTCGGCGACATCCGCGTCATCGACCACGGGTGAAACTCCGCCTCGCACGAGCATCATGTAGCACCTCAATTTTTCGATCACCGGCCACAGTTCGGCGATTCGTTCGACGCGACGCGTCGAGTCTTCGGGTGAAGGGTGCGTCGATCGGTCGTATCTCCATTGCCACGAGCCGTCTTGTTGTTGCTTGGCGTTGTGCAGTATTCCGCGTCGCAGTGAACTCTCGCTGCGGGTCGGGTTGTGTTCGATGGTGCGCGCAAGAATCTCGGCGAAACTCGCGAACGATTGCGGACCGTTGACGAAGTCGGTGATCGCCTTCGACTTTTGGGCGTTGACACCGGGGGTGATATCTACGACCACGATCTTGTTGGCCAAGTCTGGTCGCATCCCCGCCAGCGCCACGGTGGTCAACCCCCCGAGCGACATTCCGACCACGAGCTTCGCCGTCGGCGCCCACTTTTCGATCGCCGTGGCGACATCGACGGCCAGAACCCCGGCCTCGTAATTGCCGTCTTTGCGCCACGAAGAATGACCGTGACCGGGCAGGTCGATCGCCACGGCCGACACACCCATCGCCAAAATGACCGTGTCCCAAGTGTGGGCGTTCTGCGCGCTGCCGTGCACGAAGACGATTTCGGGCGACCCGTTTCCCCACTTCAAAGCGCTCAATGTGCGTTGGTCCGAAAGTTGCGTCGACACTCGTTCGACTTTTGGCAACGACGAGACATTCAACGAATATTCGGCGATGTTCTCACCGAACATCGAGAACTCGTCGTAGTCGATTTTCATGCAGACCTCGAAAATGTTTGCAAATTCTTTCTGATCATGGCGTTGTCGTC
>Ga0194131_10007350_pt1 | contig 14855 bp, 10 predicted proteins | sample TA2KigO120mmetaG_FD_148631 | JGI IMG/M metagenome (GOLD analysis project Ga0194131, IMG submission 148631) | Freshwater microbial communities from Lake Tanganyika, Tanzania - TA2015053 Kigoma Offshore 120m | ecosystem: Environmental > Aquatic > Freshwater > Lake | place: Tanzania: Lake... | reverse complement strand
TGCAACGGCTGTCCCGGCGGCCAAAGACGCGGAAATTGTCCTGTATTGTGGCTCCGGTCGGCGCGCCTCAGCGGCTATCGAGGCCCTGCGCGCAGCGGGCTACACCAACCTGAAGCACCTCGATGGGGACTACCCGGCCTGGAAGGCCCTGATCGCCGGCTCGACCCCCGCGCCCTGAGCTGACGGGGGACGAATTCGGGGTTCGGGCAGCCCCCTCCTCGGTTGAAGTCGGAGGTCTTTCCCCCGAGGAGTAACCCCTTGCTAGACTGACGTTTTTGGCAGGGAATGCCCGCGCTCATGGCCAAAGACGATATCCTCGACTCCGGAGCCCTCCCGGCATGGGAGAAAGCGGCTGCGAAGGCGGCCCCCGGTGGCGATCTCTCCAAGTTGGTCTGGAAGACCCCCGAGGGTCTCGAGGTCAAACCGCTGTATACCGCGGCCGACCTCGGAGGGCTGACCTATGCCGACACCCTGCCGGGGTTTGCCCCGTTCCTACGGGGTCCGCAGCCGACCATGTACGCCGTGCGTCCGTGGACCATCCGTCAGTACGCCGGGTTCTCGACGGCGGAAGCCTCGAACGCCTTCTACCGTAAGTCGTTGGCGGCGGGTGGGCAGGGCGTGTCGGTTGCCTTCGACCTCGCCACGCATCGCGGCTACGACAGCGACCATCCTCGTGTGACAGGCGACGTCGGTAAGGCCGGCGTAGCGATCGATTCCGTTGAGGATATGAAGATCTTGTTCGACGGTATTCCGCTCGACAAGGTGTCGGTATCGATGACGATGAACGGCGCGGTGCTTCCGGTACTCGCGGCCTATGTGATCGCCGCAGAGGAGCAGGGCGTCAAACCGGACCAACTCTCCGGGACCATACAGAACGATATCCTCAAAGAGTTCATGGTCCGTAATACCTACATTTATCCGCCCGAGCCGTCGATGCGCATCGTCGGCGACATCATCGAGCACACGGCGCGGAATATGCCGAAGTTCAACTCGATCTCGATCTCCGGTTATCACATGCAGGAGGCCGGCGCGAATCAGACGCTCGAGCTCGCCTTCACGCTGGCGGACGGTAAGGAATACGTGAAGACCGCGCTTGCCAAAGGTCTCGACGTCGACGAATTCGCGGGCCGCCTCAGCTTTTTCTGGGCGATCGGTATGAACTTCTACCTCGAGATCGCCAAGATGCGCGCGGCTCGCTTGCTGTGGTGGCGCATCATGAGCGGCTTCGGTGCAAAGAATCCAAAAAGCCTGATGTTGCGTACGCATTGTCAAACTTCAGGTTGGAGTCTCACGGAGCAGGATCCGTACAACAACATCGTGCGGACCACCATCGAGGCAATGGCGGCGGTTTTCGGCGGAACGCAGAGCCTTCACACGAACTCTTTCGATGAGGCAATCGCTCTTCCGACCGAGTTCAGCGCGCGCATCGCGCGTAACACCCAGCTCATCCTGCAAGAAGAATCTCAGATTACTCATGTGGTTGATCCCTGGGCAGGCAGCTACATGATGGAGCGACTCACTCAGGACATGGCCGATAAGGCGTGGTCGATCATCGAAGAGGTGGATGCCCTCGGTGGTATGACCCGCGCTGCCGAAAGTGGTTGGGCGAAGTTGCGTATCGAAGCGAGTGCTGCCGAAAAGCAGGCGCGTATCGATTCCGGGCGTGATGTCATCATCGGCGTCAATAAATTCCGGCTCGACAAAGAAGACCCAGTCGAGATTCTCGAGGTCGATAATGTCGCCGTCCGTGAAAATCAGATCGCTCGACTCCAGAAAGTGCGAGCCTCGCGCGATGGCAAAAAAGTATCCGCGTCACTCGCTGCGCTCACTGCTGCCGCCAAGTCTGGTCGAGGGAATTTGCTCGCACTCGCAATCGAGGCGATGCGCCTTCGTGCGACGGTAGGTGAGGTGAGCGATGCGCTTGAGCAGGCTTGGGGCCGACATCGAGCCAATTCTCAGGAGGTCAGTGGCGTGTACGCAGGAGCCTATGAATCGCGAGAGGATTGGACGAAGTTGCAGGCCGATATCGCAGCTTTCGCTGAAAGTCATGGCCGACGTCCACGCGTCATGATCGCAAAGCTCGGACAGGATGGGCATGATCGTGGAGCGAAGGTCGTGGCGAGCGCGTTCGCCGATCTTGGCTTCGACGTTGATGTTGGACCTTTGTTTCAGACGCCGGAAGAGTGCGCGCGTCAGGCTATCGAGAACGACGTCCATGCGGTGGGTGTGAGTACGCTCGCTGCGGGACACAAAACATTGGTACCCGAGATCATTCGCGCTCTGCGCGAACAAGGTTCGCCCGAGATCATCCTGTTCGTGGGTGGAGTCGTGCCGCAGCAGGACTATGCGTTCCTATGCGAGGCCGGCGTGAAGGGCATCTATGGCCCCGGTACGCCGATCCCCGAGAGTGCACGTGACGTGCTCAATCATATCAAGCGCGCCAGTAATGGGGCTTGACCAAGACGACACTCGATTGATCGACGGCGTTCGTAGTGGCGATCGCCGTGCGCTCGCCAAGGCGATTACGCTGCTCGAGTCGACGAGAGCCGATCATCGTCGTCGTGCCGATGCCGTTCTCGATGCGTTGTTGCCCCATTCGGGTCAGGCGCTGAGACTCGGCATCTCGGGTGTGCCCGGAGTCGGCAAGTCGACGTTCATCGAGGCGCTCGGCATGTTTCTCCTGGCGCGTGGACACAAAGTGGCCGTTCTTGCCGTCGACCCGTCTTCGGGGGTGTCGGGAGGATCCATCCTCGGCGATAAGACGCGGATGGAGCGACTTTCGATGCAGCAGAATGCCTACATCCGCCCGAGCCCTTCGTCAGGCACACTCGGTGGGGTGACGGAAAAAACCCGTGAGGCCGTTCTTGTCTGTGAAGCGGCGGGCTACGACGTCGTGATCGTCGAGACGGTGGGTGTCGGTCAATCCGAAACCACCGTCGCTGGCATGACGGATATGTTCGTCTTGCTGCAGCTGCCCAACGCAGGGGACGACCTGCAAGCGATGAAGAAAGGCATCATGGAGCTTGCTGATCTCATCGTGATCAATAAAGCCGATCTTGACCCCGATGCGGCAACGCGCGCTGAGGCTCAGATCACCTCTGCACTGCGAGCGTTGCGCTTCACGGGAGCGCCAGGCTCACACGACGAGCTGCGTTGGCATGTGCGGGTGATGCAGGGCAGTGCACTCAAGGGTAAAGGGTTCGAGGCCCTCTGGTCACACGTCACCGATTTTCGAACCATGCGTAACCGCAGCGGCGAGTTTGCCGAGCGCCGCCGTCAGCAAGTCCTCACCTGGATGTGGGATGAGGTCCATGCGCGACTGGCGGCCGACTTCCGAGACAGCGCTGCAGTCCGCGCTGCGTTACCGAAAACGACTGAAGATGTGATCCACGCGAGGGTTGCGCCGTCATCGGCCGCACGCAGACTTCTTGATCTTTTCGAAGCACACTGACACCACAAGAATTCAATACAGGGATAGCCAATGCACGACATCATTCACCTGCTTGAACAGAAGCGCGCCCAGGCCCGGCAGGGTGGCGGACCAAAACGCGTCGCTGCACAGCATGCCAAGGGCAAGCTCACCGCAAGGGAGCGCGTCGAACTGTTGCTGGACGACGGGACTTTCGAAGAGTGGGATATGTTCGTCGAGCATCGTTGCGCCGATTTCGGTATGCAGGATCAAAAAATTCCAGGCGATGGTGTCGTGACAGGTTGCGGTTTCATCAATGGCCGACTGGTATTTGTGTTCAGCCAGGACTTTACGGTGTTCGGAGGCTCGCTCTCCGAAGCGCACGCTCAAAAGATCTGTAAAGTACTCGACACCGCCATGAAGGTCGGTGCACCCGTCATTGGCATCAACGATTCGGGCGGCGCTCGAATTCAGGAAGGTGTCGCGTCACTCGGTGGGTATGCCGAAGTCTTTCAGCGCAATGTTACGGCATCGGGTGTCGTGCCGCAGATCAGTCTGATCATGGGTCCATCAGCGGGCGGCGCGGTATACAGCCCCGCACTCACCGACTTCATCTTCATGGTAAAGGATAGCTCTTACATGTTCGTCACGGGCCCCGATGTCGTGAAAACCGTCACGCACGAGGAGGTGACCGCTGAAGACCTGGGCGGCGCGATCACCCATACCACGCGCAGCGGCGTCGCGGACCTCGCGTTCGACAACGACGTCGAGGCCATCTTGATGTTGCGGCGCTTCTTCAATTATTTGCCGGCCAACAATCGCGAAAAACCACCGATGCGAGAAGCCTTCGATCCGCCGGATCGCGACGACTATTCGCTCGATACGCTGGTACCCGATAACTCGAACAAGCCTTATGACATGAGGGAGCTGATCGCCAAGGTCGTCGACGACCGCGAGTTCTTCGAGTTACAACCTGAGTACGCGAAGAACATCATCATCGGCTTCGGTCGCATGGATGGTCAGGTGGTCGGCATCGTCGCCAACCAACCACTCGTGCTCGCCGGCTGTCTCGATATCAAGAGCAGTATCAAGGCTGCACGATTCGTACGTTTTTGTGATGCCTTCAATATCGCGGTCGTCACGTTTGTCGATGTACCAGGTTTCATGCCGGGCACCGCGCAGGAATATGGCGGCATCATCAAGCACGGCGCAAAGCTACTCTACGCCTATGCCGAGTGCACGGTACCCAAAGTCACCGTAATCACTCGCAAGGCTTATGGTGGCGCTTACGATGTCATGGCCTCGAAGCATCTGCGCGGCGACATCAACTTCGCGTGGCCGAATGCAGAAATCGCTGTGATGGGCGCCAAAGGTGCGGTCGAGATCATTTTCCGTGAGGAAAAGTCCGATCCGGCAAAGCTCGCGGCGCGCGAGGCCGAGTATCGCGAAAAGTTTGCGAATCCGTTCATCGCGGGAGCCCGCGGCTACATCGATGACGTGATCATGCCGCACGGTACACGACGACGCGTTTGCCGCGCTCTCACAGTCTTGCGTGATAAGAAAATAGAGGAACCGTGGCGCAAGCACGGCAACATTCCGCTTTGATGGTGCGCAGGGAGTCGAACATGTTTAAGAAGATACTCATTGCCAATCGTGGCGAAATTGCCTGCCGCATCATCAAGACGGCTCGCCGCATGGGTATCAAGACCGTAGCGGTTCATTCCGAAGCCGATAAGGACGCACGTCATGTTGAACTCGCGGATGAGGCGGTGCTGATCGGTCCAGCGCCTTCGCGCGAGTCTTACCTTGTCGCCGACCGCATCATTGCGGCCTGCAAGCAGACGGGTGCCGAGGCGGTTCACCCGGGGTACGGGTTTTTGTCTGAGAACGCTGAGTTCTCTCGTCGGGTCGAGGAAGAAGGCATCATTTTCATCGGACCGAAACATACCTCCATCGCTGCGATGGGCGACAAGATCGCCTCGAAAGAGCTTGCGGCCAAAGCCAAGGTCAACACCATTCCCGGATGGAATAACCCGATCGAGTCGGCCGAGAAGGCTGTCGAGATTGCTAAGAGCATCGGTTATCCGGTGATGATCAAGGCGAGCGCGGGCGGCGGCGGTAAGGGTCTTCGTGTCGCATGGAACGACAAAGACGCCTTCGAAGGGTTCAACTCCTGCCGTAACGAAGCTCTCAACAGCTTCGGCGACGATCGCGTCTTCATCGAAAAATTCGTCGAAGAGCCGCGTCATATCGAGATTCAGGTTCTCGGCGATGGTCACGGCAATTGCGTGTATCTCTGGGAGCGCGAGTGCTCGATTCAGCGTCGCCACCAAAAGGTAATCGAAGAGGCGCCGAGCCCCTTCCTCGACGACAAGACTCGTAAGGCCATGGGTGAACAGGCGGTCGCGCTCGCCAAGGCGGTCAAGTATCAAAGCGCGGGCACGGTCGAGTTCGTCGTCGGCAAAGACAGCAGTTTTTATTTTCTTGAGATGAACACGCGGCTTCAGGTGGAACACCCGGTCACGGAGTGCATCACCGGCCTCGATCTCGTCGAACAAATGATTCGTGTCGCGGCGGGCGAGAAGCTCGGCTTTTCGCAAAAAGAGATTCGACGTCAGGGCTGGGCCATCGAATGCCGAATCAACGCCGAAGACCCGTTCCGTAATTTCCTGCCGTCGACTGGTCGGCTCGTGAAGTATCGACCCCCCCTTCAAAATATGGAGGCGGCACACCCGGTGCCTGCAGAGGGCGGTGTCCGCGTCGACACGGGCGTGTACGAGGGCGGCGAAATCCCGATGTACTACGACTCGATGATCGCCAAGCTCATTACCTACGGCGCCGACCGTCACGAGGCGATCGCGAAGATGCGCGAAGCGCTCAACGGGTTTGTCATCCGCGGAATTTCGAGCAATGTCCCGTTTCAGGCGGCACTGCTGGCACATCCTCGTTTTATTGCAGGCGATTTCAATACCGGATTTATTGCCGAGCAATACCCAAAGGGGTTCTCTTCATCGGCCGTACCGCATGATGAGCCCGAGTTCTTGCTGTCACTGGCCGCCGTTTCACATCGGCGCACCCGTGAGCGCGCCGCGCGTATGACCGGACAGCTTCGTCATCGCGAAGTGCGCATCCGAGAAGATTTCATCATCGTGCTGCGCGATGAGGCAGGCGAACGTGACGAAATTCCGGTTATCGTGCATCCAGTTGGTTCGATGTTCGACGTGAGCATTACCGGTCGTACTCATGAGGTGTCGTTCGAGGATAACTTGCGCGATATCGCGGTTCATGGCTACTTCGATGGCAAGCCGTTCTGCGCTCAGATCGAGCGCGTTGGTCTCGGATACCGAATCTCCCATAACGGTACGAGTCTGTTTGCCAAGGTCTTCACGCCGCGCCATGCGCAACTCGAAGCCTGGATGCCGTTCAAGGCGCCGGCCGATCTTTCGAAAGTGTTGCTTTCGCCTATGCCTGGCCTGCTGGTCGACGTTTCGGTTCAGCCGGGGCAAACGGTACGGGCCGGTGAGCGTCTTGCGGCGATCGAAGCCATGAAAATGGAGAACATCCTGTTCGCCATGCAAGACTGCGTCGTCTCTGAGGTTCTCGCGAAGAAAGGCGATAGCCTCGCGGTCGATCAGGTCATCATCAAGTTTCAGTGAGCGGACAGGGCAACGTTCAGTATGGCGAATTCATTGAAACGCCCCTTCCGAGTTCTCGGCATTCAGCAAGTGGCCATCGGTGGACCAGACAAGCAGCGGCTACGTGCCTTGTGGATCGACATGCTGGGGCTCGAGGTCACCGGAAACTTCGTCAGCGAACGTGAGAACGTGGACGAAGATATCTGTGCCATAGGGCATGGTGCGACGCGCGTCGAAGTTGACCTGATGCAGCCGCTCGACCCTCAGAAAAAACCAGCGGTGCATACGACGCCACTTAATCACATCGGCCTCTGGATCGACGACTTGCCAAAGGCCGTCGAATGGTTAGCGGCTCAAGGCGTTCGTTTCGCTTCCGGGGGCATTCGAAAAGGGGCGGCAGGTTACGACATTTGTTTCCTCCACCCGAAATCGAGCGAGGAGTTTCCCATTGCGGGAGAGGGAGTGCTCGTGGAGCTCGTCCAGGCACCGCCCGAGGTCATCGCAGCGCTCGGTTGAGCGCTGGTCCGTCGATCAATCCTTCGGCATTCGGTGCAGCGCGACAATCAGAGTGCCGGGGCCGCCGTGGACGCCGATCGCAGGGCCCATGTCGGTCAGAGCGCAAAATTCGACGCTGCCCTTCGGATACTTGGCGATAAGCTCGTCGGCCAGTAACCGACCTTCCTCTTGCCGATCGCCATGACCCACTAGGATACGCACGGTTTCTTTCGCGGGGTTGATGCGGTAACGGCGCACCACGAATCGCGCGAAGCGACTGCGTAACTTCAATGATCCGAACAGTCCACCCCCTGCGCTGATGCGACCGTCAGACCAGGTACGCAAAATCACATTGAGTCCTAACAGCCGAGCCACTTTGCCCACGATGGCTGGAACACGTCCGCCGCGAACGGCGAAATCGATACTTCCGAGAAGGGCGAATGTTTGTGTGTTGTCCATCGCTGTTTGAGCTGCGACGACAACAGCTGGCGCGTCGACACCTCTCGAGGCAGCTTCAGCCGCTGTAATCGCGACGAGGCCTTGGCCGACCGAGGCATTTCTACTGTCGAGCGCCGAGACGGGCTTCCCTGCGGTGGCGACACGCTGCGCTGCCTTGGTGGCTGCATCCCACGTTCCGCTGTGACGAGAAGTGAGGTTGACTGAAACAACGGCGTCGTAATGCGAGGTGAGGAACTCGAACATTCGACGAAAATCACCCGGCGGCGGTTGTGACGTTTTGGGATGTTCCGGATTAGTGACGAGTTCACGATAGAACTCGGCCGGCGTCATGCTGACCTTGTCGAGATAAGAGTGCGTGGCGAATTGGATACGCACTGGAACGATATGGATGCCAAGGCGCTCGACGAACTCTTCCGGCACGTCTGCACCCGAGTCGACGACGACGGCTACGCGTTGGGTACGGCGATGATGTGCAGCGCTTTGTTGCATACGCATATCATCGGCCTTTTGGCCGCTGAGCTCGCCAAACCCTTCGGCGATCCGAAAGATGCTTTCCGGATCGTCGACGTGAACATGGATCTTGGCTTTCCGCTTGCTCCCGCTCACCACGAGGCTTGCGCCGGAGACCGAGAGCGTTTCACGCAGGAGCCTCAGGTCGATGTCTTCGCCCGTCTTGGCGGTGACGAGGCACTCGGTACAGTATCGATAATCTTGATCGACCGATGGCGCTGCGGAACCGGCCATGAGCTCATCTCCGGCGTGCAGGGGTGCGACGACAGTACGGAGCTCGCCCGTGTCGAGGAATCGGCGCATACCCTCGAGCACCTCGACGAAGCCGAGTGCACCGGCATCGACGACATTCGCTGCGCGCAGTTCCTCGAGCTGATTACGCGTGGCTTCGAGCGCTTCGTTCACTCGTGTGAGGGAGTGGCTAAACAAGCGATGAAAATCAGGTGAACGAGCAGCCTGCGCTTCGGCCGCATCAGCGAACTCTCTTAGTACAGTAAGAATCGTACCCTCGCGCGGTTGTGATAGGGCTTCTTTGGCGTAGCTGGCTCCCTTTCGCAAGGCGAGTACGAACTCTTCGATACTGAGACGGGCGAGGTGACCTGTACTATCGCCAAGTCCAAGTAGGAACTGTGCGAGGATCGCTCCCGAGTTGCCGCGTGCGCCATCGAGCGCTGCATCGGCAGCGCGAACTAAAATACTCCCAGCGTGAGGCTCCGGCGACCGATCAAGCGAAGCAAGCACCGCGGATAAGGTCAGCGACATGTTGGTTCCCGTATCGCCGTCGGGAACCGGAAATACATTGATCTTGTTAATGTGATCCATTTTCTCGAACAAACGGTAGATTCCGGCGCGTAGCAAGTTTGCGAGCTGTACTCCGTCGAGTTCGACGAGTTCATTCTTCATTGAAGATTCACGGAAAAGGTGTTGCTGCCAAATCTCAGAACGACTCCTTCAGGAGTAATGCGCTCGAGGCCTAGGCCTTCTTTAGATGATTCGCCTTCCCTGAGTCGTTGACCGTTCAGTAGTACGAAGCGCATTGAGGGATTAGCGTCGTAGACATGCATGTTCAAATCGACAGGTGGCAGACTGGCGCCGCGCGCGAGAAGATCGTCACGCGTGATCAGACTGTCTGAGTGGGGCGGCGTGACGGAGTCGGTCGCGACAGGCGTCACTGCGGTCGTAGACGGGAGTATCTGCGGCAACTCGGGTATCGAAGCCTCGAGGGGAGTCGGCGTACTCGTCGCGGGTGAGGGTACGATCGGTACGTCGGTGTCAGCCGATGGCGTTCTTAACAGTAGGAAGGCTGCGATCAACAGGTTGATCGCCAGAAGTGCGATCAGCATGACGGCCCAGACGGGCAACCGTGGCCGCTCTGCCACGATCCGGTGTGAGAACACGGCCGGATGGTCCTGCCGCAGTCTCGAATTCTCTGATTTTCGCAGCGCGTCGAGAATGAAAGACATGATGAATCAACCCGCCGAAGTCGACGGAGGTCCCCCGTTTTTCTGAAGTATTGCACGGTCGGGACCCCGACGGGCATAGTCCCGGCCATCGTGCACGGACCTTGGCAGCCGCGGTCTATCTTTAACCTTCAATCAGGCACTCTGTCATCCCGTGTCGCGGGTGTGACGTTCTGGTTCGCACAGCTCAGTGATTTTGAAGACGCTCTGTCCAGTACGGCTGAGATCATTTTGAGCCCCGATGAATGTGAGCGGGCAAGACGGATGTCCGCCGAGCCGAGTCGTATCGCCTATCTCACGTCCTGCGTGTTGCTACGACGCCTATTGAGTGCTCACCTCAGAATGGATCCGGCCAAGATTGAACTTGTGCGTGGCGAGCATGGGAAGCCCAGGCTTGCTGACTCACTGGAGTTCCACCGTCTTCACTTCAATCTCAGCCACGGTGGCGACGCCTGGTTGTGTGGGGTTACGAGCGGTCAAGAAATCGGTGTTGATGTTGAAACTCGAACTCAGGTGCCCAGCGCTGCGCGTCTTGCGACGCGAGTGCTGTCGAGTGCCGAGCGCACGGCGCTGTCCGCGCTCAGCGCTTCCGACCAGGAAAAGAGCGATACGGCGTTCCTGCGCTGTTGGACGCGTAAAGAGGCGGTCCTCAAGGCAGCGGGAAGCGGTTTTTCCTGGGTCGCTCGTCACATCGAAGTCGGCATCGAGACGGATTTTCGTAGTACACCCCTTCCGCAGAAGCCCGGATGGGAAGCCGGTGTTTGGTCGATGGTGTTGCCCACACCCGGAGTGGCCGCTGCTGCAGTGATCGGATCCGGAGCGATTGTCCAGCCCTCTTGGACTGCGTTACGGCTCGTCCCATGACGTCGCAAAAAGTATTCTTCGATCGCGCTCTGATCATGTCGATCATCTTGGCGGGCTTGATCGTCGCTCTTGCGATCTCCGGGGATACCACACGCGAGACTCTCCAGTGGACCCGCTCAGGCGTGAAGCACGGTGAATGGTGGCGGCTCATCACGGCACATGTTGTTCATCTCAATCCCTTCCACGCGATGCTTAATGCCGTCGTGCTGATCTTGCTCGCCGCGCTGTTTGGCCGCATCTTTACGCTCGCTCGCCATGGAGTTCACGCCATCATCGGAATTCTATTCATTGATGCAGGACTGATCTGGCTGGGTAACCTCGAGTGATACGTCGGATTGTCAGGGCTGTTACATGCCTTGGCCGCCGCATCGGCCGTTCGCCTCATCGTCGATCGTCATGATCGAGTGGCATGGAGCGTCGCGAGGTTCGGCCTTGGAAAGATTGAGTATGAAAATACGGTCGGGGCGATGCCGTTTTCCGGCCGCGAGACGTCAGTGGTGACTGACGTCTACCTCTTCGACGTAGTGATCGGGATGGCACTCGGACTCATCCCGACTCGACATCGTTCGTCTGGGCCGCTTACCGACGTCGCTTGAGAATGCTCGCCCGAGATACGGCCGTACCTCCGAACTTTCCACGAATCGCATCGAGGGTTGCGTCGAGTTTTTCGTTTTGTTGACGCGCGGGTTCCGCGAAAAGATCCGTCTGGACCTCACCGTCGAAATCCGAGCTCGAGACGCCAAGCAGTCGAATGCGGGGTCGCGGCTGCGTCGTCAGCCATGCCTCGAAAAGTGCCAGTGCTCGTCCCGAGATCACGCGACTCTCGAAACTTGGAGTAGTCAGCGTGCACTGGCGGGTCAGTGTCGTGAAGTCATGCAATCGCACCTTGATGCCGATGCATGAGGCCTTCAAATCTTTAGCCCGTAGGCGCGCGGCTACCTTGTCGGCGAGTGTGGACAGCTCGGTTTTCATCAGATCGACATCGCGCAAGTCTTCGCTGAACGTACGCTCGTTGCTGACCGACTTTTCGTCGTGATCGGGTTCGACTTCTCGATCGTCGAGCCCTGAGGCGCGATCGCGCCAACTTTGCCAATGTCTTCCGAACAAGGATCGGAGTTTCTCGTCCTCCGCCCGTCTCAGCGCGCCGAGCGTCGAGAGTCCAGATGCGAAGACGCGGTCACCGAGTTTGCGTCCGAGCCCGGGCAAGCGATTAACGGGAAGCGGATCGAGAACCTCGTGGATTCGTTCCTTCGGGACGACCGTGAGGCCGTCGGGCTTGTGTAGATCGGAGGCGATTTTGGCGACGAGTTTGTTCGAGGCGACGCCGACCGACGCGGTGAGTGAGGTGATCTCGAGGATACGTTGTTTGATATCCCGCGCGATGTGTAAGGCATCACCCTTGAGTGTGCGACTGCCGGTGACGTCGAGATAAGCCTCGTCCAGCGAGAGCCCCTCCACGAGGGGCGTGAATTCGTGAAACACCGAGAACACCTGAGCGGATACTTCGGCGTATCGGGCCATGCGCGGACGCACGCACACGGCATCGGGACACAGCGCCAACGCCCGCCGAATCGGCATGGCTGAACGCACCCCGAACTTGCGCACCTCATAACTCGCCGCGGCGACGACGCCGCGTCCGCTCACGCCACCGACCATGAGCGGCTTGCCGCGAAGCTCCGGATGATCGCATTGCTCGACGGACGCGTAGAACGCATCCATATCGACATGAAGGATTTCGCGATCGCCGTCCGCGCTCACACGAACAGTTCGGCTTGTTCCTGAGTCGCCAAATCGATGCGGGGGCGCGGCTTGCCGTGAGTGCCGAGCTCATGAGGCGCGAAGTCATCGACATTGATCAGCTCCATGACCTTGCGATCGTAGGCTCGCAGCCACGCTGCCTCTTCATTAGAGAGTAGTCCACTACTCTCACCCTCGTCGATTTGACCCGGCAGATCGAGTGCGGTGATGCGCCCTGTTTTGACACCCTCGACACGCAGTCGCTTCTCGAGGGCTTCGGCGCGTTCGGCCATCTCCAAGACCTCTTGCAACAAGCCGAGCGCATTACCGGGTTCGATACGGCGGTAGACCGGGTAGCAGAGACGGTCTCGCACATCGGTAGGTTCGAGTACGAGCTCGGAGAGTTTTCGACCGAGTCGGTCATCAGGCGCGGAGTACTGCAGACCTCTTGGGAAAATCATCAGGCGCATCACGCCTGCAAGGAAACGGTTAGGGAAGTTGCGAAGGAACCCGTGCAACTGCTCTTGAGCCTTATAGAGGAGGTTGCGACAGGCCCACTCCACGAGCGGAAAATCCTCGGGGCGACGACCCTGATTCTCGTAATGCTTGAGGACCATCGAGGCGAGATACATGCAGGAAAGTACATCACCCAGTCTCGCAGACAGATTTTCCTTCTTTTTGAGGTAACCGCCGAGGCTCAACATCGCGACATCCACGGCTACAGCGAAGCTCGCCGAAAATCGCACGATATGTTGGTAGTAACGCGCGACGGGGCCCTCGACGGGCACCGCAGTGAAGCGAGCGTTCGTCATGGCCATCACGAGTGAGCGTACCGCGTTGCTCAAGGTGAATCCGACATGTCCAAACAAGGCACTATCGAAATCTTTGACACCCTGCGCGCGGTTAGGGTTACGGGCAGCTTCCATTTCTTTGAGCACAAACGGATGACAGCGGATCGCGCCTTGACCGAATATGATGAGGCTGCGAGTCAGGATATTTGCGCCCTCGACCGTGATGGCAACGGGCACGACCTGATAGCCGCGACCGAGGTAATTGCGAGGGCCGAGGCAGATCCCCTTGCCGCCATGAATGTCCATGGCGTCGTTGGCGATCTGTCGGCTCATTTCGGTGACGTGATACTTCAGCATCGCCGACGGCACGGATGGGCGCTCGCCGCCGTCGATGGCGCCCGCCGTGACCGAACGCGCTGCGTCCATAGTGTAGGTGAGCCCCACCATCTTGGCGAGCACGCTCTCGACACCTTCAAACTTGCCGACGGGCATATTGAATTGCCGACGAATGCGTGCGTACGCACCGGTTGCGAAGACGGCCGCCTTACCGCCACCGGTGCCACTTGAGGGCAGCGAAATACAGCGCCCGACGGAGAGTTGCTCGACGAGCATCCGCCAGCCTTGGCCCGCCATCTTCGGACCGCCGATGATGTAGTCGAGTGGAACAAACACATCCGTGCCTTTGATGGGGCCGTTCTGGAAAGGCACATTAAGCGGGAAGTGACGACGTCCGACGCTGATGCCCGCGGTTTCTCGCGGAATTAGTGCACAGGTGATGCCGATATCGGTCGTATTGCCAAGCAGACGTTCGGGATCAAACATTCGGAAGGCCAAGCCGACCACCGTGGCGACGGGTGCGAGCGTGATGTAACGCTTCGAAAAATTGAGTCTCAGACCAATGATTTCACGGCCCTGCCACATCCCTCGGCATACGACGCCTGAGTCCGGGAGCGAGGCGGCATCGGAACCCGCACGCGGTCCCGTCAGTGCAAAACAGGGGATATCTTCGCCGCTCGCGAGCCGCGGCAAGTAATAGTTTTTTTGCTCATCGGTGCCGTAGTGCTGAAGGAGTTCGCCCGGGCCGAGAGAGTTTGGTACGGCAACCGTCGATGATACGACCGCACTACGACTCGAAAGTTTGGCGAGAACGCAGGAGTGCGCATAGGCCGAGAACTCTAGGCCACCATATTTCTTTGCGATGATCATCGCGAAAAAGCCGTTGCGCTTTAGGAAGTCCCACAGTTCCGGAGGCATATCGCCACGCCGGTGCGTGATGTCGAAGTCATCGATCATACGACAGAGTTCTTCGCACGGACCGTCGAGGAAGGCTTGTTCTTCAGCAGAGAGTATTGGCGCCTTCGCGCCAAGCAACTTCGACCAGTTCGGCTTTCCCGTAAAGAGTTCACCGTCCCACCAGACCGTGCCGGCCTCGAGTGCTTCGCGTTCGGTGGACGACATCGCCGGCAGCATCCGACGGTAGATCTTCATGAACGGG
>Ga0194131_10007347_pt1 | contig 14858 bp, 10 predicted proteins | sample TA2KigO120mmetaG_FD_148631 | JGI IMG/M metagenome (GOLD analysis project Ga0194131, IMG submission 148631) | Freshwater microbial communities from Lake Tanganyika, Tanzania - TA2015053 Kigoma Offshore 120m | ecosystem: Environmental > Aquatic > Freshwater > Lake | place: Tanzania: Lake... | reverse complement strand
GATTTTGAACGCCACTTCGCTCGAATCGACTTCGTGGAAGGAACCATCGAAGAGCGTGACTTTGACATCGACCACCGGATAACCGGCCAGCACGCCGTTTTGCAACGCCTCCTGCACACCCTTTTGCACAGCCGGAATGTATTCGCGCGGGATGACGCCGCCGACGACGCCGTTGACGAACTCGAAACCGCTGCCTTGCGCGGCCGGCTCGAGCTTCAACACGACATGCCCGTACTGACCGCGGCCGCCGCTCTGGCGCACGAACCTGCCTTCGGCCTTCTCCACCACTTTCCTGATCGTCTCGCGGTACGCGACCTGTGGCTTGCCGACATTGGCCTCGACTTTGAACTCGCGCCGCATGCGGTCGACGATGATCTCCAAATGCAATTCGCCCATGCCGGCGATGATGGTCTGGCCGGACTCCTCGTCGGTCGAGACACGGAATGACGGATCCTCGGCCGCGAGCTTCTGCAAGGCGACGCCCATCTTCTCCTGGTCGCCCTTGGTTTTCGGCTCGACCGCCACCGCGATCACGGGCTCCGGAAATTCCATGCGCTCGAGCGTGATGACCTGCTGCAGACTGCATAGGGTGTCACCGGTCGTGACATCCTTGAGTCCCACCGCGGCCGCGATGTCACCCGCGCGCACTTCCTTGATTTCCTCACGGCTGTTCGCGTGCATTTGCAGGATGCGGCCCAGGCGTTCTTTCCTGCCCTTGACCGGGTTGTAGACGGTATCGCCCGATTTGACGACGCCCGAGTAGACGCGGAAGAAAGACAGAGTACCGACGAAGGGATCGGTCGCAATCTTGAACGCGAGCGCGGCAAACGGCGCATCGTCGGCGGCTTTACGCGTATCTTCGGTCGTGCCGTCGTCGAGCACGCCGTGGATTGGTTTGACATCGACCGGTGCCGGCAGATATTCAACGACGGCGTCGAGCAAAGCTTGCACGCCCTTGTTCTTGAACGCCGAGCCGCACAAGACCGGCACAATCTCGTTGTTCAGCGTGCGCCGGCGCAAGCCGAGCTTAATTTCAGGGTCGCTCAGCTCACCTTGCTCGAGATACTTCTCGGTCAGTTCTTCCGAGGCTTCAGCTGCGGCTTCGACCAGGCGCTCGCGCAGTTCCGCGCACTGCGCGCGGTACTCGGGCGCAATCGCGCGCTCCTCGAAGCGCATGCCGAGCGTCTCTTCGTCCCAGTAGATGGCCTTCATCCTGACCAGATCGATGACGCCCTCGAAGCGCTCCTCGGCACCGATGGGAAATTGCAGCGGCACCGGGTCCGCACCCAGGCGCTGGCGGATCTGTGCGACGACGCGCAGGAAGTCGGCGCCCGCCCGATCCATCTTGTTGACGAACGCCAGCCGCGGCACACCGTATTTGTTGGCTTGACGCCAGACGGTTTCAGATTGCGGCTCGACGCCACCCACCGCGCAGAACACGCCGACCGCGCCATCGAGTACGCGCAGCGAGCGTTCGACCTCGATGGTGAAATCGACGTGGCCCGGGGTATCGATGATGTTGATGCGATGCTGCGGGAACTGCTTGTCCATGCCTTCCCAGAAGCAGGTCGTCGCGGCGGAGGTAATCGTGATCCCGCGTTCCTGCTCTTGTTCCATCCAGTCCATGACTGCGGCGCCGTCGTGAACTTCGCCGATCTTGTGCGAGACCCCGGTGTAATAGAGCACGCGTTCGGTGGTCGTGGTCTTGCCCGCGTCGATGTGCGCCATGATGCCGATATTCCGGTAGCGCTCGATGGGGGTGGTGCGGGGCACGGCGGCGAACTCTGAATGGACTCGGGCTTACCAGCGGTAGTGCGAGAAGGCGCGATTGGCCTCGGCCATCTTGTGCGTGTCTTCGCGCTTTTTGACTGCGGTTCCGCGGTTGTCGTAGGCGTCGAGCATTTCGTTGGCGAGTCGCTGGCCCATCGACTTTTCGCTGCGCTTGCGCGCGGCATCGACCAGCCAGCGCATGGCAAGCGCGACGCGCCGGTTGGGGCGCACTTCGACCGGCACCTGGTAGGTCGCGCCACCGACCCGGCGTGATTTCACTTCGACCTTGGGTTCGACGTTCTCGAGCGCCTGGCGAAAGATATCAATCGCGCCGCCACGGCCGCGGTGTTCAACTTCCGAAAGCGCGCCGTAGACGATCTTCTCGGCGACCGCCTTCTTGCCGCGCGACATGACCATGTTGATGAATTTGGCCAGCACGCGATCCCCATACTTGGGGTCCGGAAGTATTTCGCGTTTTGCCGCTGCGTGACGTCGAGACATGCTGGTGACCCTGTAACGATGGGATCAGGATTTCCGGCGCTTGGCGCCGTATTTCGAGCGGCCCTGGCGGCGGGCGCCAACGCCTGAGGTATCGAGCGTGCCGCGCACCGTGTGGTAGCGCACGCCAGGCAAGTCCTTGACGCGACCGCCGCGGATCAGAATGACCGAATGTTCCTGCAGGTTATGGCCTTCGCCACCGATGTAGGTCGTGACTTCCTGGCCGTTGGTGAGTCGCACGCGAGCCACCTTGCGCAGCGCCGAATTGGGTTTCTTCGGCGTGGTCGTGTACACGCGCGTACACACACCGCGTTTCTGCGGGCAGGCCTCCAGCGCCGGTACGTTGCTCTTCTTGCGCTGACGTTTGCGCGGATTGCGCACTAATTGGTTAATTGTCGCCATTACCCTCGAGCGCCTTCGGTCAATCCGATTGTTAAACAGCGATGGTCCATGCCGCCGTCGACCGCCCGCCAGGGACGGAACTACCCGCGGAGGCGGGTTGGTCTGGGTTTGTAAAGACGGCGGAGGAAAAAAACGACGGGCAAGATTGCTCCTGCCCGTCGTAGAAGCAGGATTATAAGTAGCCTATTTCAAGCCTGTCAACGCGCCTCAGGCACTCTTAGTGGTAGGCTCGGCCTTGCTCGCCGCTTCGACTTCGCGCAGCTCAGCCATGAGTTCGGCATCCAGACCGGCGGCCAGATCAGCCAGGCTCGGCGTCGGCGCGTAACCCCGCCCGCGTCGGTTGGCGTGATACGAGAAGCCGGTGCCGGCCGGGATCAGCCGGCCAACGATGACGTTTTCCTTCAAGCCGCGCAATTCGTCGTGCTTGCCGGTCACTGAAGCCTCGGTCAACACCCGCGTCGTCTCCTGGAACGAGGCCGCGGAGATGAACGACTCGGTCGCCAGCGAGGCCTTGGTGATACCGAGCAGGAGCTGCTGGCACTCGGCCGCCGTCTTGCCCTCGGCCGTGACGCGGTCGTTCTCGTCCATCAGGCGCTCGCGCTCGACCTGCTCGCCTTTCAGGAAGCGTGTCTCGCCCGCGACACTGATCTCGACCTTGCGCAGCATCTGCCGCACGATGACCTCGATGTGCTTGTCGTTGATCTTCACGCCCTGCAAGCGATAGACCTCTTGCACTTCGTTGACGATGTAACGGGTCAACTCGTGCGCACCCTTCAGGCGGAGGATATCGTGCGAATCAGGCGCGCCGTCGCACACCACTTCACCACGCTCGACGTGCTCGCCTTCGAACACCGTGACGTGCCGCCACTTCGGGATCAGGCTTTCGAGCTGCTCGCCTTCTGCGGTCGTGATGACCAACCGCTGCTTGCCTTTGGTGTCCTTGCCAAACGACACGGTACCGGTCGCCTCGGCCAGAATCGCCGGCTCTTTCGGTTTGCGCGCTTCGAATAGATCCGCCACGCGCGGCAGGCCGCCGGTGATATCGCGGGTCTTCAGCGACTCCTGCGGAATACGCGCCATGACGTCGCCGACCTTGGCTTCCTGGCCATCGGTCACGACCACGATTGCATTCGGCGGCAGGAAGTAATGCGCCGGTATATCGGTGCCCGGGATACGCAGTTCGCGACCCTTGCCGTCGACGAGCTTCAACATCGGGCGCAATTCCTTGCCGGAGCTGCCGCGTTGCTTCAGATCCATCACCACGACGCTCGACAATCCGGTGATTTCGTCGACCTGGCGTGAGACGGTCACGCCCTCTTCGATATCCTGGAACACGACGGTTCCGGCGACCTCGGTGATGATCGGATGGGTGTGCGGATCCCAAGTCGCGACCGTCTGGCCAGCTTTGACTTCAGCCAGATCAGCGACCGTGAGCACGGCGCCATACGGCACCTTGTAACGCTCGCGATCGCGGCCGATCTCATCGTTGACGACGAGTTCGCCGGAACGCGACACCGATACGAACGTGCCATCATCGTGCGCCAGGGTCTTCATGTTGACGAGTTTGATCGTACCCGCAGCCTTGACCTCGATGCTATTGACCGCCGCCGCACGCGAGGCCGCGCCGCCGATGTGGAAGGTGCGCATGGTGAGCTGCGTACCGGGCTCGCCAATCGACTGCGCCGCGATGACGCCGACCGCTTCGCCGATGTTGACGCGGTGGCCGCGCGCGAGATCGCGTCCGTAGCAGGAAGCGCAAATGCCGTAGCGCGTCTCGCAGGTGATGGCGGAGCGCACCATCACCTCGTCGACGCCTTGCTCGTCCAGGCGCTCGACCCAGCTTTCGTCGACCATGGTGCCAGCCGGGCAGATCACGTGACCGTCGCTGCGCACGACGTCCTTGGCCAGCACACGGCCGAGGATGCGATCGCCCAAGGCTTCGATCACGTCGCCCCCTTCGATGATCGGAGTCATGAGCAGACCTTCAGTCGTGCCGCAATCGATCTCGGTCACGACCAGATCCTGCGCGACGTCAACCAGACGCCGGGTCAGGTAACCGGAGTTCGCGGTCTTGAGCGCGGTATCGGCCAAACCCTTGCGCGCGCCGTGCGTCGAGATGAAATACTGCAGTACGTTCAAACCTTCGCGGAAATTCGCCGTGATCGGCGTCTCGATGATCGAGCCGTCGGGCTTGGCCATGAGACCACGCATGCCGGCGAGCTGACGGATCTGCGCCGCTGAACCGCGCGCACCCGAGTCAGCCATCATGAAGATGGAATTGAAGGACGCCTGCTTGACCTCCTGGCCAGCGACCGTGGTCACGGCCTGCGACCCGAGCTTGTCCATCATCGCCTTTGCGACTTGATCGTTGGTGTGCGACCAGATGTCGACGACCTTGTTGTAGCGCTCGCCGGTGGTGACCAGACCCGAGGCGTATTGATCCTCGATTTCCTTCACCTGGCGTTCGGCGGCCTCGATAATGCGGTGCTTCTCGTCTGGGACCACCATGTCGTCGACGCCGATCGATACGCCGGCGCGCGTCGCATGCTGGAAGCCGGCATACATCAGGCGATCGGCGAAGATCACGGTTTCCTTCAAACCTGCCACGCGGTAACAGGTATCGAACAGGCGCGACATGGCGCGCTTGGTCATGACCTGATTGATCAGCGCGAACGGCAACCCACGCGGTAACAGCGCCGACAAGAGCGCGCGACCAACCGTGGTGTCGACGACTTCGGTGCGCTCTTGCACCACGTGATATTCGTCGAACTCGGCCAGGCGCATGCGCACCTTGCAGCGCGCGTGCAACGACGCCGCGCCGGTTTCGACCGCGCGGTGTACCTCGGCGATGTCCGCGAAGATCATGCCGGTGCCTTTGGCGTCGGCGGATTCGCGCGTGCTGTAGTACAAGCCGAGCACGACGTCCTGGGTCGGCACGATGATCGGATCACCATTGGCCGGGGACAGAATGTTATTGGTCGACATCATGAGGCCACGCGCTTCAAGCTGCGCCTCGATCGACAACGGCACGTGCACGGCCATCTGGTCACCGTCGAAATCGGCATTGAACGCGGTGCAGACCAACGGATGCAATTGGATCGCTTTACCTTCGATCAAGACCGGTTCGAAGGCTTGAATGCCGAGCCGATGCAAGGTCGGCGCTCGATTGAGCATGACCGGATGCTCACGAATGACTTCTTCCAGGATGTCCCACACTTCGGGGCCTTCGCGCTCGACCAGCTTCTTGGCCGCCTTGATCGTGGTCGCGAGCCCGCGCCGCTCGAGTTTGCTGAAGATGAACGGCTTGAACAGCTCGAGCGCCATCTTCTTCGGCAGACCGCACTGATGCAGCTTCAAGGTCGGGCCGACGACGATCACCGAGCGACCGGAATAGTCGACGCGCTTGCCGAGCAGGTTCTGGCGGAAGCGCCCCTGCTTGCCCTTGATCATGTCGGCGAGCGACTTCAGCGGCAGCTTGTTGGTGCCGGTGATCGCACGCCCGCGGCGGCCGTTGTCGAGCAGGGCGTCGACCGCTTCCTGCAACATGCGTTTCTCGTTGCGCACGATGATGTCGGGCGCGTTGAGATCGAGCAGGCGCTTCAGGCGGTTGTTGCGGTTGATGACGCGGCGATAGAGGTCGTTCAGGTCCGAGGTCGCGAAGCGACCGCCGTCGAGCGGCACCAACGGGCGCAATTCCGGCGGCAGCACCGGCAAGACCTTCATGACCATCCATTCGGGGCGATTGCCCGATTGCAGGAAGGCCTCCATCAACTTCAGGCGTTTGGTCAGCTTCTTGATCTTGGTTTCGGAATTGGTCTTCGGCAGCTCGTCGCGAATCGCACGCACTTCGTGCGCGAGGTCGACTGTCTTCAGGAGCTCGTACACCGCCTCGGCACCCATCCGCGCGTCGAAGTCGTCCCCGTACTGCTCGATGGCATCCAGGTAGGACTCTTCGGACAGGAGCTGACCGCGCTCCAGATCGGTCATGCCCGGATCGACGACAACGTAGGCCTCGAAGTACAGGATGCGCTCGATCTCGCGCAAGGTCATGTCGAGCAGCAGCCCCATGCGCGACGGCAGCGATTTCAGGTACCAGATGTGCGCGACCGGGCTCGCCAATTCGATGTGTCCCATGCGGTCGCGTCGCACCTTGGCGAGCGTCACTTCGACGCCGCATTTCTCGCACACCACCCCACGATGCTTCAAACGCTTGTACTTGCCGCACAGGCATTCGTAGTCCTTGATCGGCCCGAAAATCTTGGCGCAGAACAGGCCGTCGCGCTCCGGCTTGAAGGTGCGGTAGTTGATGGTCTCGGGTTTCTTCACTTCCCCATAGGACCACGAACGGATCTTTTCCGGCGATGCAAGGCCAATGCTGATGGTGTCGAAGTCCTCGACATGGCCCTGAGTCTTCATCAGATCGAGTAGGTCTTTCACGGGCAATACTCCTTGGAACGCAAACGGGTGGTCGGTCTGAGCCGCGCGCCTATTCGTGTTCGAGTTCGATGTCGATGCCGAGAGAACGCATTTCCTTCAACAGCACGTTGAACGACTCGGGCATGCCTGCTTCCATCTTGTGATCGCCGTCGACGATGTTCTTGTACATCTTGGTTCGACCATTGACGTCATCCGATTTCACCGTGAGCATCTCCTGCAAGGTATAGGCGGCGCCGTAGGCTTCGAGCGCCCACACTTCCATTTCGCCGAAGCGTTGGCCGCCGAACTGGGCCTTGCCGCCCAAGGGCTGCTGCGTGACCAGGCTGTAGGGTCCGGTCGAACGCGCGTGCATCTTGTCGTCGACCAGGTGGTTCAGCTTCAAGATGTACATGTAGCCGACGGTGATCGGGCGCTCGAAGGCATCACCGGTGCGGCCGTCGTAGAGCGTGGTCTGCCCCGAGCGCGGCAGGCCGGCCAAGGCCAACATGTTCTTGATCTCTTCTTCCTTGGCCCCATCGAAGACCGGGGTCGCCATCGGTACGCCGTGACGCAAGTTCTGGCACAGGGCGACGATGTCCCCATCGTCGAGCGCTGCCAGGTCTTCGCGTTGCCCGCTCGCGTTGTAGACCTTGCCCAGGAATTCGCGCAGTTCGCCGGATCCCGCGACGCGATCGAGCATCTCGCCGATGCGCAAGCCGAGGCCCTTGGCCGCCCACCCGAGGTGGGTTTCCAGCACCTGGCCCACATTCATGCGCGAGGGCACGCCGAGCGGATTCAACACGATGTCGACCGGCGTGCCATCTTCCATGTAGGGCATGTCCTCGATCGGCACGATCATCGACACCACACCCTTGTTGCCATGGCGGCCGGCCATCTTGTCACCCGGCTGCATGCGGCGCTTCACCGCCAGATAGACCTTGGCCATCTTGAGCACGCCCGGGGCGAGATCGTCGCCCGAGGTGAGCTTGGCCTTCTTCTCTTCGAACTGGCGATCGAAGTCGGCGCGATGCTTGTCGATCTGCGCCGCGAGTTGTTCCAGCTGCTCGTTGGCGGTGTCGTGCTTCAAGCGCAGGTCGAACCACTTGCCACGATCGACCTCGCCGAGCATCTGCTTGGTGATCTTGACACCACCCTTCATCTGGCCGGGGCCCTTCTCGGCCGTCTTGCCCAGCACCAGGCGTTCCACGCGCTGGAAGATGTCTTCTTCCAGAATGCGTAGTTGATCGTCGAGATCCTTCTTGACGCGCGCGATTTCCGCCGCCTCGATCTCGCGCGCGCGCGCGTCCTTGTCGATACCGTCGCGTGTGAACACCTGCACGTCGATGACGGTGCCGCTCATGCCGGACGGCACGCGCAACGAGGTGTCTTTCACGTCCGAGGCCTTCTCGCCAAAGATCGCACGCAAGAGCTTCTCTTCCGGCGTCAGCTGCGTCTCGCCCTTGGGCGTGACCTTACCGACCAGGATGTCGCCCGGATGGACTTCGGCACCGATGTAAACGATGCCGGATTCATCCAGCTTGGCCAGCGCGGATTCGCTTACATTCGGGATATCGCTCGAAATCTCTTCCGGCCCGAGCTTGGTGTCGCGCGCGACGCAGGTCAGCTCTTCGATGTGGATGCTGGTATAGCGGTCTTCCTGCACCACGCGTTCGGAGATCAGAATCGAGTCTTCGAAGTTGTAGCCGTTCCACGGCATGAACGCGACCAGCATGTTCTGGCCGAGCGCGAGTTCACCGAGATCGGTCGACGGGCCGTCAGCCAGCACGTCGCCCCTGGCAATGCGATCGCCGAGCTTGACCAGCGGCTTCTGATTGATGCACGTGTTCTGATTCGAACGCGTGTACTTGGTGAGATTGTAAATATCGACGCCCGGTTCACCGGCGCTCGTCTCCTCGTCGTTGACGCGCACGACGATACGCGCGGCATCGACCGCATAGACTTCGCCGCCACGCAGCGCGACCACGGTCACACCTGAATCCTGCGCGACTGCGCGTTCGATCCCGGTTCCGACCAGCGGCTTGTCGGCGCGCAGGGTCGGCACTGCCTGGCGTTGCATGTTCGAGCCCATCAACGCGCGATTGGCGTCGTCGTGCTCGAGGAACGGAATCAAGGCCGCCGCCACCGATACGATCTGGCGCGGTGAGACGTCCATGTATTGCACGCGGTCAGGGCTCGCCAGCGTAAATTCGTTCTGATGGCGCGACGACACCAAGCTGTCGACCAGGCGACCGCTGCTGTCGAGCGTCGCATTGGCCTGCGCGATCACATATTGACCTTCCTCGATCGCGGACAGATATTCGATGTTGTTGGTCACGCGCGCGTTGACCACCTTGCGATACGGCGTTTCGAGAAAACCGTACTGATTGGTGCGCGCGTAGACGGCGAGCGAATTGATGAGACCGATGTTCGGACCTTCCGGCGTCTCGATGGGGCACACCCGACCATAGTGCGTTGGATGCACGTCGCGTACTTCGAAGCCAGCGCGCTCTCGCGTCAAACCGCCCGGGCCAAGCGCGGAGACGCGACGCTTATGCGTGACTTCGGACAGCGGATTGTTCTGGTCCATGAACTGCGATAGCTGGCTCGAGCCGAAGAACTCCTTGATCACCGCCGAGACCGGCTTGGCGTTGATCAATTCCTGCGGCATGTAGCCTTCGGATTCGGCCAGACTGAGGCGTTCCTTCACCGCGCGCTCGACCCGCACCAGGCCGACGCGAAACTGGTTCTCCGCCATTTCGCCCACGCTGCGCACGCGACGGTTGCCGAGATGATCGATATCGTCAACGCTGCCATTGCCGTTGCGAATGTCGATCAAGACGCGCAGGACATCCGTGATGTCCCGCTCGTTCAACACTCCACTACCGGTCACTTCGGCGCGACCGACACGCCGGTTGAACTTCATGCGCCCGACGCTCGACAAATCGTACCGCTCTTCGGCGAAGAACAGGTTCTTGAACAGGTTTTCGGCCGCTTCTTTGGTCGGCGGTTCACCCGGGCGCATCATGCGGTAGATCTCGACCTGGGCTTCGAGTGGACTCGTAGTCGGATCGACGCGCAGGGTTTCCGAGATGTAGGCGCCGTGGTCCAGATCGTTGGCGAAAATGGTCTCGACTTCGGCTATGCCGTGCTTGTTCAGCTTGTTCAAGGCTTCTTCGGTGATCTCGTCGTTGGCCCGCGCAACCAATTCACCCGACGCCTTGTTGATGACGTCGCGTGCCAGCGTTTTGCCGACCAGGAAGCTGCGCGGCACGGTGATCTCGGTGATGCCGCGCTGTTGGATTTCGCGCGTGTGGCGCGCCGTGATCCGACGATCGGCTTCGACCAGGACGTTGCCGTCGGCGTCGACCAGGTCGAATTCCAGCGTCTCGCCGCGCAGCCGCTCCGGCACCAATTGCACGCGCACTTGCTCACCGTCGAGATAAAACGTATCGCGCTCGAAGAAGTGTTCGAGCATGCGTTCGGTGGAAAAACCCAGCGCGCGCAGCAACACCGTGGCCGGTAGTTTGCGCCGGCGATCGATGCGCACGTAGACGTGATCCTTGGGATCGAACTCGAAGTCCAGCCACGAGCCGCGATACGGGATCACGCGCGCGGAGAACAGGAGCTTGCCCGAAGAATGGGTTTTGCCGCGATCGTGATCGAAGAACACACCCGGGGAACGGTGCAACTGCGACACGATCACGCGTTCGGTACCGTTGATGACGAAGGTGCCATTGGTGGTCATGAGCGGCAGTTCGCCCATGTAGACCTCTTGCTCGCGCACGTCCTTGATCGCCTTTTCGGCACCCGATTCCTTGTCATAGATCACCAAGCGCACGGTCACCCGCAGCGACGCGGCGTAGGTCAGGCCACGCACCTGGCACTCCTTGACGTCGAACACGGGGTCGCCGAGGCGATAGCTCACGTACTCGAGGATCGCATTACCCGAATACGACTCGATGGGAAATACCGAGCGAAACGCCGCATGCAGGCCATAGTCGGCACGTGCGTCGGGCGCGGCGTCTTCCTGCAGGAATCGCTTGTACGACTCGATCTGGGTCTCGAGCAGATACGGCACCTTGAGGATCGGCGAGGTCTTGCTGAAATCCTTGCGGATACGCTTCTTCTCGGTATAGGTGTAAGCCATGATCAGTACCGTCCTGTTCTGCCAGACTGAACGTTCAATTGCAGGCCGCACGCGCACGCGCGCGCACGCTGAACACACGCCACGCGCGCCCGTCGCGGGCGCGCATGCCGCATGGAGTCGCCAAGTTGTACGAGCGCGTCAACGCGCGACTACTTGAGCTCGACCGTCGCACCTGCCTCTTCGAGTTGCTTCTTCAAGCCCTCGGCTTCGGCCTTGTTGGCGCCTTCCTTGATCGTCGACGGCACGCCTTCGACCATGTCCTTGGCTTCCTTCAAGCCGAGCCCGGTGATGGCGCGCACCGCCTTGATGACATTGACCTTGTTCTCGCCGAAGCTGGTCATGACGACGTCGAATTCGTCCTTGACTTCCTCCTTGGCGGCGCCGGCGTCAGCGCCGGCCGCAACGGCTACCGTCGCGACGGCCGCGGCCGCCGACACGCCCCACTTCTCTTCGAGCAGTGAGACGAGTTCGGTCACTTCGAGGATGGTCATATTGGACAATGTTTCGATCAACTCTTGTTTGGAAACTGCCATTTCGATGTACTCCTGAAAACAGATTGCGCGTTCGATCAAGACGCTTGTTTGGAATCGCGGTAAGCCGCGAGCACGCGGACGAACTGTGCGGCTGGCTCGGCCAGGGTGCGCACGAGTTTCGACTGCGGTGCCTTGAAGACGGAGAGGAGCTTGGCGCGCGCTTCGTCGAGCGTCGGCAAACTCGCCAGCAAGCCGAGATCGGATGCCGGGCGCAGCTCGCCGCCGAACGCCACGGCCTTCGGCACCAGCTTGTCGTTGTCCTTGACGAAGTCCCGTACCAGCCGCGCGCCGGCGCCCGGATCGTCCCGGGAAATCACCAGCAGCAGCGGTCCGCTCAGGGACTCCTTCAGACACTCGAAGCTCGTGCCCTCGACCGCGCGCCGGGCCAGCGTGTTCTTGACCACACGCAGCCAGACGCCCTTCGCGCGCGCTTTGCTGCGCAAATCGGTCATCTGAGCCACGCTCAGGCCAGCGTATTCGGCGGCAACCGCGGACTGCGCGTTCACCACCACCTCTCGCACTTCGGAAACAACCGCCTGCTTTTGCTCTAAGGTCAGACTCATTGGTTCCTCAACTCCCGGTTGGACTTCGGCTCATGCCGCCGTCGCACCTCAAGGCTCACGAACAATCGCGAGCGTGGTTTACGGTGTCCGTCCGGGCAGCAATCTGCCCCTGGGATCGACCGTCTGCGCGGGCTGGAACAATTAACCGCACCTGCGTGCGGACCCGCGGTCTTTGACGGCTGCGGGCCAGGCCCGCAACCCAAAGTTCGTTGCGCGTAGGTGACGCGCTCACACCGTTTCGACCGACGATTTGTCGACCGCGAGTCCCGGTCCCATCGTGGTCGAAATGGAAATGGATTTGAGATAGACGCCTTTGGCCGAGGCCGGCTTGGCCTTGCGCAAGTCGTTCAAGATTGCTTCCAGGTTGGCCTTCAGCGCGGCCGGCTCGAACGAGGCCTTCCCGATCGGGCAATGCACGATGCCCGCCTTGTCGGTGCGGAACTGAACCTGACCGGCTTTGGCGTTGCGCACCGCGGTGGCGACATCGGTGGTCACCGTGCCGACCTTCGGATTCGGCATGAGTCCGCGCGGACCCAGGATCTGGCCCAGTTGACCGACCACCCGCATCGAGGCTGGCGTCGCGATGGCGACATCGAAATTGATCTGCCCTTGCTTGACCTGTTGCGCGAGGTCGTCGAGGCCGACGATGTCCGCACCGGCGGCGCGCCCGGTATCGGCGTCCGCGCCGTCGGCGAACAGGGCCACTCGCACACTCTTGCCGGTGCCATGCGGCAGCACGGTCGAGCCACGCACAACCTGATCGGATTTGCGCGGATCGACACCGAGATTGACCGCGACATCGACCGATTCGTCGAATTTGGCCGAAGCCGTGCTTTTGATCAGCGACAACACTTCATCCAAAGGCCGCGGTTGGCGCGGGTTGCCGATTTTCTCGCGCAGGGCGCGCAGTCGCTTGCCTGCCTGTGCCATCTCAAACGCCCTCCACTTCAAGACCCATGCTGCGCGCCGTGCCGGCGATCGTGCGCACCGCGGCATCGAGTGAGGCCGCGGTCAAATCGGGTTGCTTGGTGCGCGCGATCTCTTCGAGTTGAGTGCGATTGACTTTGCCAACCTTGTTCGAGTTCGGCGTGCCGCTGCCTTTCGGCACACCCGCGGCTTTGCGCAGCAACACCGAGGCCGGCGGTGTCTTGGTGACGAACGTGAAGCTCTTGTCGCTGAAGGCCGTAATGACGACCGGGATCGGCAGACCGGGCTCGAGATTCTGCGTACGCGCGTTGAAGGCCTTGCAAAACTCCATGATGTTCAATCCACGCTGGCCCAATGCCGGTCCAACCGGCGGGCTGGGATTGGCTTGACCGGCCGCAACTTGCAACCGGATGTAGGCATCGATCTTCTTCGCCACTTAAGGCCTCCTCGGGTGCAAACGCCTTGCGGCTCCCCGTTCGCTACGTCTGGCGCGGGCGATTGCCCGCGGCTCAATGCGTTCAGATCAGTCTTTGCTGACTTGCCCGAACTCCAATTCGACCGGTGTCGAGCGGCCGAAAATCGATACCGCGACGCGCAGCCTGCTCTTGTCGTAATTGACTTCTTCCACCATGCCGTTGAAATCGGTGAACGGGCCATCGACCACGCGCACCACTTCGCCGACTTCGAACAACACCTTCGGCCGCGGCTTCTCCACACCTTCCTGGATGCGGTCCAGGATCGCCTGCGCTTCCTTGTTGCTGATCGGCGCCGGCTTGTCGCTGCTGCCGCCGATGAAACCCATCACCTTGGGACACTCCTTGACCAGGTGCCAGGAGTCGTTGTCCATCTCCATTTCGACCAGGACATAGCCCGGAAAGAATTTGCGATCGCTCTTGCGCTTCTGGCCGTCCTTGATCTCGACCACTTCCTCGGTCGGCACCAGAATCTGGGCGAACTTCTCGCTCATGCCGCTGCGCTTGACGCGGTCTTCGAGCGAACGCTTGACCTGATTCTCGAACCCGGAATAGGCGTGCACCACGTACCAGTTCATCGCCATCTCAGGCTCCGCCCCCGATCACTGCTTGCATCGCGGCGCCGAGCGCGAGATCGAGCAGCCAGAGCACGATGCCGAACACGACGACCACGATCATTACGATCAGGGTGGTCTGCATCGTTTCCTGTCGCGTCGGCCATACCACCTTGCGCACTTCGATATTGGCATCGCGCACGAAACCGACGACTTGGCGGCCCTTGTCGGTCATGGCCGCGATCGCGACTGACAGGCCGATCACGCCGATCACTCCACCGACCCGCAACAAGCGCGAGGCTTCGCCGTAGTGGTGATACGCAAACACGCCACCCAACAGGATGGCGAGCGCGAGCGCCAGCTTGGCGGTGTCGAGTGGACTTGGTTCGGCCACTGCTTTGGTATTCATTGCCTATCGGTGCGGAGGTCGTCGCGTGCGCCAAGCGCCGTCGTGCCATCCGTATCCGTCACCCCGCCCTGTGTCATTGATGGTCTGGGTTGGCAGGCCAGGAGGGAATCGAACCCCCAACCTGCGGTTTTGGAGACCGCCGCTCTGCCAATTGAGCTACTGGCCT
>Ga0194131_10007346_pt1 | contig 14858 bp, 9 predicted proteins | sample TA2KigO120mmetaG_FD_148631 | JGI IMG/M metagenome (GOLD analysis project Ga0194131, IMG submission 148631) | Freshwater microbial communities from Lake Tanganyika, Tanzania - TA2015053 Kigoma Offshore 120m | ecosystem: Environmental > Aquatic > Freshwater > Lake | place: Tanzania: Lake... | reverse complement strand
TCCGCGACTCCCATCGGAAGGAGGTAGTTGCGGGCGTAGCCCGATCGGACCTTGACGACGTCCCCGACGAGACCGAGGTGCTCGACGGTGCGGCTGAGGAGAAGTTCGACGCGACGGCTGGCCATAAAGGGCGCTGTCCTTTGCGAGGTGGGGGCAAAGTGAGGAGCGGTCCCGTGACCGCCCCAACGAGAGCCTCGCATTGTCACCAAGAGATCGCTTGGACGCAATGACTTGCCCGCCGATGGTGCTCGATCGATCACGCCCGATGACGCCTGATAGACCCGGAACTCAACCTCGCGGCGGATCGTCGTCGGCGCTCGCGAGCGACTTGATCCGCCTCGGCGCGAGGACTGGTCGGGGGCGATGCAAGACGATCACAAGTCGTTGACAGATCGAGCCTTCAGTCCTCTGTCGGACGCCGATCGGCAGCGGCTTCCACCAAGCGTTCGCGCGGCAATCGGGTCGCGTGGTCGCGTCGCCGGTGAGCCACGAGCCATGGACCCTCCGTCGGAGATTCCGACCGAAGGTCGCCAACGTTGCCTTGACAGGCGAGGGGGACTGGTACACTCCGCCCGGCGGTAGACCCTGCCGCTCCGGTCCGACTGCGCAACGCCCTGAGGCCGCTCAGCCGACTGTCCGAGTTCCAAAGGCCTCAGTAGGAATGCGCTTGTGAAGATTTTCGTCGGTAACCTGAACTTCAAGACCAGCGAGGGGACCCTCCAGCAGTTGTTCGCCGCCCACGGGGCGGTCGAGGAGGTCTTCATCGCGACCGACCGTGAGACCGGTCGCCCTCGCGGCTTCGCCTTCGTGACCATGCCTGACGACACCCAGGCGAAGGCGGCGATCGAGCAGCTCAACGGCAAGGACGTCGATGGTCGCACCATCAACGTCAACGAGGCTCGTCCCCGGACCGACGGTCCCGGCGGCGGCGGCAACCGTGGTGGTGGTCGCGGCGGCTTCGGTGGTGGCGGCGGCGGTCGCGGCGGCTTCGGCGGCGGCGGCGGTCGTGGCGGCTACGGTGGCGGTGGCGGCGGTGGCCGCGACCGCGACGCGGGCTGGTGATCCACCTCGCCGCGTGACCCACGCGTGAACCCAATCGACCGCGGTCCTCGGACCGCGGTCGTTTTCGTTGGTCGAGGGCTGATACCGCCCGAGCCCGCGCCGCGTTCGAGCGGCGAGGACGCCGTCCGCCGGCTCAGGCGTAGTGCCGACCGAACCGGTTCGCGATGAAGTCGCGGTAGGAGACGTCCTCCATCCGGACGAACCCGCGGCTCGGCACCCGTCCCTCGCGGAGGAGGTCCACCACCGCGCAGATCCCGGCGGCGGTGGTGATCTGGATGGCGGTCCACGGAAGACCGTCGAGCTCCTGATGCAGCACTCGGCGGGCGTAGGTCCGCTCCATCAGCCGCCCATCGACGTGACCCGACGCGCTGACGAAGACCACGACCTGATCGTGCTCGGTGCCAGGGATCGACTTCTCGAGGATCTCGCCGAGACCCTCGGGGTTGCGGGCGAAGCCAAGCTCGTGCAGGAGGAACCAGACGAGGGTTCGGTGTCCCGGGAAGCGGATGGTCTTGTAGTTCACCCGCTCGGCGCGACCCTTGAGCGCCTCCGCGAGCGAGCCGAGACCGCCGGAGGTGTTGAACGCCTCGAACTCGACGCCCTCGATGACGAGCCGCTCGAGTCCCTCGAGCGCCGCGACGGTGGTGAACTCGCCGCCCTCGATCGCCTCGCAGGGGTGCAGGTACTCGTTGACGAGTCCCGCGGTGCTCCAGGTGAGGTTGTAGCCGAGCATGTTGGCGGGATGACGCGGCAGCGCCCCGACCCGCATGCGGAGCTCCTCGATCCGCGACATCCCCTCGGTGAGGTGACGCCCGGCGATGGCGATGAAGCCCGGGGCGAGACCGCACTGCGGGATGAACGCGGTGGTCGCGTCCTTCGCGAGCGCCATGACCTCGCGGGTGACGGCGACGTCCTCGGTGAGGTCGAGGTAGTGGACCCCCGCGAGCTTCGCCCGCGTGGCGATGCCGACGTTGCAGTGGAAGGGAGCACAGGAGAGCACCGCCCAGCCGCCCGCGAGCGCCTCGTCGAGCGCCTTCGGGTCGGCGACGTCGCCGCGGACCCGCTCGATCTCGGGGCGATGCCGCGCGAACCACCCGAGCGCCTCCGCGGAGGGATCGATCACCCGGACGCGATAGTCCCCCGTGGTCGAGAGGAAGTGACCCGCCATCCGACCGATCCGACCTGCTCCGACGACGAGCACCTGACGCACGGTTCTGCTCCTCATGACCCGCATCGCTCGGCAAGGACCGCAGTGCGGGGCGGACAGGGTATCGCCTTGCGGCGGGCGTCCTCCGTCGCGGACGTCGCGTGGAGCGCACGGACTCCGCGCCGGACGCTGGTTACCGGTCCAGCGCCGCCTCGAGCGCGTCGGCGAGGTGCTCGGCGGGACTCGATGGTCGCCGCCCGCAGATCCGCTCGATCTGGCTGCGGCAGCTGAAGCCGCTCACGAGGATCCGCGACCACTCCGCCTCGTGCTCGGGCATCCGCGCCGCCCAGCTCAATCCGAAGATGCCCCGCGAGTCGGCGGCGTTCGGTCGCTCGTGTCCCCACGAGCCGCCCATGCCGCAGCAGCCGACCGACTCGATCGCGAGATCGATCCCCGCGCGGGCGAAGATCCGCCTCCATGCGGCGGCGGAACCGGGCTCGAGCGCCCGCTCGGTGCAGTGACCAAGCAGCCGCGCGGTCGCGGGCGCCGTGGAGCTCCGGCGGTCGAGCCGTCGGCCGTCGAGGAACTCCCAGAGCAGCCTCACCGGCGGGACCTTCGTCGCCTCGATCCCGAGCGCCTTCGGCAGCTCGTCGCGCATCACGAGGGTCGTCGCCGGATCGATGCCGACGATCGGTCGACCGCTGCGGGCAAGCCGCTCGAGCCGAACGAGGTTCGAGCGGGCGATCCGCTCGAAGCGATCGAGGAATCCCTTCACGTGCCAGCCCTTCCCGCTCGGGAAGTACTCCGCGACGCGGGGGCGAACGCCGAGGGTCTCAAGAAGTCGAACCGCGCCGAGCGCTGCGTCTGGGTCGAGGAAGCTCGTGAACGCATCCTGCAGAAGGATCACCTCGGAGGGACCGCTCGCCGGCGGCAGCGAGGCAAGGGCGTCGATCGACTCGACCATCACTCCCCTCGCCGCGAGACGTGCAGAGAGCGCCGGCGTCGCGAGCCGCGGCGCGTCGGCGATGCCGACGACCTGTTCCGCCAGCCACCGGGCGAGGCGCCGCCCGCTCACGGCGTTCACGAGCGCGGCGTGGCGGGAGAGCCGCGGCAGCGCGTCCTCGAGACTGCCGATCAGCCGGTCGCGGAGCGGTCGACCGTAGCGGCGGTGGTACTGGTGCAGGAACTCGGCGCGGAACTCCGGCACGCTGACCCTGACCGGGCATCCGCCGGCGCACGCCTTGCACGACAGGCATCCGTCCATCGCGGCGCGCACCTCGTGGGAGAAGTCGCCGGATGGATCGCCGCGCAGGCGATCGAACCAACGGCGAGCGAGGCGGAGCGGCGCCGACGCGATCGAGGGCGCCTCGCGACCGCCGTCGTCCCGCCATCCCGCCGCCGAGACCCGCCGCATCCACTCCCGCATCAGGATCGCCCGACCGCGCGGCGAGTGCCTCGGATCCTGCGTGATCTTCACCGAGGGACACATCGCCACGGTCGGATCCCACGACTGGCAGGCGGCGTTCCCGTTGCAGTGGATCGCGGCGGCGTGGCGGCGACCAAGCCCAGGCTCGATCGCGCGATCGCGGGCGCCGCGGGTGCTCGCCTCGATCGAGAGCTGCGTGGTCGCCTCGCCCTCCGGCACCGCGATCTTGCCGGGGTTGAGCTGGTTCCACGGATCGAACGCCCGCTTGACCCGTCCCATCGCGCGAAAGAGGACCGGACCGAAGAACGCCTCGCTGAAGCGGCTGCGGTAGCCCTTCCCATGCTCGCCCCAGAGGACGCCGCCGAGCTCGTGGGTCATCGCCGCGACCTCGTCGGTGATCTCCCGCACCAGCCGCTCGTCCGCCGGATCGCGGAGGTCGAGCGCCGGGCGCACGTGGAGGCAGCCTGCATCGACGTGCCCGTACATCCCGTACGACAGTCCGTGCCGGTCGAGGATCGCGCGGAAGCGCCGCACGAACTCCGGCAGCCGCGCCGGCGGGACCGCACAGTCCTCGACGAAGGCGACCGGTCGCCGCTCGCCCGGCATGTTGCCGAGGAGCCCGACCGCCCGCTCGCGGAGGGTCCAGATCGCCCGGCGCACCGACTCATCGTCGATGCGGCGGGCGAAGGTCGCGGCACCTGACCGCGAGGCGACCAGCGCGTCCGCGCTGCGATCGACCTCCGCGGCGTCGTCGCCCTCGTACTCGACGAGGTTCACCGCGCCGAGGGATCCGAGCTCCTCCGGCGAGCCGAGCGCGGCGCCGATCTCGCTCCAGAGCGGGTCCTGCCGGGCGAGCCCGAGCACGACCTCGTCCATCGTCTCGATCGCGGCGGGCTTGGTCGCGCCGAACGGCTCCGCCGCCGCGACCGCCTCGTCGAAGCTCGCGTGCCCCACGAAGACGGTGCGGCGCGACGTCGGCAGGGGCACGATCGAGAGCTCCGCCTCGACCACCACGCCGAGCGTGCCTTCGGCGCCGGTCACGAGCGCGGCGAGGTCGAGATCTCCCGTCCGCGGATCGAACGCCTTGGGGAGCGTGTAGCCCGCGAGCGGTCGCTCGAGCCTCGGCCAGCGCGACCCGAGCTCGGCGGGAATCTCCGGGTCGGCGAGCGCCTCGCGCACCGCCCGGTGAAGCCCGCCGGCGGCGCCGCCCGCCGCGACGACCGCGTCCACCTCGGCGGCGCCGCGTCGCCGGCAGTCGATGATCGCGCCCCCGGGGATGACCACCCGCAGCGACCGCACGTGGTCGCTGGTCTTCCCGTGGATCCGCGAGCCCTTGCCCGCGGCATCCGTGCCGATCATGCCGCCGAGGGTCGCGCGGTCGTGCGGGCTCACCGTCGGTCCGAACTGGAAGCCGAGCGGTCGAAGCTCCGCGTTCAGGCGACCGAGCACCACGCCGGGCTCGACCCGCACCCGGCGTCCCTCGAGGTCGACCTCGAGGATCCGGTTCATCGAGCGGGCGAGGTCGAGGACGAGCCCGTTCGTCAGCGCGTTGCCGTCGGTGCCGGTGCCGCCGCCGCGGGGCGCCAGGCGGATCGCCCGGAAGCGAGGCTCCGCCATGAGGCGAAGCAGGAGGACGACGTCGCCGGCGTGCCGAGGTCGCAGCACCGCTTGCGGCGTCTCCTCGTAGATCGAGTTGTCGCTCGCGTGGACGACCCGGGTCGCGAGGTCGGTCGCGATTCCGCCGTCGAAGCCGCCATCGCGCAGCGCCTCGAGGAGCGAGGCGGTGACCGGATCGACCATCGCCCGCGGCTCAAGTCGAGGGATGAGGCGCGAGCTCGGCGGCGCGGTCGTCATGCCGGCGGGATGGTACGGCGGACCCCGTCGCCCGCAGGCTCCTCCGAGTCGGACGCGGCGAGCGCCGAGATCGATCGCTCCTCGGCGAACTGCCGCAGGTAGAGCCGGCGGTATCGACCGTCGGTGATCGCCATCAAGGCGTCGTGCGGTCCGTCCTCGACGATGCGCCCCGCCTCGACGAAGAGGATTCGATCGACCCGTCGCACCGTCGAGAGCCGGTGGGCGATGACGATCGAGATCCGACCCCGCAGGAGCCGATCGATCGCGCCCTGGATCGCCCGCTCGGTCTCGGTGTCGACGCTGCTCGTCGCCTCGTCGAGGATCAGCACCGCCGGATCGGCGAGGATCGCCCGGCTCAGCGAGACGAGCTGCCGCTGCCCGAGCGAGAGTCGCTCGCCGCCCTCGCCGACCACGAACTCGCCGCCGCCGGGGAGGGTCGCGACGAACCGCTCGGCGCCGCTCGTCACGAGCGCCATCGCGACCTCCGCGTCGCTCGCGGCGAGCTTGCCGAAGCGGACGTTCGCCCAGATCGAGTCGTTGAAGAGCCACGGCGTCTGCTGCACCACGCCGAGCTGCGAGCAGAGCCAGGCGAGCGATCGCTCGCGGACGTCCACGCCGTCGAGGAGGATCCGACCCTGCTGCGGCTCGTAGAAGCGGGCAATGAGGCTCGCCAGGGTCGTCTTGCCTCCTCCGGTGGGACCGACGAGGGCGATGCTCTGCCCGGGCTCGATCGCGAGGGAGAGGTCCCGCACGATCCACGGGGGATCGGCGCGGGGCGGTCGCGAGCCGGGGGGCGCGTCGGCGTCGTCCTGCGCCGGCCGCTCGTAGCGGAAGGAGACCCGCTCGAGGTCGATGCGGGCGATGCGCGGAAGACCGCCGTCCGCGGCGCGTCCCGCCTGCGGTCGAGCCGCCTGCGTCTCGATCCTCGCGCGGACCGCGGGGGAGTCGGCGATCTCGACCGGCGCCCGCAGCAGCGCCTCGATCCGCTCCGCCGCCGACTGCCCGCCGAGCAGGTCGGCGAAGCGCTGGGCGAGGTCCTGGATCGGGAAGACGAAGAGGAGCGCGTACTGGCAGAACGCGACGAGCTCGCCGATCGAGAGCGCCTCCTCGCCGACCGCGACGCCGCCCTGCCAGAGGGCGATCGCGGCGCCCGCGGCGCCGATCGTCGAGAGGAGCGGCGCGTAGATCGCTCCTTGGCGGGCGTTCCGCACGCTCCAGCGCTCCATCGTCGAGGCGAGGTCGCCGAACTCGCGACCCGCCGCGTCCTCGCGCACGAGGGACTTCGTCGTCCGCACGCCGGCGATCGCCTCGTTGAGGAAGGCGGTCATCATCGAGTTGGTGCGGCGGATGCGGCGGGAGGTCTCGACCATGCGCCGCGTGAAGAAGCGGCTCGTGACCGCGAGCGGAGGCACGATCACGAGGACCCACAAGGCGAGCCCCGCGTCGAGCCAGAGCATCGCCGCCGCGGAGGTCGCCATCAGCAGCGTCGCCCAGCCGAGGTCGAGGATCACCCACGGCGCCATGCCGCTCACGCGGGCGCAGTCGGAGGTGATGCGGGAGAGGAGCCAGCCGACCGGGCGGCGGTCGAAGTAGGCGAAGGGAAGCTCCTGCAGCTTCGCGAAGGCGTCCTCGCGGAGGCGGAACGCGAGCCCCGAGCCGAGGCGACCTGCCGCCTCGATGAAGAGCCAGACCATCACCGCGAAGCCGAGGGCGAGCAGGATCCAGCCTCCGAGCAGCATCGAGAGGCGGTCGGACCAGCCCTCCCGCGCCGCCTCGTCGATCATCGCTGCCACGATCAGCGGACGGAGGCTCTCGATGAGGGCGAGCCCGAGACCGCCGGCAAGGACCCCCGCGAGCGGTCCGGGGAGGGCGACCGCCCGATCGAGGAACCTCCGCCACAGCGCCCAGTCGAGCCGCGGCGGCAGCGGGTCGTCGAGGTCGTCGGCGAGGCTCATGGACCCGCCCCCGTTCCTGCCTCCGGCGCCGAGGAGGGATCCGCGCCGCCGGCGAGTCCCGCGAGCGCCTCGCGCTCGACCTCCCCTTGGATCTCCCAGAGCCGCCGGTAGAGCCCGGCGCGACCGCGCAGCTCGCGCGGCGTGCCGACGTCGACCACGCGCCCGCGCTCGAGGACGACGATGCGGTCCGCGACCTCGAGGGTCGAGAGGCGGTGGGCGACGACGATCGTGGTGCGGCGCCCGATCCGCATCCGCATCGCCTCGAGGATCCGCCGCTCCGTCTCGGTGTCCACCGCGGAGAGCGCGTCGTCGAGGACGAGGACCGGCGCATCGCGGAGCACCGCCCGCGCGATCGCGAGCCGCTGCCGTTGCCCGCCCGAGAGGGTGATGCCGCGCTCGCCGATCGCGGTCGCGTAGCCCTCCGAGAAGGACTCGACGGTCTCATGAATCGCGGCGATCGACGCCGCCGCGAGCACCTCCGCGTCCGCGGCGTGCTCGACGGCGCCGCGACCGATCGCCACGTTGTCGCGGATCGAGCGGGAGTAGAGAAACGGCTGCTGGAGCACGCTCGCCACCTTCCGCCTCACCTCGCGGCGGGGGAGCGCGGCGATGTCGGTCCCGTCGATCAGGATCCGTCCCGCGGTGGGATCGTCGAGCCGAAGCAGCAGGTCGATCAGCGTGCTCTTGCCGCTGCCGCTTGCTCCGACGAGCGCCACCGTCTCGCCCGGCTCGACCACGAAGGAGACGCCGTCGAGCGCCGGTCGCGCGTCGGGCGCGTGGCGGAAGCAGACCTGCTCGAACTCGAGGCGGGGCGAGGGCGACGAGGCGGTCGCCCGCGAGGAGCCGCGCGGGGCGACCGCGGTCGGCGAGGGATCGGGATCCTCCCGCTCGGAGAGGATCTCCTGCAGGCGGTCCATCGCGACCGTCGCCTTGCCGAGGTCGGCGAGGATCCGACCGAGCATGCGCATCGGCCAGAGCCAGAGGTTCACCGCGACGAGGAAGAAGGCGAAGTCGCCGACCGAGAGCGTGCGGTTGGTCACGCCATGGAGACCCGCGGCGAGGACGATCGCCATCTGCACGAGGCAGGCGAGGTCCGAGACCGACCAGAAGACGGCGAAGTGCCCGAAGAGCCGGCGGTCGAGCCGGCGATGCGCCTCGTTCGCGGCGCGGAATCGCTCGCGCTCGAACTCGCCGCGGTCGAAGGCGCGGACGACCCGGATGCCGGTGAGGTTCTCCTGCGCCCGCGCGGTCAGCCGTCCCTCCGCCTCGTCCTTCAGGAGGAAGGTCCGGCGGACCCGGCGGAAGTAGAGGACCGCGAAGGCGAGGATCGGCGGCAGCAGGACGACCGAGAGCCCGGTGAGCCGCAGGTCCGTCGCGAGCATCAGCGGCAGCGCCGCGAGGAAGAGGGCGATCGATCGCCCCATCTCGACGACCTGGTTCCCGAGGAAGTTCTGGACCGTCTCGACGTCCGAGGTGAGCCGCTGCAGGAGGTCGCCCGACTCGCTGCGACGGAAGAAGGCGCTCGGAAGGCGAAGGAGATGCTGGTGGAGGCGCTCGCGCAGACGGCGGATCGATCGCTGGCTCGCGCTGGCGGCGAGGAAGCCGCGACCGAAGAGGCAGAGTCCGGCGAGCACGGCGGTGACCGCGACGAAGACCCCGGCGACCCAGAGGTGCCCGGCGAGGAACTCGCGACCGCCGAGGAGCTCGAGGGTGATCCGGGCGGAGCCCGCGAGGCGGCTCGGATCGCCCGCGGGGTCGAGCACGCCGTCGAGGACCGCCTGCACCGCGAGCGGCGTGCCGTAGCCGAAGATCGCCGCCCCGAGCGTGCAGCCGATCGCCGCGGCGTAGCGGGGACGCTCGCCCTCGAGCAGGTTCCAGAGGAGCCGGACCCGCGAGGTCGGCGGCGGGGGGAGGGTGGGGACTGGATCGGGCATGCGCGGGCGTTCGACGCAAAGCCGCGACGATAGTCCAAGGTCCGCGTGCGGGAAACGTTCGGGGAGACGCCGGTCCCGCGAGGCGTCCGAGGAGGACCGCGTCGATCGACCGTGAAGTCGCGGCGTGGGGCTTGCGTGGCGGGATCTTCGGGAGAGGATGCCGCGTGGAGTCGCACGGAGGCGTTCCATGCAGTCACGAGATCACGGGGCGTTCGTTCGAGGGTGGCGGTCCGGCTCGTCGAGGGCGATGTTCGCCCGCGAGGTCGATGCGCCCGTGGGGTCGCCGCGGCCCCGGCGAGGCGGAGGTCGATCGGCGCTGCATGCCGGCGCGATCGCGGTTCTCGTCGTCGTGCCGGCGATGGTCGTTCCAGCGACCGAGGTCCAGTCGGTCAACCTCTCGAAGGACGAGTGGTGCGAGCTCGCTCGGGTGGTGACCGTGGAGGAGCTCGTCTCGTGGCTTCGCGACGACGACCTGCGCTGGAACGCGACCGCGGCGGCCGAGGAGCTGTGCTCGAGGATCACGAGCAAGGACCAGACGGCGGAGGTCGCCGCGGCGCTGGTTCCGTCGCTCGACGCGGCGGATCGGCAGGAGCGGGAGGTGTCCGCGGGACTGCTGCAGATCGCGTGCTCGATCGAGGGGTCCGGCGTCGCGCCCTCGAGCCGCCTGCTCGAGATCTCCGTCGACGACGCCCTCGGCTACGCGGGCAGTCCGCCATGGCGATGGATCCACGGCGAACTGGACAGCTTCGACTCGGTCGCCTTCGTCTCGCGCCACGCGCGGGACGCCGCGCCGATCCTGGTCGATCGCCTGCGCGCGGCGAGCAAGGGTCGACGCGGCGGGCGGGTCGAGTTCATGGCGGCGTACCTTCTCTCCTTCTCGCCCGGCGCAGCGCCGGTCGAGGAGATGGCGACGCCCCTCATCGAGGCGCTCCGCGACAACCACGTCTCCTTCGACGCGTTGATGGGACTCGTCGCGCTGCGGCAGATCGGACCTGCCGCGGGCGGACCGGTGCGCACGGCGCTCGCCGCGAGCGACGACCCGCAGCAGCGTTCCTGCCTCGCGATGCTGCTCGCCGACTGGGACTATCCGCGCGATGCCCCCATGCGCGGGCAGGCGCTCGAGTCGCTGCAGCAGGCGCGACTCACCTGGCAGGTCGCCGATCCGCTCGCGGAGTGGACCTTCGAGCGGCAGCGGGGGCGTTGATCACGAGCCTCCCGCGGCGGGCACGAGCATCGGCATCGGCTCCTGACCGGGATTGAGCGGCGACCCGCCGAGCGAGTTCGATCGATAGAAGCGGGCGGAGCAGCGGAAGAGGGTGTCGGCGACGGGCATCGGCGCGGTCGAGATCTGCCCCGTCCAGTTGCTCACCGAGACGGTGTTCGAGCTCCACTGAAGCATCGTGCCCGCGTCGCGGTCGCTCCACTCGACGAGGTCGGCGCCGACGGCTCTCGCCGCGGCGATCGCCTGCGAGGGCTCGATCACCGCGTCGGTCGAGAAGTCCGCCCGACCGATCCATCGGGCGGTCTGCGGGCTCGGCGGCTGGGTGATCACCGCGGCGCTCCCGACCGGCGGGAAGCGCTCGCCGACGTAGGAACCGAGGAAGGGATTGCTGCAGCAAGGCGCCGCGAGCGCGAGGATGGCGAGCGTCAGGAAGCAGAGGGATCGCATGCGCGTGGCTCCGGTGGTGCGCGACACCGTACATTGTGCCGGGATGCGGGAGGACTTCACCGAGCCGGATCGATCAAGGCAGTCCGACCGGCGGGTCTGCCTCGGCTGCCTCCACGACCTGACCGGGACCGACCTGCGCTGCCCGGAGTGCGGGCGGGCGTTCGAGGCGGCGGATCCTCGGACCTGGTGGCGGAGCCGACCGGCGAGGATCGAGCGCTGGCTCATGCGCTGCGGACCGTGGTTTCACGGGTTGATCGCGTTGGCGGTGCTGATGGTGGCGTGCGCCTCGAGCGTGCCGGGGAGCTTCTTCGTCCTCCACGTCCTCGGCGTCCTGATGCTGGGCGTCTTGGGGGTCCTCTGGATCCTGAAGTTCCTCGCGCGGATCGAGGTCCGCCTCCGCCTCGGCGGTCCCGGTCCGATCGCCCGCCGCGAGTGGGGCTTCGTCACCGCGCCCGCGATCGCGGTCGCCGGCGTCCTCCTCGCGGCGTCCGATCTTCCGCTGCGCCTCGCGCTCGCGGCGGCCGGTGGATCCCTCGAGCTGCTCCGCGCGGAGCAGGCGGGCGTGCCGCGCACGACCTTCTCGCCTCCCGCCGTCGCCGGGTGGCAGCGCATCGAACGGATGGAGCGGCTCTGGCTCTTCCTGCAGGATCTCCCGAGCGACGGCTGGGAGGGACCCGAGACCGACGCCTGGATCGTCAACATCACCGAGTCATGGGTCGTCGCGCAGGATCCCGCGGAGCAAGCGAGCTTCGAGGCAGGCGCCGCCGATCCCTCCTCGCTCCTGCGACCCGGCTCGCAGCCTGCCGCGGGCATGCGCCTCGTCGAGGTGATGCTCCTCGAGGTGGAGCATGCGGGATTCATCGGTACCGGCCGCTGGGGCTGGCTTCCGGATGGTCCCGACACGCTCCGCGGAGCCGAGATGACCTGGCGGCGGATCTCCGGCGACTGGTACGCCGTCGAGCGGGGGTTCTAGTCGTCCATCGATCACCTCGTCGCGGGCGGGTGAGCGTTGGACGAAGGACCCGGAAGTCGAGTTGCCTCGCGAAGCAACGGAAGGGGGAATCAGTCCCTCCGATCGATGCGAGGGTTGGGTTATCGGGCATCCAGCGCACCATCCACGAGCGTCGATTCCTCGTTCGTCGAATGAATGGGCGATCCCCTATGCTCGTTCCGGCGTAGTCGCTCACCCGATCGGACGTGAGAAACGGTCTACCAAGGACAGGGTCGACAATCCTAAAAGGAATGCTGATGAACACCTCTCCCACCGTGCTCGCGGGACTCGCCTCGCTCGCCCTGACCTCCGCGGTCCTCGCCCAGGGAGGGGTGCTCGTGATCGGTGACCGTCCCTCGGGCACGCCGCCCGCCTCCGGAGTCGTCGAGGTGGCGGGAGGCGATGAGTTTGCCCTCGCGCGACGATCCGATGGGACGCTGACCGCGTGGGGGAGCAGCCTCTTCGGCGAGACGTCGGCTCCGGCGGGCGTGGGGCATCGCGGCATCGCCTGCGGCAAGAACCACGCGGTGGCGATCCGATCGAACTTCACGCTCGTCGCGTGGGGTCGGAACCACCTCGGACAGACCAGCGTCCCGAGCGGGATCTTCACCAACGTCGCGGCGGCGGAGGATCACTGCCTCGCGATCCGCACCAACGGCGAGCTCGCCGCGTGGGGCGACCCGAGCGACGGGCTGAACTCCGTGCCGCCGGGCGGCTACTCCGCGGTCGCATGTGGAGACGACTTCAACCTCGCGCTCCGTCTCGACGGCGTGCTCGTCGCATGGGGCAGCAATCAGTTCGGTCAGCGGAACGTGCCCAACGGCGTCTACGGGGCGATCGCGGCGACCGAGCGGACCGGCTTCGCGCTTCGGCTCGACGGCGCCTTGGTCGCCTGGGGCTCGGATGAGTTCGGGCTCGTCACCAACCGACCGACGGGTCCCTTCGTGCAGATCGCCGCGGGTGAGGAGCATGCGATCGCGAGGCGGGCGAACGGCGACGTCGTCGCGTGGGGACGCGGCAGCCACGGCGAGCTGAACGTGTCGACCTACCAAGGCGTCCAGACCGTCGGCGCCGGAGATGGCTTCTCGATGCTCGTCGGCAACGGCTTTCCGCCGGCGCCGCCCTCGCCGGGCTTCTCGACCTCGGTGTACTGGCGGAGGATCTCCGATGGCGCAAACGCGATCTGGCGGATGCAGGGAGGCTCCTTGGAGTTCGCGCAGGTCATGCCGGCGGTGGCGGACTCCTCCGGCTGGAAGTTCTTCGGGACCGGATGGTTCGACCACGCGCCCAACGACGGCGATCACACGCCGGAGGCGGTCTGGATCCATGGTCCCTCGGGAACGCACGCGCTCTGGTCGCTCGAGGATGATTGCTCCTTCGAGGCGAAGACCTTGGGCGTGGTCGCGCCCGGGACGGGGTGGTACCTCTCGGCAATCGCCAACGTCGATGGCGATCTCGACGACGATCTGGTCTGGCGCAATGACCTCACGGGTCTGGTGGTGGCGTGGATCATGGATGGCGATGACTTGGTCGGCTCCTCCGTCATCGGGCAGGTGCCGCTCACCTCGACCTGGGTGCTCGAGACGGCGCTGGACCTCGACGACGACGGCGTCGACGACCTGATCTGGTGGGATCCCGCGTCGGGTGGCATGGGCTGGTGGAAGCTCGCCGCGAGGACGTTCGCCGGCGCGACGGTGATGCCCTACGTCGTGCCGCAGTCGAGCGGATGGCGGATCCGCGGGCGCGGCGACTACAACGACGACTTCCTCCCCGACCTCCTGTGGCGACAGGACGACTCGGGCGCGAACGGCGTCTGGCTCATGAATGGGACCGGGGCGAGGTCGGGCGTCCAGGCGATCCCTTCCGTCAGTCCGAGCAGCGGTTGGAGCTTGATCGACGGCAACTCCTGAGCAGACGCTCGATCGGAACGCCTGCAGGATGCGGCGGGGACGACGTCAATGCGCTTCAGGGAGCCCGCGGGGGCGATTGGTCTCGGCAGGCGAGATTCATCGCCTCGTCTTCCGCCGGGGTCCCTCGACCGGAGGGGGTGTCGCTCGCGCGATGCCACGCCCCGCGGCGAGGTTGATCCTGCCCTAGCATCCGCCCCCGGCCTGCCCCGCCTGCCCCGCCGCCCGACGTTCGCCCGACGAGTCGTTCATGATCGCGGATCCGTCAAGGATCGAACGCCGAAGACCGCGTCGCGCGATCCCCTCAGCCACGTCCCATGACCGCCCTCCACCCAACTCCCCCTCGTTCGATCGTCGGGCTCCTCGCCGGTGGGCTGCTCGACCTCTTCTCGAGCGTCCGCTTCGGCATCTCGATGCTCGCGATCCTCTTCGTCTACATGGCGGTGGGCTCGGCGGGAGTCCTGTATCCCATCCACCCCAACCTCTTCCACCCCGATGCCTGGGTCCACGCCCAGCTCAGGCAGTGGCGCCCCTTCGAGATGACCGAGTTCGAGTGGTTCCACTGGTGGCCGTTCGACCTCCTCATGATCCTGATCTGCGCGAACATCGCCGTCACGACGGTGCGGCGCATCCCGTTCCGCCCGGTGAACTACGGCGTGTGGATGATCCACTCGGGGATCCTGATCCTCGTGGTCGGGAGCTTCATCTACTTCTCGACGAAGGTGGAGGGCGACGCGCCGGTGATCCGCCGCCAGGTCGTCGCCCGCTGGACCGGCGAGGGCGCCACCGGCGGAGCCGTCTCCGTCGCTGCGGTGCCCGGCAACCGCGTCGAGCTCCCCACGCCCGACGGCGCCTGGGCACTCGAGGTCGTCGACGTCGATCCGAACTGGGAGATCCTCTCGGGCGACGCGAA
>Ga0194131_10007342_pt1 | contig 14871 bp, 9 predicted proteins | sample TA2KigO120mmetaG_FD_148631 | JGI IMG/M metagenome (GOLD analysis project Ga0194131, IMG submission 148631) | Freshwater microbial communities from Lake Tanganyika, Tanzania - TA2015053 Kigoma Offshore 120m | ecosystem: Environmental > Aquatic > Freshwater > Lake | place: Tanzania: Lake... | reverse complement strand
GTCCGGATCGATGACGCCGCGGCGAATGGTGGCGGGTTCGTTCGTAATTGGATTGGTGATGTCCCAGACGTACTGTCCAGTCTCCTGAACGAGGGTGCCGCTGCCATGGCGGTTCCGCATGGGCCGGGCGTAGTCCCAGCGGAGGCCCACGTTGACGGTGAGGCGCTCGGTGAATCGCCAGTTGTCCTGCAGATAAAGCGAGTAAGCAGGACCGTACATGTCGCCTTCGGTGTTACCGAGCACGCGGCTGGCGCTTTCCGGAGTTCCGAGCAGGAAACTCGCCAGTGCGTCTCCGGTTCGCGGAGCGAAGTTCGAAGACGGCAGGGCGGTGAACTGGACGCTGGTACCGGCGAGATTGTTGGTCACGAACGAGGTGTACATGACGGCGCCGCCGAACTGCAGACTGTGCTTGCCATGCACCTTGCTCGCGTCGCCAATCCAGGAGAGCTGGAGTTGCGGCCCGAGATACTGGATGCCTTGGCTCAGACCTCGATAGCCCGCAATGCCAACCGGAATGATCACTTCCCGTCCGGCGAAACCGGGCAGCGCATCCAGTGTGCCCGCGCGCCGCGCGACCGTGAGGTCGCCGCCGGTGACGTCATCCTGCGTGGTCTGGGCCAGCCCGAAGCGCCCCGTGACAAGGAACGTGGGGCTGAACAGATGCGTGTCGCTGACGGCTACGTTGCGGTTGACCTGCGTGGTTTCCGTGGGAGCCTGGGGAATCGCGGCTGAAACGGTTTCGATCCTCGTTCTCGTGTATCGGGCAAAGAAGTTATCGCTCTTACCGAACTGATGATCCACGCGGAGGTTCCACTGGTGGGCGTCGTTCGTAAGCGGGCCCTGATTAAAGTAGTTGTTCCCAGGGATCACGCCAGGCGCCAGGTTGGCGCGCGGATTGAGATCGGTGGCGTAGGTGAGCGCCGCCGGATTCAACAGATTGCGCGGAATCTGGTTGTTCGGAAAAGGCTGCCGCGAGGAAACGCCGCTGTTGGTCACGGTCGTATACGGGTTGAAGATTGGATTCGAACCCGAGAAATCGCCCCGCAGTTGCGCATCGGTGGGGACCAGCGCGATCGCGTTGGCCGAGCGCCGGACGAGGATCCCCTCGTAGTAGCCAAAGACGTACCAGTTCTTGTCTCGTGACACCAGCTTGGGAATCATGACCGGTCCTCCGGCGGCCGCGCCAAACTGGTTCCAGCGGAACGCGCCGAGGCGAGGAACGAAGAACGGCCGCGCATCCAGAACGTTGTTGCGGAAGTACTCCCACAAGTTGCCGTGGAACGCGTTGGACCCGCCGCGGGTTACCAGGTTGATGTTCGCTCCCGAGGCATGACCGTTGGCACCCGAGCTGAGGGCCATCTCCATCTTCATCTCGCTCAGGGCCTCGGGCGGAGGAAGAACGGGCACACGGTTGAGGAGCGGCTCATTGTTGGGCACGCCGTCGATAGTGTAGTTGTTGTTACGCCATCGCTGGCCATTGATCGACGGATTCACGCCGGTGTCGCCGACGCTAATCGGACCTCCGCGGGTGGACGAGGCCGGCCTGGCTGGGGAGACGCCCGGCAGCGTCAGCAAAAGCGAGGTGAAATTGCGGCCCAACACAGGGAGGCTCTCGAGCCTCTTGCCCTCAATGACCGCGCCTACGTTTGCGTTGGCTGTCTGGAGCAAAGGGGGCGCCCCCGTCACCGTGATCTGCTCCGCCGCTTCGGCGACACTCATCGGGGCATCCAGCGTGCTGCCTTGGCCGCCCGACAACTGAATGTTGTCGATCGTATTCTCACGGAAACCCGAAGCCTTGGTGGTCAGCTTGTAGCGCCCCGGAGGGATTGCCGACAGCACATATTGGCCCGAGGCATCGCTCACCGTTTCGCGGGCGAACTGTTGTTCGATGCCGCTCAGGATCACGGCCGCACCCGGGATCGCCGCGCCAGACTGGTCGCGCACGGTTCCGTTGAGCGTGGCAGTCCCTACCTGCGCAAACGAGATCTGGGACAGCAACACCGCCAGGACTGCCGCCATCAAGCATCGGACATCAAGCATCGGATCGATCGGTTTCGCATCGTCGCCTCCAGTGTGTATACGTATCACAGAACAATTTTCGCCGCAACCCGCGCGCCGACACCCGGGCGTAGGTCTGCCCTGGCTTCGAGGAACGCGGGCCGCCGGAACTGATGTTCGATCAAACGCCCTAGCTGGTGAACTGGAACGCGTAGAGCTTGGTGCTTCGCATTCGGATCCTCAGCCGGACAGCCTTGCCAGCCAACGCGGACACATCGGACTTTCCGCGCCAGGTCACCACTTGACGCACACGGTTTGCGTTGATCTCGTCCGCCTCGTGGAACGAGAACCCGTCCATCCGCCTGCCGGATTCTGACAGAATCTCGACCTTTGCCGAACCGCCGGCGCCCGTATTGATGTTGAGCTCCAGCCGCGATCCGGTGAAACGCAGGGGGGGCGTGAGAAACGTCCCGCCCTCGTAGTCCGCGTCAGCGGAGACGAACCCGTCCACGCGCAGGATGGACCGCGAAATTGCGTGCATTTGCTTCTGGGCCAAGGCATCCAGGCGGTTGCCGTGGTCGCGATTCGTGCCGAAGTAGTAAATCCAGATCTCGTCACCCATGCGGACCGGACGCAGCACCGGATAGATCCACTTTGAATCGAAACTGCCGTCGGGCCCGGTGCTGAGGAAGGGCCGCCGCGATTCGGGCCGGGTAAAGTGAAGTCCGTCGCGGCTGACGGACAAATGCAGGTCAGAGGTATCGGGCCACGATTCGCGTCCCTCCATCCGCCAGTGATAGAAGATCGGGCTCAGCGCGAGGTATACACCTTCATACGGGAAGACACCGGGTCCATAGTAGTCGAGAGGCATCGTCGGAGTGAGCACTTGATCTTCGCCGGCCTTCACCGCTTCGGCGCCCTGGGCCTTCGCCCCGACTACATTCTCGCCGTGAACGCCGGCGGTCCGGAGATCGAGACGCTCTACCTTGCCAGCGGCCATGTCACGCTCGTCCAGTTCGAGCGACATTTCGGGGCTGTCCCAATGGATCATGTCGTCGGACTCGTTGTAGCTCGCCATCCGGGCCCCATATCCCACACCGCGGCGAACCCATTCGCGGCTGTAGCCGATGTAGCGGCCAACGCGAGGATCCCAGAACCATGAGGGCTGTGTGTCGGCCGCGCGCAATCCGGTAACGGAGCGTTCGTCCATTTTCCATTTCAGACCATCCGGAGAAATGAACACGCGATGCGGACCCTTGATGCCGCTCCCGGGCTTCGGATAGATCTTCATCCACGACTTGTAGCGAGCCTCCGGCGGGCAGTTCGGGTTATCGTCGCGCCACACCGTGCTGCCTCCGACGGTCATCAGGTTCAAGTCGGGCGGCAGAACCAGATTGTTCTGGCGCGAGCCATCGCGATCGATTAGGCCCAACACGGGCTTGGTGAAATGGATGCCGTCCGTCGATTCCGCATACCCGACCGCCATCATCGGAGGATTCTGCCTCCGCGCGGCCTTCCCCGCGCTGATCTGATACCACATGCGGATCTTGCCGTTCTCCTGAATCACGGTAGAGTAGCTGGCCACCCATCCGTCGCGCTCCCAGGGTTGATCGGTGACCAAGATCTTCTCCCGCGTTTGATGGGGAGCGTTCATCGCTAGCCGGATGCCTTCCGACGATTCGATGAACTTGTGATCGATGAACAACTGTTTTCGCGAGCCGACGTCGGTAACGTTCTCGGCCGCCACGGCCAGAGGCAGAAGAGCAGCGAAAACCCCGAGCGCCTTTCGAGAATGCTTTGCGGCGATTTCTGACTTCATGAATGGATTTAGGATACCAGTTCCAGCCGGCTTGTGGCGCTCCCTTACTGTATGACCCGCGACTCCGGAAACTGGGAAAACCACCCGAACCAGAACGCCCGATGCGCGGGAATGCGCTTGCCACCGGCCATCACGATATTCGATCCGCCCTTGCTGGTCTTGACCGTCACCGTAACGCCTTCGTGCTCGATCGTGAACTCCGGCCGCTTCCGTAGGAACTTCGCCGCGATCGCGAGCGGCGTTTTCCCCTGCAGCCGAATCGCCACGATCTCGTCCTTGTTCTCCAGCCGCCGGTCCATCTTCGACACCTGGAACATCAGTTCGCCGGTGCCGAAATACTCGCGATAGGCTGCGCCCTCGGAATAGTCGCGATCATGGCCCGTCTCCAGCGACAGCACCGTGGTCGATGGGTGGTCCGCCTTCCATTCGCCCCAAGTCGTCGTCACGACGGGTTCGAACGTTAGTTGCAGGTTATCGCCCACGAGCTTGCCGATCACCGGTTTTCCCTGCAGCGTCGACCACAGCGACTTGGTCTCCTCATCGAACATGAGCTTGCTGGACTCAAACAGCAATCCACTGGTGCCGAAAGTAAAACGCACTCCGTCCACCTCGGTCCGGTACGGAATCACTGTCCCGCACAGAGTGCAATAGACCACGGCGAGATCGACGCCACCGATGCGGTCGCGCGCCATCTCGTGCCAGGCGAGAATGCGCTTCGGGTACGCACGCGCCTCGCCGCCGGCCTCGATCCCGAAGACGATGTTGGAGTCCTTGAGGTATCTGGCTTCGGACGCCGGAATGGTGCGCGGATTCACGAGCGGCGGAATGCCGTTGACGCGAACCCCGCCCCATTCCACCTGATCGAGCCGGATGTTGGAACGCACCCCTTGGGGGAAGAACTCCGCCATCCGGGAATCGATTTTCGAATAGGCGAAGCCCTTGAGCTGAGCGTACTCGGGATGAGGCTCATAGGGCAGCGACCAGGCCCAGCGAGTCCAGGCCTTGACGTCGTCCCCAAAGCGCTTCTTCGTGCGCAACCCGAGGAATTCGAAGATCCGCTTTCGCGCCATGCTGGCGGCAGAGGACGGATCCGCCGAGTCGCCCGGCCTGTCGCGCACGAACAGGCGCGTCAACTCGAGCAGGATGATCGTGTAGGAGTCGCGCCATTGTGGCGCGAGGCTATCGAGCGCCTTTCGGGCGGCGCTGACATCGCTGCCGATGGCCTGAAGGAACAACTGGGGATCTGCCGCCTGCCCCGCCGCCAGGCCTGGCAGCAGACCGAGTGCGGCGCGCCTCGTCATCGTCATCGTCGTCGTGTGAACCACGTTATGAAGTCGCGCGGCAGAGCCCGATCCCCCTCGCGGCCCCTCACGGTCAGGCTCAGTACTCGAGCGGCTTCCGCTCGAAGTGGCGGTGGACGCGGTAGTCGATCGAACAGTCCGCGTCGTAGACCTCGAACGGAGCGTTCAGATTGGGATCGCGCTTGACCAGCGTCACCTGAATCCGGTTGTCGCCCTGCCGGGGATACATCTCCGGCGTCAAAGGGAATTCGTAGATGTAGCCGTAGGGGTTGACTGGCCCGGCTTCGACGACGTGGAAGTGGAGGTCGATCTTCCGCGCCAGCGAATCAGGCAGAGTCTGCCCGTTCAGCGCCACCCGCACATCGTTGAGCGACGGCTCCAGATTGGTGAAACGCAGGCGGAGCCGCACTCCGGAGATTCTTCCGAGAGCCTGCCACCGGGGCAGATCGTCGGCCACGCGAAGCGGGATATCGACCGATTCTCCCTGTCGCAGAGGATGCGGAAGAACCGGTCCGGCGGTGTGGAACAAGCCGGGACTGAACGTGGCTCCCCGGTTCATGGACCGGGCGCGATAGGTTTTGTCCGCGGTGGCCAGCAGATCGGGATGGCCGAGCAGCCTGAGCGTCGCGTAGTCCTCGTCGCGCCACGGCCAGCCGTTCGGCGCCCACATCCCCTCGCACAATCCGAAACCGTCCGCTCCGCGATGGTAGGCATTGGCCGCGGCGGCCCATGTCATCGGGGCAGTGGCGCTGCCCTCCAACTGCCGCGCGAGATTAGCCTCAAAGCCGGCAAGGACGCGGCAGCCGGTTCCCTTTACGGCGTTCAACGCCGCCGCGATGTCCACATCCTGATCGAGCATCGCCCGATGCGTGGTGACGCACATCAGCCCGTCGACCAGTTTGCGCGAAGCCCACTGAGGCACCTGAAAGCCGACGACATCCCAAGACTCGGCCGGACCCGCGGGGATTCTCACGTAAATCCGCTTCTTCCGGCCCTGCGCCTTGGCTGCTTTGCCGGCCACGGCGCGTAGATCGGCGATCCATTGGGTGAGGAGCGGAGCCAGGCGCCCTACTTCGGCAAACTTGCACAAGGGGCCGAAGTCGTTGTCGATGGACAGGTCGAGTTCGATGCCGTCGGTTTCGTAGCGTGTCAGCAATTCCTCGCAGATCCGGAAGCGCTCGTCACGCACTTCCCGATGCAGAAAGCTCAGGCGCTTGGGGCCAAGGAATCGCGCCGGCTTCCGGGCGCGCGGATCGTCATCCGGGCCGACCTGGAATTGCGGGTTGTCGTAGGTAAAGTCGGAGTGCCGCCCGAGCCCGAGAGAGGTCTCGCGCTCGTTGCCGAGGGTGCCCACGCTAACCGTGGGCAGAAACCAGATGCCCTTCTCATGCGCCCGCTGGGAGAGGACCTTCATCGGGTCGAGCCCATCGGCGATCAGTTGACGCAGATTTCGGGCGGCCCGGTAGAAGATCGGGTGGGTCCATACGCGGACGTTGTCGCCCCACTTGGCAGCCACGCGGCTGTCATATTGCACCACGCCGCCCTCGAGGCCTGCCGAATAGAAGAGCGTATCCACTCCGGCCTCCACCACTTGATCGAGGTTGAAGGTGACGTCGGCGGCGTCGAAAGGAGGCGCGAACTGGTAGAGGCCCGCCGCGTGACGGCCGTCGTCATAGAAGAAGACTTTGGGCTCGGGGGTGCGGTATCCGGAGGGAGGCCGCGATTCGCCGGCAGATGCCGCCGCGGAGGCGGCGGGCAGCAGAGCGGCTTGGGCGCCCGCCGTCATGGCTCCAAGCAAATTTCTACGCTTCATCGGTTACAGCGTACACTGGATGGGCGCGCCTACGCACGGCGTCTTCGACCGGAGCGCGGGACTGGCGCGCTGCGTGCAATGTCACCGTCGACCGCTGGAATCAACTCGAGGACCCTGGCCGGAGTAGAGTCCGGGCCGCTGTACCGGTGGCTGCTGGTTGGCACGCTGTTCCTCATTGCCTGCCTCAACTACGCCGATCGTGCCGCGTTGAATTCCGTCTTCCCGCTATTGCGCCGGGAGCTTGGCATGTCAGACGTCGCTCTGGCCTCCATCGGCTCCATCTTCCTCTGGAGCTACGCGTTGGCGTCCCCACTGGCGGGATACATCGGTGATCGTTTCTCGAGAAGTACGGTCATCGTGGGTAGTCTCGCCGCCTGGAGCGCTGTGATGTTGTTCAACGGCATGGCGCAAACGCAGGGACAGTTGCTGGCCATGCGCATTCCGCTGGGAATCGCCGAAGCCTTCTACATCCCCGCCGCCATTGCCCTCATCGGAGACCACCACGCTGGTGCGACGCGGGCCAAGGCGTTCTCGATTCATCTGTGCGGCTTCTATACTGGGAGCATCGTTGGAGCTTCGCTCTCGGGTTATCTGGGGAACCTCCACGGCTGGCGTCTTCCGCAGTTGCTGCTTGGCGCGGTGGGGTTGGCCTTCGCGGCGGTTGCGCACTTCGTGCTGCGCGACGGGCCGGCCCGGGAGAAGGCGCCGGAGGCGGCGGAACGGCCGGGTCTGATCGAATCGTTGCGGGAACTCGCCCGGGTCCCGACCTACTGGATCCTGGTGGCCGATGCATTTCTCATGGGCGCCGTGGTGTTTATCCTGACCGCATGGCTGCCGTTGTTCCTGCACGAGAATTTTCGTCTAAACCTGGGCGCCGCGGGTTTTCAGGGCAGCTTCTTCCTGATGGGCGGAAGCGTTCTGGGGGTGCTGGCGGGTGGAGCGATCTCCGATGCCGTAGGGCGGCACGGCAAGCGGCTCAGGATGCTGACTCAGTCATGCGCCTACGCTCTGAGCGTGCCGATTCTACTGGTCTTTCTGATATCGCCGAACCTGATGGCGCTTCAGGCAGCGCTGTTCGTGTTCATGCTGATCCGGTACGGCGGAGGGGCCAATGCGAATCCCGTGCTCTGCGACCTGATTCCCTCGAACCGCCGCTCGGTGGCGTTCGGAGTGATGAATCTGTGCAGTTGCATGTCGGGAGGCGCGGCGATTCTAATCACCGGTGCACTGAAGACCAAGTACGGATTGATGGCGATCTTCGCCTCGGCGTCCGTGTTTGTGTTGGCGTCGGCGCTGATCGTCTGGCTCGGCTACGCCAGGTTCCTCGATCGCGATCTCGCGCGGGCCGGTTCGCATCCGTAGTTCGCGTGGTCGCGATGCGTTAGAACCGGTCCGCAGCAACGCTGTCGGGTGAACGGCCGGGTGATTTCAGCCACACGAGGACATTGTTTTGGACGCGAAACGAAATGAGCGTCGTCTTCGATCGCAGGCGTTACGGCACCATCTCCGCAAGTTGCTCGTCGGTCAACGGAGGTATGTCGGACACGTCTATCGCGGAGTCCGGCTTCTTGGCCAGCCGCGCAAGCCGCTCGCGCTGTGCCTTCGTAATCGGTTTATTGAAAATACGCTCGGCGCTCACTCTTACCAGCTTTTCTGACGAGATGATGCGGACAACTTCTTCGCCATCGCTGTTCTATTCTAGCCCGGGGGCTAACCCAAGAGCATGCCAACGCCGCCCGCCCGACTCGTCGATTTGATCTCCCTCAGCATGACGTGAGGATCCGCGAACGCGAGTGCCGCCAATGCGAAATCGATTCCGTCTGCAACCGCTGCTGCAAATTCAACGGGATTGGGGTTAGACTTTCGTCAGGGGGCAGGATGCGATGAAACCGAGTCGACGGCAGCTACTTCAACTCACAGCCACGGCGGCGGCCACAGCCGCCCCGCCCGCGGAAAAACCCGCCAAGCGGCGGACCCTCTATTACAACGACGCCCGCCACTACTACCTGTTCGTGTTCGAGCCCCCGATGCGATTGGAAGACGCCTGGCGTCCGGTGGATGAAGTGGCCGGAACGGCGGTAGATACTTTGGTGTACGGAGTGGAGCGCGGCGATGGGCTGTTCTACCCATCCAAGGTGGGCATGCGTTTCGGCGCCGATATCCAGCCGTTCACCCTGTCGGCGTATTGGCGCGTCTGGCAGAACATGCAGAGCCTGATCGACCGCGGTCTGGACCCGCTTGAGGTCTTGCGGGACCGCGCCCGGGCCAAGGGCCTCGACTTCTTCGCCAGCGTCCGCATGTCGAGCCACGGCGGAATGAACCCGAAGTTCAAGGTCACAGAGGGCGGCAGAGGCATGGCCCATCCGGCACTGCGCGACCATCAGTTTGCGGTTCTCGAGGAGTTGGCGGTTCGCTACCGGGTGGATGGCATCGAACTCGACTTCGCGGCGGCGCCCGGCGGCATGCCTCCCATCGTCCGTCAGGAAGAGGCCAAGACCTTCGCCCCAGTTCTGACGGACTACGTCGGCCGGATCGCGCGCATGGCAAGGGCAAGAAGCGGAAAACCCTGCCACGTCGCCGCGCGCGTGTATCCCACCGAGGCGATGTGTCTCGGACAAGGAATGGATGTGCGCGCCTGGCTGCGAAGCGGGATTGTCGATTCGGTTACGCCCATGCTCTACATCGATTTCAACCTCGACCCTGATATGCCGTTCGCCTGGTTGACAGAGGCGGCGAAGAGCACGGGCACGGCGGTCTATCCGATGTTGCAGCCATACGCGCGCGATGAGGCGACGGGTTCGGCGGTGCGCATCGCGCCGTCGCCGGAAGTGATGCGGGCCGCTGCCGCCAACTACTGGGATCGCGGTGCGGACGGTCTCTACACCTGGTTCATGAACTGGCCTCTCGGCAACGCCGAGCGGAGAATGCTGTCCGAACTCGGAGATCCTGACCTGATCCGGCGCGAGACAAAGCGTTACGTCCTGCGCCGGCGTTCCAAGCAGGCAACCGAACTCGGCTACGCGGCGGCTTTGCCGGTAGAAATCAAGTCGGCGAGCCCCGGCCGCGGGTACGCGGTCCGCTTTCACGTGACGGACGACGTCGCCAGCACGCAACCGCGCGAAGTGGTGCTGCGAGTTCTGGTGACGAACCTCGTCATGGCCGACGAGTTTTCCGTTCGCTTGAACGGGCAGCCGCTCGCGGGCGAACCCATCCTTCATAGCGCTGGCAACTCCGTCAGCCCCTATTCGGCGTTGTGGCTCGAGTACCGTCTCGTGAAGAATCGGCCTCGCCGGGGAGAGAACGTACTCGAGGTTTCGCTTGACAGAAGACCCGCGAAGCTGCAGGGCGGCGTCACGGTGGAGGAGATCGAGGTTCTGATCGAGTACGGAACCTACGGATGAGACCCCTCCGTCACCTGCGGAAGAAGAAGTCCTCCGCGGTGCGGGTGAGAATCCAGTGTTTGTCTGACGCGCTGAGGAAGTCCGCGTGGTCGCGGATGATCGCCAGCGCCGCATCATAGCTGTGCGGGGCCTTGGCCTGCATAGGGGCGTCGCTTTCCCACATGCAGCGCTCCGGTCCGAACATGCCGGCCACGCGCCGGATCACCGGCAGCATGTCGAGATACGGCGGCTTCTTGGCACCCAGCGCGTAGAAGCCGCCAAACTTGATCATCACGCGTTTGTGGCGGGCAATACGGCCCAACGCTTCCAGTTCCTCTTCCATTTTGCCCCGTCCGATGATGCACAGATGGTCAAGAATCACGGGAGTCTCGGGAAAACGCGCGCACATGCGGTCCACTTCCGGCAAATCCGAGGGGAGCATGAGGAAGCTCAGGGCCAGATTGTGCTTGGCGCCCGCGGCGAACATCTTCTCGTAGCCGGGGTGGTCCATCCACTGTTCCGTCGCGCCCGGTATGAGAGGACGCGTCGCCTTGCCCCGCACGCGGAAAGCGGAAATGCCCCCTTTCGACAGCGCCACCATCGTATTGTCCGGACTCGGTCCCGACACGTCGGTGATAGCCGGGACGATGCCGGTTCCACAAAACGTTTTCGGATCCTTGGCGATGACATCGAGGATGTAGCTGTGATCCAGGCCATACCATGTCATCTGCACCAGGTTGATCCGCCGCACCCCGGCGGGACGGGCGTGCTCGAGCAGTTCCTCGGCCGTGAAGCTGGGAAACCACATGTCTTCCTTGCGGAATCCGGGAGCCAATGGGTATTTCCGGGTATCGGACGTCCAGATGTGGACGTGGGCATCCACGTATCCGCCCGCCGTCGTGGATGTCTGCGCGGCGGCGCTGAGAGCGGCGGCTACCGGCGTCAAGGTCTGTCTACGAGTGATGTCCATTGCGTGTCACCGTCCCTCGCGCTATGACCGCTTTCTGGTTCCGCGGAACGCTGGAATCTTCTAGTTGTTGTAGCATGGCGCAGCCGGTCCGCGTGTATACTGGCGATGAACGGCGGGGGCCGAGTCCAATGGCCGATTCGGCAGTAGAATATCTTCGATGACAGCTCCAATGCTTCTTCTCGCCGTCCCCGCTCTGCTCGCCGCCGAGCCTTACGACCTGCTGCTCAAAGGCGGGCATGTCCTCGACCCGAAAAACAACATCGATCGCAAGATGGATGTCGCCATCCTGGGCAACAAGATCGCCAAGGTCGCTCCGGCCATCGAAGCGGCCCAGGCAAAAAAGGTCATCGCGTGCAACGGTCTCTACGTCGCGCCCGGGCTTGTCGATATTCACGTTCACCTCTACTTCTCGACGGCACTCCAATCGAACCTTCATGGCGACTCTTCGAGCTTTGCCGGTTTCCGTGCCGTCCACCCGGATGGATTCACGTTCCGGACCGGCGTCACCACCGTGGTGGATGCGGGCAGCTCGGGTTGGCGGAACTTCCCCGAGTTCAAGGAGCGCGTCATCGAAAACTCCAAGACCCGGGTCTACGCGATGCTCAACATCGTCGGCAGCGGAATGGCGGGGCGGTCAAAGGTGGAACAGAACCTGCCGGACATGAGCGCGGAGGAGACGGCGAAAGTCGCAAAACAGTTCCCTGAGCACATCGTCGGAGTCAAGACGGCCCACTACGCGGGCCCGGAATGGATTCCGGTGGATAACGCCGTCAAAGCCGGAACGCTCGCGAACGTCCCCGTCATGGTCGACTTCGGTAGTTTTCGCCCAGAGCGGCCGTTCGCCGAGTTGGTGACAAAGCGCCTGCGGCCAGGTGACATGTACACGCACTTCTTCATCGGGGTGGCGCCGCTGCTCGATCCTCGGGGAAAGATCCTTCCGTTCCTGTACGAGGCTCGCCGGCGCGGCGTGAAGTTCGATGTCGGCCACGGCGCCGGCAGCTTCTCCTGGAATAACGCCGTGCCGCTGGTTTCACAGGGCTTCTTGCCGGATTCTATCTCCACCGATCTCCACCAGAGCAGCATGAACGCGGGTATGAAGGACATGCTCAACGTGATGTCGAAGATCTTGAACCTCGGCGTTCCGGTCTATGAGGTGATCCGCCTCTCGACGATCAATCCCGCCAATCAGATCAAACGGCCGCAGCACGGCCACCTGACCGAAGGCGCCGAGGCCGACGTGGCGGTGTTGCGAGTCGACCGCGGCCGGCATGGCTTTCTCGACTCGCTCGGAGCGCGGTTCGACGGCTCGCAACTGCTGGTGGGCGAGTTGACGGTAAAGGGCGGACAGGTGGTCTGGGACCTCAATGGACGCGCTGGGCAGGAGTGGAAGCCCGGCCGTTAACTGGGTCCGCGGTCTCACGCCGTATCGGACCTGCGGCTACGGCCTGGCTGCCGTGAAGCTCATCATCACTGTGAGCTTCGCTGGCAACTGCGCCACCGCCACCACCGCTCGCGCCGGCGGCCGGTCACCCGCGAAATGCGCCCGGAACGCCCGGTTCACGCCTTCCAGATTGCCGATATCGCTGAGATACACGCGCGCTTCCACCACGTCCCGCATGGAAAACCCCGCCGCCTCGACGATCTTCCGCACGCGATCCAGTCCTTCGGCCACGCCTTCCTCCACATGGTCCTTCGCGGAGCCGATGCCGGCGACATACAACTCGTTCCCGCTGAGAAATCCCCGGCTGTAGTTATCGCTTGGCTCCATGCCGCCCGGCAGGATGGGACGCCCTTTCTCCCGCCGCGCCCGCATCGTGATTTCCACGGGCGAGTCGAAAGGCAGCCGGATCGCCCCCAATGGGACCCGGGCTGGCCGCGGCGGTTGCGTGAACACCCGGTATGGCTCGCTCATCGGGCCGAAATCGGCGGGATTGGTCAGAATCACGTTCGCCTGTGTCACGTTCGAAAAATCCAGGCCGGCCTCCCGCAAAACCGAACCCGCGTTCTCGAGTGACTGCGTCACGTGTTTCCGGATGTCTCCCACGGGCAGCCGGCCGGTGGCCGGATCGGCGCTGGTCTGACCGGAGAGATACAGAGCGCCATCCACGAAAATGCCCGGACTGAACGGCTGGTGATTCTCCATGTGCTTGGGCCGGATCACGCGCTTGCCGCCCTTCACGGCTACTCCGGCGATCTGAACCGCGGCGCCGCCCGGCAGCGCCGACACTTCGCTGATGGTTCCGGCCGGAGGCTGGCGTTTGAATGCGGATCGAACAGCCTTCGTCACTTCGGCAGCCGCTCCGGTACCGGTCACCCACACGTCCAGCGAGACAATGTCGGCCAAAGACAGTCCGTTGGCCCGCAGCGGGGCCCGGAGTTCACGCAGAGCTTGGCCGGTTTGACGCGCGCCAGCCCCGGACAGGTACACCGTGCCGCCGATCTTCACCGCCCGCGACTCCACCGGTTGCGCGCCCGCCGTGAGGCTCCCCAGGACGAACCCGGCTATCAGGCAGAATCCCGCGTTTCTCATCTTCGCCGGCGTCTCCTTCCCTCTTCTACTTCGGAATCCGTACCAGCCGGAAGCCGAGGTCCGTATGCCGGAAGGCGGTTTTCCGATGATCCCGGTACGAAGGCTGTACTTCGGCTTTGTCGAGCCCCCAATTCAACCAACTACCGCCGCGAAACACTTTCGTCGAGCCGGGTTCTGGCCCTCGCGGGTCCGCGCTTGCCGCATCGGAATAGGGCGCGTACCAGTCCTGCACCCACTCCCAGACGTTCCCCTGCATATCGTGAACGCCCCACGCGTTCGGCTTCTTGCTTCCCACCGAAGTGGGCATCTTGGGACCCTCCAGCACTTCCCCAGGCTGATTGAGATTCTTCCACGCGGTGCCGGAATTCCCCGACCAGAACGCGGCCGTGTCGATGTCACGCAGGAAGTCCTTCTTGCGTCCGGCGCGACAGGCGTATTCCCATTCTGCCTCCGTCGGCAGGCGGTAGTTGAATCTTGGATCTTCCTGACTCAGCCTTCGCGCGAACTCCTGCGTCTCGTCCCAGGTCACGCTGTCAACCGGGAGATTCTTTCCTTTTCCTTTCCTCCGGCTCGGATTCTGGTCCATCACGGCATCCCATTGCTCCATGGTGATCTCGTACTTGCCCAGTTCGAAAGCATTCGAAATCGTCACCCAGTGGACAGGCCGCTCCCGTTCGCCGCCGGCGGTTGAACCCATGAGGAACCGGCCCGGCCGGATGCGCACGAACTCGAAGCGCTGTCCCCTGATGATGGATGTGGCCGCCTGATCTCTTGCGCCGCCCAGCCCGGTCAACGCACACGCCGCGGCCAGAACCGCCAGCAGCAGAGACTTCTTCATGCTTTCGCCATCCTCCTCGTTCGTGTGCTGCCCATACCGGAATACCGAATCCTACCATGGCATTGTGTTCGCGGCCATGGAGTTCGGGTTCCCCCGCCCGAACCCCCAGGGTGTATACTTCAACCTAAATCCGGCAGTTGGAAGCGGCTGGAAGGGGCACTGGAGCAGGCGGATCGAGGGGGATCTTGGCGAATTGCTGGAAGATCGAGCGCAAGATGCGGC
>Ga0194131_10007339_pt1 | contig 14876 bp, 16 predicted proteins | sample TA2KigO120mmetaG_FD_148631 | JGI IMG/M metagenome (GOLD analysis project Ga0194131, IMG submission 148631) | Freshwater microbial communities from Lake Tanganyika, Tanzania - TA2015053 Kigoma Offshore 120m | ecosystem: Environmental > Aquatic > Freshwater > Lake | place: Tanzania: Lake... | reverse complement strand
CATGGCAGGCGCCGCGCATGCATTTCACGCTGTTGACCGGGAAAACCTTGGGCGGAAAGACGATCTTCAAGTCGTACAACCGCGCCCAATCGGCGAGATCTTTCAGCATGTAGGCCGCCTTCAGCGAGTTGGGAGCGGCGCGGTTGTCGTAGACCGTGCGGTTGACGGCGTTGAACACGCCGCCCACCAGTATGGGCTTCCAGACGATGTCGGCTCCGAGTTCGGCGACCAGCGGCTGCACGGCGTGAAAGGCGAGATAGGTCCACGGGCTGGAGCAGTCGAAGTAGAAGTCGAGCCGGCGCGCCATTTCGTCTCTCCGTGCTTGGTTCGTCTTGTCGGATTCGCAGGCCCACAGTATCCTGCGATTCGATGACAGTACCGGCTGAAAAGCCCAAAAAGACAGACCGAAGCAAGATCGCCATCGTCGTCCACCGGGAACATTCGCGACCCGGCCGAGGCGGCGCCCTCCTCGAGAAGCGCGGCTATACGCTTCACCGTCTCTGCCCCAACCTCGGCTGCGACCTGCCGCAGGACATGTCGGACTATGCCGGCGTGGTGATCTTCGGCGGCCCGATGTCGGCCAACGATTGCAGCTCGCTGGCCGGCATCAAGTGCGAGCTGGAATGGATTCCCAAGGTGGTCGAGGCAGGCGTGCCCTTCCTCGGACTTTGCCTGGGCGCCCAGCTCCTGACTCGCGCCGCGGGCGGCGAGGTCGGCCCGCATCCGGACGGCAAGATCGAGATCGGCTATGTCGACGTCCGGCCGACCGCGGCGGGGCGAGCCTGGCTCGACGCGCCGATGAAGGTCTACCAGTGGCATCGCGAGGGCATGCGCATCGCCGACTGCTGCGAACTGCTGGCGACCAACGATACCTATCCTGTCCAGGGCTTTCGTTGCGGGGCCAATGCCTTCGGCTTCCAGTTCCACCCCGAAGTGACACTCGAGATGAAGGAAGCCTGGACTCTGAGTGCCGCCGAGCGCCTGAAGCTGCCCGGCGCTCAGCAGCGGGGCGTGCATTTGTCCATGCATGCACTCTACGATCCGCCGGTCGATCGTTGGATCGACGGCTTTCTCGACCGTTGGCTGGCAACCGACCAGCGCTCTGCTTCCGCGCCTGAATTCGCCGCTGCCGCCAGCTAGAGCAATGGAGCGCCGCCCCGGCATGCGCTAGGGTTGTCGCCTAGCCTCGGGAGGCGCGCTGATGTCGGGTGCTCTGATCTTCGTGCTGGCGTTCGTGGTCGTGGCGCTGGTGCTGGTGTTCGCGGGCGTCAAGACCGTGCCGCAAGGCAGCAACTGGACGGTCGAGCGTTTCGGCCGCTACACGCGCAGCCTGTCGCCCGGCCTGCATCTCATCGTGCCGTTCATCGACACGATCGGTCGCAAGATGAACATGCAGGAGAACGTGCTCGACATCCCGGCGCAGAAGGTCATCACCAAGGACAACGCCACCGTGCAGGTCGATGCCGTCGCCTTCTATCAGGTGATCGATGCGGCACGCGCCGCCTACGAGGTGCAGAACCTGCACCTCGCCATGACCAACCTGGCATTGACCAACATCCGCAGCGTCATGGGCAACATGGCGCTCGACGAGGTGCTGTCCAAGCGCAACGAGATCAACGACACGCTGCTTGCCGTCATCGACCAGGCGACCAACCCGTGGGGCGTCAAGGTGCTGCGTGTCGAGCTGAAGGACATCGCGCCGCCCGAAGACCTGGTGTCGGCGATGGCTCGCCAGATGAAGGCCGAGCGCGAGAAGCGCGCCACCATTCTCGAGGCCGAAGGCGTGCGCGAAGCGTCGATCCAGCGTGCCGAAGGCGACAAGAAGTCGGCCGTTCTGATCGCCGAGGGCAAGCGCGAGGCGGCGTTCCGCGAGGCCGAGGCGCGCGAGCGCCTGGCCGAGGCCGAAGCCAAGGCGACGAACATGGTGGCGGCGGCCATCGCCGGCAACGGCGTGCAGGCAACCAACTACTTCCTCGGCACCAAGTACGTCGAGGCGTTGCAGCGCATGGGCTCGTCGAGCAACGCCAAGGTGTTCTTCCTGCCGGTCGAAGCGGCGGGCATCATGGCCTCGATCGCCGGTATCGGCGAGCTGGCCAAGGAGGCGATGGCGCGTGGCGTCGCCGCCGAGCCGGGGCGGCCGCGCGGCTCGGTGCCGAGCAGCAGCTGAGAAGGGCCGGCCTGACCATGAGCTTCAAGATCATCTTCTGGTACTGGTGGGCATTCGCTGCCGTGCTGCTGGTGCTGGAGATGGTGCTGCCCGGTGTCGTTTTCCTGTTCCTTGCCATTGGCGCAGCGGCTTCCGGCGCCTTCCTGCTGGCGGCACCGGACCTGTCGCTCGAGCTTCAGCTCTTCATGTTCGCGCTGGTGTCCGTCGCCTCGGCGGTCGTGCTGCGGCCGACCCTGAAGCGCCTTCAACGAGATCGTCCTGGCGACGCGACACTCAACGCCCGCGGCGCGGCGCTGGTCGGCCGTACCATCGTGCTCGACGCGCCGATCCTGAACGGCCGCGGCCGCGTCAAGTTGGGCGACGGCAGTTGGAGCATCACCGGCCCCGACATGGTGGCCGGCGCCAAGGTGCGCGTGACGGCAGTCAACGGTACCGAACTCACGGTCGAGCCGGCGCCCTGAGAATTCCCGGCCGGAACGCCCCAGTGCCGTGGCGCGGCTCTTTGCGGTTGGCAATGACGCGCGATCGGAGTCGCGCGCGCCCAATCGGAACTAGTGTCCCGACTCTGAAGTTCGTTGGATTAGAGGGCTGCTACGCCGTCATCCTGAGCGAAGCGAAGGATCTCATTGCAGTTGTTGTAGGCACAGTCGTTGAAACGTCATGAGGTCCTTCGCTCCGCTCAGGACGACGAGTCGGATTTCAGTAGCCGCTAGACTTGCCCAGGCGCTGAGGCGACTCAAGTTCCTAGGCTCGTCTTGGTTCAGCGAACTTCTGAACCAGGACACTAGAGCGGAATGAGATGAAGTGGAACCGCTTGCGGTTCCACTTCATCTCATTCGCGCGCAGCGGTGTTGCGTGTTGCAGCAGGCATTATGAGTTCAGCTGATTCCAGCTGAACTCATAATGTTCTACCGCTGCGCGATCCAGGTCTTGATGCGGTCGACCGTCTCGGCCTCGATGCCATTGTAGCCGTGATGGGAGAAGGCCTCGCACTCCGCGCCGGTCGACTGGCCGCCACTCATCTCGATCAGCTCGGTGCCGTATTGGCGGTGCGATGCCATGCTGTGGAACGGGTTGGTCACCCGGCAGACGTCCTTGGTGTGCAGGACGATGAGGTTGCGGCTTTTGGCGCCGCGCGGGTCGAAGCCGGAGATGGCGTTCATCGACGAGGTGTGGACGAAGCCCGCGACCTGGCCATCGAGCGACTTGGCGAGAGACATCGTGGCTTCGGTGCTGCGGCTGGTGCCGGCAACGTAGATCTGGATCGCTCCGTAGCGCGCATGCAAGTCGCGGGCGACTGCCATGATGCGGTCGGGGCTCGAGGTGGCGTCGGTCGAGGCGGCGACGAAGCGGCCATCGGCGAACAGCTCGCGCGAGCGGATCAAGAAATTGCCGCCGGCCGAAAAGACCAGCCGGTTGCCGTCCATGCGCGGCGCCAGGATGCCCTTGCCGCCGGGCATCAGGATCACGGCGTAGGCTGGCGTGCCCTGCTTGCTGGTCAGCATGTAGGGGATGGTCTCGCCGCCAGCGGTCTTGGCCGACGTGACCAGCTGGTCGGCGGCGCCAGCCGGCGCTACCAGGCTGCCCAATAGAAGCAGAACGACAGGAAAGAAGCCGCGCAGATTCATATTTCGCTCGCTTGTCGCACCGATTGTGCCATCGGCGGACGGCCTGCTCACGGAAATCTCTGCCGGAGCGGCATGGCCGACGGTCCGCGCCACCTTGTCGCCGCAATCCCACTCGTATCGCACAACAGGCCATGCGAGCAGCGCAGCGGCCGTGAACACGCGATGCGAGGAGGAACCGACCTTGATGAAGCATGGCCTTGCCGCCGGCCTGGCAGCCGGACTGTTGATTGCCGCCGCGGGCGAGACGCCCGCCAAGACCGCCACGATCTGCGGCCAGAAGGTCGACTACACGGTGCAGCCGCCCGGGCCGGATGTACCGGCTGCACTGCGCGCGTTCTCCGGCGTCTGGGTCGGCGATGCGGGTTCCGTGGTCGAGGTCTACGACGGCCGGTTCTGCGTCGGGCTGATCGTCGAGCAGGTCAATCCCGACGGCACCGTGGCAGCGAAGTACGTCTGGGGTGACAAGGTGAAGCTCCATCTCGGGCTGAACTACGACATCAAGCCCGGCGTCGTCGACTGGCCGGGCAAGATCGCGGGCGGCGCCCTGGTCCTGCAGACGCCCGATCGCGCCTACAGCTACGAGCTGCGCGTTGCCGGTCGCGACGAACTCAAAGGCCGGCGCGTCGGGCCGGACGGGAGGAACGTGGTTGCCTTGAAGCGCGGTTAGAGTTTGAACCGCCGGCGCCGACCTATCCGGCGTCGGGCGCAGCCGCGGCGCCGTCGAGGAAGGCTTCGAGGGCGCGCGCGTGTGGCGCGAGGTCGAGGCCTTGGGCCTCGATCCAGGCGTCGTCGTAGTAAGTGTGGCCGTAACGTTCGCCGCCGTCGCAGATCAGGGTGACCAGCGAGCCGACGCTGCCCTCGGCCTTCATGCGTGCGGCGAGCACGCAGAGCGCGAAGAAATTGGTGCCGGTCGAGCCGCCGACGCGGCGGCCCAGCCGCTCCGACAGCACGCGCATGGCGGCCAGCGAGGCGGCATCGGGTACGCGCATCATGCGGTCGATGACCTTGGGCATGAAGGACGGCTCGACGCGCGGCCGGCCGATACCTTCGATGCGCGACGGCTTGTCGCTGGTCGCCTGCGGGTTGGCGGCGGCATAGGCCTCGAAGAAGGCCGAGTGCTCCGGATCGGCCACGCACAACCGCGTCGTGAAGCGCTTGTAGCGGATGTAGCGGCCGAGCGTAGCCGTCGTGCCGCCGGTGCCGGCGCTCATGACGATCCAGGTGGGCACCGGATGGTACTCGCGGCTCATCTGCTCGAAGATCGATTCGGCGATGTTGTTGTTGCCGCGCCAATCGGTGGCCCGCTCGGCGTAGGTGAACTGGTCGAGGTAGACGCCGCCAAGCTCGGTCGCGAGCGCCTCGGCGGCGGCATAGATGCCTTTGCCGTCGGCGATCAGATGACAAACGCCGCGCTGGCGCTCGATCTCGCGGATCTTCTCCTTCGACGTGCTGGCCGACATCACGGCGTGGAAGGAGAGGCCGAGCAGGCGGGCGAAATAGGCTTCGGAGATCGCCGTCGAGCCGGACGACGCCTCGACGATCGGCGTGTCGTGGCGGATGCGGCCGTTGCAGATGCCGTACAGGAACAGCGAGCGCGCCAAGCGATGTTTCAGGCTGCCCGTCGGATGGGTCGATTCGTCCTTGAGGTAGACGTCGATGCCGGACAGCGCCGGCACGTCGAGCCGCAGCAGGTGCGTGTCGGCCGAGCGCCGCAGGTCGTTCTGGATCAGATCGAGGGCGTGGCGCGACCAGTCGGACGGATCGTGGCGGGCGGCGGCCTCGCCGAGAAGGGTCGAGGGGCTCATGGTGTCACCTGCAGGTTGGGCTCGGCGCGCCGCCAAGCGATGCGCTGGCTGCGGCCGGTGCCGGCACGGAAGTCGGGTCCGGAAAGCACGAGGCGATCGCCCGAAAGGTCGATGTCGCGCTTGGTCGTGATGCCGACCAAGGTCGGGTCGCTGGCGATCTCGATCGAATGATGGACGGCACCGTCGCGCACGGCATAGCGACCAGCATAGGCGAGGCTCGCCGTCGGCTCGCCGGTGCGCATCAGCGTTGCGCTGACCAGGTCGTGCGCCGCGGCGCTCACCCGCCGATCACTTTCTTGGCGATCATGCAATGGATGCCTTTGTTGCCGTCGACCGTCTGCGTGACATGCAGGTCGGCCTGCAGGCTGCACAGCATGTAGGCGTCGGCGGCCGACAGCCCGGTCTTGGCGCTGATCAGCCGGATCATGTCGCGCAGCGCCTCCTTGGCGGCGTCGTCGAGGTCCTGATCGAAGCCGTGGGTGATCCAATGAGTGGCGGTCTCGGCGCGCGGATTGACGAGCTTCATGTCCTTGCGCACGGTGAAGCGGAAGGTGCCCGACAGCGAGGTCTCGAGCGCCGTCAGGTTGACCTCGCCGTCGCCCTGCACGCCGTGCCCGTCGCCGGTCGAGAACAAGCCGCCCTCGGCGAACACTGGCAGGTAGACCGTGGTGCCGACCTGGAAGTGCTTGTTGTCGATGTTGCCGCCGAAGGCGCGCGGCTCGATCGAGCTGCACTGGCCCCATTCCGGCGGCGGTGCCACACCCATGATGCCGAAGAAGGGTTTCAGCTCGATCTCGGTGCCCCACGGCATGGTGCAGACGCCGCGGTTGGAATCGATCGGGATGTGGGTCAGGCGATAGAAGGGGAAATCCTCGGGCAGCGTGCCGGCGAGCGGCCGTTGGGCGTTCCAACCCCAGTTGGTGCGGAACTTGATGTCCAGAACCTCGACCGCCAGCACGTCGCCGCGCTCGGCGCCCTCGACATGGACCGGGCCGGTCAGGATGTGACGACCGAGATGCGGCTTGAGCTGGGCCAGGATCTCGCGGTGCTCGGGCAGGACATTGAACGGCTCGCCGGGCAGGATCTCGGCCGAGCCCGACACGCAGTGGATGGTGGCGATGTCGCCCGACTTGATGCGCAACGCCGGCTTGAGCTGACTGTCGAAGTAGCCCCAGTGGCAGGTCGCGGGCGACGATTGCAGTTCGTACGTGGCCATGACGGTCCCCCTTCCGATCACCGTTGAAGCACAGACGGCGCCCCGGATGCTATAGGCGAGACATGAACTACCGCCACGGCTATCACGCCGGCAACTTCGCCGATGTCTTGAAGCATACGGCACTCGGCGAGCTGCTGCGGCTGTTGACCGCCAAGGACAAGAAACTGTTCGTGCTCGACACCCATGCCGGCGCAGGCGGCTACGATCTCGGTGGCGAGCAAGCGCGGCGCACGGCTGAGGCCGAGACCGGAATCGTGCGGCTGGCCGCCGCGCCGCGAGCCGGCATGCCGGCGCCGGTCGCCCACTATCTGGCCGCTGTCGCCGCCTACGATCGCAAGTTCGGATCTTCCGGCGGCGCGTGGCGGCACTATCCCGGATCACCGCGCTTCGTCAGGGCGGCGCTGCGGCCGGGCGACCGCTTCGTGGCTTGCGAGCTTCACGCCGACGAGGCGCTGGCGCTGAAGCGCGAGTTCGCGGGCGACCGCGCCGTCGAGGTGCGCCAAGCCGACGGCTACAAGACGCTGAAGGCGCTGCTGCCGCCGCCGGAGCGACGCGGCCTGATGCTGATCGATCCGCCGTTCGAGGCGGCCGACGAATTCGAGCGCGTCTTGCGTGCCTTGCGCCAGGGCGTGCGGCGTTTCGCGACCGGCTGCTACGCAGTCTGGTATCCGATCAAGGACGCGCAAGGCGAGGCCTTCGCGCGGGCCATGGCGGCGTTCCGGCCGCTCACGCTGCAGCTGGCGCTGCCGGCGAACGACACGGGCAAGCTCAGCGCCTGCGCGCTGGCGGTGGTCAATCCGCCATGGCGCTTCGAGGAAGCGATGCGCGAGGCCCTGCCGTGGATCGCGCAGAACCTGGGAAGCGGCGTCACCGCGCGCGTTCACGCTCCGCCAGCCAGCGCGCCGGTTCCGGCATCGCCAGCGTAAGGACGAAGGAGATCAGGCAAAGCGCCGCGCCGGCCAGGATGGCGCCGCCGTAGGAGCCGAAGAAGTCGTAGGCGAAGCCCGCTGCCGGCGCCCCGAGCAAGGCGCCGAACGCCACCCCGCTATAGAGCGCGCCGATGATCGAGCCCAGCGCCCGGCCGCCGAAATAGTCGGCGGCGAGCGAGGGCGCGATGGCAACGAAGCCGCCATAGAAGGCGCCGAACAGCAGAGCGAACATCGCCAGGGCGGGTGCGCTGGTCGACTGCGTCCACAGCGCCAGCATGACCGCGGCGCCGAGGTACATCGCGGCGAAGGACAGGCGCCGGCCGAGCCGGCCGGTGAGGCTCGCGAACAGGAAGCGACCGACCGTGCTGCCCACGCCCAGCAGCACGATGAGCAGCACGCCGAATGCCTCGCCCAGGCCGACATCGACGGCATAGGGCGCGAGATGGACGAACGGCACGAACAGGCCGAACGACAGCAGCAGGGCGCCGATATAAATCGCCCAAAAAGGGCCGGACCGCACCGCCTCGCCCAGCGCCAGACCGGCGGGCACGGCGAGCGCGCCCGATGGCGGCGGCGGATCGCCGTCCGGGGTGAGGCCATAGCGCTCGGGGGCAGGTCGGATCAGCGCCCCAGCCATGACGGCGCCCACGACGGCGAAGGCGGCGAGCGCCAGGTAGGATTGCCGCCAGCCCAGCGTGGCGATCAACAGGTGCGCCAGCGGTGCGCCGATCAGCGTGCCGACGCCGATGCCGGCGATGGCGACGCCGCTGGCAGCGCCGCGCAGGCGCACGAACCAGCGCTGCACGGCGGCCACGCTCGGCACATAGGAAAGGCCGATGCCCACGCCGACGCCCAGCCCGTAGCCGGCGTAGATCTGCCACAGGCTTTGCGCCTGCGATGCCGCGACCAGCCCAGCGGCGATCAGCAGCAAGCCGCCGATCACCACCGGGCGCGGGCCGATGCGGTCGGCGATCAGGCCTGCCGGGAAGCCGAGCAGGAAGTAGAGAAAGGCCGAGATCGAGAAAACGAGCGAGGTCTCGCCGCGACGGGCGCCGAACTCGGCTTCCAGCGTGCCGAAAAACGCGGCGAAGGAGTAGGCGACGGCGTAGCCCGTCATCATGCACAGGAAAGCGCCGGCGACGACCCACCAGCCGGCAAAGATCCGCCCGGTCACTTGCGGTGGCCGTGGTTCTTGCCGTTCTTGTTGTTGCCGGGCTTCCAGCCCCACAGCTCGAACGCCGCTTCGACGACCCGAGGATCGAGACCCGGCTCGAACAGCTCGACGCCCTTGCCGACTTGATCGGCGACGATCTGCAGCCCGGCCAGCCGCGCGTGCTGCTTGCTGTCGGTGGCGATCACGTGCCAGGGCGCGTGCTCGGTGTCGGTGCGCTCCAGCATGTCATCGTAGGCTTCGATATAGTCCCGGCGCTTGGCGATGTTGTGGAAGTCCTCCAGACCGACCTTGTAGTGTTTGTGCGGGTCTTCCAGCCGATCGATCATGCGTTTCTTCTGCTCCTTGGCGCTGACATGCATCAGGAGCTTGACGACATGCACGCCGTCGTCGGCGAGCTGGCGCTCGAACTCGTTGATCTCGCGGTAGGCGCGCTGCCAGGCGGCGCGGTCGCAAAAACCTTCGATGCGCTCGACCAGCACGCGGCCGTACCAGGTGCGGTCGAAGATCGCCCAGTTGCCCGGCGCCGGCAGCCGCTCCCAGAAGCGCCACAGATAGTGCCGGCCCTGCTCCTCGCGGGTCGGCGCGCTGATGCGCCAGACGTGCGTCGATTTGGGCTCGAGGCCCTCGACCAGGCGCTCGATCAGCCCGCCCTTGCCGGCGGCGTCCCAGCCGTCGATGCCGATGATCACCCGCCCGCCGTTGCGCAGATGGTGGGTTTGCAGGTCGAGCAGGCGATGCTGCAACTCGGCGAGCCGTGTGTCGTAGTCCTTCTTGTCGAGCGGGCCGTCGACCATCTCGATCTTGTCCAGCTTCGGCCACCTGCCCATCGCATCCTCCCGCCCGGATCGTGCCAGCGCGAACCAGGGCAGGCAATTGGCGCGGCGATTGACAGGGCGAACGAGTGCCATGACTAATCGTCGCCGATGGCCGACGCCCTTCCCACCATTCGCTACACGATGCGGGCCGGAAAGCCCGTGGTCGAGGTCGGCGGCGCGTGGACGGTGTTCACCCTGCGCGGTATCCGCCAGACCGCCGAGAAGGCGCTGCGCGCGGCGGGCACCGCCAAAGCCGGCCGCATCGTCGACGCCAAGGCGATCGAGCGACTCGATACCGCCGGCGCCATGGAGATCCTGGCGTTGGCGGGCGGGCCCGGATCGGAGGTCGAGACCGCCGACAAAGCCCACGCCGACCTCTTCGCCGTGGTGCAGAAGAACATGGGCGCGACGCCGCCGGAGCGCCATCCCAACTGGCTGGCCCACTGGCTGGAGGAGATCGGCCGCAACACGCTGCATTTCTATCAACAGGTTCTCAACCTCAGCGCCTTCTTCGGCGAGATCCTGGTCACCTTCATCGAGGCGTGCCTCAGCCCGCGCCGCTTCCGCTTCGGCTCCGTCGTCCGCCAGATGTACGAGGTGTGGATCCGCGCGCTGGTCATCGTAGGTGTGCTGTGCTTCTTGATCGGCGTGGTGATCGCCTATCAGGGCGTGCAGCAGCTCAAGCAGTTCGGCGCCGAGACCTTCTCTGTCGAGGCGGTCGGCATCGGCATGTTCCGCGAACTCGGCGTGCTGCTCACCGCCATCATCGTGGCCGGCCGATCGGGCAGCGCCTTCACCGCCCAGATCGGCACCATGCAGGTCAACCAGGAGGTCGACGCCATGCGCACGATCGGCCTCAATCCGATCGAATGGCTGGTCATGCCGCGAATCACGGCTCTGGTGATCTCGATGCCGCTGCTCGCCTTCTGGGGCAACATGACCGGCCTGTTGGGTGGCGCCGTCGCCTGCAGCGTCTATCTCGACTTCACCTTCGCGCAGTTCTTCGACCGCCTGCGCGACACGGTCGGGCCGTGGAACTTCTATGTCGGCATGATCAAGGCGCCGGTGTTCGGCGCGGTGATCGCCGCCATCGGCTGCTTCGAGGGCTTGCAGGTGCGCGGCAGCGCCGAGAGCGTCGGCCAGCTCACCACCAAGTCGGTGGTCGAGTCGATCTTCTGCGTGATCGTGCTCGACGCCATCTTCTCGATCGTGTTCTTGCTGGCGGGCGTGTGATGGCCGACCTGGCGACCGTCGCCGAGAGGCCGACGCTGATCGAAGGCGGACAGCTCGTCGACCATCGCGACGGCCGCACGGTCGTGCTGCGGCTGCGCGACGTTCGCACCCAGTTCGACGACAAGATCATCCACGACAAGCTCGATTTCGACGTCTTCCGCGGCGAGATCGTCGGACTGGTCGGCGGTTCGGGGACCGGCAAGTCGGTGCTGCTGCGCACCATCATCGGGCTGAACGGCCACAGCCGCGGCACCATCGAGATGCTGGGCGTCGATACCGCCACGCTGCACGGCGGCACCGAACGGGCCATGCAGGCGCGCACCGGCGTGCAGTTCCAGGACGGCGCGCTGTTCTCCTCACTCAGTGTCACGGAAAACATCATCGTGCCCATTCGCGAGCATGCCGGGCTCGACGAGCAGACCATGCGCGAGATCGCCGCGCTGAAAGTGGCGATGGTCGGTCTGCCGCCGGACACCGGCGACAAGAAGCCGTCTGAGCTGTCAGGCGGCATGCGCAAGCGCGCCAGCCTGGCGCGTGCGCTGGCGCTCGACCCCGAGCTGCTGTTTCTCGACGAGCCGACGGCCGGCCTCGATCCGATCGGCGCGGCGCACTATGACGAGCTGGTCAAGGGCCTGAGCCGCAGTCTGGGCCTCACCGTCCTGATGGTGACGCACGATTTGGACAGCCTCTATGCCATCTGCGACCGCATCGCGGTGTTACTCGACAAGCGCGTCGTGGTAGGTACCATAGAGGAGTTGTTGGCTTACGATCACCCTTGGGTCCGCGAGTACTTCCACGGACCGCGCGGGCGGGCGGCGGCCCGGTAGGAGTAGACGGCGTCCGATGGAAAGAAGATCGCCTTACGTGCTGGTCGGCGTCGCAATGATCCTGTTCATTGCCGCCGTCGCCGGATTCGTCGTCTGGAAACTGCGAGCGGGCGACCGCACGGCCTATGCCTATTACAGCATTCTCTTCTCGGGCGACGTGCAGGGACTGACCGTCGACTCACCGGTATTCTACCGCGGCCTGCGCGTCGGACGGGTGGCCGGCATCCAACTCACCTCGCGCGTGGAGACGCAGCGCTCGACCGGCCGCGAACGGCGGAACGAGAAGATCGAGGTCACGGTCGCGGTCGACTGGAACATCGACATCCGCGAACGCTCCTATGCGGTGTTCGAGAAGCCGTTCATTGCCGGGGCGCCGTTCATCCAGATCGTCGGACGCCTCGACGTCGATCAGATCAAGCCCAAGAAGAGCCTCGGCGAAAAGCCCTATCCGGAAATCCGCGAGGGCGCGTCCTTTCTGCAGGCGACCTCGACCTCGGCGCAGGAGGTTCTGACCAAGGCCAGCGTCACCGTCGATCGCCTGAACGAACTGCTCAGCCCCGAGAATATCGGCGCAGTGAGCGATACGCTGCGCAACCTGTCGGCCACCACGACGGCGATCGCCCGGCAGGACGGCGCCATCCAGAAGACGCTGGCCGAGCTGCCTGGAGCGATCGCGGAGTTCCGCAAGACCTTCGACAAGGTGAACGGGCTCGCCGACTCGCTCAACCTGATCGCCCTGGAACTGGGACCGCAGGACGCCGAGGCGCGCAAGGCGCTGGCTGGCCGCGAGCCGGGCGAACTGCGCAAGACCCTGGTCGAGGCGCGCACCGCGCTGCACAACATCGACAACGCCGCTGGCCAGCTCAACAAGCTGATCGGCGAGAGCAAGGGGCCGGTCAAGAGTTTCACCGAATCCGGCCTGACCGAGCTTTCGCTCACCATCCGCGAGCTGCGCCAGCTCACCGCGAACTTGAACGTCATTGCCACTCGACTCGAGCGCGATCCAGCGGGGTTCGTATTCAGCGGCAAGCAGGGATACACGCCGAAATGATCGCCCGCCTGGCCGCCGCTGTGGCGGCCGCCGCTCTCCTGACAAGCTGCCAGCTCATCGACGCGGCGACCGAGCCGCAGGATCTCTATACGGTGATGCCCAAAAGCACCTTCGATCCCGACCTGCCGGCGGTCTACTGGCAGCTCGCGGTCGAGGTGCCGGCGGCGGCGGCCAACCTCAACACCGGCCGCATCGCCATCGCCATGACGCCGACCTCGACCGACTACTACGCCAAGGCGGCGTGGACCGATCGAGCGCCGCTCATGGTGCAGACGCGGATCGTCGATTCGTTCGAGAACACCCGCAAGATCGTCGCGGTAAGCCGCGAGTCGATCGCGCTGCGGTCCAACTACGTCCTGCAGCCCGACCTGCGCAACTTCGAGGCGCTGTACTACTACGGCCAGCCGCCGATCGTGCGCGTGCGCATCATTGCCAAGCTGGTACGTATGCCCGACCGGCAGATCATCGGCGTCGCCTCCTTCGAGCGCTGCGTGCGCGCCCGCTCCGACAAGATTCCGAAGGTCGTCGAGGCCTTCGACCAGGCGCTGGGCAGCGTCATCAAGCGGCTGGTGACGTGGACGCTGCGCACGCCGCCGCCGCGGCCGCCCAGCGAGACCGCGCCCTATGACATCGAGCGCTTCCGCAATCCGGCCAATGCGGTGATCGACAGCGAGAACTGCCCGCGCGGCGACGACGCCTCGATGGTGCCCTACACCGACGAATGAGAGGACGCGGTTCGCGAGAACCGCGCTGCGTTCAGGCCGTCTTCCCGACCATCGACCAGGCGAGATCCGCCATGGCCGTCGCGCGATTGCCGTACTTGGTCGCGGTTTCCGACGAGGCATTGCCGTCGAGGCCGCGCTTGTAGACGCCCTGCACGATGGCAGCCAGTCGGAACAGCGAGAAGGCAAGATAGAAGTTCCAGGCCGGCACCTCTTTTCGGCCGGTGCGGCGGGCGTAGGCGGCGAGGTACTCGGCCTCGGTCGGGATGCCGAACGCCGCGAGATCGACGCCGGCATAGCCACCGGAAGCGCCGAAGCCCTCGCCGAAATGGTACATCATGCAATTGTAGGCGAGGTCGGCCAGCGGATGGCCGAGCGTGCTCAGCTCCCAATCGAGCACGGCGATGATGCGCGGCTCGGTCGGATGGACGATCGTGTTGCCCAGCCGATAGTCGCCGTGGTTGATGCGCGTCTCGTCGCCCGGCGGGATGTTGGCCGGCAGCCACTGCTTCAGGCTCTCCATCGCCTCGATGTGCTCGGTCCGGGCGAGGTCGTATTGGCTCGACCAGCGCGCGATCTGGCGCTGGATGTACTGGCCCTCGCGGCCGTAGTCGCCGAGACCGACGGCGCGGTAGTCGACGTTGTGGATGCGCGCCAGTACGTCGTTCATCGAATCGAAGATCTTGGCGCGATCGCCGGGCGCCACGCCCGGCATCTTGGGATCGGCGAAGATGCGGCCGGGCAGGAACTGCATGACATAGAAGGTGGTGCCGATCACCGAATCGTCCTGGCACAGCACGTAGGGTTTCGGCACCGGCACGTCGGTGTGGTCCGACAGCGCCTTGATCACGCGGTACTCGCGGTCGACCTGGTGGGCCGAGGGCAGGAGCTTGCCCGGCGGCTTCTTGCGCAGCACGAACATACGGCCGGTGCCGTCGGTGATGTGGAAGGTCGGATTGCTCTGCCCACCCTCGAACTGCAGCACGCGCATGGCGCCGCCGAAGCCCTCGATGTTGGCTTTGAGGTAGTCGGCCAAGCGTGCCTCGTCGAAGACGTGGGCGGCGCGGACGGGCGTGAGATTGTCGGGCAATTCGGACATTGGTCGATGGCAAGGCGGTGGTTGCGACGGTTCTAGCGCCGCCGCTGCATGATGACGAGAGCCGATTGCCGCCTGGCGAGCGTGGCCGGACCTGCGTCGACCACAGGCTCGCGTCCGTCAGTTGACCTGGCGTTGCTTGTCGCCCCAGTACGGCTTGCGCAGCTCGCGCTTCAGGATCTTGCCCGTGGGATTGCGCGGCAGGGCGTCGAT
>Ga0194131_10007336_pt1 | contig 14878 bp, 12 predicted proteins | sample TA2KigO120mmetaG_FD_148631 | JGI IMG/M metagenome (GOLD analysis project Ga0194131, IMG submission 148631) | Freshwater microbial communities from Lake Tanganyika, Tanzania - TA2015053 Kigoma Offshore 120m | ecosystem: Environmental > Aquatic > Freshwater > Lake | place: Tanzania: Lake... | reverse complement strand
GCTACAGAATCGCTTCATAGGCTGAGCCTCCTGGATGGATTGGGTCCTTCTTGCTGAATCCCAATTCTATCTAACTCAGGCGGCTTGGCCTACTCCTGTCTTCTTACTTCACTCCAAGCTCCTCTAAGAAACTTGTTTTGGACAAGAGTGATGTAGGATGCGTTAGCGCTTTCCGCGTAACGCACCATTAACGATTGGTCGTTGGTTGCAAACGGTCAACGGGAATCGCGATTGACAGACTGTGGTTTCCAGAGGCCCTTTCCGGTTTCGCGAGGTCTGGAAGTAGAAGTAGTAGTAGGATGCGTTAGCGCTTTTCGCGTAACGCATCCTTGACGATTGGTGGGTGGTAGCGGTCAGCAGGCATAATCAGCATCAATCCCATTGGTTTTCGAGAGACCCTGAACAAGGCCCGAATCCCTCACGCGACTGTCCACAAGACACCAAGAGCACATCAGTAACTGGCGTCACTCAGTGCCCACGACTCTGTTCTCCACACTCACGCAGCCCCCAGGCAACATTTCATCGTCGATTTTGTATAATACCCGCTCGGTCAGACTCTGGAGGAGGTTAGGGAATGGGTGTAGACGTTGACATCAAGGCGATTCACGAGAAGGTGAAGCTCGAAAGCGCCTTCATCGAACAATTGAAACGCGAAGTGCAGAAGGTGATCGTCGGCCAAGACTACATGATCGACCGGCTGCTGATCGGCATTCTCTGCGAGGGGCATCTGCTCCTCGAAGGTGTTCCCGGATTGGCTAAGACGCTTACCGTGAAGACGCTGGCTCGGGCCATACAGACGGGCTTTCAGCGGATCCAGTTCACTCCGGATCTCCTCCCAGCAGACCTGATTGGAACGATGATTTTCGATCAAAAGAGCGCTGAGTTTGTGCCGCATCAAGGGCCGATCTTTTCGAACATTATCCTGGCCGATGAGATCAATCGAGCGCCAGCCAAGGTTCAGAGCGCGCTGCTCGAAGCGATGCAGGAGCGCCAGGTGAGTATCGGACGACAGTCGTTCCCCCTCGATGATCCTTTTCTCGTCATGGCAACCGAAAATCCCATCGAACAAGAGGGGACCTATCCGCTGCCTGAAGCGCAGGTCGACCGGTTCATGTTGAAGCTGCTCGTCACTTATCCCAACAAGAAAGAAGAGAAACAAATCCTGGAACGAATGACAGAGGCAGGTGACATGAACGTGGAACCCGTGGTGTCGCCAGCGGCGATTCGGAGTGCCCGCAGCGTTGTGGGCGAAGTCTACATGGACGAAAAGGTGAAGGACTACATCGTTGATCTGGTGTTTGCGACGCGCAAGCCAGAAGACTACCAACTCGACACCAAGGATCTTGTGCAGTATGGCGCCTCGCCGCGCGCGACGATTTTTCTAGCCAAGGCTGCACGAGCCCACGCTTTTGTGAGTGGCCGGGGCTACGTAACACCTGAAGATGTCAAGTCAATCGGGTTGGATGTGTTGCGCCACCGGGTTATTCTGACCTACGAAGCGGAAGCGGAGAACGTGACGCCCGAAGAAGTTATCCGGCGGGTGTTCGACAAGGTGATCGTGCCCTAACCAGACACCGATGATTTCCAAGGAAATTCTCCAGAAAGTCAAACACATCGAAATTCGCACGAGCAAGCTCGTCAACGCGGCGCTCGGCGGCGAGTACCACTCCGTCTTCAAAGGGCAGGGAATGGAATTCGATGAGGTGCGCGCCTACCAGTATGGCGACGACATGCGCAGCATCGATTGGAACGTTTCCGCACGCCAAGGTCATTTGTACGTGAAACGCTATGTCGAAGAGCGCGAATTGACGGTGATGCTCATGGTCGATCTGAGCGGATCGAAAGACTTTGGGACTGTGCGCCGGATGAAAAACGAGCTGGCCGCTGAGATCGCGGCGCTGCTGGCGTTCTCTGCGATCCAAAACAACGATCGGGTAGGTGCGCTCATCTTCACCGACATCGTCGAAAAATACATTCCGCCCAAGAAGGGCAAGAAGCATGTGTTGCGGGTCGTTCGAGAGCTGCTGGCCTACGAGCCTGTCCATCGCAAGACGTCCATTGAGACGGCCGTGCGGTACTTGAACAATGTGTTGACGAAGAAATCGGTGGTGTTTCTGATTTCCGATTTCTTCGACCAGGGCTATGAGAAGTCGCTGCGCGTGGCCAACCAGCGGCATGACCTGGTGGCTCTTCCCATTTCTGACCCTCGCGAAGCCGAGCTTCCGAACGTCGGTCTCATCGAGATGCTCGATCCTGAAAGCGGCGAAACGTTTTGGGTCGATACATCGCTACGACAAGTGCGAGAGCGCTATCGAAAACTAGCCTCGGATTCGGTCGACGCCCGCAATCGCATCTTTCGCAGAAATCGCATTGAGTTCGTTGACATTTCCACTCACAAACCCTATGACGTGCCCCTAGTGAGGTTCTTTCGCGAAAGGGCCAAGCGGCTGCGATGAGAGGCATTCGACGTTCGCAATCGCCTTTTCCCGGGCAGTGTTGTGTCCCCCCCGGGCTCCAGCTCTTCTGCTGCATTGCAGAGAGGAGAGCCGAGCCTCACCTTCAACGCCAAGCTCCACGACGCAGGAATCACAGAAGCGGGCGAGCAACCCACAGCCCGCGCAGCTCACATTCCGCGGGTCTCTCGGCGAGACGGAACTGTCTAACGTCAGAGGCTCAACGCCGAACGACCGCGCTTCTTCTTGGCTTGCTTCTGCTGTGGTGGCTTCTGTTTGCCAGTTCGGCGATCTCCCAAGAGGCCAAGCCACAGCTCAAGATCTCAGTCGACGCCACCACCGTCACTGTCGGCGACGTCGTGACGGTCAAGCTCTCGGTGAAACATGCCTCGACGCTCAAGGTTGCGTTCGCGCCCGTTGGCGCCACGCTAGGCGAGTGGACCGTTCGGAGTTGGAAGCAACTGCCAACAGCGACACTTGCTGACGGCTATGCAGAAGAGGTTCTGGAGGTACAGATCGCAGCTTACAAGACCGGCGATCTCGAAGTACCTGCTTTGAATGTCGAAGTGGCCGGAGCAAGCGGCGGAAAGGATATCCTTGCTTCCGAGCCAGTCAAGATCACAGTGCAGTCGGTCTTGACCGGCAAAGAGGACACGCTGAGGGATCTGAAGCCCCAGGCCGATATCGAGGCGGACTACAGGCCTCTTCTCCTCTTGCTTGTCGCGGTCGCATCCGCTGCCTATCTCGTTTATCGACTCGCTCGGTACCTCAAGGGCCGTAGGAGGCCGCCTTCGCCTGCTCCCGAACGCCTGAGGTCCGCCGAAGAAGTTGCCCGCGAAGCCATCGAGCGGCTGTTGTCTCGAAAATTGGTCGAGCAGGGACACTTCAAACTGTTCTATCTGGAGCTGTCTGAAATTGTAAAACGGTTTCTGGGCAGTAAACTTGGGGTCATCTCGTTGGAGAGAACCACTGAAGAGTTTACGCGCGACCTGCGGGCTATTTCGGTTCCTGCGGCTCAGTATCGGATGATTCGCGAGTTCTTGGACGACTGCGATCTAGTGAAGTTTGCAAAGTATCGACCCGGGCAGGAGGAGGTGGAGCAAATTGTTGCTCGTTCCTGGGCGATGATCGACGAAATGTGCAAGGAATCAGCAAAACCGCAGGAGGTGGGCGCCAAATGAACTGGGCAGGCTGGTTCGCAAGGCTGCACTTTGCCGATCCGTGGTTTCTGCTTTTGCTGCTCATCGTGCCTTTGCTCTGGGCACGGAGCCACTGGGTACAGCGCCGGTTTCGAGGAGGGCTAGTCTTCCCGAAAACCAGTCTGGCACAGCAGTTGGGTCGTAGCTGGACGGTGCGTTTTCGGCCTTGGCTGGCGTTGCTCAAGCTTGCGGGTATTAGCTTGCTCGTCGTCGCCTTTGCACGTCCACAGCTAGGTTCTGCGGAGGAAGACATCTTGACCGAAGGTGTCGATATCATGGTGGCCGTCGACCTCTCGGGAAGCATGGCGGCGGAAGACTTCCGGCCCAAAAACCGGCTGGCGGTTGCTAAGCAGGTCATTCAGGATTTCGTTCGCGGGCGGCAAAGCGATCGCATTGGGCTGGTGATTTTTGCTGCCCGCAGCTTCACCAAGTGCCCGCTGACCATCGACTATGACGTCTTGCTCAAGCAGATTGACGACGTCGAGCTGGGAACGATTGACGATGGAACCGCGATCGGCAGCGGCCTGGCCAACGCCGTCAACCGGCTGCGCCTGTCGAAGGCCAAAAGCCGCGTCATTATTCTGCTGACCGACGGGGTCAACAATAGCGGCGAAATCGACCCCTCGACAGCTGCCGAACTCGCTCGCAGCTTGGGCATCAAGGTCTACACCGTCGGTGTGGGGAGAGAAGGCATTGCGCCGTTTCCAGTCAACGATCCGGTTTTTGGCAGGCGCTACGTCGATGTTGAAGTCAAGATTGACGAAGACTTGCTGAAGAAAATCGCGGACTCAACTGGTGGCCAATACTTTCGAGCGGTCGACAAAGACTCACTGGAGAAAATTTTCAAAACCATCGACAGCCTTGAAAAATCGAGAATCAGCGTCAAGTCTTACACACACTACCATGAGGTCTTTGGCCATTGTCTCTGGCCTGGTTTGGGTTTGATTCTGGTGGAATCGCTTCTGTCGCACACGCGATTTCGAAAGCTGCCTTGATTCATGCATCTTGCTGACTCCCAATTCCTTCACCTTCTCTGGGTGCTACCTCTGCTGGCCGGCTTCTACGTCTGGAGCTTTCGCCAGCGGCGCAAGGCCCTGCTGCGGTTTGCCGATGCCAGTCTCGTGGCCCAGCTTATCCAAGGCGTTGGGCGAGGCAAGCAGAAGCTGAAGGTCGTTGTTTTCCTGCTTTTTCTGCTATTCGCGGTGCTGGCAGTGGCTCGTCCACAGTGGGGGACCAAGCTGGAAACAGTGCGCCGCGCCGGTGTCGATATCATGGTTGTGCTGGACACGTCGCTGAGCATGGAGACGCAAGACGTGGTGCCAGGGCGGCTGGAAAAGGCGAAGCATGTGATTCGGACCCTGATCGACGCGCTGGAAGGCGATCGAGTCGGGCTCGTGGTATTCGCCGGAACCAGCCTGGTGAACTGCCCGTTGACCATCGACCAAAACGCCGTCAAACTCTTTCTCGATGTAGTCGACACACAGGCGATTCCCAGGCCTGGAACCAACATTGGCGAGGCGATCCGCAGAGGTATTTTGGGTTTCGAGACGCGAGACCGCCGACACAAAGTCATGATCCTCGTGACCGACGGTGAGAGCCTGGAAGGCGATCCACAAACCGCTGCCGAAGAGGCTAAGCAGGCAGGTATAGCAATCTACTCGATTGGCATCGGAACCGCGGCCGGAGAGCCGATTCCTCTGCGCGACGAACGGGGAAATGTTACGGGCTATAAAAAAGATGAAGCTGGCGGCGTCGTTGTGAGCCGCCTGGACGAGGCGGCTCTGCGACAAATCTCCAGCACGACCGGCGGCCAATACTACCGATCCACCCCAGCCGAAGAAGAAGTCGACAAGATTGTCCAGGCAGTTGCGGGAATGGACAAGAAGGAGTTTGAGTCCAAGGTCTACCGGACCTACGTCGATCGATTTCAAATTCCCCTGGGGGTCGCGTTGTTCTTTATCTTCGTGGAATCGCTGATCTCCGATGCCAAGCCCCGTGGCAGCCGAGGATGGTTCAGCGGCCTGCTAGTACGGAGAGCGGGTGGACGATGGACCGAGACATCTCTGACGCGCGCAATGCGATGAGGAAACTGAAAGACAGAGAGAGCCATTTCGGAAACAAGGGCCGCGGCCGGGCATTGCTCTGCCTCGTGGTGTTCGCGGCAACCTCTGGCCAGTTGTGGCGCGACAAGACCTCGCGAAAAAACGCCGAGGGAAACGTGCTTTACGACCAGAAGAACTATCCGCAGGCGCTGGAAAAGTATGTCGAAGCGAACGAGGGCAAGAGGTATCAGCAAGAACTCTCTTACAACCTCGCTAATACGTTCTATCAGCAGAAGAAGTACCCGGAGGCGTTGCGCGAACTAGAGAAAGCCGCTGCCAGCGGCAATTCACGCTTTACGGGCAAGATTCAGTTCAACCGAGGCAACACGTTCTTCCAGATGAGCAAATACCAGGAGGCCGTTGAAGCCTACAAGAAAACGCTCGAATATGACCCTGCCGACAAAGAGGCAAAACACAACCTGGAGCTGGCGCTGAAGAAGCTCCAGGAGAACCCGCAGGAACAGCAGAAGGACTCGAACAAGAAGGATTCCCAATCCAAACAGGACCAGCAGAAAGAGAAACAGGGAGCATCGGACCCGCAGAAACAGCGAGATGCATCACAGGCTAAGAACCAACCACAGAACCAGCCGCAGGAGGCGAAATCGAAGCCGGATCGAGACCAGCCTAAGCCGCAGAGCGGGCAGCAACAGAAGAGCAGCATGGATCCGAAGGAAGCCCTGCGGATTCTGGATGCGCTGAATCAGCAGGAGAAACAGGAGCAGCGGAAACAAGCTTTGAAAATTCAGCGGGAAAAGACAGGGGGGAAGGATTGGTGAGGCGGGCAGAAAGGTGGTTGTGCGCGTTTGTGCTTTGTTGCGTCGCTGGACTGGCGGCTTTAGCAGATCTCTCTGCCCAGGAGGTCAAGGTCACGGCCGAGGTATCGTCGAACCCAGTTGGAGTTGACGAGCAGCTTTCGCTCACCGTCACGGTGACCGGGGGCGGCGCCGAACGGCCGCAGCTCCCTCGGATCGCTGGTCTCAAGCTTGTGGGCGGCCCATCCGTATCGAACCAGTTTCAGTGGATCAATGGACAATCGTCGTCCTCGCAGAGTTTCACTTATATCTTCCTCCCTGAGGCTGAAGGCAGCGTCAAAATCCCACCCATTCCAGTGCGCGCTGGTGGCAAGGTTTACCAGACAGACGAGATCGCGTTGAAGGTTGTCAAGGAGGCCACAGGCCCAAGCCAGACGCCCCGGCGTCGCAGTCCTTTTTCTGTTTTTGACGACATGGGACTGGATGAGGACAGCCCGTTCCGTGACCGCACGCCGCGCCGCGCCGAGGTTCTGGTGTTGGCTGAAGTGGATAAGCGAGCGGCGTTCGTGGGTGAGCAGATCACCCTGACTTACAAGATCCTGACGCAGTTGCCAGTCGCTCAAGTCGAGATCAAAGAGATTCCTCCGCTCAATGGATTCTGGGTCGAGGAGGTACAGGTGCCCAGCAACCCAACCGGCGCCAACCTCGTTTTGAACGGAAAGCAGTATGCCGAGTACGTCATCAAGAAACAGGCGTTGTTCCCAACCAAGGAGGGCGCCTTAGCCATTCCAGCAGCGACGTTTGGGCTGGTGGTCAGAACCAGCAGCATTGGCTTTTTCACCTTGGGAAGTCAGGAGTCCGTTTTCCGAAAGACCGAGCCCGTGTCGGTCAAAGTCGCCTCGCTGCCGGAGGCCGGCAAGCCTCCCGCCTTCAACGGTGCCGTGGGAAATTTCAAACTCACTTCAGCCATCGACAAGACGGCCGCCGAGACAGGCGAAGCGCTGAACTTGAGAGTCACCCTTTCCGGGACTGGGAATCTGAAGATGATCACCGAGTTCCCGCTGCCCGATTTGCCAGGCTTCAAGATTTATTCTTCGAAAAGCCACGACGAAGTCGCGGTGCGCAACGATGTCTTGCAAGGGAACAAGTCTTGGGAATATGTCATCATTCCGCAAGCACCCGGCAACGAACAGATCCCAGACTTGAAGTTCACCTACTTTTCGCCAACCGCCAAGCAGTATCGTGAAGCAGTCGCGGCGGCTCTTGAAGTGGCCGTCGTCAAAGGCAAAGGAGTGCCGGCAGGAGAAATGACGCAGGCCACGTTACAGCAAGGAATCGTCAAACGGGGCAGCGACATCAACTACATCAAACTGGCTTCCGGGCCTCTGAGAGACCGCTCGAGGCCGCTCTACCGATCGGCCTGGTTGTGGGCAGGGCTGCTGCTGCCTCTGCTCTTCAACGCGGGCATGCTGGTCTACACGGGACATCAGGCCCGCGTGCGGCAGGATGTCACTGGCTTTCGCAGCCGCCGGGCTGGCCGTATGGCGGAAAAGCGTTTGGCCGAAGCGCAGCGGTGTTTGAAGAACCAGCAATGCGGGCAATTTCACAGCATCCTCGAATCGTCGATCGGCGGCTATTTGAGCGATAAGTTCAACCTGCCACAGATCGAAATCACCACACAACAAATCAAACGCTTTATGGACGAGCGTCGCTTGAATTCCCATCTGGCCGAGGAAGTGGCCTCGGTGCTTGAGGAATGCAACTTTGCCCGTTACGCACCCGTGCAGCCAGATCGGGGCAGCCTGGAGGCGCTCTACGCCAAAGCAAAGAGCGTGATCGTGCGCATTGAATCGGAGATCAGGTGAACCGGCTTTCCGGGTTTGATCGCCTCCCGGCGATCTGGGCCGCCAGACGGCAAAGCGCAGCGATGTTGCAACTCTTGTCCAATCCAATCCGCCTCGCGGCGATGGCCATGGCCTTGTTAGTGGCTGGCTCCAAGGGGGCAGCAGCACAGCCGCAGGACATCGCCCGCATGTTTCAAGCAGCCAACGACGAATACGCTCGAAACAGCTTTCCGGCCGCGATCGCGCAGTACCAGAAGATCATCGACTCGGGTGTCGCCAGCGAAGTGGTGTTATACAACTTGGCCAACGCCTACTTCAAAAAGGGCGAGCTGGGCAAAGCGATACTCTGGTACGAGAAGGCACAGCGCCTCGCCCCCACTGACCGCGAGATCGCTGAGAACCTGAATTTTGCGCGCACGCGGATTGCCGACAAAGTCGAGCGCCTGCCGGAAGGTTTTTTCGTAAGCCAGCTGCGCCGCCTGGCGAACTGGCTGCCGCTGGACGTCGAAACGGGCTTGGTTGTGCTTTTTTTCGTAGCAGCTAACGCCGCATTCGCTTTGTTCTGGCTCGACGTGGTTCCGGCAATGTCGAAATCAGCATTCTATGGTTCCATCATCTGTTTCGGACTATTTCTCGTTTTGGGTACTTCCAACTTCTGGCGCATCTATTGGCAGGAGACGCTCCATGAAGCAGTCATCCTGGTGGCGAAGGCCGATGTGCTGAGCGGGCCAGGAAGCGACAATCCCACGCTATTTTCGATTCACGAAGGCTTGAAAGTCCGCATCGAGAATCGTATTCCCGACTGGGCTCAGATCAGCCTGGAAAACGGTTGGAACGGATGGGTGAAGACAGACGCGATCGGGGAAATCTGAGGGACCCTGTGAGTGCGCCGGTTTTGCGACAAGAGCCGAAGCGCTCGCGTGCGCCCAGAAAGCAATCGGAAGTCGGGTGCAGTCTCGTAGCTTTCACTGAGCCAAATCGGTAGCCCGCGCGTCAGAAAGGTCTCGACCTTGATTCAAGGAGCTAGGAGGCCTCAGCGGAGAGGCCTGTAAAGCTTGACCCAAGTTGAACCAAATGCTACAAAGGCACGTCAATTTTTCGGGCGAGTAGCTCAGCTGGGAGAGCGCGGCGTTCGCAACGCCGAGGTCGAGGGTTCGATCCCCTTCTCGTCCACCAAATCTCCTTTCGATCCTGAAAATACCTTGTCCTCGCCCTCGGAACGCCGAGCGTCGTCACCGTCGTCATGCACAAAACGCGGGAAGAGCCCGGTTTCTCCGCGGCGGACCTTCATCGCGGTCTCGTCGGACCGAGCGGGTACTGAGAACCACTGTCCGCGCTGGCTCAAGAACCGGCTTGTGTGAGTCCATTTCACTTCAAACCGCCGATCTGCAACCAGCGCAGGATCTGAAGCACAGAGGTTGGTAGTGCCGCTCCAAGGTTCGGTCGAGCAATGTAGGAATCTTCTAGACCGTGTCGCCGTGGCATGCTAGCGCTTAGCGCGCCGTGACGTTGCCACTCCAGGGAGAGCAATGTCGTCAATCGACGCAAACATGCGCCGTCGTGTCTTGGTTTCAACAACGATCGGCAATGCCCTCGAATGGTTTGATTTCATTGTATTTGGGCTGCTCGCGAGCGTCATTGGAAAGCTGTTCTTTCCAGCCGGCAATCCGGCCAGTTCGCTTCTGCTGATTTTTGCCACCTTCGGTATTGCTTTCGTCGCTCGACCTCTCGGCGGCTTGGTCTTCGGCCTCTATGCTGACCGATTCGGCCGCAAGCGCGCGCTGGTCGTCATGATCACGCTAATGGCGGTTGGCACTGGCCTGATTGGGTTTCTGCCAACGTCTTCGGCGATCGGCCTTTGGGCGCCATTGCTGTTGCTGGTGGGCCGGCTGATTCAGGGCTTCTCGGCCGGAGGCGAGTTTGGCGGAGCGAGTGCAATGTTGATCGAATTCGCACCGCCTGGCCAACGCGGCAGATACGGGGCGTTTCAGATGGTTTCGCAGGGCATTGCCTTTGTGCTCGGCGCCATCACTGCGACCAGCCTCGGCACCGCGCTGTCGCCTGAGCAGGTTGAGAATTGGGGTTGGCGAATTCCGTTCATTGTCGGCATTCTGATCGGGCCCACGGGCTATTATCTTCGCAAGAAATGCGTCGAATCGCCCGAATTCCAGAGCTATCTCCAAGAAAAGCAACAAAGGGCCAACTCACGGCGCGAAACGCCTCTTAGCGATCTCTTTCGCCACTATCCGCGCGAACTATTCGCAGCTTTCTGTGTCATTGCCGCGGGAACCGCGTCGACTTACGTGACGTCGGTTTTCTTGCCGCCCTATGCCGCCTCAGAACTGAGACTGTCACTGCTGGACGCCCAACTCGGTTTACTGTTCGTCTATCTGTTCTTTTCGATTCTGGTTGTCCCGATTGGCGCATTGTCGGATCGCATCGGCCGACGGCCTGTCCTCGTTCTGGGCTTGATGCTGAATTCTGTTCTCTTCTTTGTGCTGTTGCGGCAACTAGTCGCGGAGCCGACGCAGTTACATCTCTGGCAATTGCAGGCGACGACGCTGCTGCTCAGCGTGGTCGGTGTAACACCAGCCTTTATGACCGAGATCTTTCCGGTCGGCGTTCGCTCGACCGGTGCGTCACTTATGTACAATCTGGCGGTCATGCTGTTCGGTGGGCTTGCGCCTTTCACCAACACGTGGCTCGTGCAAGTGACGGGAGACTTGGCCGCACCGGCTTACTATATTTTTTTCGCTACCGTAGTGGGCCTCGTCGGGCTGGCGGTATACCGGCCACAGTCAGGCCAAGGTCCGACCGCGTCGACGGTCAACGTCAGGGCGGAGGCCACCACCCCGTAGTGGGCCACGCTCTTCTTCCGAGCGAGTCGCACGCTTGGTTTGCGTCGCCAGAGGAAAAATTAGCCACATGCCAAGAGCGCTAAGGACGCCAAAAGAGAGTAGCCCCATAACGCTGATCCCGCTTTTTTGGCGGGTCTGCGGCAATAACCTGGCTTCCTGCCGCAAGACCAGAGAACGGCACTGGCTCTGCGCTACGACTTCTGGTCGTGCAGCAGAAGATCCAGATCGCGCGAAGAGGTGACAGGTGCTTTGCAGGAGTAGTTCTGACAGACATAGGCAGCTGGGGAACCAGCGACGAGGCCCTTGCCGTGCAGCAGCGGCATGCTGGCCATCAGCGCTGTATCGCCTGGATCGGCAACCACCACGACCTTGTTCGGCAGGTAGCGTCGATAGACGGTCTCCAGCAGTTCCGATGTCGCTGCGTCGCTGTGCCCACCCACGATGGCGATTTCCCGTACTGGCCCGATGCTGAAGTCTGCGGCCTCGAGCAGGTAACCGAACCCGCCAGGATACCGTTCGAGCGCTGTTTTCATGGAGCGCAGATTCGCTTCAGCTTTGCTGCGATGGGCCGGGTCGCCCGTAAGCACCGACAGTTTCAGCAGGTTGAAAACAGCGACCGAACTGCCGGCAGGCGTTGCATTGTCGTAGAAGTCTTTCACCCTGGCGATAAGTCTTTCATGATTCCGGCCGGTCAAGTAGAAACTCGTATCCGTGGCATCCCAGAACTGGTCAAGCATGGTCTCGTTGAGCTGGACCGCTTCGTTCAACCATCTGACTTCACCGCTCGCCTCAAACAAGGCAAGCAGGCCCTCGACAAAGCAAGCATAGTCCTCCAGATATCCATTGAGCTTGGCCTGGCCATCCTTGAAAGTGCGTAGCAGCCGTCCGTTGCTCTTCAGGTGCGCGAGCACAAATGCCGCGTTCGCTCGAGCTCGTTCGAGGTAGTCGGGCCGGTTCAACACAGCGGAGGCATTTGCGAAGGTCGCCAGCATCAAACCGTTCCAGCTGGTCAGGATTTTCTCGTCACGATGCGGCTTCACCCGCTTCTCGCGCTCGATGAAGAGCCGCTCCCGTCCTCGCTGAATCAGAGCCATCAAATCCTCAATCGCCAGCCCCTCCTTTGCGGCAAACTCCGGCATGGCGACGGGAATATTCAGGATGTTCTTGCCCTCGAAGTTGCCGCGCTGGCTCACATCGAAATAGCGGCAAAACAGTTGCCCGTCAGCGTTCCCGAGAACGGCCACGATTTCGTCGGGAGTCCAGACGAAGAACTTGCCTTCTTCGCCTTCGCTATCGGCATCCTGGGTAGAGTAAAACCCTCCCTCAGCGTGCGTCATCTCGCGGGTTACGTACGTCAAGATCTCCTCGGTGACGCGCCGGAACAGGGGGTTGCTGGTCTGCTGATAAGCGTCGAGATAGACGCGGCCCAGCAAAGCATTGTCATAGAGCATCTTTTCGAAATGCGGCACCAGCCAATGGTCATCGACCGAGTAGCGATGAAACCCACCGCCGAGCTGGTCGTAGATTCCGCCCAATGCCATCTTTTCTAGGCTGAGTGCGACGAAGTTCAAGGCTGGCCGGAAGCCTGTGCGATGGTGATGCCTGAGGCAAAAAGCCAGGCTCATCGATCCGGGAAACTTCGGGGCGCCGCCGAACCCACCGTGTGTCAGGTCGAAGCGCTCCGCCAGGGCACGGTACGCCAGAGCAAGGCTCTCCGCATTTGGGGAACTGTCGCCACCTGGCAGCTGATTCGCGTTTTGCAGACTTCTGACAACGTCGGCCGACGAGCGTTCGATCTCAGCCCGGCGGTTCCGGAAAGCATCGTGAACCGCCAGACAGATTCTGGCGAAGCCGGGCCGGCCATAGCGGTCATCAGGAGGGAAGTACGTGCCGCCGAAAAACGGAACCTGGTCAGGCGTCAGAAAAACAGTCATCGGCCATCCGCCGCTGCCGCTCGTCATCTGCACGTAGTTCATGTAGATCGAGTCGAGGTCTGGGCGCTCTTCGCGGTCTACCTTCACGTTGACGAAGCAGCGGTTCATGATGCTCGCGATGTCTTCGTTCTCGAACGACTCGCGCTCCATCACGTGGCACCAGTGACAGGCAGAGTAACCAATGCTCAGGAGTATTGGCTTATCTTCCTGCTTGGCCTGCTCGAGCGCAGCCGCGTCCCACGGGTGCCAATCCACGGGATTGTGGGCGTGTTGCCTGAGGTAGGGGCTGGTTTCATGGATCAAGCGGTTTGTATGCTTCGCGTTGGCTGCTGGCTGGGATGAAGTCATCGGATTCCTTTGTTGAAGATGGCGACACACGGTACATTAACTTGGGGCTCGCTCGGGGTCAACCGGTGCGAAACGATAGCCCAGGGCCGCCCCGTCAAAGTCTCGTAAGTCCTTGAGTCGAGGCCGGGCCCCTGACTGACGCGCGGGCTACTGATTTGGTCCACGCGGCTATTCAGTAGCCCGACCGTAAGGGAGGGCTCACGACTTTGACGGGACCCTGAACGATAGCCGGAGCTCGCTAAAGTGCCTCAGTAGATTGGCAAGAGGCGCCGCTTTCGCTGGCAGGTTCGAAAGGCTTTCGACTAGAATGCCTCGACTCGATAACTGTGAAGACGGAAGGATCTGGGGGAATCATGGCTGACGACAAACTGAGAATTGCGGACCGGGAGTTCTCGTCCCGCCTGCTGGTGGGCTCTGGCAAATACCCCTCCTACCCGCAAATGGTTCAGGCTTGGGAGAAATCCGGCGCGGAGATTGTGACCGTGGCGGTGCGGCGGGTGAACCTGTCCGACCGCAACAAGGAATCGCTGCTCGACTACGTCGACACCAAGAAGTACTTCATTCTTCCGAACACAGCCGGCTGCTATACCGCGGACGAAGCGATACGGGCCGCCCGGCTGGGCAGAGAAGCCGGGCTTTCGAACTGGGTCAAGCTGGAGGTCATCGGCGACGAACGAACGCTCTTCCCCGACAACATGGGCTTGTTGCAGGCCACCGAAACGTTAGTCGACGAAGGATTTGTGGTGCTTCCTTACACGAACGATGACCTGGTGATGGCCCGTCGCCTTATTGATGCCGGCGCTGCGGCTGTCATGCCGCTGGGAGCGCCAATCGGCTCCGGCATGGGGATTCAAAACGTGGCCAACATTCGCATTCTCCGAGAGATGATTCGCGAGGTGCCTTTGATTATCGACGCTGGGGTGGGTACTGCGTCCGATGCGACCCTGGCGATGGAATTGGGCGCGGACGGGATCCTGATGAACACCGGAATCGCTCAGGCACAGGATCCGGTTGCCATGGCCGAGGCAATGAACTACGCCACACGCGCCGGGAGGCTGGCGTTCTTGGCGGGACGCATTCCCAAGAAGCTCTACGCAACGGCCAGCAGTCCCCTGGAAGGCGTGGTCCGCTAGGCAAGCGCACATCCAAACCGTGTGTCCTCTAACCAGCAACCTAGGTGCAACCACACCGTAGCGCAGATTCCGCGTTTGGTGCGGGTCTGCGGCAGTAAAGTTCACTAGTGTCCAACTATAAGTTGAATAGGTTCAGTTGTTTGCTCATAGGCCGCTGAGCAGGTGCGGGCTCAATCTCTGAAAGTACCTGTAAAATCAGCCTTCTTTCGAACAAAGTCAGACTCAGAATTTGCAAAATTGTGTAGAGACTGAAGT
>Ga0194131_10007334_pt1 | contig 14880 bp, 11 predicted proteins | sample TA2KigO120mmetaG_FD_148631 | JGI IMG/M metagenome (GOLD analysis project Ga0194131, IMG submission 148631) | Freshwater microbial communities from Lake Tanganyika, Tanzania - TA2015053 Kigoma Offshore 120m | ecosystem: Environmental > Aquatic > Freshwater > Lake | place: Tanzania: Lake... | reverse complement strand
GCCGTCGCACGGGCAGGCCGCAGCGCTCTCGCTCGCACCGGACGAGATCGACGGCAAGCGCCGGGCGCTCGCACGGCACGCGACGCAGCAGCGCCAGATGGCGGTCTACCTCGACGCGTTCGTGCGCGTCCGCGAGCCGTACACGAGGCTCGGCGCCGCCGACGCGGCGCACGCGCGCGCGGCGCTCAGAGCTGCGCCAGCAGCGCCCTGAGCACGTCGGGCGCCGCGAAGAAGCGCTCGGCGATGGCGCGCGCGGCGCGCCCGTGGCGCACCGGGTCGGTCCGGATCGCGCCGACCGCGGCGACCGCCTCGTCGAGCGTGCGGAACGAGAACAGGCCTTCTCCGGTCGGCAGGAAGTCGTCGAACGCGGTGTCCTGCACCACCACCGGGCGTCCCGACGCGAGGTAGCAGGCGCTGCGGTCGCTGAACCAGCCGCTGCGCAGCCGGACGTTGACGCCCTTCGCGGTCGTGACCTCGCCGGCCGAGCCGCGGATGAACGCGCGGTACGCGTCGGGATCGGCCGACAGCGCGATCGGGTCGCGTACGTGCCAGCCGTTCTCGAGCAGCTGCGCGCGGTCGAGCGGGTCGTGCACGTCCATCGCGATGTCGAAGCGCGCACCCGTGCGGGCCGGAAGCTCCATGAGCTTCTGCCACTCGGTGCGCTTGCGCCAGGTGTAGAGCTGGCCGTCGAGCTCGACGTCCCGACCGCCCGAGTCCCAGCGGCCGATGGTGGTGAAGGCCGCGTCGTCGGGCGCGGGCTCGCCCGTCCAGTGCGCGAGCGCGATCGGCTGGCGCGTCGGACGCCAGTCGAGAAGACCGGACGGGACCGTGCAGCGCGACGTGCCGATGTTCTCGCCGAAGGTGAACAGCCGGTCGTGCTCGCCGACCAGCCCCGCCAGCCGCGCGTCGCCGCTCGCGAGGCGCAGCTGCGTGAAGCCCGGGTCCATGTCGAGGAAGACCGCGGTCCGGCCGCGACGGCGCTCGGGCGCGAAGCGGTGCACGCCGCCCGCGTTGATCAGGACGCGCGCCTCGCGGAACAGCTGCGCGGTCGCATCGCGATCGAGGCCCGCGTACGTGTCGCGACGGACGTCGTGGAACACCCAGCTGTCGCCGAATCCGTGGCGGCCGAGGAAGTCGGCGACGAAGCGGCAGCCGTAGCCGTACTCGACGTCGGACAGGCCGCGCTCGGGGTCGAATGCGTGCTCGACGTGACCCGTGTCCTCGTAGAACACGACGTCCCACCGGAGCGCGCGAAGGCCCGACAGATAGTGCAGCACCTGCCACGCGTAGCCGCCGAGCGGACACCGGACGAGGTATCCGGCGTAGACGATGCGGTCGCGCACGACCGATGCTCCTGTTCGTCGGGCGCTCGCTGGTCGTCAGGCCTGGCTCACGGACGAGTCCACATGCTCTTCGGCGGACGATTCCGGCTCGCTGCTCGGTGCGAACGTGACGCCGCGCGCGACGAACCAGGAGCGCAGGTCGCGTCCGGCGCGGCGCCGCAGCTCCTCGTTCAGATCGAAGCGCTCGAGCGCGAGCTTGAGCGCGCGCGTCGCGGTCTCGACCGGGTGCGCGCGGAAGAACATCGCCACCTGCTTGCGGTGCTCGCGCGTCTGCAGCGATGCGGTCGCCTCGATCACGCGCGACACCATCATCGGCGGCAGGCGCTTGGCGAGCGCGGCCCAGCTGGCCTGGATGAACTCCCACGTGGCCTCGCGGGCGGCACGGTTGCCGAGCAGCCGGATCAGCAGGAAGCCGACGTCCTGGGTCGGGATCTCCTGCGTGAGCGTCAGCTCCGCGGCGCGGCGGGCCAGCACGGGATCGCGGAAGTCGCCGAGCGCCAGCTGGAAGCGGCGGCTCTCCTGTGGCGTGCGCGACGCGCCCACCGCCTGGCGGAAGCGTACGAAGCGCGCCTCGTTGCCCTCGCGCGCGACGATCGCGATCATCGGGTCGACCAGGTTGGGCTCCACGCTCGCCCGGCTCTTCAGGTAGCGCTCGAACACCGGCACCGCCCCGCGGGCGATCTCGGGATCCTCGCCGATCGTGCCGAGGATGCGCAGGATCGAGCCGCGACGGAGGTTGCGCTCGTCGTCGCCGGCCGAGGACTCCCAGCCGAGCTCGCGCCACGCGCCGCCGAAGACCTCGGCGAGCCACGCCTGGAAGTGCGTGCGGCACTCCGGCCCGACGGCGTCGCAGAGCTGGTCCTCGATGAACGACAGCGGCCCCGCGAGCGCGTCGAGCACCTCGTAGTCTCTCTCCTTGCCGAGTGCGCCGGCGAGGTCGAGGAAGCTCGCGATGCGGGCGCGCCCCGAGCGCACGACCGCCCACTGGTGTCCGAGGAGACCCATGCGCTCGACCGGCGTGAGCGCGGTCGCGAGCTGCGGCGCGAGCGCCGCGAGGCAGGCAGGGTCGTGCAGGACGCGGTAGAAGCCGCCCTCGCCGACGTTGCCGTAGTACCAGGGCGCGTCCTTCGCGGCCTTCAGCTCAAGGCGCTCCTTCGCGCGCTTGAGCAGCATGCGCTCGATCTTCGGCGGCTTGCCGGCCGGCTGGCCAAGCTTGACGACCATCGGCAGCGGCCAGGTCGTCGCAGCGCTCTCCGGGAAGCGCGTCGTCGGGCTCGCCTTGAAGCGCTCCTGCTTGACGGCGAGGCCCCCCGCCATCTCTCCGGTCTCGCGCTCGAAGCCGACCAGCGGGAACCCCGGCTGGCGCACCCAGGCGCGGACGATCTGCGCGACCGGCTGCCCGGAGGCCTTCTCGAGCGCGTTCCAGAGATCGTGAGCGACCGCGTTGCCCTCGCGGTGCTGGCGGATGTACGCCTGTACGCCGGCGCGGAACTTCTGCGCGCCGAGATAGTGCTCGACCATGCGCACGACCGAGGCGCCCTTCTCATAGGTGATGGCGTCGAAGTTCTCCGTCGCCTGCGCCGCGTTCTCGACCTCGGCGTAGACGGGATGCGTGTTGGAGAGCGCGTCGAGCGCCAGCGCCGCGGCGCGGTGCGGCTCGAAGTTGTTCCACATGCGCCACTCGGGCTTCCACTCGTCGCAGACCCGGAAGGCCATCCACGTCGCGAACGCCTCGTTCAGCCACAGGTCGTCCCACCACTTCATGGTGACGAGGTTGCCGAACCACATGTGCGCGAGCTCGTGTGCGATCACCTCCGCGACGCGCTTCTTCTCGTTGAGCGAGATGGTCGCGTTGTCCACCAGCAGCAGCGTCTCGCGGAAGAACACGGCGCCCGCGTTCTCCATGGCACCGGCCTCGAAGTCAGGGACGGCGACGAGGTCGAGCTTCTCGTACGGGTAGGGCAGCCCGAAGTACCTCTCGAGGCGGGCCAGCGACTCGACCGCGGCCTCGAGGGCGAAGCCGGCGAGGTGGCGCTTGCCCGGCACGTGCCACACGCGCACCGGCGTCTTGCCGGCCATCTTCACCGGCGAGCCTTCGAGCTCGCCGACCGCGAGCGCGCACAGGTACGTCGACAGCGGCGGCGTGGTGCGGAAGTGGAAGGTCGTGGTGCCGTTGGTGTTGTTGGCGCTGCGCTCGAGCGGATTGTTCGAGACCACCTGCAGGCCGGCGCGGGCGGTCACCGAGAACGTGAAGCGTGCCTTCAGGTCGGGCTCGTCGAAGCACGGGAAGAAGCGGCGCGCGTCGGCGGCCTCGAGCTGCGTGAAGGCGTACTTCTCGTCGCCGACCCGGGCGAGGTAGAGGCCGCGCAGCCGCTCCTGCAGGTTGCCGTGGTAGGCGAGGCTCAGCGCCACCTTGCCCGGCCCGACGGGACGCAGGAACTTGACCTCGACGGTCTCGCGCGCGCCGTGCGGCACGATCGCCACCGCGACCTGGTTGATCGGCGGGCCGACCGGCTTCGCTCCGGGCAGGACCGGCTTCGCGAGCGCCTTGCGGGCCTTCTCGCCGCGCGGCGCGATCTCGGCGTGGTCGATGGTGATGTCCGCCGCGTGCAGCTCGATCGACGGGCGCTGGTGCTTCAGCTCGAGCTCGATGACGACCTCGCCGCGGAAGTTGGTGCGCACCAGGTCGGGCAGGATGTGAACGTGGTAGTGCGTCGGCTTGACGTCGCGTGGCAGACGGAACGCCGCGTCCGTCATGGGCTTCAGCGGGACCTTCGGCTTGGCCGCCTTGGCCTTCTTCTTCGCCGCGGGCTTCTTCGCGGCGGGCGGCTTCGCCGCCGGCTTCGGCTTCGCCTTCGCGACAGGAGGCTTCGCCGCCGGCTTCGCCTTCGCGACAGGAGGCTTCGCCGCCGGCTTCGGCTTCGCCTTCGCGACAGGAGGCTTCGCCGCCGGCTTCGGCTTCGGCTTTGCGACAGGAGGCTTCGCCGCCGGCTTCGGCTTCGCCTTCGCGACAGGAGGCTTCGCCGCCGGCTTCGGCTTCGGCTTTGCGGCGGGCGGCTTCGCCGCCGGCTTCGGCTTCGCCTTCGCGGCCGGCGCCTTCGCGGCCGGACGGGCCGCGGGAGCAGTCTTCTTGGCGACCGGCTTCGCCCGCGCGGGCGAGGCCTTCGCGGGTGCAGCCTTCTTCGCGGCGGCCTTGGCGGGCTTCGTGACGCGCCGCGCCGTCGCTGGCTTGCGGCTCGCCGCCCGCTTGGGGGCGGCCTTGCCGCCAGAGGCCGGGGCCTTGGTCTTCTTCGCCCTGCTGCTCGCTTGCTTCAAAGAAGGTCTCCTCGACGGATCCACTGCGCGCCCCGGCGAAGGCTCCGCTCGGCGATCGCGTCCAACGCGTTTCCTTGCCGCGACGACGGCTCCAGCGCAAGACTACGCGCCATGGGAAACGCAGCGCGGCTGCTGGAAGGCAAGGTCGCCGTGGTCACCGGGGCCGGTGCGGGCATCGGCAAGGGCATCGCGGTCCTGTTCGCGGCGCACGGCGCCCGGGTGGTCCTGGCCGAGCTGAAGGAGGACCTCGCGGAGGCCACCCGCGCCGAGATCGAGGCGGCGGGGGGGGGCGCGCTCGCGGTTCCGACCGACGTCCGGGACGGCGATCAGGTCGCCCGGGCAGTCGCGGCGGCGCGCGCTGCCTATGGCGGTCTCGATGTGCTCGTGAACAACGTCGGCGGGACGTTCCAGCGGCCGTTCCTCGAGATCGAGGAGAAGGGCTGGGACGCCCTGATCCGCACGAATCTCAAGTCGGTGTTCCACGGCACCCGGGCCGCGGCCCCGGCGCTCGTCGAGCGCGGCGGCGGGTCGGTGATCAACGTGGTGTCGATCGAAGGGGTACGGGCGGCGCCGCTGTACGCGCCGTATGCCGCCTGCAAGGCCGGCGTGATCAACTTCACCCAGACCATGGCGCTCGAGCTGGCGCCGCACCGGATCCGGGTGAACGCGATCGCGCCGGACATCTGCCTCACCGAGGGGCTGCGCGCGATGCTGCCTCGGGAGGGGCTCGAGCGGCACGCGCACATGGTGCCGCTGGGGCGCGCGGCCGAGCCGGCGGAGGTGGCCGGCCCCGCCGTCTTCCTCGCGTCGGAGCTCGCGAGCTACGTGACGGGGATCACTCTCCACGTCGATGGCGGCACGCACGCCGCCGGCGGCTGGTACACGAACCCCGCCGGGGGCGGATACGTGCTGGGGCCCCCGCCGGTCCGAACGACGCGCGCCTAGGCGCGCGTCGCGAGGTCACTCACCGACGAACTTCTTGCACTTCGGGTCCTGCGCCTTCACGACCGTGAATTCCGGCTGGCCGTCGGCGGTCTTGGCGCCCGGCTTCACCGTGATCAGGTCGCCGACCTTCGCGTTCGGCAGGGTCTTGTAGGCGAAGGAGACCGCGGCGATCGACAGCTCGCGATCCGGGTCCATCAGGTTGATGAAGTTGGGATCCTTCGCGATGCCGGCGACGCAGTAGGGCGTCCCGTACATGTCGGGTACGGGCTTCTCCGAGTCCTCCTGCGCCAGCACCGGCGAGGCCGCGACCGAGCACAGAAGCGCGCCGAGCACTGCAGCTCCAACCCTGGGCAGCGTCCAAGTCTTCAGCATGCGCCGCTCAGTACCCCAATGCCGGGCGGGTTGCGAGAGGCCGAGCCGGTCGCGGAGTCGGTCGCCGCCTCAGCGGATCAGCGATCCGCGGCCGGTGACGAGGTCGGAGCCCGGGCCCGCGCTGAAACCGTTGTTGCCCCTGACGACGTCGCGAAAGACCCGGTCGGAGTAGACAGTCGTCGCGTCGAAGACCTCGCCCGTCACCGCCGCGCGCGCCGCGACGATCGGCGCGGCGAGGCTCGTCCCGCCTACCGTGATCCAGCCCGTCATCCCGAGGACGTCGAAGTCGACGTAGACTGCCGCCGGCGTGGCGGGGTCGCCAACCATCGCCAGGTCGGGGATCGCCCGCTGGTTCCCGCAGCCGGCGCTCTGATTGGCGCCGAACGACGACTGCGCGACGCTCGCGGTGTAGATCGTGCTGCAACCGCCGCCGCTCGCCGCCTACCCGGTCTCCTTCCTGACCGCACCGCTCGGCTTGAGCTTGAGCCGTGTGCCGCCGACGGCGACCACGTCGGGGGAGGTCGCGGGGAAGCCGCCGGGCGCGCCGGTGTCACCCTAGGCAAAGAACTTGCTCACGCCGGGAAACCGCAGCAGAGGATCGAAGATCGTCTGCCCGGCGAACTCGACGCTGCCCCAGCTCCCCGAAAGGTAGCTCGCGTTCCGGACTGCGTAGTTGACCGCCCGGAAGAGGTCGGGGAAGCTGATGCTGTTGGCCTCGACGAGCAGGATCTTCGCACCCGGCGCGATCGCGTGCGCCCACTGGACGTCGAGGTTGCTCTCGAGCGCCCACCCGGCATCGGCCGGCGGATAGGTGGTCCCACCGGTGTCGTTCACCTTGGTGAAGCAGCCGTTCGCGGTGGTGCAGCGCGGCAGCCCGAACTGCTTGCTGAAGACCGCGAGATCCGCCTCGACGGTGGGGGAGTCGAACGCGCTCACGATGGCGATCGTCTGACCGCGGCCGGCGCGACGTCCCATGGGTAGCTCGTGCGCGATCTTGATCTGGTCCGGCGAGAAGCCGGCGGGAACGAAGTCGCCCGCCGCACTCGTCTCCGGCTGCGGACCTCCGGCGACGACCATCTCCGTGAGGCACCGCGCGAAGCCCGGCGCGACGGGCGGACAGACCTCGATCACCTCGAGGGGTGCGGCCCGCGCATCGGGTGGGGTCGCGGCCGCCCAGCCCCCGCTGCCCGCCGCGACCAGCGCACCGAGCAGCAGCGGGCGCCAGCGTCGCTACGAACGTCGCCCGGACCCGCCCGTCGGCAGGCGCGGCGGCCGGGTCGTTGCCGAGCGGGCCCGTGCGGGGGAAGCTTCGCGAGGGAAGTCGTTCACGCCGCGGGATTCTCCGGGCGCGCGTTCCGCTGGTCGAGTTTTTTTGGCGCAGACGGCTCGCGACCGGTGGCGTCGCGCCGGGCTGCCCCGCGCGTCCGGGCCTCGCCTATACCTCGACGAGACGCTCGTGCGCGCGGACCATCTTGGCGCGGATCGGCAGCTCGTACGGGCAGGTGCCGGCGCACGGGGCCGGGCAGGCCGCGCACGCGCCGGCGTCGACCTTCGCCGCCACCAGCTTCGCGTACTTCTCGCGTGCGATCGCCTCGCGGCGGTAGTCGGCGAAGTACATGTCGTAGCGCAGCACGGTGTCGATCGGCAGGCCGTTCGGGCAGGCGTCGAGGCACTGCCCGCAATGCGGACGGCAGTAGTCCGCGCTCGCGAGGTTGTCGTAGCGGCGCAGCAGGGCGACGTCCGAATCGCGCACCGGCGTCCCCGACGCGAAGAGGTACTCGTCGCACTGCTCGGGCTTCGTGAACGACACCACGAGGCACGACACCGACGGGTTCTCCAGCACCCAGCGGAACGCCGCCTGCGAGTACGCGACCGCCTCGTCGCGCATGCCGAAGTTCTCGGCCTTGGCACCTTTCAGCGTCTTCATCGCGACCACGCCGACGTCGTTCGCGTGCGCGCGGTCGATGATCTCCGCCATCCCCGGCCAGAGGCCGTGGTGGTAGGCGAGCATCATCACGTCGAAGCGCTGCGAGTCGATGGCGGCGTTGGCGACCTCCTCCAGCCGCGGCGTGTGCGTGCTGACGCCCAGGAAGCGCGCTTTGCCCTGCTCCTTCAGGCGGTCGAAGGCCTCGTGGAAGTTCGGCGCCATGAGCCGCTCGACGCGGTCGCACGAGTGAATGTGGATCAGGTCGACGTAATCGGTCTGCAGGCGCTGCAGGCTGCCCTCGACGGCCTCGATGATCTCGGGCACCGGCGTGTCGATGGGCAGGTGGCCCTCGGCGGTGCAGAACTTGGTCGCGAGGAACATCCGGTCGCGCCCGCCGGTCTCGCGGATCGCCTCGCCGAGCAGCAGCTCGGAGGTGTGGTGCGAGTAGTCGGGCGCGGTGTCGAAGTAGTTGACGCCGCGCTCGATCGCGAGCACCGCGACCGCCTTGTCCTTGATGCCGCCCGACCCGAGCGAGATGTCGGACACCATCGCGTCGGTGCGGCCGAGCCGCCGGTAGCTCTGGACGCGCGAGCCGGCCCACTCCGGACGCTGCACCGGGGCGATCTTCTCGACGTCGGCGAAGAAGATGTCGCGCCCGACGTCGCGCCAGCGCCCGTTCGGCAGCAGCACGCCGGTGACGCCGGCGGCGGCGGTCGCGACGCCGCTCGCGCCGACCGCGCCGGCGGTCGCGAGGAAGCTGCGTCGCCCGGCGTCGGCGAGCGCCGGCTGCGCCGCGTCCGCCGCGTCCGCCGCGTCGCTCGAGCCGGCCGACACGACGTTGCCGGTGACCGGCACGAAGAGCCAGCCGGGCTCCGCCGTGCCGCAGCGCCCGCAGGCGGGACGGCGCAGGCGCACGAAGCCCGCGACGAAGGCCGCCACGCCGGCCACGGCGCAGGCGATGCCGAGCGGAATCGCGGGGGCGAAGCCCGCGCGGACCCCCTCGAGCATGCCGATCATCCGCGGCGCGACACCGAGCGCCGCGATCGCGAAGGTCAGCGCGATGAGCGCGACGCGAACCGTCCAGCGCACGCGGGTGAGAACCCTGGTGCGCGCTCCACCACAGGTTGGGCAGGTCTCCATGGCGGGACCCTAGCCGGTCCCCGCGGCCCGGACGAGACGTCCGGGCCGCGAAATCCACGCAGAGCCCGTCACCCGGCTCGGTCCGGGGACGGATGCACGAGCTCTCAGGGCAGCCGGTACGCCCGCACTCCGCCGACGTTGCTGAGGATGCCGTAGCCCACGTAGACGGTGTCGCCCGAGACCGCCGCCCGCGACGCGGTCGTGTCAGGCAGCTGGAAGGTCTTGAGCCGCGTGCCGCGGGTCGCGTCGTAGACGTAGAAGTCGGGGACGTCGTTGGTGCCGGTGAAGAGCACGTTGTTCTTCACCCCGACGTGCGCCCACGCCCGCCCGATCTCGGCGGTCCACAGGGTGTCCCCGGTCTGGACGTCGAAGGCCTGCAGGTGCTGCGGCTCCGGAATCGCACGCGGGATCATCTGGTACAGGGCCGCGTAGATGCGGCCGTTCTCGTACGCGAGCGCGCCGTTGAAGAGCCCGAAGCCGGCGAAGCCGGGAGGCGTCGGGATCGGCAGGACCACGTTCTGCCAGACGATTTCGCCGTCCTTCTCGTCGAACGCGTAGAGGGTGCCTTGCTTCGCGCCGGAGACCAGAACCTTCTTCGGACGCCCGCGCGAATCCTCGATGTCGAGCAGCAGCGGACCGTTGAGGAAGCCGAAGTCCTGGTAGGGGGCCTTGTCCCGGCACGGCCCCTTGTCGCCGCAGGCGGCATCAATGCTGCAGTGGATCTTGCTGTCCTGCGCGCACGTGCCGAACTGCTCGTGCGGCACGAGGCGGTTCAGCCACTTGGTCTCGCCGGTCGCGGCGTCGAGCTTCATGATCGAGTCGGAGTCGCCGATCGCCGGGAAGGTGTAGCAGCCGACGGCATTGGCGTAGACCCACTTGCCATCCTCGCTGACCACGGGCGCTGCGGTCACGCCGCCGCCCCGTCCCGCCACGCACTCCCCGTTCGCGGGGCAGTCGGACGAGTCCTCGCAGGTCACCGACGTGTCCGTCCGGCACACGCGCTCGGGGACGTTCTGTCGCTCCCATAGGAGCGCGCCGGTCTCGAGGTCGAGCGCCGCGGTGCGGCCGTTGGTGCACGGGTTGTCGCTGTGCGACGCGATGCCGGCGAACACGCGACCGCCGCCGACCGCGACCGCCGACCAGATCTGGTCGACCGCGGTGTTGCCGACGCGGGTCTGCCAGCGCACGTCGCCGGTGCGGCCGTCGAGCCGGTAGACCGTCGTCCAGCCGTCGCCGATCAGGATGTCGGTCGAGCCAGGGATCAGCGTGACCGCGCCCTGGATGCCACCGGCCTCGACGCGGAATTTCCAGCGCAGCTCGCCGGTGCGCGGGTCGAGCGCATACAGATGGTTGTCCCACGAGCCGGCATAGACGAAGTCTTCGGTCACGACGGGGCCCGCGGTCACGCCGGCCTTCGCCGGAAAGTCCCACGCCAGCTCGAGCTCGGCGGCGTTCTCCGGCGTGATCTCGTGCGGCTGCTCGGGCTCGAAGAACGAGCGCGCGACCGTGACGTCGCCGATCAGCGTCCAGTCGCCGGGGCTGCACGGGCCGGCCCGGCAGGAGTTGGCGCCCGAGCAGCGCAGCTCCACCTCGTCGTCGTCGCCATCGGTCTGCTCGCACCAGACGAACGCCGGCTCGGCGGTCTCGCCGCGGTAGACGATCCCCGTCACGATGTCGTTGGCGAAGCGCGCGATCGACCAGCGCTCGCCGTCGAGTTCCTTGTTGACCAGCGTGCTCGACTTTTTGGGCGTGATCTGCAGCCCCGAGCCGGGCGCGTTGTGCGCCGGGCGTCCGGGTGCCACCGACCGTGTCTGCGCAGCGCCGCCCGCCGTGGGCTGGAAGAACGACTCGGGCAGCGTGACGTCGCCGATCGTGCTCCACTCGCTCGCGCGGCACGGCGCGCTCATGCAGCTGCCGGCGCCGGAGCACGAGAAGGTGACGTCGCCGTCACCGCTCGGACCCTCGGGGCAGAAGACGAACCGCGGCTCGCCGCCCTCGGGGAAGTAGACGTTGCCCGACACGTCGGCCGGCGACCGGAAGATCGCCCAGCTCTCCTCGCCGACGTCCTTGACGACCAGGGTGCGCAGGCCGTCGGGGGTGATCTGCAGACCGGAAACGGCAGCGGCCGGGCTCGCGAGGAGCAGCAGGCCGAGAATCAACGACGCTCGTGAACGCACGTGAAGCATCCCTTCGGGTTGGTTGTGGCGCTTTGGCGACGTCCGGGCCGTGCCGCGCCTCGCGGCGGGGCTACGACGCGGCCGGGCCAGCGGACGCACCGGATTGGCAGAGCGGTCGATTACGTCCGGTCCGGAGAAGGTGTCAATGCCCAAACGGCGCAGGCGCGCGCGCCCTGCGCGAATGGACGCGGGCGCGTGCTCAACCGTCGCAAGCGCCGGTTGAGCCGCGCCCCGCGGGGGCTGCACCATCCGCGACCGCGGCGCGCAGGACGCCGAGATCCTTCGTGTAGACGTAGCGCAGGTACGCCTCCGGGTAGCGGTGCTGGCGGCCGATCGGGCACGCGTCGCGGACGGCGAGCCAGAGCCTCCAGTGCGAGGCCACGGGATCGCCGCGGTCGATCGGGGCTGCGTCCCGCGCTCGCGCGAGCGCCGCCGCGCAGCGCTCGGCGCAGTCGTCGCACGCTCTCGGCGGGCCGGCGCCGGGGCCGTCGGGTGGTGCGACGTCGAACACCACCGCTGCGCGCAGCGCGATCCACGGCCCGAACGTCGGGTGGACGCAGAGCATCGACGGCGTGCGCGCGGCGAGTCCGGCCGCGTCGGCGAGGCGCTGGATCGCCACGCGGCGCGGCGGCGGCTCGAACGAGAAGCGTACGGCGCAGGGAGCGGCGGCGTCCGCGAGCGCCGCCGTCACCGCCGCGACCGCGTAGCGGTCGATGGGGTCGGGTGCGTCGAGCCGCGTCGGGTCGTCCCGCAGCCAGGCGAGAAACGGCTCCCAGAACGCCCGCGAGCTGCCGACCACCACCGCGAGCCGCGCCTCGCGCCCGCTCCCCGGGCGCGGCAGCCGGTACTCCGGCGCGACCGCGGCGTCGTACCAGCGGGCGTCGAGGGCCCGCACCAGGTCGAATCCGGCGGGTGCGAGGCGCACGGCGAGCGCGTCGACCAGGGCCGTGGCATCGGCGGAAGCGTCGGGCACGGCGCGCACTTTCGCGACGCGGCTCGCCGGCCGCAAGCCGTGACGCGTCCGGGTGGGCACGGTTTCGCACGGCGCATCCGGTCGTTAGGGTGTCGAGCCCCATGCCGCACCCCCCCGTCGTCGAGGAAGAGCTCGCGCTGCTGCGGAAGGTCAACGAGCGCCTCGACAGCGCCGGGCCGGTCGTACCGCCGTCCGAGGAGTCGCTCGTCGCCGAGCTCGAGCACCTGCGTGGCCAGCTCCGCGAGGGGGCCAAGGCCGAGGACCGCGCCGCCCTGCTGCAGCAGTGGGACCGGCAGTCGGCCCTGCTGCAGCAGCTCCGCTCCGCGCGGGCGGTGCCACAGGTCGAGCTGGCGTCACCGTACTTCGGGCACCTGCGGCTCAAGGAAGACCGCCTCGTCCACGACATCCTGCTCGGCAAGGCGCCGCGGATGCTGTCCGGGGTGCCGATCGTCGACTGGCGCAACGCTCCGATCTCGAAGATCTTCTACCGTTACCGGCAGGGCGAGGAATACGAAGAGGAGGTCTCGGGGCGGCTGCGCAGCGGCGAGGTCGCGGCGCGTCGCGTGGTGACGATCCGCGACCGGGAGCTCAAGCGCGTCGAGTCGCCGGAGGGCATCTTCCAGGCGTACGACGCGGCCGAGGGCGGCTGGCGGCAGAGCCGCACCGAGCCGCCGCGGCTCGCCGGCGGTGCCGGCGCAGCGCTGCGCGCGCACGACGTGCGGTCGGACGAGCACGGGCACCTCGCGTCCGGACGGCCCGCGTTCACGGAGCGCGCAGACAAGCACCTCGCGGACATCGCCGGGCTCATCGACGCGGAGCAGTTCGAGCTGATCACGAAGCCGCAGGTCGGCTACCTGGTCATCCGCGGCACCGCGGGCTCGGGCAAGACCACCGTCGCCCTGCACCGCATCGCGTTCCTCGCCTACGAGAACCCGGTGATCGATTCACCGGACACGCTCGTCGTGGTGTTCTCGCCGGCGCTGCGCGACTACGTGAGCCACGTGCTGCCGGCGCTGCAGGTCGAGCGCGTGCAGGTGCGGACCTTCGAGGAGTGGGCGCGCGACCAGGTGCAGCGCCTGCTGCCCCGCCTGCCGCGCCGGATCCGCGAGATCACGCCGGCGGTCGTGCTGCGCACCAAGTTCCACCCGGCGATGATGAAGGCGCTCGAGCAGCACGTCGCGCGCGTGCCCGGACGCGGCGACGCGCGCCAGGTCATCGACGACTGGTCGAGCGTGCTCTCCGACCGCGCGCTGATCGCGGAGGTGTTCGAGCGCGAGGCGCCGGCCGCGTTCTCGGCGGACGAGCTCGAGCGCGCGTGTGCGTACAACCGCGCGCGCCACGAGGAGCTGACGGCGTGGCTCGCCAACGAGCCCGGCGTCGACGCCGAGCTCGACGAGGCCGACCTGCCGCTGCTGCTGCGCGCGTGGCAGCTGCGCTCGGGCAGCCTGCCGGGTCGTGGCGGGGCGCTCGGCTACCGCCACGTCGTCATCGACGAGGTGCAGGACTTCTCGCCGCTCGAGGTCCGCGTGCTGCTCGGCTGCATGAGAAAGGAGAGCAGCATCACCCTGGCCGGCGACACGCAGCAGCACGTGGCGCAGCAGGGCGGCTTCACGTCGTGGAGCGCGTTTCTCGGCGATCTCGGCCTCGCCGGCGCCGAGGTGAGCACGCTGCGCGTGAGCTACCGCTGCACGCGCGAGATCGCGTCGCTCGCTCAGGAAGTGCTCGGCGACCTCCGCGAGGACGACGAGCCGCCGCTGACCATCCGCTCCGGCCCGCCGGTCGAGCTGCTGCGCTTCACCGAGCACGGCGCCTGCGTCGCCTACCTCGCCGACGCGCTCAAGGAGCTCGCGGCGAGCGAGCCGCTCGCCTCGGTCGCGATCCTCACGCCGTCGCGCGAGCTGTCGACGCTCTATGCGAGGAGCCTCGCCGACGGCGAAGTCCCGCGCGTCCGCCAGGTGGAGCAGCAGGACTTCCGCTTCACGCCGGGCATCGAGGTCACCGAGATCGAGCAGGTGAAGGGTCTCGAGTTCGACTACGTGATCTGCGTCGAGGTGAGCACCGCGCAGTTCCCCGACACGCCGGCCGCGCGGCGGCGGCTGCACGTCGGCGCCACGCGCGCGGTGCACCAGCTCTGGCTGACGACGGTCGGACCGCCGTCGGTGCTCGTTCGCGACCTCGTCGCGGTCGCCTGACCGCGCTAGCCGCCCGCCGCCGCGACGCGCGGCGCGGCAAGCTCCGCTGCGTCGGCCGTCCGTGCCGTGCGTGGCACAGGCGCTCGCCGAAGCGTGCCGTGCACGCCCCCGGCGGCACACTCCGGCCTGGCCACCCTCGGAGATTGCAGGGGCTCCGGCTGGCGCGGGGCTTGCTCAGCTGACTCGTCACCTCCCGGGACGCAGGTCGTCCCGCGGAGCGGCGAAGGGAGAAGACCATGGCTGCGGGCAACTCGACGAGACGGATCCTGATGGTGGCGATGATGGCCGCGGTCACCATGCTGCTGCTCGCGCGGACGCCATCGCGCGTCGAGTCGAGCGAACGGACCATGCTCAGCGCCGCCAGGATCGATCCGGGCGCGGGCTGGCAGCAGGCCTTCCGCCATCTCGCCGTCGGACCCTGAGCGCCCCCCCCGCGCGCCGCGCGTGACCCCCCAGCGCCGATCCCCCCCCCGGCGCCCTTCACGCGCGGCGCGCG
>Ga0194131_10007327_pt1 | contig 14885 bp, 1 predicted proteins | sample TA2KigO120mmetaG_FD_148631 | JGI IMG/M metagenome (GOLD analysis project Ga0194131, IMG submission 148631) | Freshwater microbial communities from Lake Tanganyika, Tanzania - TA2015053 Kigoma Offshore 120m | ecosystem: Environmental > Aquatic > Freshwater > Lake | place: Tanzania: Lake... | reverse complement strand
GAAGACAAGCTTGTCAGAGTCGTTGTATTCCCGATCGCTCCACCGAGTGTCACAGCAGCTGTGCCAGACGTGAGCGTGAGACTTTGGGCGCCATCCACAGCTTTGAGCTGAATCGTTCCATCAGTAGCGCCATCGGTATCGATAGTCAGGTTTTGGCTAAGAGTCACCGCATCCTGGAAATTGACGCCGCCCACTGCGTCCGTTTTGATCGACGTCGTATTGATGGTGGTTGAGTCTGCGCCAGCTCCATCATCGGTTGTTAGAGAGGTCAGCCGCGTCGTTGCACCCACTGTGGCGTTAAACGTCGTCGTACCTTCGCTGTTGATGGTCAACGTCTGAGCGCCGTTAATCGTCGCCGCTGAACCAAAGGTTATGCTTCCCGCCGATCCCGATCCCGTGCTCGTCAGAACCGTTGCGGCAGTTAGCGAAACTGGGCTGTTATAGGTCTGCGTTCCGGTCGTCGAGATTGTGCCTGTCAACTGCGTCAATGTACCGCCACTGGCCACCGTTAACTTTCGAAGTCCGGTGATATTGCCCAACGTGAGCGTTGTGGTACCAGAGAAGTTCAGCGTCAGATCGTTGCCGCCGCCGACGATGGTCGGACTGGCCCCGAGTGTAGTTCCATTCAACGCGGCCGTAACGGGCGCGGTCATCGCTAAGGTAAGCGTATCACCATACGTCTGCGTCGTCGCGGTCACCGACACGTCCGTTGTTGCACCTGTTCCCAATGACGTGCCGCCACCTACATCCGTGGTCAAGCTCAAGAGACTCGTGGTTGCGCCGACGGAGCGATCGAATCGCGTAGTGCCGGTCGCATTCACCGTCAATCCTTGAGCGCCCGCCGCCGTTCCGTTCACGGTTGAAACAAAGCGTACCGGTTGCGCGCCTGCGGCGAGTGTAACCGTTCCGCCCAGAGTCACTGGGTCATTATAGGTCTGGCCTGCCCCAGCCGTAGCCGTGCTGACGTTTGCGGTAATCACCGTTGTACCAGCTGAATCAGTTGTCAGGCTCGTGAGCGCGGTAGTGCCACCGACTGCACCACTGAAGGTCGTCGTTCCTGGACTGTTCACGGTGAGAGCTTGACCATTATTAACTGTTCCACTGAACGTAATGTTGGCACCGCTGCCGGTGCCCGTGCTGGTCAAGGTGACTGCCCCGCCTGAAAGCGTCACGTTGTCCGTATAGGTCTGGGTTCCGGTAGTCGAGAGTGTCCCAGCGCCCGCGATATCGGTGGCACCGCCGTTGTTTGTTACGAGGTTACGAACACCCGTGAGAGTGGCCGCCTTGAGGCTGGTGGTGCCGGTAAAGGACAGCGTCAGATCGTTGCCGCCGCCAGCGATAGCACCAGTAAACGTTGGAGTCGCACCAGTGAGCGTCGCTGTAACCGGTGCTGTCATCGCAAACGTTATAGGATTGTTGTTGTAGTTTTGGTTAGCACCTGTAGTTGTTACGCTCAGATTGCTGGTCGAACCCGTCCCAAACGTCACTCCTCCGGTCGCTCCCGCCGTAATTGTCAAGGCCCCGAGAGTCGTTGTTCCGCCAACGGATCGGTCAAAACGGATCGCGCCTGTCGTGGTAACCGTCAATGCAAACGTTCCATCCAGCGTTGAACCAAATCTAATCGCATTAGCACCGGCCGCGACGGTTGATGCCGCTGTCAGGGTGACAGGATCCAAAAATGTAATCGTTCCAGCGACCGTGACGTTGTTATTGAGTGTCGTTCCACCACCGCTGTCGGTGTCGAGTTGGGTTACCGTCGTTCCCACTGTATTGAACAATGTGGTACCTGAAGTGTTAACTGTCAGATTCTGCGCTCCATTGACGGTCCCGGAGAACGTGATATTACCACTTGCTCCGGTTCCTGTACTCGTGAAGGTCTGGGCCGCCGTCGCCAGCGTTACAGCCGCGCTGTATGACTGTGTGCCGGTGGTCGAGATCGTTCCGCCGTTGACGGTGATGGCGCCGGTCACGGTGAGGTTCGCAATACCTGAAACACTCGAGGATGCGTTGATGGCCTTGGTGCCAGCACCTTGCAAAGTGAGGCTCTTGCCGTTGCCGACAATGGAACCTAGCGTGAGCGCCGTTGCCGCATCCAAGGTAGTGGTGGTCGCGCCAAGAGCGACTACTTCACCAGTGTAAACCTGTGTAGAGGTTGCCACAGAGGTCGCAGCGCTGCTTCCGATCGTGGTCGATCCACCGCCATTGACAGTTAACGTACCCGTGCCTGTCACGTTACCTAGGATTTCGGTCAATCCAGTTCCGGTTAAGGTTAAGTTGAAGGTCGCTCCGGTCACCGTTCCCGCCAGTTTAATATCAGAAGCAGTCAGGACCGAGGTCGCGCCGATCGTGACGTTATCGTTGTACGTCTGCGCGCCCGACGTTCGAACGCCTCCGCCATTGATGGCCGTCGTCCCGGTGGCGTCAGTTGTTACACTCGTTAGCGCGTAGATGTTGCCGACCTGTCCAGTAAATGTTGTTGTCCCACCGTTATTGACAGCCAGGGTAAAGGCGCCATCCACCGTGCTTGAGAACGATGTATTGCCCGCGGCGCCACTCCCCGTGCTGGTGAGGGTGGTTGCTCCAAGCAACGTCACGACTTCACCATACGTTTGCGTGCCCGTCGTTGAAATTGTCCCCGTCAAGGTTGTTGTCCCGCCATTGGCTGTCGCGAGGTTTTTGATGCCGGTGAACGTCCCGTTTAGTGTGGTCGGTCCTGAGAAATTTAAGGTCAGGTCGAAGCCGGCGCCCGCAAGGGCGGTCGCGGCAAATGTCGGCGTCGTACCGGTCAATGTTGCATCGGCGCCGAGCGTGATTGTATCGCCATACGTTTGCGCGCCGCTCGTGATGACGAAGCCCCCGCTGATCGTCGTGCCGCCGCCTGCATTCGTCGTCAAACTAGCGAGAATGGTCGTGGCGCCAACGGCGGTCGTAAAGGTCGTCGCGCCGGCAGTGTTCACCGTCAACCCAAACGCGCCGTTGATCGTGGAAGCGAACAGAATATTTCCCGAACTGGTGCTGGTCAGAGTGGTGGTCGCGCCTAAGGTGACGGGCCCGTTGTAAGTTTGCGCACCCGTTGTCGTTATCCCTGCCGCACTGATAACTGTCGAACCGGCCGCATGTGTGGTAAGACTCGTCAAAGCCGTTGTGGCCCCGACCAAACCGGCGAACCTCGTCGTCCCCGTTGTGTTCACGGTAAGGGTCTGTGCGCCATCAACTGTTGAGGCGAAGGTGATATTCTGATTGCCGGAACTCGTGAGCGTGGACGCGCCGGATAACGAGACGGCATCGTTATAGGTTTGTGTGCCACTCGTGCTGAACGTGCCAGTCAACGTTGTCGTGCCGGTAATGCCGGTAGAAAAGTTTGCGATGCCCGTGAAGTTTGCGCCATTGATGGCAGTGGTTTCCGTAAAGTTGAGCGTCACGTTCTGGCCGCCGCCCGCCAGGGTCACGAACGAAGGCGTCGCACCGGTGAAAGTTGCGGCAATTGTGCTGACCGTCACAGCATCACCGTAAGTTTGATTGCCCGTCGTCGTCACACCGCCGCCGCTGACAGTTACGCCGCCGCCCGCATTAGTGGTGAGACTGGTCAAAGCCGTTGTGCTGCCGACGAGTCCGCCCAGCGTGGTCGTGCCGGTCGTATTGATCGTCAACGTTTGCGCGCCATCAACTGTCGAAGAGAGCGTAATCGCAAGATTGCCAGAACTCACGAGTGTCACTGCCGCGATCAAGGAAACGACATCACTGTAAGTCTGAGATCCGCTGGTCGTGATGTCGCCAGTCAGCGTCGTTGTTCCAGTATTGGCGCTCGTGAGGTTGGCAATGCCGGTGAAAGTCGCTCCGTTAATTGCGGTGGGTCCGGTAAAGTTCAACGTGACGTTTTGCCCGCCGCCTGCAACCGAGACAAAAGAGGGCGTTGCGCCTGTGAACGTCGCCGCCGCAGTGCTGATCGTGACGGCATCGCCATAAGTTTGATTGCCCGAAGTCGTCATTGTCCCGCCGCTCACGGTCGTGCCGCCGCCGGCGTCCGTGGTAATACTCGCTAGCGCCGTTGTTCCTCCAACCGCCCCGCCGAAGGTGGTCGTGCCGGTCGCATTCACCGTCAATCCTTGAGCGCCCGCCGCCGTTCCGTTCACGGTTGAAACAAAGCGTACCGGTTGCGCGCCTGCGGCGAGTGTAACCGTTCCGCCCAGAGTCACTGGGTCATTATAGGTCTGGCCTGCCCCAGCCGTAGCCGTGCTGACGTTTGCGGTAATCACCGTTGTACCAGCTGAATCAGTTGTCAGGCTCGTGAGCGCGGTAGTGCCACCGACTGCACCACTGAAGGTCGTCGTTCCTGGACTGTTCACGGTGAGAGCTTGACCATTATTAACTGTTCCACTGAACGTAATGTTGGCACCGCTGCCGGTGCCCGTGCTGGTCAAGGTGACTGCCCCGCCTGAAAGCGTCACGTTGTCCGTATAGGTCTGGGTTCCGGTAGTCGTGATGGCGCCAGTCAGCGTCGTTGTTCCAGTATTGGCGCTCGTGAGGTTGGCAATGCCGGTGAAAGTCGCTCCGTTAATTGCGGTGGGTTGGGTAAAGTTCAACGTGACGTTTTGCCCGCCGCCTGCAACCGAGACAAAAGAGGGCGTTGCGCCTGTGAACGTCGCCGCTGCCGTGCTCACCGTCACCGCATCGCCGTAAGTTTGATTTCCCGTGGTGGTGATGCCGCCGCCACTCACCGTGGTTCCGCCGCCGGCATCAGTGGTCACGCTCGTTAAAGCGGTTGTTCCGCCGACGACGCCGGCAAATGTGGTCGTGCCGCCGGTGTTGACGGAGAGTGTTTGCGAACCGTTGACCGTGGAGAGCAATCCGATGTTGCCCGAGCCGGTGCTGGTCAAAGTGGTTGCCGCGCCCAACGTCACAGCCTCGTTGTACGTCTGCGCGCCCGTCGTTCGAACCAACCCGCCATTGATCGCGGTGATGCCACTTGCGTCCATTGTCAGGCTGGTGAGCGCGGTCGTGTTGCCCACTTGACTGGCGAATGTCGTCGTTCCGGTCGTGTTGATCGTCAGCGTGTTGCCGCCATCCACGGTGCTCGAGAAGGTGATGGCGCCCGCGCTTGTGCTGGCCAAAGTGGTCGCAGCACTCAACGTGACCGCGTCGCCGAATGCCTGCGCTCCGGTGGTTGTAATTGCTCCGCCACTAACAGTGGTCCCGCCACCGGTATCGGTAGTGACGCTGGCTAACGCCGTGGCGCCGCCAACGGCCCCGCCGAAGGTAGTCGCACCTGAGGTGTTCAGGGTGAGCGCAAATGCGCCATTGACCGTGCTGAGCAGTCCGATGTTACCCGAACCCGTGCTGGTCAAGGTGGCGTGAGCGCCGATGGTGACCGCGTCATTATAAGTCTGCGCGCCGGTTGTTCGCACCGTGCTGCTCACGGACGTAGTTCCGCCTGCGTCGGTCGTGATGCTCGTCAAAGCCGTGGTGTTCCCAACCTGCCCCGAAAATGATGTCGTCCCGGCCGTATTAATCGCGACGGTTTGCGAACCGTTGACCGTGGAGAGCAATCCGATGTTGCCCGAGCCGGTGCTGGTCAAAGTGGTTGCCGCGCCCAACGTCACAGCCTCGTTGTACGTCTGCGCGCCCGTCGTTCGAACCAACCCGCCATTGATCGCGGTGATGCCACTTGCGTCCATTGTCAGGCTGGTGAGCGCGGTCGTGTTGCCCACTTGACTGGCGAATGTCGTCGTTCCGGTCGTGTTGATCGTCAGCGTGTTGCCGCCATCCACGGTGCTCGAGAAGGTGATGGCGCCCGCGCTTGTGCTGGCCAAAGTGGTCGCAGCACTCAACGTGACCGCGTCGCCGAATGCCTGCGCTCCGGTGGTTGTAATTGCTCCGCCACTAACAGTGGTCCCGCCACCGGTATCGGTAGTGACGCTGGCTAACGCCGTGGCGCCGCCAACGGCCCCGCCGAAGGTAGTCGCACCTGAGGTGTTCAGGGTGAGCGCAAACGCGCCATTGACCGTGCTGAGCAGGCCGACATTCCCTGAACCGCTGCTCGCCAGAGTAACGGCGCCGCCGATGGTCACGGCATCATTGTAAGTCTGCGCTCCAGTGGTGCTGATCGAGCCGCCATTTATGGCAGCTGTTCCCGCCGCGTCCGTCGTCACGCTGGTAAGCGCTGTTGTGTTGCCAACTTGACCAGCAAACGTCGTCGTTCCCGGACTATTGATCGCTAAGGTTTGGCCTCCATTCAAAGTGCTCGAAAAGGTGATATTCGCGGCGGCGCCAACTCCCGTGCTCGTCAATGTTGCGGCGCCAGCCAGACTTGCAGCATCGCCGTACGTCTGAGTGCCGGTTGTTGCAATCGTCCCGGTCAATGTCGTCGTTCCGCCGCCGCCAGTCGCAAGATTCTTGATGCCCGTGAACGTGCCCGTTAAAGCGGTCGTTTCTGAGAAATTCAACGTCAGGTCAAATCCGCCGCCGGTTGCGGCTGTCGCCGCGAAGTTTGGTGTGGACCCGGCCAAAGTGGAATTCGCTGTCAATGTGATGGTGTCGCCGTACGTTTGCGCGCCACTAGTGGTCACGTTGGCGCCAATGCTCGTGCCTCCGCCCGCATCGGTGGTAACGCTGGCCAATGCGGCCGTCCCGCCGACCGCCCCGCCAAAGGTTGACGTGCCCGAGGTGTTCATTGTCAGGGTGAACGCTCCGTTTACCGTCGAGAGAAAAGCGAGGTTTCCCGCGCCGGTACTGGTGAGCGTGGTGTTGGCGCCCAACGTCACCGCGTCATTGTACGTTTGCGCGCCAGAGGTTTTCATGACGCCGCCATTGATGACGGTCGTGCCGCCCGCGTTTGAGGTAATGCTGCCCAGCGCTTGCGTATTTCCGACGGCTGCGGCAAACGTCGTCGCGCCAGAAGTATTCACCGTTAATGTCCGGTTGTTCGCAGCTAAATCTCCGTCAACCGTTCTATTGAAAGTAATGTTGCCCGCAGCACCAGTTCCCGTGCTCGTCAACGTCGTATTCGCGGTCAGGGTTAGTGCGTTGTTATAGACTTGAGGACCGCTCGTCGTCAGCGTGCCGTTGCTGAGGGTAATTGCGCTCAAGCCGGCAAAGCTGATGGTGTTCACGCCGGTCACCAAATCTCCCAAGACGATAATCGGCGCGTCCAAAGTCAAATCGCGTCCAGCCCCCGCCACTACGCCCAGCGTGAGCGTAGAGCCTGCGCCTGCCGTTAGTGTGCGCGCCGAACCGGTGCTCCCGCCAAGTATGAGCGCGTCCGCATAGGTTTGATTGCCCGTGGTGGTGACGGTCTCAACAACCAAAGTTGAACCACCGCCGTTGCTATTCAAAACTCCAATACCGGACACCGCCGCGCCAAACGTCGTCAGACCAGTGCCGGTCGTCGTCAGGTCAAAGCCAGCGCCAGTCACAGTGGAAGCGAACGTAATGTCCGAGCCAATCACGGTGGTATTGGCGGCTAGCGTGACGGCATCATTGAAGGTTTGGCGTCCAGAAGTGGAAAGGCTGCTCGCGCCCGTGCCTTGCAGAAATGTTGTTCCGCCATTGCCTGTCGTGAGGTGACGGATGCCGGTGAACTTTCCGCCGTCAATGGCAAGATTAGACGAGAAGTTTAGAGTGACATCAAAGCCAGCGCCCGCAATGGCCGTCGTCGCATTGAACGTGGCGGCAGTGCCCACCAACGTCGCATTGGCGCCCAGCGTAATCGTATCACCGTAATTCTGAGCACCGCTCGTGGCAATGCTGCTCGTGCTTATGGTCGTGCCGCCAGCGGCATCGGTGTTCAATGTCAGTGGCGCTGTTGTGCCCCCGATCACACCGGCGAAGATCGTCGCGCCGGCCGTATTAACGGTGAGATTCTGAGCGCCATTCACGGTTGAATTGAACGTGATATCACCGCTGCCCGTGCTTGCAAACGTCACGCCGGTTCCCAGTGTAACGGCGTCATTATACGTCTGCTTGCCGCTTGTTGAGACTGATGACGTGTTGACTACGGTTGTTCCGCTGTTGCTGGCCGAGAGGTGACCGACCCCAGAGATGGCGCCCGCGAGTGTGGTTGTTCCAGTTGCATTGAGCGCGAAATCGAACCCCGCACCAGTCACGGCAGCCAGTGTCAGCGTGGTTCCAACGAGGGCAGCGTTCGCTCCCAAGGTAATCCCATCTCCGTAACTATGAGTCGTCGCCGTGAGAGTCCCTCCGCTAATCGTCGTGCTGCCGGCGGCATCGGTCGTGATGGCGCTGAGAGATTGTGTTCCGCCAATCGCTCCTCCAAACGTCGTCACGCCACTCGAGTTAACGGTAAGCGTGCGGTTATTCGAAGAGGAATCCGCGTTAACCGTCCCGTTGAACGCAACTGTCCCACCAGCCGCGATGATATTACCTGTGAGAGTAATCCCGTCGTTATAGGTTTGAGCTCCGCCGGTCGTGACATTTCCCTTTAACGACGTCGTGCCTGAGGCATCGGTCGTAAGGCTCGCCAGGGTGGTCGTTGCTCCGACTACGTTATTGAAGGTCATCGCTCCACTGACGTTCAAAGTAAGCGACTGTGTATTGGCGGACGCGCCGTTTACAGTGCTGGCAAACGTGAGCGTCGTGGCCGTTAACGTTGTGTTCACTCCAATAACCACGCCGTCGTTGAAAGTCTGAGTCGTCGCCGTAATCGAACTGGCGCCGATGGTCGTCGTGCCAGGGCTGTCAGTCGTCAGACTAAACAGGGAAGCGGTGGCGCCCACGATGCCGTTAATCGCCGTAGTGCTGGAATTGATGGTCAAGGTCCGGTTGTTTGCCGCGGCATCCGCATTAACGGTGTTCGCCAGAGTCACCGTTGTTCCGGCCAACGTTGTGCTGGCGCCAAGCGTCAGCGCATTGTTGAAGGTCATGGTCGATGCTGTCACCGCGCCGCCGTTCAAGACAGTCGAACCGACGTTATCGGTTGTTAGGCTGCTCAAGCCGCTTGTGCCGCCGACCACCCCGTTGAATGTGGTGACTCCCGCGGTGTTGATCGTCACCGCCTGCGGACCGTTCAAGGTCGATGCAAATGTGATCGCAGCGCCGCCAGTGCTATGAAGCGTTGTGGCTCCGCCCACCGTGACAGCGTCGTTAAACGTTTGAGCGCCGGTTGTGGCAATTGTAGCACCGCCAACCGTGCCCGCGCTGATCGTCGTTGTCCCTCCAGCATCGGTGGTCAGGCTGGTCAACGCGGTCGTCCCTCCGACCCGTCCGAGAAATGTTATCGTCCCGCTTGTATTGAGGGACAGAGTTTGAGCGCCGTTGATCGTGGAACTAAACATAATGTTCCCCGACCCAGTGCTAGTGAGGGTTGTTGCCGCGCCTAGAGAGAGATCATCACCGTAAGTTTGCGGGCCGGTCGTGCGAACGCTGCCACCGTTAATGATGGTTGTGTCTGCCCCGGTGCCGTTGTCGGTCGTCAAGCTCGTCAATGGCGTCGTCGCGCCAATCGCGGTCGTAAAGGTCGTCGCGCCGGCAGTTTTCACCGTCAACCCAAACGCGCCGTTGATCGTGGAAGCGAACAGAATATTTCCCGAACTGGTGCTGGTCAGAGTGGTAGTCGCGCCTAAGGTGACGGGCCCGTGGTAAGTTTGCGCACCCGTTGTCGTTATCCCTGCCGCACTGATAACTGTCGAACCGGCCGCATGTGTGGTAAGACTCGTCAAACTTGTAACGTCGCCGCCGAACGTCGTCGTGCCCGCGGTCGTCACGGTGACATTCTTCCCGCCCGTCAAGGTTGAACCAAACGTAATGTTCGCATTCCCTGAACTCGTCAGTGTCAATGAAGCGCCTGCCCCGCCGAGACTCACTGGTTCGTTGTAGGCCTGCACGCCTGTGGTCGTGATGGCCGTCGTATTGATCGCGACTGTCCCGGTGGCGTCGGTAATCAAACTCGTCAACGGTGCGGAGCCGCCCACGAGGCCGCTGAACGTAACCGAACCCCCTGTGTTGATCGTCAAACTTTTCGCTCCGTTCAGTGTCGAGCCAAAGCTAATGGCGCCCAACGTGGCGCTCGTTAACGTCGTATCTAGAAGCAGCGTGACCGGATCATTAAACGTCTGTGAGCCAGCCGCGATCGAACCGGTGTTCAATGTGGTTGTTCCGGCGGCATCGGTCGTGATGCTCCCCAAGCGCTGAGTGCCTCCCATGGCGGCGTTGAAGACAGTCGCGTTGCTCGCGTTGACGGTCAAACTTCGGTTGTTGCTCGCCAGGTCCGCATTGATCGTCTTTTCAAATGTGACGTCGGTCGCTGTCAAAGTCGAGCTTCCGCCCAATACAACCACGTCCTGGTATCCCTGGGTTGTGGCGGTTACCGAATTATTTAGGGACGTTGTTCCCGGTGTATCCGTAAGGAAACTCAGAAGCTTCATGCTCGCGCCAATCGCTCCGCCAATCGTCGTCGTCCCGTTCGCATTAACCGTAAGCGAACGACTGTTGATCGTGTTTCCGTTGACTGTCCCGCCAAGAACAACTGTGAAGCCGCGCAGGATTGTATCGGCGGTCAGCGTCACCGGATCGTTGAAAGTCTGAGTCGTGGCGTTCACTGTTCCGCTGCCGAGTGTCGTTGAGCCGACGCTATCCGTCATGAGACTCTTGAGAATGGCCGTTCCGCCGATTACGCCGTTGAATGTCGTTGCCCCACTGGCGTTGATCGTCAACGTTCGGTCATCGACAATATCGCCATTGACAGTCGTGGCGAATGTCACTGTGGATCCGGAAACAACCACATTGGCAGCCACAGTCACGGGGTCGTTGTAGTTCTGAGTAACGCCGGCGACCAGGTTTGTCGTCGCGCTGCCCACCGTCACACCCCGAAACATTGTGGTTCCAGCTGCGTCGGTCGTGATCGCGCCGAATGCTGCTGTGCCCCCAACAACGTTGTTAAAGTCCGTCGCGCCGTCCGCATTGATCGTCAGGTTCTGACCATTAGGCGAAGCCCCGTTTAGCGTCCCATTGAAAGTAACAGCGGAACCCGTCAGCGTGGTGGTCTGCGAAACCTTCACGGCATCGTTGTAAACCTGGGTCTTAGAAACCAGCGCGCTGGTGTTAATCACAGTCTGGCCCGCCGAATCAGTCGTGAGCGTCCCCAAGCGCTGGTTGCCCCCCACGACTCCGGCAAATGTGTTCGTGCCGCTGACATTCAAAGTTAGTGCGCGGTTATTCCCGGCCAAGTCCGCATTGACGGTGTTATTGAAATTAACAGTTAGCGCCGTCAAAACCGTGTCCGCGCCGAGCACGACGGCGTCGTTGTAGGTCTGAGCGCCGGTGGTCTGAATCGATTGGCCTTGGAGGACGGTCGTACCGGATGCATCGGTTGTCACACTCGTCAACGGAGTGGTACTTCCTACGGCGCCCGCGAATCGCGTCGTGCCAGGCGTATTGACCAGCAGCGTTTTGGCGCCGTTCACCGTCGAGTTGAAAGTCACTCCGCCGCTGCTGCTCGAACTGACGAAGACCGAGTTGGCGGACAACGTGAGCGGATCGTTGAACGACTGCAGCGTTGCGGTGACAAGATTGGTTCCCGTCGCGCCCACTTGGCCGATCACGACGGTTCCCGCGGAGTCAGTCGTTAGCGAGGCCAGCGCCGCCGTGTTGCCAACCTGCGCGTTGAATGTGGTCGCTCCGTTGCCGTTGATGGTCAGACGCCGGTTGTTCGCAGCCGCGTCGGCGTTGACAGTACCGTTGAAAGTCACGTTGACACCTGCAACCGTCGTGTCGGCGGTGACAAACACGGCGTCGCTGAAGACAACATCCCCGAAGCTTGTCACGAGGTCGCCTAGCCGGATTCCACCTGAACCATCATTGCCGATGGTGATGTTGCCCGTTTGCGTGTTTCCAATCACACCGGCAATCGTCAGCGTGGCTGTGGAACTGTTCGCGCCGCCTGAATCCGACGCCGTCAAACTAAGAGACGCGCCGCTCGTTGACACCGGTTGGTTGATGCTCAGGTTTCGGCCAGCCTTAAAGGTGACCGTCTCACCGGTAGTTTGATTATTGAGGCGGAGAGGCTCGTTGATGAATAGATCCTGATGCGCCTGAATCGCAACATTTCCCGTCAATGCTGAAATTGAACTCGCTGAAATCGTAACGTCGGTCGTCGTGTCTGGCTCACTAAATAAGATCTGTGAATCAGCCAGTAACGAGTCGTTGGCGCCCGAAGTTTGAATCGTAATGTCTCGGGGATCCAAAAGGACAGAACCGCCCGCCGCATTGATGGTCCCATCAAACGATAAAGTCTCTTTGCCTGAAACCTCCACAAAGCCGCGCGGTGCCGTGATGTTCCCGGCAAAACTGGTCAACTCATCCGCCCACAGGATTACTTTGCCGCCTTCTCCATACTCGGCGGCATCAGCCTTAATGTTTACATCACGCCCCACAAACGCCCGTTCCGCATTCTTGATCGGTAGCGCAGACATTCCTGTCTGCGGGTTAGCGGGACTTTCCAGTCCCGCACCAACACGACGGGCGACTGGAAAGTCGCCCAAACCCGCAGGCTGGAAAGCCTGCGCTACGTACGCTGAACGTCCGCCTTGAAAATCTCCCCCGATTAAGGCTGTGCCGGCATCGGTCTCTCCGCTGACATCGACTTTGGCTTGTCCAGTCAAACCCACTCGATCTCCCAGCACCTGCACTTCTCCGCCTTTAACTCCACTGGCATCCAAGGTCCCCTCGCTGACCACGGTGCCTTCCTCAGCCTTGAGCACAATCTTGCCCCCTTCATTGGAAACTGTCCGAGCTCGCACGATCCCGCTATTGTTAATCGCTAGGGCATGCAGATTGTCTCCGGCCGCGCGCAAATCCGCCCGCGCCGCATCGACTAACCCTGAGTTAAACACGCGTCCGCTGCCGTAGAGCACGCCCACGTCGCTGCCATCTGTGGCCAACACCACTTCGGTTGAACCGAGCAGCCCGGCGCTCAAAGCCTTGATCGATCCAGAATTTTGCACATCGCGCGCCACCAAATACACGCTGCCGCTCCCGCCCCGAATCACTCCAGCGTTCCTCACGGCGGCTTTCGAGTCTCCGCTGAACCTCAAAGCACCCCTCTCCCTAGCCCTCTCCCCATCCGATGGGGAGAGGGTATCATCGTTTGGCGAATGGCTCTTTTCCCTCTCCCCATCGGATGGGGAGAGGGCTAGGGAGAGGGGATTGTCACGCACACCCAACCTCGACTTCACCTGAGCCAAGAAACTCTCGTCGCTCAAGTTTAAGGTCGAAGCGATAAAGCCTTTGGTATCCACGTGCGCTCCCGGACCGACCAGGATCCCAGCGGGGTTTAAGAGGATCAACTGGCCATTGGCTTGCAGGTTGCCGTAAATGGACGAGGGATTGCCGCCCAAGACCCGGTTGAGGGTCGAGGCGTTGACCCCAGGCTGAATAAAGCGGGTTAGTTCGCTGGCGCTAATCGAGAAATCCTGCCAGTTAATGATCGCCCGCTCGGTGCTTTGGCGGATCGATAATACGCCTGGGTACAGCCGGTCGAACGAAACAGTCCCGGCGGTGACTTGCTCGCCGATGGGATTAGCGCGGACAGACAACGCTGGAATTAGCCAAAGAAGAACGCAAAGAGCGCTAAGAAGCAAAGACGCAAATGGATTTGAAGATCGAACAACCATCGACAGGTTGACGGGTAAAAACGTTTTGATACCGTCCGCACATGAAGAGTCATCGCCTCGCCAAACTGCAGGCCATTCGCAAGTCTCAACGGGTCCGCCTGCTAAAGGCTGTGTATGGCGACGAAGGAGAATATCCGTTCCCAAACTTGCCGAGCGCGCCCCAACAAATCCGTTATGTCCTGGCTCACGAGCCGCCGCATTATATCGCGCAGTGTCTGGACGTGGACGTGAGCAGTTTCGGCGACACACCTCGGCAGGCGGTACAGAATCTTCAAGAGGCGGTGCGGTTGTATTACCGACCGTTACCGCGAGTGCTAGGGACTGGCCGGGCAAACTTGTATGCCGAGAAGGCTTAACTCTCGGCAGGTTGAGCGGCTTCTTCGGCACGCTGGGTTCTAGAGAATCTCGCAAGAGGGCAGCCATCAAAAATTCTTCGGACACGGTCGAACCGCAATTGTTCCTGCTCGCAGGAAGGACATTCCGGCCGGCACAATCATGTCCATCATCCGGCAAAGCGGATTGGACAAGTCGCTTTTCGAGTAACATTACGCACTCCGAGTCTGCCTTCTTTACGTGTTCTCCGGCCACAACTTTTTCGCGCCTTGGCTGTGCTCGTTGGCAACGCATCGTTCACTTATTATTAGATTTCGAACGTAACAGCAAGAATGACTCGCCACATCGCAATGAAAAATATTTAGCGCAGTCATCGTTCGAGGTCCAATCCGCGAGTGTGGCTGTTCCCAAGAACGGCAATTCAAAACGCGCAACGCGCGCCGGACGCGGAAAGGAAGGATCGACAGACAAGGTCCTGCCGCTCTTCAACGCCTGAATCGCGTGTCTCGGCAGATTCGCGTTGTCCCTGAGTAAGACCGGGGACGGGCAGCCACCGCTACTTTTTTCCCGCTTCATTCCTAGGAAATGCGTAAAAGAGAGTGGAAAGCAACTTAAGTGCCGTTCTCAGATAGAACTAATGAACAGGAGGCAACGGAGGGACAGGACGCGTCTTTTCAGTTGTGCCGGCGTCTCGTAAGAGCGCCGCATTCTTCCCGCCAACGTTAGCGGCGCTCTTACGAGACGCCGCTACAGCCAGACAAGACGCGCCCTAACGGAGGGAACAGAGGAGGGACTTCGACTTGAATGGAAGCCCTGGATGGACACTCACCTGTCAGGTGAGCGTGAGACACGCTCCTCCAGTCACTTGCTTCTTGTCTCCCGCAGCGTCCCGCCTGTCCACTTGCTTACGCCCCGAGCAAGACAGGC
>Ga0194131_10007325_pt1 | contig 14886 bp, 10 predicted proteins | sample TA2KigO120mmetaG_FD_148631 | JGI IMG/M metagenome (GOLD analysis project Ga0194131, IMG submission 148631) | Freshwater microbial communities from Lake Tanganyika, Tanzania - TA2015053 Kigoma Offshore 120m | ecosystem: Environmental > Aquatic > Freshwater > Lake | place: Tanzania: Lake... | reverse complement strand
CGCGAGGTGCCGCGGCCGCGCATCGCCTCCGCGAGCGCGCGCCGCAGCGCCGGCGCGAGCAGCCGCGCCGCCCCCTGCGGGTCCGCGTGCGCGCCGCCCGCCGGCTCCGGGACGATCACGTCGATCGCCCCGAGCTCGAGCAGGTCGCGCGCCGAGACGCCCAGCGCCTCCGCCACCTCCGGCGCCCGGTCGCGGTCGCGGAAGAGGATCGCCGCCGCCCCCTCGGGCGAGGTGATCGCGTACATCGCGTTCTGCTGCATGAGGATGCGGTCGGCCACCGTCAGCGCGAGCGCCCCGCCGGAACCGCCTTCGCCGATCACCACCGAGACGCTCGCCACCGTGAGCGACGCCATCGCCGCGAGGCAGTCCGAGATCGCGCCGGCGAGCCCAGCCGCCTCGTCCGCGATCCCGTCGTGTGCGCCGGGCGTGTCCACGAACGTCACGAGCGGGAGCCCGAGCCGCTCGGCGAGCAGGATCAGCCGGCGCGCCTTGCGGTAGCCGGCGGGCGAGACGCGCCCGTTGCGACGCTCGCCGTCCGGGTCGAGGTTCCCGCGCTCCTGCGCGACGAGCACGACGTTCGTGTCACCCACGCGCGCCAGCCCACCCACGAGCGCGGGGTCGTCGACGTCGCTGCGGTCGCCGCGCAGCGGAAAGTAGTCCGAGGTGAGACGGTCGATGTACTGCATCGCGCGCGGCCGACGCGGGTCGCGCGCGCGCTCGACCACCGACCAGCCGCTGTCGAGATCGCGCACCTCGACCGCCGGCGGCAGGAGGTCGGGGTCAGGAGCGGCGGCCTTCTGCAGGAGCGCGAGCACGCGGATCAGCGCGTCCCGGATCGCGGTGCGCGGCAGCACGAGGTCGACCTGGCCCGCCTCGAAGAGATCCTCGGCGCGCAGCGCCTCGCGCGCCTCGCCGGGATCCTGCACCGCGCGCACGCGCGGGCCGGCGAAACCGACGAGCGCCCCGGCCTCCGCGAGGATGATGTCGGCCTGCGTGCCGTACGACGCGTACACGCCGCCGGTCGTCGGGTCGGCGAACACGGAGATGATCGGCACGCCGGCCTCATGCAGCCGCTGCGCGGCCGCCGCGGTGCGCGCCATCTGGAAGAGCGCGACGATCCCCTCCTGCATGCGCGCGCCACCCGAGCACGTCACCGCGATGAACGGGAGGTCCGCGTCGCGCGCGCAATCCATCGCGGTCGCGACCCGCTCGCCGACCACGTACCCCATCGAGCCTCCGATGAAGCGGAAGTCGCTGACCGCTGCGACCACCCTGAGGCCGCCGACGCGGGCCATCCCGGTGACCACGGCCTCCTCGCCGCCGGTCTTGCGGCGCGCCTCCTCCAGGCGCTCGGGGTAGGGGCGCGAGTCCGAGAAGTGCAGCGGGTCGGGCGTCTCCTCCCCGCCGAAGCGCTCGTCGAACGAGCCCGCGTCGAAGAGGAGCGAGATCCACTCCCGGGCGGAGAGCGGCTCGCCCTGCACCCCGCCCGCCGCCGTCCCCGTCCCCGCTGCTGTCGTCATGCAACTCGTCCCGTGGCTCGGATCCTCGACCCGCCCCGCCTCGCGCCGGCCCGGGCGGATCGGGCGGCGTGCGCCGCGCGATCGCTCCCCCATTGTAGAGAGACGGCGGCGCCGGTTCGGCCGCATGCCCGGGGCGGAACGCGGCGTGGCGCCGCCTACCCCGCCGCCTCCTGGCCCGCCCGCCCGCCGGCGAGGAACTCGCGGATCGCGCGCACCGTGAGCTCGACCTGGTCGTGGTGCAGCCAGTGGCCCGCGTCCGGGACCACCACCGTGCGCGAGTCGCGGAAGAAGTTGTCGAGCGGCCTGCCCTCGTGCCGCTCGCGGCCGTGCTGCGAGCGCCCCCCCACGAGGTGCAGCACCGGGCACTCGACCGCCCGCCAGAACCCCTCCATCTCGGCGATCGAGATCTCGACGGGCGTGCGGCCGCGCACCCAGGGGTCGAACTTCCAGATGTAGCCGCCGTCGATCCCGAGCGTGCCCCAGCGCGCGAGGTGCATCGCCATCTCGGGCGCCAGCTGCGGGTTCGCCTCCTGCATGCGAGCGCGCGCCTCCTCGATCGTCGGGTAGACGCGCGGGGTCTGCTGCTCGAACGAGCGCGCCTGCTGTCCCCACTCGCGCAGCGCGCGCGGCGTCAGCACCTCGGGGCCGTCGTGCATGCGCGCGCCCGCCCCCTCGATCGAGACGATGCGCTCGAACATCTCCGGGAACGCGCCGGCCGCGAGCAGCGCGATCGCACCCCCGAACGAGTGCGCGACGACCGTCGCGCACCCGCCGACGAGCGAGATCAGCGCGACGAGATCGGCGACGTGCTCGGGCAGCCCGTAGAGGCTCCCCTTCGCGTAGTCGGAGTCGCCGTGCCCGCGCAGATCGGCCGCGAGCACGTGGTAGTCGTCGCGGAAGGCCGCGGCGACGCGGTCCCACGAGCGCGCGTGATCGCGGCCGCCGTGCAGCAGGATGAGCGGCGGCTTCGACGCCTCGCCCCACGTCCAGTAGGAGAGCCGCAGCCGCTGCGACTGGTAGTAGTGCTGCCAGGGTTCAGACACGTGAGCGAGGCTCCTCGATGCTGCACCCCCCGAGTATGGCGGGGTGGCGCGCGGGTTCCGGTGCGGGCAGCGTAGCATCGCGCTTCCGCGCCGCATCGACCTTGACGCCCCGCTGAGCCCCTCCCTACCGTCGGGCCGTGGCCGACGCTCCCGATCTCCCCGACGCCGGCGACGCCCTCCCCGACTACGTACGCGGCCTGCTCGATCCCGCCGCCTACCCGCACGAGCCGGAGTCGGTGGAGCTCGCGCAGACGCACATCTCCTACGTCTTCATCGCGGACGGCTTTGTCTACAAGACCAAGAAGCCCGTCGACTTCGGCTTCATCAACCAGGTCGCGGCGGAGACCCGCGAGCGCTTCTGCCACGCCGAGGTCGCGTTGAACCGGCGGCTCGCGCCCGACGTCTACCTCGACGTCGTGCCGGTCGTGCGCCTCCCCGACGGCGGCTACGCGGTCGACGTCCCGCGCGATCGCGGCGAGGTCGTCGAGTGGGCCGTGAAGATGCGCCGGCTGCCAGACGACCGCACGCTTGCGGCGCTGCTCGAGGCGGGGGCGGCGCCGCCGGACGTGATCGAGCGCATCGTGGGGCGGCTGATCGCGTTCCACGCCGAGACGCGCGCCGTCGACTACGACCCGGCGTTCGCGGGCGGCGCCGGGGTGCGCGGCTGGTGGGGGCGCGAGTTCGGCGAGGCGGAGCGCTTCATCGACGGCACGTGGGACGCGCGCGCGGCCGCGCGGCTGCGCGCGTTCGCCGACGCCACCGTCGAGACCGAGCAGCCGCTCTTCGACGCGCGGCTCGCCGAGGGTCGCGTGGTGGAGGGGCACGGCGACCTCCACGCGCGCCACGTCTACGTGCTCGGCCCGCGCCGCGAGGACCTGGTGATCGTCGACTGCATCGAGTTCAGCGAGTGGTTCCACTTCCGCTATGTCGACGCCGGCTACGACGTCGCCTTCCTCGCGATGGACCTCGAGGCGCGCGGTCATCCCGAGCTCGGCGACGAGCTCGCGGGCCGCTACATCGCCGCCGCCGCCGACGAGACGATGGGCGTGCTGCAACCGCTGCACCGCGCCTTCCGCGCGTTCGTGCGCGGGAAGGTCGAGTCGATCGGCGCGACCGCCTCGGAGGTGCCGGCCGCGGAGCGCCGCCGCCTCGCCGACTCCGCAGCCGCCTACTTCCGGCTCGCCGCCGAGTACGGCGAGCGGCGCGCCGCGCCGTCGCTGGTCGTGGTCGCGGGGCTGCCGGGGACGGGGAAGTCGACGGTCGGCGGCGCGCTCGCGGGGCGCGTCGGCGCCGCGTACCTCTCCTCCGACGCGATCCGGAAGCGGCTCGCGGGGATCGACATCCACGAGCACCGGCCGGCGGGGTTCCGCGAGGGGCTCTACGCGCCGGAGCTCACCGCGCGCACGTACGGGGAGATGCGCCGCCGCGCCGCCGCGCACCTCGCCGCCGGGCGGCCGGTCGTGCTCGACGCGACGCACGCGCGCGTCGCCGACCGCGAGGCCGCGCTCGCCGTCGCCCGCGCCGCCGAGGTGCCCGCGCTGCTCGTCGAACTGCGCACCACCGACGCCGATGCGCTCGCGCGCATCGAGTCGCGCCAGGCGGCGCTCGCCACCTCCGACGCGACGCCCGAGATCTACCGCGAGGCGCGTGAGCTCTACGAGCCGGTCGTCGCGACCGAGGGGCGCACGCTCGCGCTCGACGCCTCGCAGTCGGTGGGCGCGCTCGCGCGCGAGGTCGCGGAGGCGCTCCCGCGCCGCGCCTGAGCGCGCACGGCCGGTGCTACGCTCGCGCCACCGAGCGGCGAGGTGCGAGGAGCGCTGAGATGCCCGAGTCCCTCACCCCCGAGCTGGTCGCGCTGCGCGATCGCGTGCAGTCGTTGATCGACGACGACCTGCGCCCGCTCGAGGCGGCGCTCGGCGACGACCTCGAGGCCGCGGTGCCCGAGGAGACGCGCGCCCGCGTGCGCGAGCGCTCGCGCGAGCTCGGGCTCTTCGCGATGACGCAGCCGCGCGCGTTCGGCGGGAACGAGGCCGGGCCGCTCGCGCTGACCGTCGTGCGCGAGACGCTCGCCGCCGCCAACCTGAGGCTCGCGCGCTACGTCTTCGGCCCCGGCCCCGGCGTACTCGGGGCGGCGACCGGCGAGCTGCGCGCTCGCTACCTCGAGCCGCTGATGCGCGGCGAGAAGAGCGGCGCGTGGGCGTTCACCGAGCCGTCCGACGGCTCGCGCCCGACCTGGGCGAAGCGCGACGGCGACGAGCTCGTGATCACCGGGCGCAAGGCGTACGTCACGGGCGGCGCGCGCGCCGACTTCTACTCGGTGCTCGTCAACGTCGAGGAGGACGCCGCGGGGCCCGGCGGCACCGCGATGGTCGTGGTCGACCGCGCGACGCCGGGGCTCACGATCGAGCGCTCGTTCCACAGCCTCGAGGGCGGCAACCACGTCGAGTTGCGGCTCGACGGCGCCCGGGCGCCGCTCACGCACGTCGTCGGGAAGATCGGCGAGGGGATGCCGCGGGCGCTCGGAAACATCAGCCAGATGCGGCTCGGCGTGGCCGCGCAGGCGAGCGGGCTCGCGATGTGGGTGACGGACTTCGTCGACGTGCACATCGCGCAGCCGCACCGCAGCGGCGTGCGGCTCGGCGACCGCGAGGGGGTGCGGCTGCACTACGCGGACATCCGCATCGGCACCTACGCCGCGCGCGCGATGCTCTACCGCACGGCGCGCCTCGTCGATGGCGCGAAGCGCGAGGACGAGGTGATGAACGAGGTGATGGCGACGAAGGTCTACTGCACGGAGCACGTGGGCCGCGCCGTCGACACCGCGATCCAGCTCGTCGGCGGGCAGGCGCTGATCGCGGGGCACCCGCTCGAGCGGCTCTACCGCCAGGTCCGCTCGATGCGCATCGCGGAGGGCGCGTCGGACCTGCTCCGACTGAACATCGCGCGCGGCCGCATCGAGTTCCACTCCGGGCGCGTGTAGGCGGTGCCGTCGGTGGTCGGATCACGCGCGGCGCCGGTGATCATCGAGGCCGCGATCAACGGCGCGACGCCGCGCGCGGCAAACCCGCACGTGCCGCGCACGCCCGCGGAGATCGCGGAGGACGCGCTGCGCTGCCTCGAGGCAGGCGCGGCGGTCGTGCACAACCACAACGACGACCCCGTGATCGGCGGGAGCGGGCGGCACGCGACGGAGCCGTACGCGGAGGCGTGGCGCGCGATCCTTGCGCGCCGGCCCGACGCGCTCCTCTACCCGACGATGGCGGGCGGCGGCGCACACACGCACGTCGAGGAGCGCTACCGGCACGTCGTCGAGCTGGCGGAGGCCGGGCTGCTCGGGCTCGGGCTCGTCGACCCCGGGTCGACCAACCTGGGCGGCGCCGACGAGGAGGGGTTGCCGCGACCGGTCGACGCCGTCTACCAGAACACCTACCGAGACGCGCGCCACATGATCGAGACGTGCGCCCGCCTGCGGGTGGGGGTGAGCGTCTCGACCTTCGAGCCGGGGTTCCTGCGCGTGATCCTCGCGTACCACCGCGCCGGGCGGCTCCCGCGGGGGACGTTCGTGAAGCTCTACTTCGGCGCGCGGCCGCTCTCGTTCGGGCTCCCCCCAACGGTGCCGAGCCTCGAGGCGTACCTCGCGATGCTCGAGGGGACGGGGCTGCCGTGGCTCGTCTCCGCGCTCGGGGGGGACGTGGTCGGGTGCGGGCTGGCGCGGGCGGCGCTCGAGCGCGGCGGGCACGTGCAGGTGGGGCTGGAGCCGTTCGCGGGGCCGCGGACGCCGACGAACGTGGAGCTCGTCGAGGAGGCGAAGGCGCTCGTCGCGGCGGTCGGGCGGCCGCTTGCGACGTGCGCGGACGCGGCGAGGATCCTCGACCTCCCGCGATGAGGCAGCGGGCGCTGCGGGTCGTCTCCTGGAACATCCGCGCAGGGGGCGGGCGGCGCGCCCCCGGCATCGTCGAGACGCTCGCGCGGCTCGAGCCCGACGTCGTCGCGCTCAGCGAGTTCCGCGCGACGGCCCCGAGCGCGTCGCTCGCGGTGGCGCTCGCGCAGCGCGGGCTCACGCACCAGCGGAGCACTGCGGACCCCGCGGCGCCGGGCGCGAACGCGCTGCTCGTCGCGTCGCGCTGTCCCGTACGGCCGTGCGCGCGGCCACCCCGCCGACCCGCACCGGTGGCTGCTCGCGCGGGTGGCGGTGCCGGTGGACGCCGGGGGCCCGTTCGCGCTCGGCGCGATGCACGTCCCGAACTTCGTGAGCGGCCGCAAGCTCCCGTTCCTCGACGCGCTCCGCGCGGTGGTGGCGCGCTGGCGCGGCGGCCCGGCCCTGCTCGCCGGCGACACGAACACCGGTCGCATCGGCGTCGACGAGGAGGCGCCAGGCCGGGCGGCCCGCGCGGGCTGCTCTCCGACCACGCGGCGCTCGTGCTCGACTTCGACCGCGCCCCGGCCTTGCACCTTGCCGCCCGGCGATACGATGCGCTCGTTTCCGCGGAGGGGGGTCACGATGGCCGTCGATGAGCTGCTGCTGCGCCACCTCTACAAGTACGACCGCATGCTGCCGTTGCTGCCCACGAGCGAGCCGGAGGAGGTGGTCGACCCGCGCACGGCGGCCGCGGTGCCCGGGCTGCGCCGCGAGCGCGTGACATTCGGGTCGACGCACGACGAGCGCGTGCTCGCGACGCTCACCTACCCCGCGAGCGGCGGACCGTTCGCGGCGGTGATCATGCAGCACGGCTCGACGCCGATGGGCCGCCACTCCTGGCAGACGTGGCCGAGCGGCCCGCTCCACCAGTCGTGGGCCGAGTCCGGGCTGATGACCGTGGCCGTCGACGCGTACGGGTTCGGCTCGCGGGAATCGCCGGACAACCGCGGCCGCCTGCATTCCTCGCGGCCCGACCTGCTCTTCCGCACGCGCGATCAGCGCGTCCAGGCGATCCAGGACCTCGTGCGCACCGTCGACTATCTGCAGACGCGCGACGACGTGCGCGCGGGGGCGGTCGGCTACGTCGGCGTCTCGATGGGGTGCCGCATCGGCGTGCCGTTCTTCGCGCTCGACCGTCGCGTGGCCGCGGGGGCGTTCTTCGTCGGCGGCTCCGCGCCCTACTCGCGGTTCGAGGTGCGCGGCACCGAGTTCGCCGACCTCGACGCGGACGAGGAGCTCGTCTTCGCGCTCACCGACCCGATGGTGTTCGCGCCGCTCACCGCGGGCCGGCCGGCGTTCATGGCCAACGGCACGCGCGACGTGCTCGTGACGAAGGAGGGCGGGGAGCGGCTGCAGGCGGCGCTCGGCGAGCCGAAGACGCTGCGCTGGTTCGACGGCGGGCACGGCGAGACGCCGCGGGAGCTCTACGAGGAGTCGCGTCGGTTCCTCGTCGAGCACCTGAGGGGGGCGCGGGCGCCGGTGGCGGCGTCGTAGCGTCGAGGAGGATGGGTGGCGGCGATGGCGGCGATCACCTTCTGCCCGCGGTGCGGGACGCGGCTGGAGCCGAAGCACGACGGCGGACGCGACCGCGCGGCGTGCCCCGACACGGTGTGCGGGTTCATCCACTACGGCGAGTTCTCGATCGGGTGCGCGGGCGTCGTGATCCGCGAGGGGCGCGCGCTGCTCGTGCAGCGCGGCTGGCAGCCCTTCGCGGGGTCGTGGCAGCTCCCGGGCGGCTACGCGGAGCACGACGAGCCGCTGACGCAGGCGGTCGAGCGCGAGGTGCTCGAGGAGGCGGGGATCACGGCGCGCGTGCGCGATGTGATCGGGTTCCGGCACTCGCTCGGGGGCACCGCCGGGGGCGGCAGCACGAACATCTACGTGGTCTTCCGGCTCGACCCGCTGGGTGGTGAGCCGACCTGCGACGGTGACGAGATTCGCGCGGCCGGCTTCTTCTCGCTCGACGAGATGGCGCAGATGGAGGCCGTCCAGGGGCTCTCGCGGTGGGCGATCGAGAAGGCGCTGTCGGCTACACCTCATGCGGGGCTCCTGCCGGAGCTGGGGGGCCCCGGCGCCGGACGGCCCGGATGGCAGCTCTTCGGATTGAGGCCGCCCTCGCTCGGATAACGCGTTCTGCGCGATGGGCTCGACCGGTTGACTGAACGCGCCCGCGCCGAACACGGTCCTGCTCTGCGTGTACCTTCGGCTCTTCGTCCCCTCGTTCCGGAACCTCGAGCAGCCGCCGCGCCCCGGGCGTAGGGCGGGGTGACGGCGCCCATCGCCCGCCGGCGCCGGTGCGCGGCGCTTGGGGCGCGCCGGCGCGCGGCGCGCCCCGGGCGTGAGCCAGAGGTGGTGGCACCGGTGCTCGGCCCTTCGCAAACACGGCGGCCCTGAAGCCCGCGGTCGCCCGGATCGCTCGCCGCGCCCGTCGCACGCCGCCGACCGGCGCCCGTGTGGGTCCAGCCGGGGGTTCCCTGCTTGCTGGCGCCCCGTACCCACGCTACATTCATGACCCTACCGTGAACGTAAGGTTCGCCGGCGTGTCAGCGCCGGTCCGGGGCTGAATGGCCATCGACCCCGCCCCTCGCCTGGACGGCGCCCGCCTGGCCGAACGCGGCACGAGCGCCGCCGCCCTCTCGCCGCCACCGGCCCCGCTCGAACCCGCGCGCCGCTACGGCGCCCGCGGCGGCGGCCGCCTCTCGATCCGCACCTTCACCTCGCTGCGCGACCCGGCCTACCGCTGGTTCTTCCTCTCGCTCTTCAGCCACTTCGCCTCGATGAACATGCAGATGTTCATTCGCGGCTACCTGGTCTTCGAGATGACCGGCTCGTACGCCGCGCTGGGCGTCATGTCGCTCGCCAACGGCGTCCCCCAGATGGGCCTCTCGCTCTTCGGCGGCGTGATCGCCGATCGGGTCGCGCAGAAGAAGTACGTCGTGCAGCTCGGCCAGGCGATCGCGGCGGTGAACGCCGGCGTCATCGGCGTGCTGATCGTGTCGGGCGTGCTACGGGTCGAGCACCTCGTGATCGCGGCGCTCGTGCAGGGCATCTCGAACTCGCTGGTGATGCCGGCTCGCCAGGCGCTCACGAACGAGGTCGTCGGGGCGGAACGCCTGATGAACGCGCTCGCGCTGAACAACACCGCTCAGAACTTCGCGCGGCTCATGCTCCCGACGCTGGCCGGCGCGCTCTTCGCGGCGGTCAACAGCGGCGCCGGCATCGACGGCGCCGAGTACGTCTACTTCCTGATGACCAGCCTCTACGTGCTCGCGGTGTTCGCGATGTCGCGCGTGCCGCGCACGACCACGCCGGTGATCTCCACGCCGCTGAGCGCGGTCTTCAGCCAGCTCGCCGACGGCGTCGGCTACATCCGGCGAACGCCCGCGGTGCGGCGCGTGCTGATCGTGAACTTCCTCATCGTCATGTGCTCGATGCCCTACTTCCAGTTGCTCCCTGGCTTCGTGAGCGAGGTGCTCAAGGCCGGGCCGAGCGGCCTCGGCATCCTCATGAGCGTCCAGGGCGTGGGCTCGCTCTTCGGCTCGCTCGTGATCGCGTCGCTCCCCAGCCGTCACCGCGGACGGTTGCTTCTGTTCGCCTCGCTCGTCCTCGGCGTCGGGCTGGTCGGCTTCTCGGTCTCAACCTGGTTCTGGGTCACGGGCGCGATCCTGATCGTGGTCGGCATCGGGCAGGCCGGGCGCATGTCGCTCAGCCAGGTGCTCGTGCAGAGCTACACCGACGACGCGCACCGCGGACGCGTGCTCAGCGTCTACCAGATCGAGATGGGGCTCGTGCAGTTCGGTACGTTCTTCGTCGCGCTGATCGCGAACGCGATCGGCGCGCCGGTCGCGATCGGGCTCACCGCCGTCTCGCTGATCGGGATCGCCACCTACCTCTTCCTCTTCGTCCCGAGCTTCCGCGACATGGAGTGAGGCCGCCCCCGCGCGGCGGCGCGCTCGCCCCCGAGGCAGGGTGACGGCCCCTTGCGAGGCGGGCCGGCCGGTGAGACGCTACCGCCGACCGCTGGGGGTGCCGTCGCCAACCGACGGCTGAGAGGCCGAAGGCCAACCCCTGGAACCTGACCAGGTTCGCACCTGCGTAGGAATGCGGCTCGCGCCCGACCCCCTCGCCGCCCGCGAGCGATCGTCGGCCGTCCGCACCCTGGCGTGCCCGGCGCGCCACCCCTGCGCGCAGAACCGGCGGGCGCGGTCACGCAGCGACAGGGGGCACCTCCATGCCGTACGGAAAGTCGTGGCTCGCGGCGACGCTCGCGCTCGGCATCGCGGTCACCCTCGCGGCCTGCGGCGATGACGGCGCCGGCGAGCCGGCGGCGAAGCAGAGGCCTCCACGGGAGCTCGTGCTGATCACCCACGAGTCCTTCGACGCGAAGGAAGAGGTGATCAAGCAGTTCGAGCAGGCGAGCAACGCGAAGGTCACGATCGTGAAGGCCGGCGACGCGAACGCGCTCGTGAACCGCGCGATCCTGAGCGCCGGCAACCCCGAGGGCGACGTGCTCTTCGGGATCGACAACCTCACGTTCGTGCGCGCGAAGGACGCCGGCGTCTTCGCCGAGTACCGCTCCGGCCGCCGCAACGCGATCCCGAAGGACGTGCGAGACCAGTTCGGCGACTCCGCACTCGTCACACCCATCGACTTCGGCTTCGTCAACATCAACTTCGACAAGGCGAAGGGCCAGCCCCCGAAGACCTTGCAGGACCTCCTCAAGCCCGAGTGGAAGGGCAAGCTCGTCGTGCAGGACCCGGCGACCTCCTCGCCGGGACTGCAGTTCCTCGCCTCGACCGTCGCCCACTTCGGCGAGGGGAAGTGGCAGCAGTACTGGCGCGACCTGAAGGCGAACGACGTGCTCGTCGTCGACGGCTGGAGCACCGCCTACAACAAGAGCTTCAGTCGCAACGGCGGCGACCGCCCGCTCGTCGTCTCCTACACGACGAGCCCGGCGGCGGAGGTGTTCTTCGGTAACCTCGCGGAGCCCCCGACGGCGAACGTCTTCCCCGGCGGCAAGCTCTTCCGCCAGGTAGAGGCCGCCGGGGTGCTCAAGGGCGCGAAGCAGCCCGAGCTCGCGCAGCAGTTCATCGACTTCATGCTGAGCGACGACTTCCAGAGGCAGATCCCCGAGACGATGTTCGTCTACCCGGTCGTGCAGAAGCTCGAGCTCCCCGAGTGGTGGAAGTGGGCGAAGGTCGACGTGCAGCCGGCGACGGTGACTGTGACTGCTGCCGAGATCGATCGCTGGATCCGGGAGTGGACGCAGATCATGCGCCGGTAGAACATGCGCCGCGTGATGCGAGCGGCCGCCGGCGTGATGGCAGGGGGCGGGTGGCGCTGGGGGCTCCCGGCGCTGCTCCTGCTCGCCCCGTTCCTCTGGTGGCCGCTCGGCGCGATGCTCTGGCGCGGCATCGCCCCCGACGGCGCCCCCTCCAGCGAGGCGCTGCGGGCGGTGCTCACCGACGGCTTCTACTGGGGCCGGCTCGGCTTCACGCTCGGCCAGGCGCTCGCCTCGACCGCGCTCGCGCTCCTCGTCGGCTTCCCCGCCGCCTACGTCTTCGCGCTGATCCGCTTCCCAGGCCGCGGCCTGCTGCTCGCCGTCGTCACGGTGCCGTTCGTGCTGCCGACGCTCGTCGTCGCGCTCGCGTTCCAGCAGCTGCTCGGACCCGGCGGCTGGTTCAACGACGCGCTCGGCCTCGCCGGGCTCGGCCCGGTGCAGCCGGTGGGGACGATCTGGGCGATCCTGGCCGCCCACGTCTTCTACAACGTCTCGATTGTCGTGCGCATCGTCTCCGGCGTGTGGGCGAACCTGGACCCGCGCGCGGAGGAGGCCGCGCGCCTGCTCGGAGCCGGTCGCTGGCGCACGTTCACCGCCGTCGTCCTCCCCGCGCTCGCCCCGGCGTTGCTCTCCGCGGGGGCGCTCGTCTTCACGTTCACCTTCACCTCGTTCGGGGTCGTGCTCGTGCTCGGGGGGCCGGGGCTCGACACGCTCGAGGTCACGATCTACCGGCTCGCAACGCGCCTCGTGAACCTCCCGGAGGCGGCGATCCTCGGCTTCGTGCAGCTCGCGGCGACGCTCGCCGCCCTCGTCGTCTACGCGACCCTGCAGCGCCGGCTCGGCACGCGCCTCGGCCTGCGCCCCGACCGCGCGCGCCCGCTCGGCACCACGAGCCGGCCCGAGCGCGCGCTGCTCGTCGCGGTGTTGCTCGGGCTCGCGCTGCTGATCGTCGCGCCGATCGCCGCGCTCGTGCACGGCGCGCTCACGGTCGGCGCCTCGGCCGCCGTGACCGGCCGCCACTTCACCGCGATCTTCGAGGACACCGGGCGACTCTCGTTCGTCGCTCCGCTCGACGCGATCCGCTGGAGCCTCACGTTCGCGGTCGGCGCCATGGCGATCGCGATGCTGGTGGGCGCGGCGGCCGCGATGGCGATCGCACACACGCGCGGCGGGATCGCGACCGTGGTCGACGGGCTGCTGATGCTGCCGCTCGCCGTCCCCGCGGTCGTGCTCGGGTTCGGCTACCTCGTCACGTTCAACCGCGGCTGGTACGACCTGCGCGGGTCGCCGTGGCTCGTGCTCGCGGCGCACGCGCTGATCGGCTACCCGTTCGTGCTGCGCGCCGTGCTCGCCGTGCTGCGCTCGCTCGACCCAAGCCTCCCGGACGCGGCGCGCGTGCTCGGCGCCTCGCCGTGGCGCGTCTGGCGCGCGGTCGAGCTCCCGATCACCGCGCGCGCCACGCTCGTCGGCGCGATCTTCGCGTTCGCGGTCTCGCTCGGCGAGTTCGGCGCCACCTCGCTGCTGCGCCGGCGCGAGTTCGCGACGGTCCCGATCGCGATCTTCGACGCGCTGGGCCGGCCCGGCCCCGCGAACCTCGGGAAAGCGCTCGCGCTCTCGACGATCCTGATGGCCGTCACCGCGCTCGCGTTCCTGCTGATTGAACGTGTGCGCTTTCGAGAGGTGCGGGAGTTCTGATGGGCCGGCTCGAGGTCCGCGGGCTCTCGCGCTCCTACCCAGACGAGATCGTCGCGCTCGCGGACGCCTCGTTCGCCGTCGCCGACGGCCGGATCGCCGCGCTGCTCGGCCCGTCGGGCTGCGGGAAGACGACGGCGCTGCGGCTGATCGCGGGACTCGACCGGCCCGACGCCGGCGACGTGCGCATCGACGACCAGAGCGTGCTGCGGATGCCCGCGCACCGGCGCGGGGTCGGGATGATGTTCCAGGAGCTCGCGCTCTTCCCGCATCTCGACGTCCGCGGGAACGTGGCGTTCGGGCTGCGCATGAAGCGCTGGCCCCGCCGCGACCGCGACCGGCGCGTCGCGGAGCTGCTCGAGCTCGTCGGGCTCGCCGACAAGGTGCGCCGGCGCATGCACGAGCTCTCGGGCGGCGAGCGCCAGCGGGTCGCGCTCGCGCGTGCGCTCGCGCCGCAGCCCGCGGTGCTCCTGCTCGACGAGCCGCTCGGCGCGCTCGACGAGCAGCGCAAGCAGTCGCTGCGCGTCGAGCTGCGCGACCTCCTGCGCCGGCTCGAGACGACCGTGGTGGTCGTGAGCCACGACCTCCGCGACGCGATCGTGCTCGCCGACGATCTCGTCGTGATGGAGGCGGGGCGCGTGCTGCAGAGCGGGCCGCTCGCCCGCGTGCTCGCGGAGCCGGGGTCGCCGCGCGTGGCGGCGATGGTGGGCTACGTGCTGCTCGCGCGCGGGCCCGTGCGCGACGGGGCGATCGTCGAGCCCGACGTGGGTCGGGTCGCCGTGCCCGAGGGCCGCGCAGGCGACCCCGCGGCCTCGGTGTTCGCGCACCCCGAGACGCTGCTCGGGGTGCCGACCGGGCTCCGGCTCGGCTGCGGCGTGACCGGCGTGGTGATGCGCAGCCGCCCGAGCGGGCCGATGCACATGCTGGACGTCGCGATCGGGCGGCGGCCCGTCGAGGTGCGCTGGGAGTGGGATCTCCAGCCGCCGGCGCCCGCATCGACCGTCGAGATCGCGGCGCGCCCAGGGACGCTGCGCTTCTTCGGCGAGGCCGCCGACGCGGCGGAGGACGCCGGCGGCGCGGAGGCGCTCCTGCACGAGCCACCGGTCGCGGGCAAGCCCGCGCAACGGCGTGCGCTGCCCGCGGAGGCGACGGGGCGCGCGCAGGTGCTCGCCGTGCGCGCGATGGTGCCGCCGGGTACGCACCGGGCGCCTCCCCCCGCGATGCCCGACGAGTCCCAGGACCCCGGGCGCTCGCCCGCGCGGCACGGTGCGATGCCGCCGATCGACTAGCAGGGTGCTGAAAGCGCCGGTCGCCCAGGGGATCGCTGACCGGTAGGACGGCGGCAGCGGCGGGGATCTCCAGCGAGGAGATCCCCATGCGTGGTGACACGACCGAGCAGTCAACGATGCTCGTGGCGTCTCCCGCCGATGC
>Ga0194131_10007319_pt1 | contig 14891 bp, 14 predicted proteins | sample TA2KigO120mmetaG_FD_148631 | JGI IMG/M metagenome (GOLD analysis project Ga0194131, IMG submission 148631) | Freshwater microbial communities from Lake Tanganyika, Tanzania - TA2015053 Kigoma Offshore 120m | ecosystem: Environmental > Aquatic > Freshwater > Lake | place: Tanzania: Lake... | reverse complement strand
TAGGGATTTTTGCTATGTGGATAATGCCGTTCAAGCCAATCTTTTAGCTGCGACGGCCGAGGATAGTGCTGCAAAAAATCATGTTTATAACGTCGCAGTAGGGGAGAGAACGACCCTCAATGAACTTTATAAAAGTCTAGTAAAGACTCTGTCCCAGCACCGCTCAATAACTGTAAAAGAGCCTACTTATCGAGATTTTAGAGAAGGGGATGTTCGTCACTCGATGGCGGATATAAGTAAGGCTGGGAGGCTTCTGGGGTATCAGCCTACCCACCGAATATCTGAGGGTATCACGGCCGCAATGGCTTGGTATGTGAGCATGCTAAGATAGTGTCATTAATTGATGGCTCGATGATAAATTTAAAGAACTTCAAACAAAGCTGAGATTATTTTCGACTTACCAAGCTCAAAACAATTACGGCAGTTACTAACAAACTAGTAAATGTACCTATTACCGACGCATAGGCAACGCCTGCAGCTAGATATTGAGGTGCAATGAACGTGGAAATTAAAATGGTCGTTGTGCCTCCCACAACGGCTGCAAACCCTAACGCCCATGTAGCTTCATAAGCTACGGCAAAGGCCCCAAAAAAATACTGGAGCGTTTGAAAAACTGACCTCAGACAAAGAATCGGTATGAAAAACTTGGCTCCCTCGAAGGATGGCATAGCTAAAATCCGAAGGATAGGACTCTGTAGCAACAAGATGCCCAAGGCCAAAGTAAAAACACCACAACAACCTAGAAAACCAGCCTTGAACAGTGGAAAAAGCTTTGAGAAAGTTCTTTCCTCTTTAAAAGAAAAACAGACGTGTGCAGTGAATGCTCTCGAGAATGCTGTTCCTGCGGACTCAACAACTCCAGCGATTTGAGCTCCTAGACCATATTGTCCCAGAATGGCTGCACCAGCAACTTTCATCACCATGTACTGGTCAAATTGAGTCAATAAATTGAGTCCGAGATTGTAAGGCAATACCGGTGCCCCGAAAGTTATAACCTCCATAAGGTTTTCTCGTTTGAACTTGAATGTTAGAAGGCCATTTCCGAGAAAGTAGTAAAATCCTAAAATCGAGATAAATAGTTGAATGAGAACAATTCCCAAAACACGCGCCATCCATGGAACTTTTGCAATGGGTAGAAGACAAAAAGTGATAAGTAAACCGAAAAGAGACAAGCCAACTTGAATCATCGCATAGTGAATTGGTTTTCTTTTGGTTTGATATAATGTTTGAAAAAAAACTATTACCGTTTGTGCAAAAGCTGAAATAGCAATCAGAGGGGCCCAAACTCCAAAAGTTTTACCTATTAGCGTATGTCCGCCTATTCCGGAGTAGAGTGTCCAAAACAAGAAAAACGTCGTTAGTATTATTGAAATACACAAGGCTGCCGAAAAAAAAACTTTGAATTTTGAATGGTCCACCCTATGAAATCTGGCGCTGATGGGGACATAACTCCCAAGGCAAATGATATTAGAAGCAATGTTGCTGTAAACGATAAACAGATTTACTGTTCCATAATCTGATGGCGAAAGGACACGGGTTAATAATGGAATGACCAAAAAACTAACCCCTGCATTAATTAAATTACCCAAAAAGTAGACGGTGGATTCTTTAGCGAAAATCTTGGTGTCAGACATTGGTCGTTCTATCATGTGAATTAAAATGTTTTGAAGTGTTACATAGACATTTTAAGTTTGCCAAAAACGCAGGAAGGTAGCTTTCGAAAGAAAACTGAGTTTGAGCCTTTTTGTGCGCCTCTCGCCCCATGGTTTGTCTTTTTGATGTTGAACTTACCAGAATGTCTAAGAAGGTAGACCAGTCGTTTTCTGAGTTGGCGTGGAACCCATTGATTCCACTATCAATGATTTTAGAGTTTACTCCCACAGGGGAAACTACGCTAGGAATTCCCATGGCCATATATTGTAGAATTTTGTAGCCGCCCTTTCCTTGGGTCCAAGGAGTGTTGGGGAGTGGCATTATCCCAATATCAAATTCAGCAAGATCCTTACATTCACTTTCTAATTTCCACTGTTTTACTAGGCACCTTTGGTGATTTAAAAAATTCCCGACAAATCCTACTAGATGTATTTCAAGCTGTGGATGTTTGTCGAGAAGTTGAATCAGGGGTTTTTTACAATCTTCTAAATAAATACTAGTAGAGTGACTACCGACCCACCCGACCACAACTCGTTCACTGTTTTTTCTAATTTGGGGCCTATAACGATCACAGTCTATGGGGCCTAAGATGTACAACGGATCATGCCCGGTTATTTGCTTGGAAAACTCCCCATTTTTTTTGTTTTCGACTGTGACCATGGAAGCCATCTTTAGCACTTCACAAATTCGCTCTTGATTTTTTGGAGACTCTTCTTGAATTGCGTCATCAAAATCATAAGCTATATGAGGATTAGCCCATCGAATAATTTTTAAAAACCATCTCGGTAGCAAAGTCTTTTGTAAGTAAACGGCATCTGATCGGATAGCATTTAAGATGATTCGACACATTTGAATGGGTCGGATTGCAAGGTCGATAAAATAGCAACCAACAATTGCTCCCCCAAAAAGCGGGCGCAGAAAGGAGGGTTTGTTTGTTTTAAGGCTGTCGAGCCCCCAACGGTACCGAAGAGAAAGGCTTAGGGGAATGATAGCTACTTGAACTCCGCTTCGATTAAGGTGAGAGAGCCATTGAAAAGCCCTGGTTCTGCTGCTCGGTACTACCTCAGTTCCGATTGTAACAATTAGTAAGTTCACTGATTGGTGAGAGGATTATCCTCGAGCTGTCTAAAGTCAAGAGAGGTTGATTTTGGGTTTGCTTTATTGAGTCCTTAATTCAATTACTATGAGGGTAATTTATTGCTGAAATTAGGGTTTTAGTCCTATTAATTGCAGGGTATAACCCAGAGTTATGACTCCTGCTCAATGTGTTATTTTGGCTGGTGGCTTGGCAACTCGCATGCGGCCAATTACAGAAAAAATTCCAAAGTCACTTATACCGGTAGCTGGAAAACCTTTCATAGAACACCAACTAACATGGCTAAGAAAACATGGGGTTGACGATATTATTTTGAGCGTTGGTTATCGTTCGGAAATGTTAAAAGATCATGTGGGTGATGGGAGTAAATGGGGAGTTAAAGTTAGGTTTGTAGATGAGGGCCAAAATTTAAGGGGTACGGGTGGTGCTTTGCGGCTTTGTTTTGAGCAAGGAGTTCTTAACCCAGAGTTTTTAGTTACCTATGGCGATTCGTTTCTGCCAATTGATTTCTCGATTGTCTGGTCTGCTTTTTTGTCGCAAAATCTGCCCGCCATGATGGTGGTTTATCAGAATGAAGGAAAATTCGATACATCAAATGTTTGGTATTCTGAGGGGAAAATTCATCTTTACGATAAACACAAGCAACATCCAGAAGCCTTTAAAAACCTTCAGTATATTGATTATGGCCTAAGTGTTTTCAAACGATCTGTTATTGAATCAAGGGTTTTGTCAGGAACGAAAGTGGATCTTGCTGATGTTTTCTATAATATGAGCCGGGAGGAACTGTTGGCGGGTTTTGAAGTGACAACTAGATTTTACGAGATAGGATCTCGCCAAGGTTTAGCAGACCTAGAAAGATACCTAGACCATCTTATCCCAACCGTGAAAATTACTTAAGATAAATTGAGATCATCGTTTCTAATTAAGATGGCGCAGAGAGCATTATTTCGATTTTCTTTTTGCCAAAACAAAATGAGCATGTCATATTTGTAGTCAAAAAATGGCTAGCAACAAACACGACATAAACATAATAATTACTGGGGCTGGGGGCTTTTTAGGCCGTCACTTGGTTTATCATTTTACTAAAAATCCGAATGTTAAAATGACTACCATTAAAAGTCGTGATCAATTTTCAATCCTAGATAACATCTCCGAGTCTAGAAGAATAGATGTTATAATTCACGCTGGATTTGATGTTGATTTTTCAGAAAACAAAACTAACTCACAGTCTAAAAACTTAATCAACAGTCGCAAAGTAGTGGAATTTGCCAACAGCCGACCAAATCAACCCCATTTAATTTTCCTTAGTGCTGCTGGAATATTGGGAGTTGGTGAAACCGAGAGAGTAAGAAGCGAAAAAGACCTCGGTTCTTGTGATACTGCCGAACTCAAGAAACTATTCAAGATTGATAGCATTTAAAAAATTACTCCTCCAGCCTGAAACAACTCAGCTTTTCAAGGCATTCCCATTTTTAAAGCCATATTTATTATTATTTTAGGAAGACAGCGCCACCGATAGACTTTCCATATATTTCTGCCATCGTTTTGGCATTTCTTTTTTAATGTGTAACCCTACTGGCTCTCTTTTCTCGGGGTTGTATCCGGGTGGGATTTCCATGGCAACCTCGAGCTCGACTCGGCTGTTATTCTTAGCCGGCAAAATGCGCCAACGGCCCGATATAACTGCATCACCTCGATTGTAGTCGGGAATAATCAGAATTTGATTGGACTGTACTTCGAACCTAGTGATTGCATCTAGAGTGAAGGCATCTTCAGGAGCCTCCCCAAATTTGATTTTCCAACGGTATGTCCTGTCCTCAATCGGCTCTATGCTTTCAAGTCCGGGAAAATGCTTTGGGAGATTGGAACAAAACTCTTTTAAATAATCTACAGTCTTACAGGCCGCACCTTTGCTAGTGGCATTTCCCTTAAAAGAGGAAACAATGTGTTCAATCATGGATTAGCGCCCTTTCTGGTTCTGGTGTCTAGGGTTTTAAAAAAGCTGGGTCCTGAAATGGGATTGGCAAGCGAAAGCGCTTGGACGATATTTTTTTGCACGAGTTGGATTTTGTTGATTTTCACAAGTAAGTAGAACGTAAACATAATTTGGGTGAATAAAACCATACCGATAATTACACTTGAGGAATTGATTTGGAAAAAATCTCCGAGAGTTCGGAGAAAGGCATTATTCATTACCACAAACAAAAGACTACTAACTAACAAGAACCAAACTGATGTTAGCGCAGCACTTATCTGTCTCTTGCTGCTCAAATAAAGAACTGTCAAAAAAATAGAAAATGCAAAAACCACAATAAGAACAATTTGACTTAACGGCACTTCTGGCCCCTCTGATTTAAATTTAGAGATGACATTACTGTTAGAAAAGTTACCTTATACATATAATAGGCTTTTTTATATACTCCGCGGTGCATGCTGACACCCTCAATCCGGTCTTTCATTTTCATTTCCAACTCACCGTACTTTAGTTGCGCCTGCAGACCCATTCCAATTAAATTGGAGTCAGGATAATCAAAAGGAAAGTGATCCTCACAGAAAAAACTGAGAGCCCGAGCATTTATGATCTGATATCCACTGGTGGGGTCGGTGAAGTTTTGCCCGTGCAAAGCACTCAAGAGAAAACGAAAAACTGTGATCGCAAAGGATTTTATGGGGGAACCGGAGGCCTTCTTTTTGTCAATTGAATCTCGATTAAGAAACCGTGAGCCAATCACAACATCTAAATTTTCATTTCTAATTTTTTGAATCAGGGCCGGGATATAAGCAGGGTCGTGCTGCCCATCCGCATCTAATTGAATGACAAATTCAAACCCATTTGCGAGGGCAAACTTATAGCCAGTTTGAATCCCTACACCATAGCCCTGATTAATTGAGTGGGTTAGAGCAACTAAGTTCTGGTCCTGATTAACGGCATCTCTCAAGAATGAAAGTGTCCCGTCGTTAGAGCAATCATTAATGACCACAATAGGTACAGACGGCAAAACCCCCCTAATACGGCGAAGTGTTATTGGGAGGTTTTTTTCTTCGTTAAATGCTGGAATTACAACTAAAGCATTTGCATCAAGGTTTGTAATATTAGTACCCATTAAAGGTCATATCTATAGCCCAATTCTTCTGAACAGGAAACAGAAAACGACCGGTTCTACGCTTTTTAAACGCTTGTCTCACTAAGTGTTTCTTGTTAGGGTTCAGCCTTATGAATTTTAGAAGGTATTTTTTGGTGGGGGGGGCTGGATTCATCGGGAGCCACTTTACGGATTATTTGTTGAATCAGCCCGATACCGAGAGATTAACTGTTTTTGACAACCTATCTTCTGGCAGAGAATGGCATTTTGAACCGCACCTTAAAGATGAACGATTTAATTTTGTCCGTGGAGATATAAAAGATGGGGCGTTGTTAACCGAATCTATGTTGGAGCATGATGTTGTTTTTCACTTCGCATCTAATCCAGATATTTCAAAAGCAATGACAGATCCTTCGATTGATTTTTGGGAAGGGACCTATTTGACCAATCAGGTTGTTGAGGCTATGCGAAGCTCGACACCTAAGCACATCATATATACGTCTGGGAGCGGAGTTTACGGGGATCTAGGTGAAGAGAATGCGACAGAAAACCGCGGACCTAACATACCGGTTTCCACTTATGGTGCCAGTAAATTAGCGGGAGAGACTCTGATTTCCAGTTATTGTCATATGTTTGGTCTCACAGGACTCGTCCTCAGGTTTGGAAACGTAGTGGGGCCAAGACAAACTCACGGCGTAGGGTTCGATTTTGTGAGAAAGCTTTTAAGTCATCCTTCGAAACTAACTGTTTTAGGAGATGGCTCACAAAGCAAATCTTACATTCATGTTACTGATGTAATTCAAGCGGTGCAAATCGCTAACGAGAAACGCTGTCGGCTGTTTGACGCTTTCAATGTTGCGACGGGTGATTATATTACTGTCAAAGAAATTGCGGCGCTAGCTATTGAGAGCGTCAATTTAGACCCTAACAAAGTTTTCGTTCAGTTTGGAAAGGAAAATAGAGGGTGGAAGGGTGATGTTCCGGTTGTTAGATTAGACATTGGCAAAATAAGTTCTTTGGGGTGGAAGCCAAAATATAATTCGCGCGAGGCTCTCAAGGCTTCAATGCTTTCCATGATTGCCGACGCTAGAGATGGGCGAATTTGAAAAATGGGGAGTTTAATATGATAGCCACGGATAAAATGACCCAGTTGGCATTGTTAGACCGATGTGAAACATTGTCTCATACCGGCATTGCAGGAAAAGAACGCTTTCTTCAACTTGCTACCTGTTTGTCAAAAAAAAATATACAGCCCAATAAAGTTTTGGATGTGGGTGGTACATACGGAACGGCACTGTGGTTAAAAGAGATGTTTCCTAAAGCTGAAGTCACAGTCCTCAACAAAACTAAGAACGATTTAAAAAGCTGGTCCTCGGTGATTGAAGCGAGTGCCGACTGCTTCGACTGTTCGAAAAAATATGATTTAATTTTTGCGGGTGAAATCATTGAGCATGTTTACAATCCCGATGGACTTATTGCTTCTTGTTTAGAGTCTTTAGAGCCGAATGGAGTGTTTGTTGTTACTACTCCGAATATGGCCAATTTATTTAACCGGCTCTTCTTGTTGTTTGGTTGGTCGCCTGGTTTTTATAGCCCCTCGCTTCGTTACAATACCGGAAACCCATTTCTCCCCAAGGGGGATGGTACTTTTGGATGGATTGGCGACCATAAGTCTGTCTTTACCTGGAAGGGGCTTATCGAGCTTCTAAAGATCTATCACTTTCGAATTGAGAGGTGTTTTGGCTTCTCATACGGTGAACCACAAGCTCACAAGGGAATTTCAAATCGAGAATATCGTCCTGCAGCTGGCGGAATTCGGAAGGTGTTAAACTTTTTCATTCCCTCTTTTTTGAAAGAGGGAACCTTGGTGGTTTGCAGAGCTCCATTGAGTTATCCTGTGGAGCTTCTTGAGGGAAAAAAATTAGGAAACATTTGGGACTAGAAAGGAACCTTAAATGAGAGTACTCGTAATTGCACCCCCCTATGTAGAAAACTTTTTAAGAAATGCCCGTTGGGATTCTGTTGGAATCAGTGGTAGTTTTTGGCCACCCATTTACCTAGCATACTGCGCGGGACTGTTGGAAAGTCGCGGCCACACTGTAAAGCTTTCTGACGCTCAGGTTGAGGGGCTTACCCATGAACAAACTTATCAGCTCGCAAAAGATTTTAAACCGGATTTGACACTTCTGACTTTCACCATTCTCAGCATGAAAAATGACCTGACGGTTGCAAATAAAATCAAGGAGCTTACCGGAAGTGAAGTTTGTTTGGTCGGTCATGCAGGCAGTTTCGAGCCACAAAAAACTCTCGAACAATCCGGACAGGTAAAATATGTTGCACGAGGAGAGTTTGACTTTACGGCGCTTGATTTGGCAAACGGAGTTTCACCTAAAGACATTAAGGGTCTAATATGGAAGGATGACACGGGAGCGATTCACACCAATCCTCCTAGAGAACTTCCTACTGGCGAACAACTTGACACCTTTCCTTTTGTCACTCAGGTCTACAAAAAACACCTCAACATTCGAAACTACCGACAAGCTGCTCACCTATATCCTTTTATTGATCTTTTTACCGGTCGAGGATGTTCTTGGGGACGTTGTTCCTTCTGCTTATGGCCGAACACCTTGCATCAGGGCGGGTACTACCATCGTCAGCGAAATATTGAGAGTGTGATCGAAGAGTTAAAGTATATTCAGAGGGAAATTCCAGAAGTTAAAGAGGTCTATATCCAAGATGATGTGCTCGACTCAGAACGAGCCACGGAACTTTCTGAAGCGATTTTACGGCACAATTTGAAATTGACTTGGAGTTGTTATTCTCGTGCAGACAAGAAATATGAAACGCTAAAGTTGATGAAGCGGGCAGGTTGTTACATCATGGAAACGGGTTTTGAAAGCATTAACGACAAAGGCTTGAAAATGATGAAAAAAGGTGTGCATACCGCACAGGCTGAGCGTTACTGCTATGATGCCGCAAGAGTCGGTATTAATGTGATCGGTGCGTTCATGGTGGGTATGCCGGGAGACACTAGGGAATCTATTATTGCTACCACTTATTGGGCTCGAAGAATGCCAATTTTGCGCTATACGGTTACAATGGCTCGCCCTTACCCTGGGACCCCTCTTTGGGATGAGCTTCATCAAAATGGTTGGGTGAAAGATGGAAAACCAAACTATCCGCATCTTTCCTCTGAGGAAATCTATGATCTGACTAAATGGTCTTTAAAAACCATTTACATGAGCCCACATTATTTTGCTCGTACATTAAAGCATCCAAGGCAGTGGACAAGTATTGCGATTTCTGCAAAGGCCTTTTTTACACATTTGTATGCTGGTCAAGAAAATCGCGGAAAGTCGGTTGAGTGGTAATGGGCGTTGAAAATCCACATATAACCGTCATTATCCCATGCAAGAACAACGAAAGATCAATCGCGCGAACCTTGGAGGCAGTTTTTAGTCAAACGTTAAAGCCAACCGAGGTTATAGTTGTAGACGGTCATTCGACGGATAATACAGTAAAAATTGCGAAGGAGTTGGGAGCCAAGGTTCTATATGAAGAGTATCGAACTCGGGCGGGTGCCATCAAAGTGGGTATTGGGCAGGCTACTGGAGACTTTGTCGCCACGACAGATGCAGATTGTGTTCCTGAAAAACATTGGTTGGAAAACCTGTTCACAGTAATTTCTGCCTCGGCCGCTATCGCCGGCGTGGGTGGAATGGTTATGAATATGGACACAGAGTTTTCCAACACTGGTTCCGTGAAGGGTGAGGGGTTCTGGATCAAGGGAATTAATGCTGCTCAAAATACCTTTATTGGCAGCGCAAACTCCATTCAAGCCAAACAGATTGGAGTTGAGCGGAATATTAACAGCATCTCTGGGGCAAACTGCCTTTACAGGAAAAGTTTTGTTTCCGGTCAGTTTGGCTACAATCCCAATTTAAAAGGGTGCGAAGATAAAGAGTTAAATCGAAGAATTCGCCGTCGAGGTGGAATACTCCGTTATGTTCCTAGTGCCATTGTTTTTCATTATCATGGGCGTTCAGTTCGAGAGTTTGCAAAAAAAATGTTGATGTATGGACGTGAAGCTGCACGAGCGAGAACGATTGATTTGCAGGCGATACCAGCATTTTTGATGGTGGCCTATTTAATCCTATTTACTGGGAGTTTGTTTTTTGCGCCTCAATTGGGAGTTTTATTTTTGGCTTGGCCAACCTGCATCTATCTAACCGTCGTAATTAGCGCTACTTTTATAGCCGCTTTGAAAGAAAAAACACCAGGGCTGGTATTGTCGATGCCGGTGGGTTATTGCCTGATACATTTTATTTATTCTTTTGGTTTTTTACGGGGCCTGCTTCAGAAACCTTATTCAGAACTTGAAGCGTATCGGTAAATAATGCGCTATCTGAAAAGTTTAAATAGTGTCTTCGTTTTGTTCGCCATTTTTTCGATGGTGTTGATCTCTTTTACGGTACACAGTGGTGTTTCCAAATGTCCAGATTCAGACACTTACGAAAAGCTTGCTGATAAGCTTATTGAAGCAAGGTTTAATTACTTTGAATTTTCAAAGCCGTTCATATCCAACGTCCAAATTTCGTCTCGGATCGGGTTCGTTTTTATTGTTGCAGTTTTAAAGTTGTTTTTTCATGGCTTTTGGGCGAATGCGCTTGTGGCCATCAATCTTTTGTTTTCCCTGGGTTCTTTGTGGATGGTTTTGCTTGTTTTGAAGCGTTTATCTCTCAATTCAGCTTTTTATCAGACGGGTTTGTTTGCGCTGCTTCTTTTTTCAGACGAATGGCGTAGGTGGATTACATATCCAATCTCTGACGTTGCTTTTACGTTTGGATGCTGCTTGATTATATTTTCACTTTATCTTTCATTGTTTAATTCTTGTTCGCGAGTCCGGAACTTTACATTAGTTGTTTTCTCTTGCGTCTTTACTTTAGTTATGCGGCCAACCGCTTGGCCAATTATAGGTGTTTTATTTTTTTCGGTTGGTGTTTGGTTGTTTGGAAAAAGACGAACAACCCAGCTGGATCTTCAGCGAACTATCCTGCTCGCGCTTTCAGGCCTATATATCGCTTCAGTGGTTTTTGCAGCGTACTTCATTACCCATCATTCAAAAGATATTGTAATGTTTGACACTTTTTTTGAATACATCAAGGCTGGAGTTGTCGTGAGCCAACGCCCTGAAACCTACCTCCAACCCTCCGACAACTTTTTATCCATCTTGCTTGTTTTATTGGCTAGAATTGCTGCTTTTTTTTCTCCGTATGCGTTTGGTTTTAGTACGCTTCATAACATCTCAAATTTTATCTTCTATGTTCCTATTTATTTCTGCGGAACCCTTTCTTTTTTTAGTCTGTGGATGAAACCTGTCCGATTTGAGTATTTTGTATTTAAACTGTTCCTCGGACAGACCACCCTTTTCACCGCTTTGTTCCATGCAGTCACATTATTAGACTTTGATTGGCGTTATCGCTATCCGATGCAACCATTTTTCCTCTGCCTTTTTGGCCTGTTTTGGAGTGAGTTTTGCTCCCGGGATAGTGCCACAAATAACCAACAGTCTATGCTGTTTAGTGAAATATGACTGATTCTAAAAGTGAACGAAACAAGGTTTTTTGTTGGCTTTTGATTTTGGCCCTTGTTGCCTTCGCGTATCGGGCGGTTCTTCATGCGTTTTTAATTCCCGTAATTCTTCCGCAAGATGAAGATGCAATTTTTTCTGATATTTATCTCTTGACCAACCTAATTTCAAACGTGTCGTTAATTACCTCGATTCAGGTTGCAGTCTCAAACCTTAAATTTCTACATGAACCGCCTTTAGCTATTTTGCCACTTTCATTGCTCCTCAAAAGCGGACTAAGCGTGTTCCCGATTGCGCTCTATTACAATGCGTTTTGGTCTGCCCTAAGCGTAATACCCTTTTACCTTCTTTGTCGTACTTTTACAGACACTAGAAACGCCCTCCTTGGAGTGGCATTGTTTGCTCTATCCGAGGCGTCTTTTTATCGAACTTCCTCAATTGCTACGACCGAAGCGGTAGGGATCTTTTTCTTTACTTGGGCAATGCTATTTTACCGAAAAAAAAGGCATTTGCCGCTAATCTTAGCTGCGTTTTTGGGTTACTTAACACACACGTTGCCGTTTGTGATATTGGTTGGTTTTTTGATTGTTTCATCGCTCCGGCAGATTATGAGGACCAAGGGCGACAAAAGGATTTTTTCTCTGCTTGCTATTGGTTTTTTATTGGGAACGGGTGGTTACGTTGTTTTGTTTTTAAAACCAAACTTCTTGGAGCATTTGAATCGATTTTCTGGAATCCTTGAACACTTAAATGTTAAGAATTTTTTTGTCTATTCGCTGAAGGACTTTAGTCGAATTGTGCCGGTTTTTTTGAGCAGCGAGATTCTGTTTCTTTGCATAATTAGTCGAAAAGTGTTCTGGAAAAGTAAACCATCTTTTCTGGTTGGGTTCTGGGTTACCCTTGGACTGATGGCTTTTGTTTTTATGTGTGCCAGAACGCTGCATTTGAGCGTTTATCGGCTTCTTGTTTACGTTAGTTTCCTATTAAATATTGAATTTGCCATCCTGTTAGAGTCATTCAGGAAAAAAATAATTATCATTTTTGTTCTAGTTATAATATCGATTCCCATAACCTACACGATAGGGTCAGAGCGAGTGCTTTTAACTAGCGTAGCTCCAACTGTTAAGGAGTGGGAGGCTATGAGGTGGTATGTAAGAACTGCACCACCGCCTCAAAGTCGAGAGGACAATTGGTTGATGGACTCGGCTCAGCTGAGGCTGCTACAACTGGCTTTTGCCATGGACTACAAAGTTGATAAATCTGAAATTATAAAGCTAACACCAGATCCAGCTATGAAGTTAAGTCGTGTAGATAAGCTCTCGCGGATTCAGCAAATGCTTAGAGAAAAGAAGGTGAAGGCGGTACGCGATAGTGAGGAGAGTGTGGATCGCAACGATGGGGATGGTTGTCATCCCGGAATCGCCTATGCCATTTATTCTAAGAGAAACGAACAAAATAGCTTCTTTGAGACAATTACTCCAGGGGCCACTCAACTTCAGTCCATCGAAATCTTCGGCTTTTCCAATCCATATGAAAGACTGCGCTGTTTCGTAAAAGTTTATGACAATGGTGAGGCGGCCATTTACGAAAACCAGGAGTTTAGATTTTTTTTTCAAGCGGGACCATTAGCACAGTTGATGAAGCAATCAAAAAAGTAACGAGTATTAAGAGAGACTAAACGAACCGCTTATTATGGCAGAGTGTTCTTGGGAGAAAAAGCCCTTTTTTTATTAAGTTAAGCCAACCCCAACTTCCAAATCCCATCAATACTAGCATCATGGGATATCTCATTCTGTATAGAGTGCCGATGTTTATTACCGCTATTGAGTAACTCAGTATAACAACGAAACAAAAAATTAAACCAGATACAATTAATATCCTTTTCTCACTTTTCCATGGAATGAAAAACAATCCGATTAAAAGAAAGTAAAACGTACACATCTCGACTCCTGAAATGAGTCGCATCAATGCCCCGCCAGGTTTATGCCCTTTATTTAGCCACATATTCGGAAACGGGGAAAACAATCCAATCTGTGCCGCTCGAGGTAAATAACGGATGATTTCTTCCAGGTTTGTTAGTTTTATTGGGCTGTCCAGATTTGAACCGGCATCGGGGTACTTTCTTTTAAACTCTTCCCGCGAGCAGACAAGCCCCCGAATTTGATTGTCTACAAGAGGAATGGGCGGGGTTTGTTTCCAAACGTTACAGTATTCCAAACCTGTTTTTCCTTCAATCTCCTTACCCCATTTGGAACTCCCTAACTTGGACAAAAAAACAAAAGGCAACATATAAACTAACAATAAACCCAGCGCAGTAATTGCATACCGCCCTTTATTTTTTTTCTCGCAAAACCGCAGCAAAAAACCGATAGAAAAAGCTATCAGCCCAGCAAAGCTAAAAACTTTATTGGCATAAGGACGAACAATCCAAACCAGACTAAACCCCAGGTAATTGCAAAACATCAAACTTACAGATTCGGAAATGTTCCCTTTTAAATCTCCTAGCCTTAAAAATGACAAAAGGATTAAAAAACTTCCTGGAACCATCCAAACATCTTTATGAACTTGACCCCAAATCATGGCCGTTGAAGGGAAAATCAAGAGGGGAACAACTGCCAAAGCTCCAACCCTCCTGTCCCCAGAAAGAAAAATAAAGATATCGAACAAAACTACTGCGGCGAGACCATACAACCCTCCCGTCAAGGGGAGTAGAATCCACGGAGCATGAATTCCGGTTAACGCATATATAAAAGCAACAATACCAACGAGCCCATTTTCAGCATGGCCCAATCTCCAGTTTCCCCAACCCGACTCTTCAATTGAGCTTGCTAATTGTGATGCGTATCTATGAAATTCCTCCCAATCTCCTCCAGCAAGCAAACCATTTCCGGCATGCCAAGGTGTGGCAGGTATAATAATTTTCTGTAAAATTAATCCGGCAAAAATGACAAAGAGAAAAAAGAAGCAAAAAACTTTGGATGCGGTTAAGCGGTGCTCGATAAAAGAGCTTAAAATCTTAGGCCATCTCATTAAAACTGGTCCTAGCTGTTGAGCTTGCTTAGTAAATGTTCTGTTGCCTATTTGGCGCTGTAAAAAAATTTAAAATTGCAGAACATACGCGTTCGATGTCCTCATTTCTCAACCTCAAATGCAGTGGCAAACTTATGATTTCAGCAGCAATAAGCTCGGCATTAGGGCAAGTTCCTTTTCCGTATTCATAAATTGAATAATCAGTGTTGGAGCGGTAATGGACCCCTGGGTAAATTGCCTTCGAATTTAGATAGGTAATCAATTCATTTCGATGGTTCTGTGGCACGCGAATCTGGAACAAATGCCTCGAGGATTCGCAGTTTTCCACCGTTTTGATTAGTTTAATTTTAGGGTGTTGCGATAAGTGCTTTGTGTAGGTATCAGAAATTTCTCGTCGCCTTTCATTGTCTTTATCTAAATGCCTCAGTTGCGCTAAGCA
>Ga0194131_10007310_pt1 | contig 14908 bp, 13 predicted proteins | sample TA2KigO120mmetaG_FD_148631 | JGI IMG/M metagenome (GOLD analysis project Ga0194131, IMG submission 148631) | Freshwater microbial communities from Lake Tanganyika, Tanzania - TA2015053 Kigoma Offshore 120m | ecosystem: Environmental > Aquatic > Freshwater > Lake | place: Tanzania: Lake... | reverse complement strand
AGGCGCCGCCATAGGCGATGTCGACCGTGACCGGCCCCCAGGTGGCGGTCGGTGCGACGCGGTCCAGCGCATAGGCGAACGCCGGCACGCTCTCGAAGCGCACCATGCCGTCGGCCGCCACTCGGCACCTCACCAACCCGCAGGGACATTGCAGACGCACGATCGTTTCAGGCTCGCGCTTGGCCACGCGGCCGCTGTCGACCGCCCATCGTGCCAGCGCGATGGTGGCGTGGCCACACATCGTCGAGTAGCCCTCGTTGTGCATGAATAGCACGGCGAGATCGGCCTCGGGATGGTCGGGCTTGACCAGCAGTGCGCCGTACATGCCGTCGTGACCGCGCGGCTCCAGCATCAGGCCGCGGCGCAGGTGATCGAACCCCTCGCGGGCCTCGCGCCGCTTGTCGAGCAGCGTCTTGCCCGACAGCCGCGGCCAGCCGTCGACGATGATGCGCGTCGGCTCGCCGCCGGTATGCATCTCGACGGTCGAGACGATCATGCGAGGCCCTGCGCGCCGAAAACTTGCGGGAGGGCAACGCCGATGCGCTCGTTCATCATCTCGATCGAGCCGTCGGTATAGGCCGCGATCTTGGCGCAGGCGAGATGGCGCGCCAGCGGGTACTCGGCGCGCAAGCCGTTGGCGCCCATCGCCTGGATGCAGTCGGCGATGCGGCGGACCGCCATCTCGGTCGCGAACTTCTTGGCGTGGGCTGCCGGCAGCACGGCATCGGCGCCTTCGTCGATCAGGCGCGCCGCGCGATAGGTGAGCAGCCGCGCCGCCTCGAGATCGGTCGCGGCGTCGACCAGCTTCCAGCGCACGCCCTGATGGTCGATCACCGGCCGACCGAAGGTCCGGCGCGCCTGGGTGTAGCGCACCGCGGTCTCGAGCGAAGCCTGCAGCATGCCGCAACACATCGCGGCGACATAGGCACGCGCGCCGTTGATGCCGGCCAGTGCGGCCTTGAAGGCGCGGCCGGGTGGATGCAGGACTGCCTCGTTCGGCGCGACGTAGTCGACCAAGTGAAAGCCGCCGACGCCGATCGCATGCCCGCCATGCAGCGCGAACGGCTTGTCGCGTTGAAAGCCCGGACGGTCGGCTTCGACGGCAAAGCAGGCGATGCCGCGATAGCCCTGCGCCTTGTCGGTCTGGGCAAAGACCACCGAGAGGCCGGCCACGGCGGCGTTGGTGATCCAGGCCTTGGCGCCATTGAGCTTCCAGCCGCCATCGACGCGCACCGCCGACATTTCCAGGCTGCCGAAGTCGCTGCCCACACCGGGTTCGCTGAGACCCGCACAGCCGATCACCTCGCCCGCGATCATGCGCGGCAGCAGGCGCGCGACGTGGCCGGGCTGGCCATCGCGGGCAAAGCGGGCGATCGCGTTGTGATGGTTGATCAGCGCGAACGCAAAGGCGAAGTCGTGCCGGGCGATCTCCTCGAAAGCCCGCAGCTTGCAGGAGAAGCTGAGCCCCTGCCCACCGTGCTGCCTGGCGAGTTCGATGGTGTGCAGGTTCGCCGCGCACGCCGCCTCGATGGTCTCCAGCGGATAGCGGCGCTCCCATTCCCAGCGTGCGGCGTCGGGCGCGACATGCCGTTCGGCGAACGCGCGAGCGCGCGCCACGACGGCGCGTTCTTCGGGGGTGAGGATTTCGTCAAGCATACGCTACTATCGCACAGCCAAAGGCAATGTTGAGGTCGCCATGGACCGCACCCCTGCTCCTATTTCGCTGGCCGCTGCACGCAGCTTGCCGTGGCAGCCCGGCCGCTCCGCCGAGGCTTTCATCGACGGGGACATGGAAATTCGCTTCACGCCGCGGCCGACCAACGGACCGCAGAAGCCGCACCAGCGCGACGAAGTCTACATCGTCGCGGCAGGCTCCGGCTTCTATCGCATCGACGGGACGCTGACGGCGGTCGGACCGGGCGACATGTGCTTTGCCGCGGCGCATGCCGAACACGGCTTCGAGGACTTCACCGACGATTTCGCCATCTGGATCATCTTCTACGGCCCGGTGAAATGAGCTAGAAGACCGGAAGCGCGGGTGTAGCTCAGGGGTAGAGCGTCGGCTTCCCAAGCCGTAGGTCGCGGGTTCAAATCCCGTCGCCCGCTCCAACGTTTCAGGCAGGGATCGCGTATGGAGTCGGTGGTATCGGCGCCGGTCGCAAGCGGCGACTTCGCGGCCGATGCGGCCGCCTTCTCGGCGTACTGGCGCGACGCCAAGGATCGGCTGGCGCGCCTGCCGGCCAAGCCTAGGCGCGATCCGGCCACTGCCATGGCCGCCGAGGCGCTGAAGCAGGCGGCGCGCGATGCCCGCTTCGCCTTCCTGCGCCGCCATGCCTGCACGCTCTACGACAGGCTGACCGCCGGACGCACCAAGTTCGTGCGCGTCGAGCGGCTGGTCTATGACGCGGCCGAAGCGGTGCCGGGGCTCGTGCCGACGCGCGCCGAGGTCGCGGCCGAAGCCGAGCTGCGCCAGGCCGACAAGGACGGCTGCGAGATCGACCAGGGCATCCTCGCCAACCAGTTCCTGGCCGATCCGGCCTGCGGCCTGCATCTCTGCCATGCCATGCTGTTGCCACGCGAGGAATCGGCCGACGCGCTGGCCAAGTTCCGGCGCGACGGCGCGCTCGATCTCGGCCACGCCCGCGTCGAGCGCCAGGGCAAGGCCGCCGTGCTGCTGCTCGCCAACAAGCGGTTCCTGAACTCCGAGGACAACGCCACCCAGCCCGCGACCGAGATCGCGGCCGATGTCTGCATCCTCGATCCGGAAAGCCAGGTCGCCGTGCTGCGCGGCGACGTGGTGCCCGAGGGCAAGTATGCCGGCCGCCGCATCTTCAACGCCGGCATCAACCTCACCCATCTCTATTACGGCAAGATCCCGTTCCTGTGGTTCCTGATCAGGGACCTGGGTTTCGTCAACAAGATGCTGCGCGGGCTCGCCAAGCCGGAGGTGCCGCCCGACGAGGTGGCGGGCGATTCGATCGAGAAGCTCTGGATCTCGGCGGTCGAGACCTTCGCGATCGGCGGCGGCTGCCAGATCCTGCTCGCCACCGATTTCAACATCGCCGGCCGCGACGCCTACATGACCTTGCCGGCGCGCAAGGAAGGCATCATCCCGGCGATGGCCAATCTCCGTCTGGCGCGCTTCGTCGGCGACCGCCTGGCCCGCCAGGCGATCATGTACGAGCGCCGCATCGAGTGCGATTCGGAGGTAGGGCGCATGATCTGCGACGAGATCATCGATCCCGCCGAGGTGGACGCCACCATCGCCCGCGTCATCGATCGGCTGACCGGCTCGGGCGCGGTCGGCGCCATCGGCAACCGCCGCGCGCTCCGGCTCGCCGCCGAGCCGCTCGACACCTTCCGCCGCTACGCCGCGCTCTATGCTCGCGAGCAGGCGCTGTGCCATTTCAGCCCGGCGTTGATCTCCAACCTCGAGCGCTTCTGGAACGCCCAGGGCCGGCGGGCGTGAGAGGCCGGCGCGGTTCTCCTGGGTTTCGCCCCCTGCCACGGCAGTGCTGACGGCCTGAAGGCGTGTCGCTTGAAGGTTCGATAGAGCCGATGGTCGTCTGCCGCCACGGTGCGAATCCCAACGGTGGCAGGGCGGTAGTCTTCTGACGGCGCACTCGCCGGCGTTTGCTGACAATGCCTGCGCACGATGCGCTTGGCACACGAGACAAGTCGCATGATCTGATATTGACGGGCGACCGCGTGCTTCGGTTTCTGTGCCGATTCGACGACCCCATCGACATTTCGACCGCTACGCAGGCCAGCAAGCAGGACACCGGACGCGGCTTCGCCGTCCTCGCGACCACCACTTAGTTGGCAATGCCGCGGACTTCTAGATATGCGTGCATGCACGCTGTGGCCTCGCGCCGCCGCATGCTAGACTTTGGCCGTCCGATCGAAGGGAGGCCGCGATTGCCGATCCGAACGACTGTCGCCGTTCTGCTGGCGGCTTTCGCCTTCGCCGCAACGTCGGCGCAGGCACAGACCACGGGCTACACCTGGACGATCGCTCGTCAGACCTATGTTCTTGCGCCCGACGGTCGGTACGCGGCAACCATCGAAGCCGAGCGGAAAGCGCACGACGCCGAGGCGGCGCGCAACGGCGGACGCATCGATCTTTCCTACTCGGCGAGCCAGGAAAAGCTCGAGATCGTCGAGGCGGTGACGATCAAGGCCGATGGCCGGCGCCTGCCGGTCGCCGCCGACAAGATCTTCGACATCGCACCACAGGTCTCGCGCGAAGTCGCGCTCTACACCGATCTGCGGACCCGCAGCATCGTCTTTCCCGATCTCCAGGCCGGCGATTCCATCCGCTACGTCTATCGGCTCGATACCGTCGAGCTGGTTTGGCCTGGCTTCTCCACCGCCCAATATTGGCTTCCCGCACTGCGTGTAGTCCTTGCCGAGCACATCTTCGATCATCCAGCCTCGATGCGGGTCGTCGACGAACGGCATGACACGGCCTACCGCATCGAGGAGGCGGGGGGTCGGGTTCGGCGCATCTTCTCCTGGTCCAACCCGACTCGCGTCGACAACGAGGCCGGTACGACGTCGCCAGCAGACTGGGGCCCGCGCTATGCCATCACGACATTGGGTAGCTATGCCGAAGTCGGCGATCATTACGGCCGGCTGCACGCCGCATCGTCGGCCGTGTCGCCCGAGGTCACCGCTCTGGCGGCCAAGATTGTCGGCGAGACGACCGACCGCAAGAGTCAAGCGCGCCTGCTGTACGACTGGGTGGCACGCAACATCCGCTATGTCGCGGTGGCCGTAGGGCAAGGCAAGCTGACGCCTACATCCGCCGCGGAGACGATCGAAAGCCGCTACGGAGATTGCAAGGCGCAAGCCGCCCTGCTCGCGGCATTGTTGGCCGCGCGCGGCATTGCCAGCGAGCCGGCGCTGATGAACGCGTATGCGAGCCGCTACACCCTGCCCGACGTCCCGGTGGGAGGCTTCAACCACGTCATTCTCTATCTGCCCGATCTCGATCTCTATCTCGACGCGACTTGGCAGTGGGCCTCGTTCGGCGTGCTGCCGTGGGGCCACTATGATGCCCCGGTCCTGCACGCCGTCGACGGCAAGTCACGGGTGGCGCGCATCCCCGCCGAAAAGACGGCCGGCAACTTCTCCGAGGTCCATGTCGAGGCCACGGTCTCGACTGACGGCAAGGTCACTGGCCTCACGCGCGAGACGGCGCGCGGCACCATGGCGGGCGACCTGCGGAACTTTGCCTCGGACACCAGCGTCACCAAGGCGGCGTCCCAATTGCGCCTTTTCGGAGCACCGGGAACCGGCAAATGGCTGACGGTGAAGAAGAATCCGGCTGACCCCACGGTCGAGCTGTTCGGCGAGTTCGAGCTGTCCGACCCGATCGAGCTGGCGGCCGGCGAGGCTCTGCTCCCGCCGCTCGGCTTGCGTTTTCTCGTGCGGCCCGGCGTGTTCCTGGTCGGCACGCACGATGCGCCGCGCAAGCATACGTTTCCCTGCCATGCCGGGCGCCAGGTCGAGGTCATCGAGGTCAGCCTGCCGGCCGGCCTCAGGCCGGCGCGGCTGCCGGCGGACCGAACCTGGACGACGTCGATCGCGGCCTATCAGTCGCGCTACACCTTCAATGACGGCACGCTGCGCGTGCGCCGCGAGTTCGTGACCACGCCGGAAGGCCAAGCCTGCAAGCCTGAGCATTCGCAAGAGCTGGTCGGGCTGCTGTCCAACATCCGCCGCGACCATCGCACGGTGGTGGTGTTCGACAAATAGCCGGTGGGCGGCTTTCGCCACGGCCAAATCACCGTCGGCCTCGCCCGCCCTCATGGTCCGGCGCGGCCGACGGTGCCCAGCGAGACGGAACGGCCACTGACGAGAGCGACACTACTGTGCCGCTTATGGAGTGCTGAAACGACATACGACGCGCCGGTGGATCTGCGTGCGCAACGCCGACGCAGCTTCGCTTCGGCGAAGGTCGGGTGACGCGCTCCCAATAAAAACGATGAACGAACACCGGTGGCCCGCGTTTCAGCAGATCACGCCCCAGCCATCAGGTCGGCCAGCGCCGGATCGGCAATGAGCTCGGCCGCGGAGCCGCTTCGGACGATGCCGCCGTTTCTCAGCACGACGCCGCGATGGGCGACCCCGAGGGCGAGCGCCGCGCGCTGCTCGGCGAGCAGGATCGCGGTGCCGGCGGCGGCCATGGTGGCGAGGCGGCGCAACAGATCGGCCACCACGGCGGGGGCGAGGCCGAGCGTCGGCTCGTCGAGCAGCAGGAGCCGCGGGTCGTTCATCAGCGCGCGAGCGAGCGCCAGCATCTGCTGCTGGCCGCCCGACAGCAGCCAGGCTCGCGCGTCGGGCCGCTCACCCAGCATGGGGAACAGCGCCAGCATCTCCTCGACGCGCCGCCACCGCTGGCGTGCCGGCAGCGACGACGAGGCTTCGAGGTTCTCGCGCACGGTGAGGCCGGCGAAGACGCGACGCCCCTGCGGCACGTAGCCCAGACCGCACGCTACGCGCTGCTCGACACCGAGCGACGCCACATCCTTGCCGAACAGCGCGACTGGACCGGGGCGGAAGCCCAGCACCGTCTCGATCAGCGTGGTTTTCCCCGCGCCGTTGCCGCCCAGCAGCGCGACGATCTCGCCCGAGCTGACGGAAAGCCCGCCGATTTCCAGCGCCGCCGTCATGCCGCCGCCGCGTCGAGGCCGAGGAAGCTCGCGCGCACTCTTGGATCGGCGCGCACCGCCGCCGGCGGACCGGCGGCGATGACGCGGCCGCGCTCGAGACAGACCAGCCGATCGCAGACCCGCGACAGCAGCTCGATGTCGTGATCGACGATCAGCACACCGCGGCCGGCGTCGCGCAGGCGACGGACGAACTCGCTGAGCGTCCGGCGCTGGCGATCGTCGGCGCCGGCCGCCGGTTCGTCGAGCAGCAGGAAGGCGGCGTCGGTGGCGATGGCGCGCGCGAGATCGGCCATCTTGCTGTCGCCGGCCAGCGTCAGCGCCTGGAACGAGCGGCCGATGCCGGCGCGGGCGATCTCGTGCGTCGCCAGCCGCTCGATGCGACGGCCGTCGAGGGCGATGACGCCGCCGTCAACGTGCTCGAGGCCGTTGATGACGTTGAGCAACGTCGTCTTGCCCGAGCCGTTGGGGCCGATCAGGCCCAAAACCTCGCCACGCTCGAGCGACAGCGACACATCGGACAGCGCCTCGACGCCGCCGAAGCTCTTGGTCACGCCGTCGAGCACGAGCTTGTGCGGCCCGCCGACCGGCGGCAGCATCTCGGGCAGGCGCGGCTCCTCGCGCGGCGCGGGCCGGACGCCGCGCAAACGATCGATCAGGCCGCACAAACCCTCGGGTGCCCACAGCACGACGCCGAGCGTCGCCACGGCGTAGGCGAGCAGCCAAGCGCCCTGCAGGTCACGCAGCAGCTCGGGCAGGCAGACCGCGAGCGCCGCGCCGACCACGGCGCCCATCGGATGACGCGCGCCGCCCAGCACGACCAGGGTGAGGCAGAGCACCATGCCGCCGAAGCCTGTCGCCTCGGGCGACACCACGCCGCTCAACGCCGCGGAGAAGCCGCCGGCGAGACCGGCGAGCGCCGCGCCGACGACGAAGGCTGCCAGCCGCCAGCGCCCACCGTCGATGCCCAAAGTCGCCGCGAGCAACGGCGCCTCGCGCACCAGCCGTGCGCGTTCGCCCAGCCCGCCACCGAACAGGTGAGCGTGGAGCAGCACGCCGCCGATCAGGCAGAGCCAGACCACCAGCAGCAACGAAACGCCGCGCGGCAGGACGGTGGCGAAGCCGGCCAGGCCGTTGGCGCCGCCGGTCAGCGCCTCGGCATGCACGGCGAGGAGATGGACAAGCGAGGCAAGCGCCAGCGTCGCGAGGGCAAAGTAGTGCGATTGCAGGCGCAGCAAAGGCGCAGCAACCATGGCAGCCGGCAGCGCCGCCGCGACGACGGCGAGCGGCAGCGCCAGCATGCCGAACCAGGGCGCTGCCAGCGCGGCGGCGTAGGCGCCCACGCCGAACAATGCGCCCTGCGCCAAGTTGAGCGCACCGAGCTGGCCGAACACGAGCTGATAGCCGAGGCCCATCAGGCCATAGATGCCGATCAGCACGACCATGCGTTGGCCGAACGGCGGCAGGATCAGCAGGGCCGCAATGGGCGGCAGGATCAGCAGCACCAACCAGAACGGAGCGAGGCGCATGTCAGGCCCGCCTGCCGAGCGGCTCGCCGAACAGGCCCTGCGGCCGCACGGCGAGGACCGCAAGGACCGCGAGGTAGAGCGCGGCCGACGCCCAGGCATCGCCGAAGCGTGCCGACACGAAAGTCTCGAAGACGCCGATGCCCAACGCGCCGAGCAGCGCGCCCGGCACGCTGCCCCAGCCGCCCAGCGCGACCGCGATATAGGCCTTGAGCATGTAGCCGGCGCCTTGCGTCGGCGCGACCAGGAACTGGTGGCCGAGCAGCAGACCGGCGATCCCGGCCAGCGCACCGGCCAGCGCCAGCGACAGTGCCACGTAGCGGCCGACCGGAATGCCGACGGCGCGCGCCATGGTGCGGTCGGCGGCCACAGCCCGCATGCGCCGACCGGTCTGGGTGCGCTCCAACAGGAACCACATCGCCGCCACCAGCAGGGCGCCGACCACGACGATGGCGAGCGGTTGGCGGCCAAGCGGCAAGCCCGCGATCTCGAGCGAGCCGCTGCCGGCGAGCGGCGGCACGGTGCGCGGTGCGCCGGCCAGGGCGAGCGTCAGGCTCTGCTCGATCATGGCGGCGAGCGCGATGGTGGCGACGAACGTCGCCTCGATCGGCCGGCTGGCGAGCGGCAGGATGGCGATGCGCGCGGCGAGGATGCCGACGGCGCCAAGGGCGAGCGCCACCAGCGGCAACACCATGACGACCGGCAGGCCGCTCCACAGCCCGGCGGCCACGGCGATGGCGCCGCCCAGCACGACGAGATCGCCGTGCGCGAAATTGACGGCGCCGGCGGCATTCAACGCCAGGACAAAGCCCAGCGCGACCAGCGCGTAGGCCATGCCCAGCGCCAAGGCATTGAGCAGGAGCTGCGCGGTGATCAGTGCTCGCGCATCAATGTTCGCGGGGGGCGTGCTTGCCCAGGATGCGCTGCAAGGTGCGCCGATGCATGTTGAGGCGACGCGCCGTCTCTGAGACGTTGCGGTCGCACTGCTCGAACACGCGCTGGATATGCTCCCAGCGGACGCGGTCGGCCGACATCGGGTTGCTGGGCGGCGGCGGCAGCTTGCGGCCGTGCGACGTCAGCGCCTGCTCGATGGCATCGGCGTCGGCCGGCTTGGCGAGATAGTCGACGGCGCCCTCCTTCACGGCGGCGACGGCGGTCGCGATGTTGCCGTAGCCGGTCAGCACCACGATGCGGATGTCGGGCCTCGCCTGGCGCAGCGGCCCGACCAGCTCGAGCCCATTGCCGTCGCCCAACCGCAGGTCGAGCACGGCGAAAGCCGGCGGCCGTGCCGTCTGGGCCAGCGCCTCGGCGACCGAACCGACGGCGGTGACGATGAAGCCGCGCTGCTCGAAGGCGCGGGCGATCCGATTGCGGAACGCGGCATCGTCATCGGCGATCAGCAGGGTGCGATCCTTGTTGGCCGCAGCGCCGGTCGCAGCGGGCGACACCGGGCGCCCGGCGCCTGTGTCCTGGGTCATGGCGACTCCTTCGACATCGGCGCTATGTAGCCTTGAAGACCGGGTTTGGCCAGCGCACGGCGACCATGGCACCGCGCGTCGTCCCCGAGCGGTTACCGAAAGTCACGGTGGCACCGGTTCGCTCCAATAGCGTCTTGGCGATGAAGACACCCAATCCCATGTGTCCCTCCTCGCCCTGCCGCGTCGAGATGAACGGCGTGCCGAGTTCGTCGAGCAATGCCTGCGAGAAGCCCGGCCCGTCGTCGGTGACCTCGACCTCCGACCAGGCGGCGGTCCAGCGGGTCACGATCAGCACCTCCTGCCGCGCAAAGGATACGGCGTTCTGCACGATGTTTCCGATGCCCTGCATGATCTCGGGGCTGCGCACCTGGATCGGCGCCGTCGCGGGCACACCCTCGCCGACCGGCCCGGCTTCGAAGGCGATGGCGATGCCGTCGCGGTTGTAGGCCTGCGCCGCCGCCTCGATCAGGGCCGGCAACGGCACCAGCGTGTAGGCGTCGGACACGTCGCCCGCCGGGTCGACCGACAGCCGCGCCAGGATCGAGCGGCAACGCTCCGACTCGGCGGACAGCAGTTCGACATCCTCGCGCAACGGATCGTCGGTCTCGACCTCGCGCAACATCTCCTTGGTCACCACCGCGATGGTCGAGAGCGGCGTGCCGAGCTCGTGCGCCGCCGCCGCCGCCAGCGCGCCCAGCGCCGACATGCGCTGCTCGCGGGCGAGCGCCGCTTGGGCGGCCGCCAACGCGTCGGCCATCTGGCGTCCCTCCTCGGCCAGCCGCCAACCATAAAGCGTGACCAGCAAGGTGGTGAGCGTGAGACCGGCCCAGGCGCCGGCCTGGTAGATGTCCGGCAAGGCGGGCGGCGGGCCGCGCCACGGCAGCGGCTGATGGAACAGTCCGAGCAGCGCGATGCTGACGATGGTGAGCAGCGACAGGGCGATGTTGCCGCCGAGCGACAGGATGGTGGCGCCGATCGCGACCGGCGCCAGCAGCAGCAGCGAAAACGGGTTGATCAGCCCGCCGGTGAGATAGAGCAGAACGGCGAGCTGGATGATGTCGAAGGCGAGGAAGATCGTGGCCTCGCGATCGTCGATGCGCGCCGAGGCCGGCCGGCCGATGCTGACGGTGAGGTTGAGCAATGCCGACAGCGCGATCGTGCCACCGATCGCCAGCACCGGCAGGGCGAAGCCCAGGCCCCAATAGACCACGGCGACGGTGAACAGCTGGCCGGCCACTGCTGCCCAACGGATCAGCACCAGCGTGCGCAGCCGCACGCCGCCGCGCGATGGCAGGCTGGACCCGGTGACGCCGCGCGGGGCGGTGGCGCCGGCGGACGACGAGGCGGCGCTCGACAAGGCCGATGGCGCGCGCCCCGCCATGGCGTTACTCCTCGAGCATCAGGTGCTTGCGATGCACCGTGGTGAACAGCGGGATCTTGCGCTGCTTCTTGCGGTCGGGCGGCTCCTTCACCAGGCGGCCGATCTCGCCCAGGATCAGGCCGGTGATGGTGGGCAGCGGCAGCTCGCGCGCTTCGTCGAGCCGCACCCAGCGCACGTCGCCCAACTCGCTGGAATGGCGGACCTCGCCGATCGCATCCTCGGCGCGGGCCATGAAGAACCGGGCGTTGAAGCGGCGCGGCCGGCCGGGCGGCGTCACCGCCCGAGCGATCAGGTCGAGGCAGTCGAGCGCGGGACCCATGCCGCGGTCGAGAAAGCCGCGCCAATGCTCGCCGAAATCCTCCTCGGGAGCGCCGCCTTTCAAGGGCTTGGCGAGCATCAGGCCGGTCTCTTCGAAGGTCTCGCGCACCGCGGCTACGGCAAGTGCCCGAGCGCGCTGTGGCGTCGCGGCCTTGCGCAGGCGCGCAGCGACGAAGCGGTCGAGCGATGTCGCCACCGGCACGCGAGCATCGGCGGGATCGACGCGGCCGCCGGGAAAGACGTAGCGGTTGGGCATGAAGGCATGCTTGGCGTCGCGGCAGCCGAGCAGAACCTCGGGAATCCTGCCGCGCTGGCGCACCAGGATCAACGTCGCGGCATCACGCGGCCGCAAGTAGGGGTATTTTTGCTCGACCTTCTCGACCGGCCGCTCGCTGCCGGGCTTCAATGTCGGTGCCTGGTCATAGCCTTTGTCGGTGCCGCGCACGACCGCGCCGGCCGGAATGCCTCGTTTGCTCATGGCCCGACGATAGAGCAAATCGACGTGGTAGGCGAAGCCACTCGTTGGACCACAGGCCTGGAAGCCCGCGGTCCGCCGATTCAGAACGACCACTCGACCGGCGTATCCGGCCGAAACACCACGATGCTCTTGTCGCCTCCCGGAACGGCGATGCGCTCGGGTGCGGCAAGCGTGCCGGCGCGTAGCGTGATCCGTTCCTCGTTGGCGGGCAGGCCGTAAAAGCGCGGGCCGTTCAGCGAAGCGAAAGCCTCGAGGCGGTGCAACGCGCCTTCCTCGGCGAAGATCTGGGCATAGACCTGCATCGCCACCGGCGCATTGAAGATGCCGGCGCAGCCGCAGGCGCACTCCTTGGTGTCGGCGGTGTGCGGCGCGGTGTCGGTTCCGAGGAAGAACTGCGGGCTGCCCGAGGTCGCGGCCCGGCGCAACGCCAGACGGTGCTGCTCGCTCTTGGCGATCGGCAGGCAATAAAGGTGCGGGCGAATGCCGCCCTTGAACAGGGCATTGCGGTTGTAGCTGAGATGGTGCGGCGTGATCGTGCCGCCCATGCGCGCGCCATTGGCTTCGACGAACGCCACGCCCTCCTTGGTGGTGATGTGCTCGAGCACGACCTTCAGCCCCTGGTGACGCCTGAGCAACGGCGCCAGCACCTTGTCGAGGAACACCGCCTCGCGGTCGAAGATGTCGACCTCGGCGTCGGTCACCTCGCCATGGACCAGCAATGGCATACCGGCTTTTTCCATCGCCTCCAGCCCGCGGGCGATCTGGTCGATCGACGTGACGCCGTGCGCGGAATTGGTCGTGGCGTGGGCGGGATAGAGCTTGGCCGCGACCCACACGCCGTCGCGCTTACCGCGCGCCAACTCGGCAGGATCGGCATCGTCGGTGAGATAGCAGGTCATCAGCGGCTCGAATGTCAGCTCGGCCGGGACCGCTCTGCAGATTCGCTCGCGATAGGCCGCGGCCGCCGCCACCGTGGTCACCGGCGGCACCAGGTTGGGCATGATGATGGCGCGGGCGAATTGGCGGGCGGTGTGCACGGCGCAGGCCTGCAGCATCGGCCCGTCGCGCAAATGGACATGCCAGTCGTCGGGGCGGCGGAGGGTGATGGTGCTCGGAAGCGACATGCACGCTTTCTACGCTTGCTCCCGAGCAGGCTCCACTGTTGATTGCGGGCATGAAAGCGGCGCCAGCCAGGCCGCGCTACTGCCTTGCCGACTTGGCCTATTGCAGTGCTTCGGCGCGGTCGCCAGCTGTGAGCTTTTCTCGGGCTGCGACTCCTTTGTATCGCCACTTTTGTTCCGTTAACATAGGGCCGCACCATGACCGAGAACGTCGAAAACTTGATTCTCGAGCACCTTCGCGCCATGCGGACATGGAACGCGATGGCTGATCGGCAATTTGCCGAGATCAAGCACCGCCTTGCGCACATCGAGACCGCCGTCGCCCGCAACGGTCGAGACCTTGCCGTCAACTATGCCGAGCAAGTTTAGGATCGCCACGACCTCGACCTGATCAAGGACCGTCTAGATCGCATCGAAAAGCGCCTCGGGCTGACTGACGCCTGATCCGTCGTGCCTTCGCTCGTCACGACAGCCACCCATTGACGACGGTCGTTTTCGTTAGAGGGCCGCAGAACTAGACCTCGTTGGAACGACCTCAGCGGTGACGCCGGGCTGCGGTATGGTTGCATTTCGATGCTTGCTCCCGAGCAGGCTTCAATGTTGATTGCGGGCATGAAAGAACTGAAAGAGGCGATCGCCTTCGCCAAGGCCGCCGGATCGCAGTGGCCGTCGAGCATGCGCATGCCGGACGGCCAGTTCGTCATGACCTACGACAGCGGCGAGAAGGCGCCCGACAACGAGGTGCTGGGGCCGGTGGCGCCGCGCGGCGGCCATGCCGGCATGATCTATCGCGGCGGCAAGCTTCTGGCCGAATGGGGCGATGTCGGACGCGCCGACATGACGTTCAGCGTCGCCAAGAGCTTCCTCTCCCTGCTGGCCGGCCTCGCCCTGGGCGACGGGCTGATCAAGAGTCTCGACGACAAGGCCGGCGGCTACGCTCTCGACGACGGCTTTGCCAGCGATCAGAACAAGGACATCACCTGGCGGCACCTGCTGACCCAGACCAGCGAATGGCAGGGCGTGCTGTTCGGCAAGGAGGACCGCATCGACCACAACCGCGTGGTCGGCCTGGCGGTCGCCGAAGCACCCAAGGGCACGCGCCGGCCGCTCAAGAAACCGGGCACGTTCTACGAATACAACGACGTTCGCGTGAACCGGCTGTCCTATTCCCTGCTGCAGGTCTTCAAGGAGCCGCTGCCGTCGGTGCTGAAGCGCCGCATCATGGATCCGATCGGCGCCTCCGCGGACTGGCGCTGGGACGGCTATCGCAACTCCACGGTCACGATCGACGGCAAGCCGATGGTCTCGGTGCCGGGCGGCGGCCACTGGGGCGGCGGCATCGTGATCTCGGCGCGCGATCTGGCGTTGATGGGCCTGCTGGTGGCGCAGGGCGGCCGCTGGCAGGGTGAGTCGATCCTGCCCGGCAGTTGGACCGACGAACTCGTGAAGCCCAGCCCGGTGGCGCCGTTCTACGGGCTGATGTGGTGGCTCAACACCGATCGCCGGCAGTTCGCGGCGGCATCGGAGCGCAGCTACTTCGCGCTGGGCTGGGGCAGCCACATCGTGTGGATCGACCCGGACAACGATCTGGTCACGGTACTGCGTTGGATCGACCGCAAGCAGACGGCGGGCTTCGTCGAGCGGCTGCTGGGCGCGATCGGCCGATGATCCTCGACTATTCGGCCGTGCCGCGCCTGGCCGACGGCCGCACCGCCGCCGAGCACATCGCCGCCGTCGCGGCGACCGGGCGCGCCGTGCGCGTGCCGATGGGCAATGGCGGGCAGATGATGTGGCACATCTGGGGCGAGGGTTCGGGCAAGCCGATCCTGCTCCTGTTCCATGGCGGTTCGGGCTCGTGGATCCACTGGATCAGGAACGTGCAGCCGTTGTCGCAGCACTTCACGGTCTACGCCGCCGACATGCCGGGGCTGG
>Ga0194131_10007309_pt1 | contig 14914 bp, 19 predicted proteins | sample TA2KigO120mmetaG_FD_148631 | JGI IMG/M metagenome (GOLD analysis project Ga0194131, IMG submission 148631) | Freshwater microbial communities from Lake Tanganyika, Tanzania - TA2015053 Kigoma Offshore 120m | ecosystem: Environmental > Aquatic > Freshwater > Lake | place: Tanzania: Lake... | reverse complement strand
CCGATAATAATCCGCGTCGCATAATCCCGAAACCGCCGAATGCGGGAAAACCATGATTCGCGTTCTCTTCGTCTGCCTCGGTAACATCTGCCGCTCGCCCACCGCCGAAGGCGTGTTTCGCGCGCGCGTCGCGCACGCCGGACTTGCGCACGCCATTGCGACCGATTCTGCCGGAACCCACGGCTATCATATCGGCGAGCCGCCCGATCCCCGGGCGCGCGCGGCGGCGAAACGGCGCGGCGTCGATATCTCGGATTTGCGCGGCCGCCAGGTCGCGCGCGAGGACTTCGAGCGTTTCGAATACGTGCTGGCCATGGATCGCTCGAACCTGCGCAACCTTGCCCGCTTGTGCCCCAGGGGGGCGGAATCCCGGCTCCGGCTCTTTCTCGAATTCGCGCCGGAAGGGACGCCCGACGAAGTCCCGGATCCCTACTACGGCGGCGCGGACGGTTTCGAATACGTGCTTGACCTCGCCGAGGCGGCCGCCGACGGCCTCCTCGCGCATATTCGCGACGTCCATTTTGCCGGAAACAATGGCCCGCGCGGCGCTTGAATCCCGGATTGCCGAGGTCGCGGGCGCGCGCGTCATCCGACTTTCGCCGCTCTCCGGCGGCTGCGTCGGCGACGTGTTCCGCGTCGATCTCGCCTCGGGCGTCCGCGTCGTGGTCAAGGCGGGAAGCGGCGGCAGCCGGCTCGACCTCGAGGGCGATATGCTCCGCGCGCTCGAACGGACGGGTCTTCCGGTGCCGAAAGTGGTTTTCGCGGCGGATGATCTTTTGGTTATGGACTACGTCGAAACGTCCGGCGGCCTGACCGAAAGCGCGGAGGCGCACGCCGCCGAACTGCTCGCACGTCTGCACGGGAACACCGCGCCCACGTTCGGCTACGACGGCGACACGCTGATCGACGGGCTTCTTCAGCCGAACGGCCGGGAGGCAAATTGGCGGGCGTTCTTCCGCGACCGAAGGCTTCTATACATGGCGACGGAGGCGCACCGGGCCGGGCGGTTGCCCGCTCGGATCGTCGGCCGGATCGAGAAACTGGCGAGCCGGCTCGGCCAATGGATCGCGGATCCGTCGCGGCCTGCCTTGATCCACGGCGACGCCTGGGGCGGCAACATCCTGTGCCGGCGGGGACGCGTCGCCGCGTTCATCGACCCTGCCATTTACTACGCCGATCCGGAAATCGAACTCGCGTTCGGCACCCTGTTCGGCACCTTCGGGCCCGCGTTCTTCCGCCGTTACGGGGAACTGCGCCCGTTGCGGCCGGGTTTCTTCGAGGCGCGGCGCGATCTCTACAATCTCTATCCGCTGCTGGTGCACGTGCGCCTGTTCGGCGGTAGTTATGTCGGCGACGTCGAACGCACGTTGACGCGCTTCGGCGCATGAGGGGTGGACAAACGGTGGGGTTCGCCTCTAACCTCCGAGCGATACATGACGCGCCCCTTGCGTTGTTCGGTCACGTGGTGATCGAGAGGGACATGCGCGATCTTCTCCGCTGGCCGTCGTTCGGCGGATTATGCCGCGCCGCGATGGCGGCGCTGTTGATGTTGCTGGCCCTTCCCTCCGCCGCGGAGTCGCCGCCGGGCGGCACGCGCGGCGAGCAAAGCGGTTCCGAGCTTTAGCGCCAAATCCGCCAAGGTCAGGCATTCAACCTGAGCGGAACCACCTCCGGCACGCCCGTTCTGGTCCAATCCGAGGGCGCCGCGTGGCGGGCGTTGCGCAACGGCCCGATTTCGACCTACGGCGGATGGCTGCTGGCGGCGGCGGCCGCGGGCGTCGGCCTGTTCTACGTGGCGCGCGGCCGGATCCGCTTGTCCTGCTGCAGCAGCCGCACGCTCCCCCGTTTCACTCACGCCGAGCGTGCCGCGCACTGGTTCGTCGCCGCAACCTTCATCCTGCTCGCGGTAAGCGGGCTCGTCATTCTGTTCGGCAAGTACGTGCTCCAGCCGGTGATCGGGGTCGGCGCGTTCGCGGTGGTCGCGAGCGCCGCGTTGCAGGGCCATAACCTGTTCGGGCCGCTGTTCGCCGTCGGAATCGTGGCCATGTTCGTCCTTTATATCAAGGACAACTGGCCGCGCGGTGCCGACGTCGCCTGGGTGCTGAAGGGCGGCATGTTTTTCAAGGGTCACGTCAGTTCCTGGAAGTTTAATTTAGGCGAAAAAACCTGGTTCTGGATTTCCTCGCTCGGCGGATTCGCCCTCGCCGGCAGCGGGCTTTTGCTCGATTTCCCCTGGCTCGCACAAACCGTGCAGCAGCTTCAACTTGCCCACATCGTTCATGTCATCGCGGCGTTGGCGGTGATCGCCGCGTCCCTCGGGCACATGTATCTCGGCACGATCGGGGTCGAGGGCGCGCTCGAAGGCATGACCACGGGACGGGTCGACGAAACCTGGGCGCTCGAACATCACGATCTCTGGGCCAAGGACATGATCGCGGCCGAAGCCGAGAAGGCCAAGACCACGACGCTCGCGTCTTCATCCGTATCGGGCGGCGCGCCGGCGGAGTAAAGGGACGGCGATGGACATCATCGGCTTCATCGAAGGGCCGCTCTGGTATTTTTCGGCCACGGTGTTCGTCGCGGGCGCCTTGTGGCGACTCGCCGGCATCCTGCGTTTCGGCCGCAAGCCCGACCTGAGCGTGCCGCGCGGCTCGGCGCTGGCCGGGGCTGTCCGCGGCTTCTTTCTCCATTTCGTGCCCCACGGCGGCTTCGGCCGGCGGACCGCATTTCATCTGTTCGCCGGCTATCTGTTCCACATCGGCTTGCTGCTGCTGCTGTTCTGGGCGGCGCCGCACGTCGCCTTTCTCGAAAGGCGCGTGCTCGGCTTCGGCTGGGAGCCGCTGCCGCATTGGGGCTTCGTCGTCGCGGCCGAGGCGGCGTTCGCCGGACTGATTCTGCTCTGGTTCCGGCGCATCTCCGATCCGGTCCTGCGGACGATTTCCGACGCCGACGACCACATCGGCTCGTGGCTGACTTTCGTCGTCATGCTGACCGGCTGCCTCGCGTTGCAGGAAAGCCACGCCGAACTGCGCGCGTTGCACATGCTGACGGTCGAACTGTGGCTGATCTATTTCCCGTTCAGCCGCCTGATGCACGCGGTCACGTTCGTCTTCAGCCGCTCGTATACGGGCGCGACCTACGGACGCCGGGGAGTGACCCCGTGACCTCCGTCCGCCCCCAGGCCAAGAGCGCTTCCGCCGCAGTCGAGAAGTTTCTCGCCCTCACCGACGCGGCCGTCGCTTCGTATCTGGAGGCCTGCGTCCATTGCGGCGAATGCGCCGAGGCCTGCCACTTCTACCTCGTTACCGAAGACCCCAGATACACGCCGACCCATAAGCTCCGGCCGATGGCGCGGGCTTACCGGCGTCACAAGGCGCCGTTCGCGCCGTTGAAGCGCGCCCTCGGCCTCGCGCCGTCCGAGGTCACCGAAGCCGAACTGGAGGAATGGGCACCGCTGGTTTACGACTCCTGCACCTTGTGCGGGCGCTGCACGGTGGTGTGCCCGATGGGCATCGACATCGCCGGCGCGATCCGCAAGATGCGCGAAGGCATGACCGCGGGCGGATTCGCGCCCGCCGATCTCTACAAGGCCGCCGACCTGGCGATCGCCACCGGCAGTCCGCTCGGCGTGCGCGAAAAGGCGCTCCGGAAAACGATCGAGATTCAGGAAAAGAAAACCGGCATTCCGGTTCCTCTCGACCGGAAGGGCGCCGATTACCTGGTGATCCTGTCGGCGATGGAAATCGTCGGCTTTCCCTGCACCATCGGCGCGCTCGCCAAGCTGTTCAAGCAGGCGGGCATCAGTTGGACCATCTCGACCAAGACGTTCGAGGCGACCAACTTCGGCATCCAGATGGGCTCCAGGGAGGTGGCGGCGACCTTGGTCGGGCGCATCGTCGCGGTCGCCGAGGAACTCGGCGTCAAGTACGTTATCAGCCCCGAATGCGGCCACGCCTATGGCGCGCTCAAGTAGGAAGGGCCGAACCTGATCGGACGCGCCTACGCGTTCGAGGTCGTGCACATCGTCGAATTGCTCGCGCGCCTGCTCAAAAAATGCCGTATCCGCGCCGGCTCACGTTCCACGATCCCTGCCAGCTCGTGCGCCGCGGCGGGCTGGTGGAGGAGCCGCGCGCGGTCCTGCAGGCGGTCGCGTCCGATTTCGTCGAGATGAAAAATGCCGGGCCGTGGAACATATGCTGCGGCGGAGGCGGCGGCGTCAGCACCAACTCGCGGGCCGAACCCCTTCGCCTCGCCGCGTTCCGCTGCAAGAAGGATCAAGTCGACGAATTGGGCGGCATCGAGGCCATGGTCACGGCCTGCGCCAATTGCCGCAACGTGATGGAGGAAGCGATCGAGCACTACGGCATGGATCTGCCGGTGATGGGGTTGGGCGAGTTGTTGGCCGAATATTTGGAACCAGCGTCCTGACGGGGCGGATCATACATGGAAACCGTAACAATTGGGCTGGGCCTCGCCGCCGGCACGCTGACCACGCTTGCCTTCGTCCCGCAGGTGGCCAAGGTGTATCGCACCCGCTCGACCGGAGACATTTCACTGCCGACGTTCGCCGCGCTCGTGCTCGGCACGGCGCTGTGGCTGACTTACGGAATTTTGCTCGGCGATATTCCCCTGATCGCCGCCAACGGCGTCTCGCTCGCCCTGGTCTCCGCCGTGCTGTGGGGCAAGCTTCGATTCAAATAAGCGCGCGGCTCAGTCGAGCTGCAGCGTCAGCGACTTGAGGTATGCCGTCTCCGGCAGCAGCGGATGCACCGGGTGGTCGGGTCCGGCGCCGGCGGCGCGGATCACGCGCCCCGAGCGCCCGGCGCGCGCGATCCCGCCCGCGACTTCCAGGCCGAACGCCTCCGCCGTCACGTTGTGGGAACAAGACGCAATAAAAAGGAACCCGCCCGGCGCGACCAATCCCGCCGCCAGGCGCGCGAGCTTGCGATAGCCCTTGAGGGCGGTAGGAACATCTTTTTTCGAGCGGGCGAAGGGCGGCGGATCAGCGACGACGACATCGAAACGCTCGGGCCCGGCTGCCAGCGCTTCCAGGGCGTCGAAGGAGTCCTGTTTGCGGAACTCGCAGCGCTCCGCGACCCCGTTCTTCGCCGCGGCTTGCCGGGCGAGATCGAGCGCGGAAGCCGAACTGTCGACGGCGAGCACGCGCCTGGCCCCTTGCGCCGCCGCGGCGACGGCGAAACCGCCGGCATAGGAATAGAGATCGAGAACCGATCCGGCGTCTCGCGCGAGGCGGGCGACGAAGACGCGATTGTCGCGCTGGTCGAAGAACCAACCGGTCTTCTGGCCGCCGAGCGGATCGGCGTAAAAGACGAGGCCGTTTTCCTCGACCTCGACGGGCTCTGAAAGCTCGCCCGAGGCGAGGCGCGCATACGTTTCCAATCCTTCGAGCGCTCGGAGCGGGCTTTCGTTGGCGAGCACCACCGCGCGGGGCCCGAGAACCTCGTCGAGGGCGGCGAGGATTTCGGGCGTCAAGGTTTCGATCCCGGCCGTGCCCACCTGGAGGACGCAAGTTTCGCCGAGGCGGTCGACGACCAGGCCAGGAAGCCCATCGGCCTCGGCGTGGACCAGGCGATAGAACGGCTTGGCGTAGAGGCGCTCGCGCAGCGCGAGCGCCGCCCGGAGCCGCCCGGCAATGAACGCGCGGTCAATCGGCGTGTCGGCGTCGCGCGCGAAGGCGCGAAAGGCGATCAGGGTTTTTGGATTGAAGGTGCCGGTCGCGACGAATTTTCCATCGACGCGCACCAGTTGGGCGAGCGCGCCGGGCGGGATCGCCTTGGCCGCCGCGTCCATGCGGATTTCGTTCGAATACGCCCACGGATGCCCGAACCCGACGCGCTTGTCGCGGCCGTGCAGCAGATAGACGCGGGGAGGGGATGTTAAAGCTGTGAATTCGGTCGTCATGGCGAACTGTTATACTAGTTTCACTTTGGTTGAAAACTACTTCCAGGATGGTATGAGCATGAATGATGCCACCGAAGATGCAAGAACATCTCCCGATGGATTACTGACCGACGCCATCGAGATGTTTTGCGCGGCAGGAATCTTGATTCAATTCAACCGCAATAGGCATGGACCATTAGCCGCCGATATCCATCTCTCACAGCCGATATATTATTTGCTCGGCCATTCAATTGAGGTTGCACTCAAGGCATTTCTACTTCATTCCGGCGAAAGCCTTGAAGACTTGAAAGGAAAATACGGACATGATCTTTCCAAAGCGGCATATAATGTGATTTCAAGGCGTAGCAATCCGGTCTCAATGATTGTTGAAAATAACTTATCGATAATCAAGCTTTTGAACCCGTATTACTCCGCTAAGGAATTTGAATATCGCATAACAGGGTTCAAACGGCTCCCCCGTTCAGAAAATTTGATGTCTTTTCTTAGCAATATACTTCCAGCAATCAATGAATTGTTGCCGCCACGAAGATACAAACGAATTATCAAAAAAATCTTCAGAGACGATTTTAGCTTTCTTATCTCTTCACCGCCACGCTCTCGCAGCGGGGATGATTAACCCGCCAGCGCTTTGAGCACCGCGCGCGGGTTGCGGTCGAGGGCGATGAGCAGCGCTTCGGCGGGGCCTTCGGGGTGGGTGCGGCCCTGTTCCCAGTTGCGGAGCGTGGCGACGCTGATGCGGAGCGATTTCGCCATCTCGTCCTGGGTGAGGCCCAGGCGCAGGCGCACGGTCTTCACCATCACGCGAAGCGGCGGAAGGGTACCGAGGTCGGGAGAGGTATCGGCATCTTCGGCGATCTGGCGGGCGATGTCGGCCTCGGTGGTCGCCGCGAGCTTCTTCCGATTCACGGCCCCGCCGCCCTCGCGCCGGATTTGGACGAGGGTCTTGCGAACGGTCTTACCGAGTGTCTTGCGGGCGGCGGTCACGGCGGGCGTTCCTTCCGGCTGGCCTTGCGGGCCGAGATGATGCGGCACATCTCGCCGCGCCAGGTATAGACGACGACCAGCCATTCGCCGTCCACGCAGCCGAGCGCGATCATCCGTGGTTCGCCGTAGTCACGGCGATCGTCCGCGTACTCGGTCACCGGGCCTTCGAAGATGCGCGCCGCGAAATCGAAACCGAAGCCGCGCCGGGCGAGGTTGGCATTGCTCTTGTCCTCGTCCCACTCGAAGTCCATGTCCGGACTATACGCTCTCAGCGTAGTTTGGGCAAGGCCCTACTCCCCTGCGGCGGCGCCTTCGCGGCGGGGATCGGCGACACCGAGCAGCAGGCGCGCGGGCGAATCCCCGCGCGCATCCATGGATGCGCCCCCAACGGTGCGCGGCGGCGTGCCCGGGTCCGAAGGATGCCGGATGCGGATCGCGTTGACGCCGCTATCCATTTCGACGATGGAAACCCCGTGACCCTTGGCTTCGAGCGCGACCTTGAGCGCCTCCAGCGCCGAGCCTTTCTCGATCTCGATGCCGCGGCCGCGGTCGAGCACGTTGGCGGCGCGCACCGCCGCGCCCACGTCCATGTCCCAATCGAGCGCCGCGATCACGGTCTTGGCGACGTAGCCGATGATGCGCGGTCCCCCGGGCGAGCCGAGCGCGAGCACGGGCCGGCCGGTGCCGTCGAACACGATCGTCGGCGCCATCGAGGAACGCGGGCGCTTGCCCTTGGCCGGCGCGTTGGCGACCTGGCCACCCTGGTGGGTCGGTTCGAACGCGAAATCGGTGAGCTGGTTGTTGAGGACAAACCCGGCGGCGACGATGCGCGCGCCAAACCGGCGCTCGACGCTCGCGGTCAGGGCGGCGACATTGCCGGCGGCATCGACCACGGTGACATGGGCGGTGGATTCGCCTTCGTCCGCAATTCCCCCGGTCCAGGTTTCCGCGAATTCAATGACGCCCGAATCTCCCATCAGGGGCATGCCCGGCGCGACCTTGGGCGCGGCGCGCATGCGCGAAATGCCCTTGGCCCGTTCGGCGAGATAATCGGAAGCGATCAGTCCTTGGGTCGGCACCGGCACGGAATCGGGATCGCCGACGTACACCTCGCGGTCGGCGAAGGCGCGCCGCGAGGCTTCCGCGATCAGGTGCACGGCGGTTGCCGAAAAAGGCTTTTCCGCCTTGAGATCGAAGGGAGCGAGGGTTCCGAGAATTTGCAGCAGCGCGATCCCGCCCGACGACGGCGGCGGCATCGAACAGACCCGATGCGCGCGGTAGGACAGGCAGATCGGCTCGCGCGCCTTGACGCGGTACTGAGCGAGATCGGCGGGCGCGAGCACGGTCGGGTTATGGCGCGCCTCGCGCACGGCGCGGACGATGGCATCGGCCACGGGCCCGGCATAGAACGCGTCCGCGCCCTGATCGGCGACCGCGCGCAGCGTGGCGGCGAGCGCGGGGTTCTTGAGGCGATAGCCCGCGGGTCGGGCCTCGCCCTTGTCGTCGAGGTAGAGCTGGGCGGCCTCGCGCGAGGCCTTGAGATCGTTCGCCGCCTCGACGATGGCGCGATGCATCGTCTCCGACACGGCGAACCCGTTTTCGGCGTGGCCGATGGCGGGCGCGAACAGGTCCTTCCAGGGAAGCTTGCCGTGAGCCTTGTGCGCGGCTTCGAGCAGGCGGACGAGGCCGGGCACGCCGACCGGCTTGCCGCCGCGCGCGGCGATCCCGAACGGCATCGGCTTGGCCCCCTCCATGAACATGTCGGGAGTGGCGCTGTCGGGCGCGGTCTCGCGGCCGTCGTAGGCGAGGAGGTTTTTCTTGTCGGCGTCGAAATAAAGCAGGAATCCGCCGCCACCGATTCCGGAGGCGTGCGGCTCGGCCACGCCCATGACCAGCGCCGCGGCGGCGACCGCGTCGGCCGCCGTGCCGCCGGCCGCGAGCGCATCGCGGGCGGCTTCGGCGGCAAGCGGATGGCTGGCCGAAGCGACAAATCGGCTGGCGGCGAATTCGCCGGCCGGCGGGCGCGTCTTCGGCGCCGGCGCGGAAGCAGGAGCAGGAGCGGCGACCGGTTGGGCGGCGGGAGGGGCGGCCGCGGGAGCCAGTTTCTGCAGCTCCAAGTCCATCTCGGCGCAGCCGGCCAGCAGCACGGCGGCGGCAACGAGCGCCAGCAGCCCGCCCATGGCGGCGCGCCCCTCCGGTTTGGCGGTCATGGCGTCGTGCTCTCCCCTCAAGAACGCTTTTGCGCGGCGCAACCTTACCGTAATCCGGCCAAAATCCCAATGATTACAAGCCCGCGCCCCGTACCGCGGCATGCGGTCGGCGGGTTTTCGAGGGGCATTTGACTTGGGGAACCTCTGCAAAAGGTCGCTGACTGATTCGATTTGTGCGAGAATCGGCTGAAGGATGAACGGCTGATTGGGGGTTAAGATGCGGCAGATGACCTTTTCGCGGGCGGGTTTTGACAAGCACGGCAAGGCGACGCGCCGGGCCCTGTTTCTGGCCGAGATGGACCGGATTGCGCGCTGTGCGTAGACGCGTGCAACTCGATCATGCCGCGCTTCGGATTGCCCGGAAACCTGATCACCTACGACTCGATCGCCAATCAGGCCGCGCGCATGAAGGGCGAAACCCCGCGCGTTCGCTGGCTCAGGCCGCGAACGATCGTCTACGCGGCGATCCTGCTGGTGGTCGCGGCGGCGATGGCGGCGGCGTTGGCGCTGCGCGTGCGGACCGAGGTTCACGTCATCGCCGATCGCGCGCCGCTGTTCGTGCGGCTTTCGGACGGCGACGTGCGCAACGGCTACACGGTCAAGATCCTGAACATGGAGCGCGCCGACAAGGAGTTCCGCCTCGCGGTCGCGGGCGTTCCCGGGGCGACCTTTAACGTCCCCGGCTTCACGGCCGAACAAGCCGATCATGCGGTCCTGCCGGTCAAGGGCGATTCGATCGGCACCTTCCGGGTTTTCGTGCGGACGCGCCCCGACCGGCTCGGAGCCCGCGCGCGCGACATCGAATTCGCCGCGACCGATTCCGTATCCGGGCGCGTTTACCGCCGCACCAACGTGTTCAACGGGCCATGAAGATCCGGGACTTGACCAAGTCCGCGCGCAAACCGGGGTGGTGGTACCCGTGGGCGCTGTTCGGCGTGATGGCGGTGACCATGATCGCCAACGGTTTCCTCGCGTGGATCGCCGACGACACGTTTTCCGGTCTCGTCACCTCGCGCCATCGCGACCTCGGGCTCGACTACAACCGCGCGCTCGAAGGCTAGGCCGCGCAGGAACGGCTCGGCTGGCGCGCCGACATCGCGTTCGAGTCGCGCGGCGGCGGCGGCGTGATCGAGGTCCGACTTACCACCCGCGAGGGCGATCCGGTCGACGGCGCCGACGCCGAACTGCTGATCCGCCGCCCGGTGGAGGACGGCTTCGATCGCCGGGTCGGGCTGGTGGCGGAAGGAAACGGTCTCTACACCGCCCGCGTCGCGTTGCCCAAACCGGGGCAGTGGGCGCTCTATCTGCTGGTCCGGCGCGGCGACGACGTTTTCCAGCGGCAGACCCGGATCATGGCGCCCGAAGCCCCCGATCTGGTAATATCCGGCCCGCGCCAATAGGGCTTTGAACCCAGGGCATTTCCGACCATGCCACCCGACACCGCCCCGCCCGCCGAACGGATCACGCCCGAAGTCTTACGCGCGCGCAAGGGCGGCGTGCCGATCGTCGCGCTCACCGCCTACACCAAGGCCGAGGCACAGCGGCTCGATCCGCTGGTGGACCTGATCCTGGTCGGCGACTCGGTCGCCATGATCGTCTACGGCATGGACACCACCGTCGGGCTGACGTTGGACACCATGATCGCCCACGGCCGCGCGGTCACGCGCGGCGCCAAGCGCGCGTGCGTGGTGGTCGATCTGCCCGCCGGCAGCTACGAACGCAGCGCCGAACAGGCCTACACCTCGGCCGCGCGCGCGATCGCCGAAACCGGCGCGGCCGCCGTCAAGCTCGAAGGCGGCGCCTCGGTCGCCCCCGCGATCCGCCGCCTGGTCGGCGCCGGCATCCCCGTGCTCGGTCATGTCGGGCTGCTGCCCCAGTCGGCGGGCGAGGGCTTCCGCGTGCAGGGCCGCGACGACCTGTCGGCGGCGCATGTGCTCGACGACGCGCGCGCGGTGGCGGAGGCCGGCGCCTTCGCCATGGTGATCGAGGGCACGGTCGAGCCGCTCGCGCGCTGCATCACCGAAACCGTTCCGATCCCGACCATCGGCATCGGCGCCTCGCCCGCCTGCGACGGCCAGATTCTGGTTACCCACGATCTGCTCGGGCTGTTCGCCGATTTCACGCCCAAGTTCGTCAAGCGTTACGCCGAACTGGGCGCGGCGACCGAAGCGGCCGTCCGTCAATTCGCCGACGATGTTCGCGCACGTCGCTTTCCGGGCCTCGAGCACTGCTACGGCGTCAAGCCGGCGAAGGACTGAACCCCGTGCTCGGCATCGCGCGCGACGTCGCCGCGCTCCGCGCCCGCGTCCGCGATTGGCGCGGGCAGGGTGCGAGCGTCGGCCTGGTGCCGACCATGGGCGCGTTGCACGACGGCCATCTCGCGCTGATCCGCCGTTCGCTCGCAACCACGGCGCGCACCTGCGTCACCCTGTTCGTCAATCCCAAGCAATTCGGTCCCAACGAGGATTTCGCCCGTTACCCGCGCGACGAGGCGCGCGATCTGACCCTGATCGAAAAGGCCGGCGCCCATCTGGTGTTCGCGCCGTCGCTGGCGGAGATGTATCCCAACGGCCATCGGACCGGCGTGACGGTCTCCGGCCTCGGCGACACGCTCGAAGGCGAATTCCGCCCCGGATTCTTCGCCGGCGTCGCCACGGTGGTGACGAAGCTCCTGTTGCAGGCGTTGCCCGACGTCGCCTTTTTCGGCGAAAAAGACTACCAGCAGCTTCTGGTTATCCGCCGCCTCGCGCGCGATCTCGATATTCCGGTCGAGATCGTCGGCGTGCCGACGGTGCGCGAGGCCGACGGGCTCGCCTTGTCCTCGCGCAACGCCTATCTGTCCGCGTCGGAGCGGATGATCGCGTCGTCGCTTCATCGCGTCATCGCCGAGGCGGCACGGAATGTCGCCGCGGGCAGGCCGGCGCCGGCGGAAGAATCCCGCGCCATGCAGGCTTTGCGGGAGGCGGGATTCGGCAAGGTCGATTACGTCGCCGTGCGCGACGCCGAAACGCTGGAGGTTCCCGGGCCGGCGACCCGATCGCGCCGCGTGCTGGCGGCCGCCTGGCTCGGCAAAACGCGCTTGATCGACAACGTGACGGAGTGAAGGGCGGAATGCTCGGCGACGCGGTCGAATACGCCATGTTGGAGTACGGGGGCTTGTTCCTGTCGGCGTTCCTCGCCGCGACGGTGCTGCCGTTTTCGTCCGAGGCCGTTCTCGCGGGGCTTTGCGCGGCGAAGGGCGGAGCCGAGGCCGGCGCCTTGCTCGCGACCGCGAGCGCGGGCAATACCCTCGGCAGCTTCGCCAATTTTCTGCTCGGGCGATTTTTTATCCATTGGCGCGGCGCGCGTTGGTTTCCGATTACCGCCGAGTGGCTCGATCGCGCCGGGGCCTGGTTCCGACGCTTCGGGTCGTGGTCGCTCCTGTTCGCGTGGGTTCCGGTGGTGGGCGATCCGCTGACGGTCGCGGCCAGTATTCTAAGGGTCAATGTCTGGCTGTTTCTGATCCTGGTCGGGATCGGCAAAAGCGCGCGCTACGTGGCGGTGCTGTGGGCGACGGCGGCGGCGGTGTGAGCCTCAGGTTCGCGCGCGCTCGCTCAAGGTCAGCGCGATCGCGCCGACCACCAGAACCAGCGCGGCGATTTCGGCCGTGCCGAACGGCTCACCCAAAAGCGTGGCGCCGCTGGTGACGGCGAGCACCGGAATCATCAAGGTGCCGATGGCGGCGATATGGGTCGGGAACAAGGTCACCATCTTGTACCAAGCCCAATAGCAGAACCCGAGCGGCGCGACGGCGCTGTAAACGACAAGGACGACAAGGCTGGGGGTCCAAGCGATGGCCTCGGCGTCATCGAACAGAAGCGCGGCGGCGATCAGCGGCAGACCGCCGAGAAACAGCTGCCAGCCGGTGTGGGGCAGCACCGGCATCGCCCAGCCGATGCGCTTCTGCCAGAGCGTTCCGGCTGCCCAAACGACGGCCGAGCCGGTCATCATCAGCGGACCGATCAACGGAAAATCGCGCGGATCGGTGGCGAAGCGCGCAAGGTCGGGCGTGAGCAACGCGCCGATGCCACCCATGCCGAGGAAAAGAGCCAGCAGACGGCGCGCGCCGATCGGCTCGGCCAGTAACAGATGGGCGAGTACCGCCGCCCACAACGGCATGGTGAAGGCAACGACCGATGCGCGGCCCGAGTCCATCGCCGCGATGCCGAAGGCGGAAAACGCGTGCCATAGGGTGACGTTGAACAATGCGGAAATCAGGATCGGCGGCCATGCCGCGCGCGGCGCCGTGATCCGCTGGCCGAGCAGAAAGGCAAGTGCGAGGATGAGTAGCCCGCTCGCCGGTACCGTAGCGGCGCGGAAGGTGAAGGGCGGCAGGGCGCCGAGGCCGATCTTCATGATCGACCAGTTGGTACCCCAGATAAGGGTGACGGCGGCGAGCCAGACGAAACCCGCGGCGGGCAGGCGCGTTGGTCCGTGCGGGACGGGGTCGGAGCTCACGCCTTGCGGCGGATGAGGAACGTGTAGGTGTCGCCGTCCTGGCCGGATTCCACCAGGTCGTTGCCGGTGGTGCGGCAGAAGGCGTCCATGTCCTTGACCGAGCCGGGATCGGTGGACAGCACCTTGAGGGTTTCGCCCACCGGCACTTCCTTGATCGCCTTCTTGGTCTTGAGGATGGGGAGCGGGCAGTTGAGCCCGCGGGCGTCGAGCGTCGCACTCATGGGATAAGTCCTCGCTTGGATGCGGAGAATCTCCCGAATCCGGGACGCGATGTCAACGGCAGGTTTCGATATATTGCAGGCAGACGACCCTCAGGCAGGAGGCGAGGTTTTTCTGGTCGGTGCCGACGCAATGGTCGTGAATCCGGGTAATCAACGCGGCCAAGGTGGAACCTTGTTTTTCCGCCAATTCCTCAAGCACGGTCCAGAATGCCTTTTCCAGACGAAGAGTGGTGGAATGGCCGTGCAGCCGGATCGACCGGCGGAGCGGCTTGTATTCCTGCGACGGGTCGGCGGGGCAGAGCGCGAACATGCGATCGAGCGGCCGCTTCGCATTCTCAACCGCGGGTTTCGGCGTCTCCCCGCGCGTTAGTTTGGGCTTGCCAGGACGTTCGGCGCCAATTCGTGCCATGCCGACCATGGTCTCGCCTTTCCTCAGATGAACAGGTTGATGTCCGACTTCAACGCGTTTTCCATGTAGGCGGCGGCACCGGCCAACTCGATGCCGTCGATCAGATCTTCCTTCTTCATCTCGAACAGGTCGAGCGTCATCTGACAACCGATGATTCCGACGTCGGCTTCGATCGCGGCCGCGCGCAACTCGGGGATCGAGGCGACGCCCTTCTTCTTGATCAGGTTCTTCATCATGGTCGTGCACAGCGCGTCCACGCCGGGGATGATCGGCATCAGGTTGGGCATGGACATGTGCATGCCCATCATCGGCATTTCCATCGCCGGATTGCCGAGGGTGGAGATTTGCAGGTGATCGAGGCTTTTCTTCAGGAGCTGCAGCCCGTAAAAGGTGAAGAACATCGACACCTTGACATCCATGGCCGCCGCCGTGGTCGCGAGAATGAACGGCGGATAGGCCCAATCGAGGGTGCCCTTGGTGACGATGATGGACATCCGTTTCTGGTTGGCGGATTCGGCGGTCATGGCGCGCGTCGTTCCTCTCGATATGAAGGAAATTGTGGTCGGTTGCGGCCTGGCACCCCTCGCACCGGAGAAATGTAGCGTTCGCGCAACCGGATCAAGCCCAATTCGATCAAAAACTTAGGCGCCGCCTTCGGACGCGCGGTAGTA
>Ga0194131_10007300_pt1 | contig 14926 bp, 13 predicted proteins | sample TA2KigO120mmetaG_FD_148631 | JGI IMG/M metagenome (GOLD analysis project Ga0194131, IMG submission 148631) | Freshwater microbial communities from Lake Tanganyika, Tanzania - TA2015053 Kigoma Offshore 120m | ecosystem: Environmental > Aquatic > Freshwater > Lake | place: Tanzania: Lake... | reverse complement strand
GGCGAGATCGGCGTGACCTCGCGGCCCGGCGCGGGGACGCAGTTCCGTCTCCGTCTCCCCGCCGCGACGCCGGTGGAATCCGTCCTCGCTTAGCCCGAATTTTGTTTGCCACAGAGACACAGAGAAAACAGAGAAAATCCATGGAACTACGACTTTGGCCGATTGACGTCGGCTAACAATAAGGAAAGCAGGAAGTCAGGAGAAGTCGATAGCCGATTCTTCCTGCTTTCCTGCCTTCCTTAGAGATTCCCGAGAACACAGAGGCATAGTGTGTTTACCTATAACACTTTTCTCTCTCTGTGATCTCTGTGGTTAGGTATTTGAAGAATCGCGAGTATGTCCATGCCCGCAGAAACCTCCGCAAACGTGCTCGTGGTCGACGATGAGCCGATCATCCGCGACAGCCTTTGTGAATTCCTCACGCAAGAGGGATTCACGGTCAGCGTGGCCGGGTCCGCGGAAGAAGCGCTCGCTTTGGCCGAATCGTCGCGTTTCGATGTTGCACTCTGTGACGTGCAGCTTCCGGGGCTCGACGGCATCGCCCTGCTCGATCGCTTGCTCAAGATCAGCCCCGACACGTTCGTCATCCTCATAACCGCCTACGGGACTGTCGATAGCGCGGTCAGCGCGTTTCAGCGCGGAGCGCACGATTACCTCATGAAGCCTATCTTGCTTGACGAGGTGCTCGCCAAGATTCGCCGGCTCTTGCAGTATCGCCAGCTCTCGCTTGACAACCAATGGCTTCGCCGCGAACTGAATCGGGCCAGCGACGGCACGATCGTCGGCAAAAGTCCGGCGATGCTGCGTGTCTTCGAGATGGCCCGCAAGGTCGCGCCGACCTTGGCCACCGTCTTGCTTGCCGGGGAGAGCGGCACGGGCAAGGAAGTGATTGCTCGTTCGATTCACCGACAATCGCCGCGCGCCGATGCACGCTTCATCCCCGTCAATTGCGCCGCCATCCCCAACGATCTTCTGGAGAACCAGCTCTTCGGCCATCGCAAAGGCGCGTTCACCGGGGCGGATCGCGATCAGACCGGCGTCTTTGTTCACGCAGGGCAAGGGACGGTGTTCCTCGACGAGATCGCGGAGCTGTCGTTGGCGACGCAGGCGAAGCTTTTGCGTGCCATCGAGATGAAGGAGTTCATTCCCGTCGGGGCCAATGAGCCGATCGCGTTCGACGCCCGAATCCTGGCCGCGACCAACAAGCAACTGGCCAAGGAAGTCGAAGCGGGCCGATTCCGCGAGGACCTTTACTATCGCCTTAATGTGGTTTGCATCACGCTGCCCCCCTTGCGCGAACGGCGCGAGGACATCCCGGATTTGATCGAGCATCTATTGGCGCGGCACGTCGCAACGTTGGGCAAGCGGATCACGGGGGTCAGCCACGAGGCGATGCAAATCCTGCTTGCGTGCCTGTGGAAGGGAAATGTGCGCGAACTGGACAACGCCCTGCAGCGTGCCGTCATCCTTGGCGATGGCCCGCTCTTGACGCCCGCGGACTTGCCGCCCGATCTGACGCCGCAGCTCGACGATCCGCACCTCGTGGACGATTTGGGCGAGGCGACGCGGCGCTTCGAGAAGCAGCACATCGAGCGCATCCTCCGCCGCGTCCCCGACAAGCGCGAGGCCGCTCGCTTGCTCGGCGTCGGCTTGAGTTCCCTGTATCGCCGCATTGCCGAGTTGGGCATTCAAACGTGAAACGAGTACCAGACGGCAGAAGTCGGACGTCAGGCCCGAAACGCACAAGATTCGTTTCAAAAAAGGGAGGTTTTCTGACCTCTGATTTCTGACTTCCGAGCTCTGACTTCTGATGCTAGTTCGAGATCGACTTGACCCCTTCGGTGTCGATTTGGCCGGTCCTGCGATTGTAGAGCACCTTGCTGGATTTGATTGAAGCCGGGACAAGGCGGTCGCCGTTAACCTCATAGAGCCGCACGGGGTTGCCGTTGACCCCTTCGAGAATGACGCGATCGTTGACCTCGTCAAACTTCATGATGTCGGCGTAGCCTACGTGCTTATCGGTGCGGAAGTAGACGTTGCGCGTGGCAATCATGATGTGCGTCGTGCGGTCGGCATTTTGCTTGCCTTCCAGGACGAGATCATCGCAGCGAAGATACAGCCCCCCCTCCGGAGGCTGATCGGGGTTCATGGCCGCGTCGATGTTGACCGTCGAGAAATGAAAAACTTCGACGCCGGCGTTCTCGCCGAAGAACGTCGTCTTTCGACCGTCGGGCCTGGGAATCGAATTCATGCTGTGCCCGAAGCGGACGTGGGTGAGCTTCCATTCGAGTTTCGACGGCGGCGGTTTCTGAACAACGCCCGGTTGGCCGGCCGGCGCGAAGTTCTGATCCGGGCTTCCCTTGGCCAAGAGCTTGACCCAGCCCGGGCCGCGGACGTGTGCCCGCCCTTCTTCGTGGTTGATGAGCACCCAGCCTTGCAACTTGCTGTACTGCAACGGCTGTTTCTTGTCGTCGAGCTTGTAGTCCTCGATAAACACATTCTTGTCGAAGACGAGCCGATCGATTTTGGCATTGTCGGCGTCCTTCTTCTGCCCGTCCTTGAAGGAGATGTTCTTGTCGAGCTTGGCTTCGAGGATTTCGCACAAGGCGCGGGAATGGGCGCCGTGCTCGCGGGCCTGGACGCCGCCGTAGAAGCGGGCGTACATGCCGTCGAAGGTCATGTTCTTTTTCCAGTCGATGCGGATGCGGGTGTTCTTCTTGCTGGCCGGGCTGCCATCGACGCTCTTGTTGCTGGGCATATCCATGGCGCCCATACCGTCGACCTCGGCCTTGTTGTCAGCCTGATTGACGATGACCACCGGGCCCCAGATGATGGTGTCGCCGACTTCGACCTGGGCGAGGCGATCTTTTTCGCCGTAGACGATCATGGTGCGTGTCTGTTCGTTGCCGCGCACGGTGAGGAGCGTGCCGGTGATGTCGAGACGCTTTTCGCCGGGCTTGTCGCCGGGTTGAAAGACGTAGACGTTTTCCTTGGCGATGAGTTCCTGGAGGTCCTTCTTCGGGCCAAGATCCGCAATGGCAACGGTGATGTCTTTGGCTTCAAGTTCGATCGGCGGCGCTTTTTTCGCCTCAACCGTCGGCTCGGTTTTGACGATCTTCGTGCCCGCGTTGTCGACGATGGCCATGGGGCCCTTTTTTTCCGTCGGCTGGATCGACGTTGGCAGCATCGTCGGACCTCGATCGGGCGCAAGTTTTGGCAGAAACGTGATCGTCAAACGATTGGCCTTGCGCACGACATATTCCGGCGCCGACGCCCGAACGCGATCGACGGCCAGGACGCGGCGGACCTCCTGGCGATTGGCGAACGTAGCGTCCACTTTGCGTTCCGATTCTTGCGCTTGCCACATCCAGACCAGTATTTTCTCACCGTGAAGCTGCTGTTTCTGAATGTCGTCGATGAACGATGCCTCGCCGACAACGGTCATAAGATCGAAGACCTGGCCGCCTTCCTTGACCTTGACCACATCGAGAGTGTCGCGCCAGAGAACGTGCATCGGGAAGACGTTCTTGTCGAGATTCTTGCTGTCGAGCATGTCGATCTGCCCCGGCCCCTTGGCCCAGGCTTTCTGCCCTTCGCCCAGATGATTGGCGGCGTGGAGGTGAAGCTCCTTGCACACCATCTTGTGTCCATCCTTGGCAGTGAGGAGTGGGTCGCCGCGCAGGATCGTCAGCGGTCCGTTGCCGTGATCGCCGGCGCGGTAGATCATCTCGTTGCCATAGGCGTCGATGCCTTCGCTGACAAGCGCCAAAACGACCTGGTTGACGTCGCGCCTTGTGGCGCGGGCGGTTTCGATCTCCTTGTCGCCGCCGGCTTGAGGCGAAACGGGCGTCACCTTGCGGCGGAACTGCAGGTCAAGCCGATCGCATGTGAGCTGGTCGATCTTCTCGCCGCCTTTGGTTTTCTGGATGCGCTCGACGCTTACCTGATCGTTCTGGCCCGGCCGGTCGCCGCCGCGAACGGGCTTGATGTCGCGCGCGGGGCTCTCGAACCAGGCCGTCTCCTTGACAAGGTCGTAGACGAACGGTCCGGCCGTGCGAATGTGGATCTGCGCCTTGTCGGCCGGCGCGACCTTGGCGATGGTGGGCGTCACGGTCGGCGCCTTCTTGACGTTCGGGGTGCCGCCCAGGAATCCCGATCCGGGCTCGACCCAGAAGCGCATATCGACGTCGGACATGAGTTGGATGCGCTCAACCGCGTTGCTGTCCCCTTTGGCGTTGGGCCGATTGCTCTTGGGCCGATTCGGGCTCGAATCCTTCGAGAGAAACATCTTTAGCCCGTGGCCGCTGATGACCGTAGGCGGTTTCGCCTGATGATCTGTAAGGCAGACGACGCCGTCGGTCTTGATCAGGTCGTAGCGTTCCTCGTAGATGAGCGCCCCGTTGATGATCAGGACGTCGATGTCGTCGTTCTGCTCGATCGTGCCGCGGTTGTTGTTGAGCGTGATGCGTTTGCCTTCCATCTCGACGACTTTTACCTTGCGATTGGAGAGTTCCGCGAACTGAGTTACCGGACGATCGAGCGTTAGGAGGGCGGTTTCGCAGCGTATGGTGCTGATCTCCGGGTGGGCTGTGGGGCTCTTGCTCTTGTGGAAGACGGCCGCGCTGAACGGCGCCAGACGCACTTTCCCCTTGTCGATGACACACTCGCCGGCAACAAACGCAATGCCTCGCCCCGGGTCGAAGAGACGCAACGGCCGCTGCAATTCCGGACAGCCGGAGCCGAACGCCATCTGCAGGTACTTGTCGGTCGGCGGAGGCAAGGGCGGGACCCATTCCTCATCCGGTTGCGGCAAATAATTCACCGGCAACGGCTGCACGCCGTCGATCCCGCCCAGCACGACCGCGTAGATCGTGAACGCGATCAAGCTCGCGCCGAGCGTACCTATCAGTATCAGGATTCGCTTACCGGTCCACATCATGTAATCTCGGACTCACTAGCCCGCGGCGCAAGCAAGGGCGGCCCTTGCTTGCGCTGCAGGCTAGTGCTCTGTCACATCTCGAATGAGGGGTAGAGCCGCTTGAGCTTGATGCGGGCATTGGCGGTGGTGAATCGCCAATTGATGCGCGTGCAAGCTTCGTTGCGGCTCTACCCCTCATTCGAGATGTGACAGAGCACTAGTTCACAACTCCACGATCGCGATAGCGCGCCACCAATGTCTCCCACATGCCTTGGGCCCGCAGCATTAACTCAATCACCTCCCGCACTGCGCCGCGTCCACCTGGCGCCTGCGTCGTGTAATCGGCGTCTTCCTTCGCCTCTGGGCATGCGTCGGCGACAGCAACCGCAACGCCGCACGTTCGCATCACGGCCAGGTCGACGAAGTCATCGCCGACCGCGCACGTCTGTTCCGCTGTGACGCCCAGCGACGCCAGCATCCGCGTCAGGGCAGCCAGCTTGTCGTCCGCGCCTTGCACGACGGCGTGGACGCCCAACTCCTTCGCCCGTCGTTCCACGATGGCCGATCGGCGTCCGGTGATGATGCCGATCTTTTTGCCGAGCGATGTCCACAACTTCATGCCCGATCCGTCGCGCACATGGAACGCCTTGATCTCTTCGCCGGTGTCCGTGTAGACGATCCGCCCGTCGGTCAGCACGCCGTCCACATCGAGGACCAACATCTCAATGCGAGCGCAGCGCTGGGGCAACGTCGAATCGGTCATAACGTCCTCGTCTTCGTTCAGCGTTCGCAGGGCGCTTTCCGAACGCTAAACGAAGATTGATCACCCTGCCGCGCGCAGATAACTCTCCGCCTCCTCGCGCGACACCAGGCCGATCAGGTCCGTGATGTCGATCAACCCGACGGGCTTGCCCGCCGCATCGACGACCGGCAGCTCGCTGATCTTTCGATTGCGCAGAATATCCACCGCATCGCTGAGGCGCGTGCCGACAGAGACCATGAGCGGCGCCGGCGTCATCACTTCGCGAATCGGGCGATCGAAAGCCGGATCGCGATGCTGCTCGAACAGTCGGGCAAGATCGCTGTCGGTGAACAATCCCGTTAGCTTGCCGGCATCGTCCGTCAGCATGACCGCGCCGGTGCGTCGCCCCAGGCGCCTTTCCTGGGCGAAGACTTCACGAATCGTCTTGTGGCACGGGGCGATGCGCAGGTCGTTGCCCTGACGCATGACCGCTTCGACCTTGACGAGTTTGCGTCCCAGGCTGCCGGCGGGATGAAAGCGTGCGAAATCCTCGTGCGTGAACTCGCGCATGCGCATCAGCACGAAGGCAAGGGCGTCGCCGACGGCGATCATCGCGGTCGTGCTGGTGCTGGGCGCCAGCCCGAGCGGACAGACCTCTTCGAGCGGTCCGAGGACCAGCGCGACGTCGGCATTCTTGGCGAGCGTGCTCTGGGCGTTGCTGGTGATGGCGACCAGAGCCATCGCCAGCTGTCTGAAAGATGGCAGCACCTTGACGATCTCTTCGGTTTCGCCGCTCAAAGATAGGGCAAGGACGACATCGTGCTGGTGAATCATGCCGAGGTCGCCGTGTACGGCGCGGGTGGCGTCGAGAGTGTAGGCGCGGGTGCCGGTGGAGTTGAGCGTGCCGGCGATTTTCTGACCGACGTCGGCCGACTTGCCGGTGCCGGTGATGCAGACTCGCCCCGGACAGCGATGGAGAAGTTCGACGCCAGCAAGGAATGAATCGTCGAGCCGATCGGCGACGCTCAACAGCGCCGCGGCCTCGCCGCGCACGATCTGGCGTGCGTAGCTCAAGCGATCGTCGATCGGATGAAGTTGCAACGTCATGCGCATCCTTGCCGCGTGCGGCTTAGCGTTCGCGTGTCCTTCGCAAGCGTTTTCAGCCAACCTTCGTTTATAACGATCCGACCAAGAAATGCAACGGCAGGGCGATTTTGCCCTTCTTCATCAATCGGCAAAAACGGGCAGAATGGTCAATCTTCGAGAAAAAATACGCAATCGGCGGGATTTCCGTCAATCTGGGCAAACCGTGCGGGCTCTCGGGAAGCCCTGGGATGATCGCAGCGAATCCCTGGGATTAGAGCCATCCCTGCCCCTCCTCCAGGATGATCGTCCGCATCGCTTCGATCCACGATGGATGATCGTTTAGGCACGGGCACGGATGCAGAATCTCGCCGCCCGCGTGCAGAAACGTTTCGCGTGACTCGTTGCCGATCTCGTCGACAGTTTCGAGGCAATCTACCGTAAAGCCTGGCAGCGCAACGAACACCTTTTTCTTGCCTTGCTTCGCGAGGTCGGTCAGCACATCGTCCGTGTAGGGACGCAGCCATTCTTCCTTGCCGAACAGCGACTGATAGCTCTGGGTCCACGCATCGCGGGGCCAACCGAGTTTGGCAATCACGCCTTGCGTCGTCCGTTCGACATGCTTCGGATACGGATCGCCCGACTCGGCATAGCGGACCGGCAAGCCGTGAAAGCTCAACACATGATGATCGGGTTTCCACGGCAATTTCGCGAGTTCGTCCGTAATCACATTCGCCATTGCGGCCAGGTACGCCGGATGTTCGTAGTACGGCGGCACGATGCGCAGGGCCGGCACACATCGCTGGTCGAGCAGGCATTTGAACAAGACGTCGGTCGCCGACGCGGTGGTGGTGGCCGAGTATTGCGGGTACATCGGGAACACGATAAGGCGATCGACGCCGGCGCGGATCATCTCGTCGACGACCTTGGCGACCGGTGGGTTGCCGACCTGCATGCCGAATCGCACGGGCATGTTTGGAAACTTCGCCTGAAGCAGCTCCGTTTGACGTTTCGTCCAGTGCATGAGTGGCGAGCCGGTGACCTTGTCCCAGATGCGCGCGTACTTGGCAGCCGACTGGGCGGGGCGGGTCCAGAGGATGAATTGAAAGATGATCGGCCAATACCACGGCGGAGCCTCGATGACGCGAGGATCGCCGAGAAACTGGCGCAGATAGGGCCTGAGTGCTTCGGGCGTCGGCGCATCAGGCGTGCCGAGTTGGATGAGAAGAACGCCAACCATGGAGACTCTCATTGCCACGAAAAAAACAAGGAGCCGCGCACGAAGTAAGCGGCCCTGCGTGCGATCGCTTACTTCGTGCGCGGCTAATGAATGACGTCGACTGCCTACTTCTTTTCTTTGCAGCCGGGGCCTTTCTTGGCTTCTTGCTTTTCCTTGATCGGCGGGGTGCCGGCAGCCTTGAGTTCGCCCGCTTTTTGGGCATTCAGGGCGGTGTACGATTGCCATTCGGCCTTGACGTTGGCCTCGGCGAAGATCGCTTCGACCGGGCATTCCGGCACGCACGCCTCGCAATCGATGCAGTCGCCTGGATCGATGTAGAGCAGAATATCGTCTTGATAGAAGCACTCAACCGGGCAAACCGCCACGCAATCGGTGTACTTGCAGTCCGTGCACGGTTCGCAAACAACATGCGTCATATGGTCCCACCCATTTCCAGCCCGCCCATGGAAGAAAAAGAAACGCAAGCCCATCCGCGGGTCGATGGGCCAAGCTTGATCCATGGGGCCAAAACCCCAGGTCTTATTTCCGATTCATTTGGATATCAAACAACATATCGGCCAAGCGGTCGTACGCCAACTCGATCTGTGCGCCGTTGCGAGCGGCCAAGGCGGTTTGCAACGCGCGGATCGCATGGTCGAGGTTCTGCCGTTCCGCGCCGGTCAACTTGCCGACAACGTCGAACGCTTTGTCGAGCAAGGTCTGGGCCTGCTGCGCTTCTTATAGGGTCATACGCCTTGGCGGCAGGCGCTGGCTTGGACGCACTTGCGCCCGACCGACTCAGAGCGGCATTCGTCCCTTTGCCGCACCGCGGTCCGAGCTTCGCCGGTTGTGTCTCGATAATATGCCCGGACGATCGTGACTTCAGGTCCCGTGACCGGCGGGCATTCAACTCGGCATATCGATGCCACTGCGGCGGCACCTGATGATCCATAAAGATTGCACTGACCGGACACTCCGGGATGCATGCTTCGCAATCGATGCAGTCCACCGGATCAATGTACAGCAGCAGGTCGTCTTGATAAAAACACTCGACCGGGCACACCACCACACAATCGGTGTACTTGCAATCGGTACAGGGCTCGCAAACCACGTGGGTCATGTCGGCTCATGGGCTAGGCGAACGACATTGAAACCGCTTTAGTATCGGTAGCAATCCGCATGGCGATCGGCCAGTGTGCGACACTCGCGCGGCAAACGGAGCGCAACGGCTATGCTCTTCACGTTACTGCTCTACGGCATGTTTCTCTGCCCTGCCCTCATCGAAACCGCGGACACCGGCAAAGCCAAGCCGGACCTTGACCGAATGCAAGGAACATGGGTCCTGCACGCCCTCGAGATCAATGGCAAGGACGTCGGGCAGAAGCAGTTGGAGAACACTGTGCTCATCATCAAAGGGGACAAGTACGTCACGAAGGTCAAGGACAATGAACAGCCCGGCTTTCGTCTCAAGCTCGATCCGACCAAAGATCCCAAAGCCATCGACATGATTCGAACAAGCCCCGGCGGCGATGAAGTCATCAAAGGGATTTATTCTCTCGAGAACGACACAATGAAGATTTGCCGCGGCCTGAGCGCGGACCAAGAGCGGCCGCGCCAGCTCGCGACCTGGCCGAACACCAACTACTTCGTCGTCACCTGGCGGAAGCAGTCGAAGTGACCCGCATTCGCGTTCATCAATGGCTCAATTCTTGGAAAGGACCGTGCGGTTGAAGTGTTTGCATGCTGCTTCGGAGGTGGCCGGGTTCGCCAAGACCGGCGGGCTCGCGGATGTCGTCGGCTCGCTGCCGATCGCCTTGAAATCGCGCGGCATTGAGTCGATCGTCGTCATGCCGCTCTATCGCGCTTGCCGAAACTCGAAACGGCCGATGGAGCCGCTCGATCTGCGTTTTCGCGTGCCGATCGGCGAGCGCATGGTTGAAGGCCGGCTCTGGCGCTCGACGCTTCCCGATTCCGATGTCCCGGTCTACTTGATCGAGCAGCCCGAGTTTTTCGATCGCGACGATCCCGCCACGCAGCAGAGCCTTTATCAACTCACGAATGCCGCCGGCGACAAGGTCGACTATCCCGACAACAGCGCTCGCTTCGGTTTCTTCTCGCGGGCAATTCTGGAAACGATGCGATTGCTAGGCTATTGGCCTGAGATTTTGCACCTGCACGATTGGCAAACGGGCCTGGCCGCCGTCTTTCTGCGCGAAATCTATCAGAAGCACGCCAAGCCCGATCTGCGCGGCAACTACGCCGCCATCCGCACGGTCCTCACCATTCACAATCTCGACTACCAGGGGACGTTCTCGCACCTCGACCTGCCCATGCTCGGCCTGCCCTGGCGACTCTTCACGATGGACCTGCTCGAGTTTCACGGTCAACTGAACTTCCTCAAAGCGGGCCTCGTCTACGCGAATCTTCTTACGACCGTCAGCCCCACGTACGCGAAGGAAATTCAGACGACGCTGCGCGGCGCCGGGCTGCACGGCGTTCTCATGCAGCGGAGCAACAAGCTGTTCGGCATTGTCAACGGTATCGACGAGCAGGTCTGGAACCCGGCGACCGACCCGCACCTTGCCGCCTCCTTTGACTCCACTACCCTCGACGTCGGCAAGGCCAGGTGCAAAGCGGCGCTGCAGCAACATTTCGCCCTCGACGTGCAGCCGCGCACGCCGCTCTTGGGCATCGTATCGCGGCTCGCCTATCAAAAAGGCTTCGAGCGGATTAACGAGGTCCTCCCCGATTTCGTGCGTCAGGGCGTGCAGTTGGCGGTGCTCGGCGACGGCGAGAAGAAGTACCGCGACCTGTTGACAGAGCTGCGGGCGGCGTTTCCAGGCCAGGTCGGCCTGATGCTCGGCTACAGTGAACCGTTGGCCCATCAGATCGAGGCAGGGTCAGACGTTTTCTTGATGCCGAGCCTCTACGAGCCATGCGGGCTGAATCAGCTCTACAGCTTGCGCTACGGCACGCTGCCGGTCGTGCATCGAACGGGTGGCCTGGCGGACACGGTAGCGGACGCGACGCCGGAGAATGTCGCCGCCGGCCGAGCCACGGGTTTCTCGTTCACACCGCACACCAGGGAAGCGTTCGCCGACGCCCTGCAGCGCTGCGTTGCGATATATCGCAACCATCCAACGACCTGGTGGAAGATACAGCAAACCGCGATGGCCCAGGACTGGAGCTGGCGCCGAAGTGCATCCGAGTACGAACGCCTCTATCGACGAGCACTCGCCGAATAAATGCCCGCTCAACGCGCAAGGCGCGAGACGATCCTCGCTTTCGCGTTGGGCTGGTATGCCCGTTATCAGTGCAGCAATTCGTGAACGCTGCTGGAATGGCCCGACGTGAACGAGCGGGCTAGGTTGATCAGCGTCCACGGTAGGATGATGAACGGCCAAAGCAAATTCGCGGTGACGATGTTGATCAAGCCGTAGAGCAAGATCGACTTGCGGATGCAACTCGGGCAGCCGATCTCGTTGCGCAACGACCAGGTTCCCGCGATCCAGAAGAACAGTACGAAGGGCACAGAGTAGTACTTCAAGCTGTCGGTGGATTCACTGCATTGAGGGCAGGGCAGCGGCCCGTCGTGGGGACCTTGATGCCCGCCGGAAGAGACATCAAGCTGACGTTCGCACTGGTAGCAAAATCCCGCGGGAGCTTCGACGGGAGAAAGGGTGACCCCGCAGCTTTTGCAATTCGTCGCCATGAGAGTCAAACAAACTAGCCCGCAGCGCCAGCAAAGACGGGCCTTGCGGGCGCTGCGGGCTAGTGCCCTGTCCTGACTAAATTTTCGAGTTGGTCGATCGGAGTGTGGACTTCAGTCCACACGATTAGGCGGCTCCCGGAGCTAGGCCGCGTGGACTGAAGTCCACGCTACAATACTCTCCTACCGGAAATTTAGTCTCGACGACGCACTAGTGGACGGAACGATTTCTAGCAGCCCAACAACAGGCTCGGTTCCCAGCCGACTCGTTCGGCGCTCGCCCGCAGCTTTTCGAGGGCGCGGTTCTGGATTTGGCGGACGCGTTCTTTGCTGATGCGCAGCAGGTGGCCGATCTGGCGGAGGCTGTGGGTGCCGTTGCCGGTCAGGCCGAAGCGGAGGTCGAGGACTTTGCGTTCGCGTGGCCTGAGGTTTTCCATGAGGAAGCTGAGGGCTTCTTGGCGTTCCGAGTTGGTGCGGAGCGTTTGGCTTTCGTTATCGGGCATCGCTTCGGTGAGCTTGAAATCGCTGTCGTCGTCAAGGACTGCGTTGAGGGATACGGGAGCACGGGTCGCGGTTTGCAGGTGGGTCAGGTGTTCTAGGCTCGAACCGGTGCGGGAGGCTAACTCTTGCGGACTTGGCAGGTGCTGGCCGCCGTGGGCAAGGGCTTCGGATTCCTGCTGCAACAGGCCGAGCTCTTGAAGGTGGTGCGGCGACAGGCTTACCAGGTGGCTTTGGCGTGCTACCGCGATCTGCAGCGTTTGGCGAATCCACCAGGTCGCATAGGTCGCCAGGCGAGTGCCATGGCTCACGTCGAATCGATCGATCGCTTGCATCAGTCCGCAGACGGCTTCTTGCAACAAGTCCGAGTACCCTAACGCGTGGTGACGGAATCGTTTGGCGACGTGGGCAGCCAAGCGGATGTTCGCCGACGCCAGACGGTGCTTGCAATGGATATAGCGATCGTGGACTCGGCGGATGGCAGCGTTTTCGCGGGCTTCGTTGTCGCAGTAGTCGCGGATGAACTGAGCCATCGGCCAAGGTTCCATCACGGGCCGGTTCGCACGGAGTTTGGGGAAATGCCTAATAAGAAGTTTCACAAGTTCACTTTTGCATTCCCAGAAGGTGGCGAGAAGAGCGCGTTCTTCTTCGGGGGTTAGGAGGTCGGAGGAGAAGATGGTCTGCGTGGTGTCGATGGTGATAGTTTCCTCGGGCGCCGCCGCTTTGGCGCGGCGCTTGGGAGTCTTCGTCTTCATTGCCGTGCTTCCCTTGGTTAAAAGAGGTTCTCGAGCCATGTTGCGGGTGAGTCCAGGACGCCTTTCCATGCCTCGTGGAAAAGCGGCGAACCACACGAGCGACCAGGCGCGGGATTACGAAGGCCAGGGCCTTCATTCGGTGACCAATCACCGTCGCACCTTCGCGGTTTTTCAATGTTCCGTCTCGCGGCTCAACTGAAAAATCGTGAGGAGTTTGTCCTTGACCGTACCGGCGTACCCTATCTTGTGGGCATTACTGCGAGCGCAACGCCAACTTGGAAAGGCGTCACTTTGCGTGATGGCCTTCCAGGAACGCCTCCTCGCCACAACTGCGAGGAGCTAACTCTCGTGCTTCATTTCACGAACCATTGTAAAGCCGAATTTTCCGGATTACAAGTGTTATTTGGAAAAAATGTGAAAATAATCCCCGCTCGGCTCACCGATCCGTGCGGATCAAGAAAAGTGGCCGATCTGGGCAATCTATCCAGGACTCTTTCTACTTTAGCACCTGTGCTGTCAGGCGGCATGCGGATTGGAAGATTTTTCCTCCTTCGGGACGGCGGCGGGCCGGCATAATCGTAACTCGTGCAACAACGCCAAGATTTCTTGGTTCTGCTTGACAATTTCATCGAAAACGCTGTCGCTCGCCATCTCCTCGACCTTGCGCACCAGCCAACCCAACTCGATCTCTTCGGCGGATGCTTCCTGTGCCGGCAGCGGCTTTGTCAGATGGTAAAGCGACTTCGTGTCGGGCTCGGCAAAAAGGCCCGATAGCCGATGCGACGCCGGCTCGGCCGGTGTTTCCACCGCTTCTCCTTCCGCGTAAATCTGCAGCTGGTGATTGACGATTTGGAAAACCAAGCGAGCCTGTCCGAACAGCTCCAACGCCTGGCAGGCGATGACAAAGGCGCCGGCCGCGATGCACGCCTGTTCTGCCACGTCGTAGCCGAGCAAGCTGCCGACTCGACGCGCCCGAGTGCGCGCAACAATAGCGTCTTTCTTGCGGCGTAGCTTCAGCGCTAAGAAGGGAGTGATCGTCATGGTGGTCATTCCTTGACCGGACGAAACGGTGCATCGTGCCCGTTGTGTAGTCTACGCAACGCTAATAATTTTGCAAAGAGCAATTTTGCAATTGCCAGCAGCCCGCCGGAATATGAGAATTGGTACATCGAGTCTTTGATGGTGTCACCAGCGCCGGTGCGAAGTCAGAAGTCGGGGGGCCTCGGACCTCGGATTTCTGATCTCTAATACCACCGACCTAACGCAGTGCGACTTCGGTGCGTTGATACAGCGTGAACGACGAACCGATTCATTACTTTTTCGATTGGAGTGTCAGAAATGTCCGATGAACTGCGCATGCCCGACGGCAGCAATCCCGCCGCCGCCGGCCAACAGGCCCAGCAAGCCCCCCAGCAATTCGTGACCGACGCAAGCGAAATCTCGACCGTGTACACGAACTTCTGCCGAGTCAACATGACTCCTGAAGAACTCGTGCTCGACTTCGGCCTCAATACGTCGATGATTCCCAATCCCAACGAAACGATCAAGCTATCGCACCGCGTCGTCATGAACTTCTTCACAGCCAAACGACTGTTGCTGGCGCTGATGAACGTCGTGCAGCAGCATGAAAACGCGTTCGGCGCGCTGGAGCTCGACTTTCAGAAGCGGGCCCGCGGCGGTCGGCCGGTGATGCAACCGCAGCCCGGCATCAAGTCGTAATCCCATGCGTTTGGCCGCTCGCCTTCGGCGAGCGTGCACTCCGCGCTCGCCGAAGGCGAGCGGCTAAACGATAATGTTCTCATGTCCGCCGCCATTCGTTGCCAGAACCTGCGCAAAACGTACGACGCCAGTCCGCCTGTCGATGCCGTCAACTGTCTCGATCTCGAAATCGCTCGCGGCGAGTGCTTTGGCTTGCTTGGGCCCAACGGCGCCGGCAAAACCACCACCATCGAAATTCTCGAAGGCCTCCTCGATGCCACGTCCGGCGATGTCGAAATCCTCG
>Ga0194131_10007293_pt1 | contig 14943 bp, 14 predicted proteins | sample TA2KigO120mmetaG_FD_148631 | JGI IMG/M metagenome (GOLD analysis project Ga0194131, IMG submission 148631) | Freshwater microbial communities from Lake Tanganyika, Tanzania - TA2015053 Kigoma Offshore 120m | ecosystem: Environmental > Aquatic > Freshwater > Lake | place: Tanzania: Lake... | reverse complement strand
TCGGCTTCCGCAGCCGCTAACGGATAGGAAAATCTATCCGCCCCAGGCTGCGTTGCACCGCACGATTTGGCCATTCTCCCGCTCCCTGGTTCCAGTTTGACGGCGCACAATGAGGCTTATGTTGCCCCACGAGCCGCTATTGGTAAAGAGTCACCCGCCCTGACGGGTGCGTTGGAGCCGTGCACGTGTCGGACCTCCGCCGGACGCTGATCATGCGCTTGGTGCTGGCCGAATTCGACCCAGCCGGATTGCGCGCATCAGCGCGTGTTGAATCGCTCCGCGCGGAAGGGCGTTAGGTCGATCGAGGGCGGGCGTCCGGAGATGAGCTCGGTAACGAGCTTGCCCATGACGGGACCCGCGGTCATGCCGAAATGCGAATTGCCGAAAGCGAACCAGACATTCTGAAAGCGAGGCGCCGCGCCTAACACCGGTAGCCCATCGGGCAAGCTGGGACGATTACCGCACCAGCGCGTCACGCCTTCGAGCTGGACGCCGGGAAACATGCGCTGGGCTTGCGTGATGAGCATATCCGCGCGTTTCCAGTTCGGCGGCGAATCGATCCCGGCGAACTCCGCGGTGCCCGCGAGCCGCAGCCCCACGCTCATCGGCGAGGCAACGAATTTCGCTTCGACATGCGTGAGGGGTAAGCGGGGCATGACGCCCGGCTGGGCGATCGTGATGTGATAGCCACGCTCGGCCTCGACCGGCAGCGGCGTGCCGAGCTGCGCGCTGAGCTTTCCGGATGCGGCGCCGGCGGCGATCACGACTCGCTCGGTTGCACGCACGGCGCCAGCCAACAAAATTCCGGTCACGCGCTCGCCCTGCGTTTGAAACCCGCCGACCGATCCACGCAGGATACGTACTCCGCGCCGCTCCGCATCTTGGGCGAGTAGCCGTACCATGCGATGAGGATCCTTCAATCGGCCGTGGCCGGGTATCAGCATCCCGCTCTTGAACGCTGGTGACAGCGTCGGTTCGAGCTCTCGTAACGCATTGCCGTCGAGCAGCTCGGTGCGTACGCCGGCGGCCTCGCGCATGAAGCGTGCGAGTTGCGATCCGCGCGCGCCGTCCACTTGCTCGGAGACATAGAGTTGACCGCTACGCTCGATCAATCCCTGAGCTTCGGTGCCCCGCGTCAACTCGTCGTAGGCTTCGAAGGTGCCGCCATGCAGCGAGCGCATGGCGCGCGATGTCGCCAGCGCCGCCTCGGTGCTCGAACCCTTCGCGGCCGCCAGCAACCAAGGCGCCGACTTCAGCAAGTATCCCGCCCGCACCGCGAGTGGCCCATGTGCATCGAGCAGCCAACCGGGCACCTGCCGCAGAAAGCCCGGGAAGGCATACGGCACGACCGAGCCGGGACTGATATTGCCGGCGTTGCCGAAGGATGCGCCTTCGCCGACGGGACCCGAATCGATCAGCGTGACGCTGAATCCGGCACGTTGCAGCCAACACGCCGCAGCGACGCCGACAATGCCCGCGCCGATGATCGAGACCTCGCCCGAGCTCATATCGCGGTGATCGCGCCGATCGGCGAGCGCTGAGGGGTTTTGATTCGACAGAGTAACGATCAATCCACCTTGATGTTGCGCTCACGCACGACCTTGCCCCATTTCTGCATCTCGGCACGGATGAATTCGCGCGCCGCGGCTGGGGATTTCTGCGCGTCCGGCTCGAATCCGAGGTTGATCATTTTCTGCTTGAGCTCGTTGCCGGCGACGGCATCGCGGATGGCAGCATTTAGGCGAGCGACGATCTCGGGCGGCGTGCCGGCCGGCGCTTGCACCGATTCCCAGGTTGCCACGTCGAAACCGGGGATACCGGATTCGGCGACGGTCGGTATATCGGGCGCGGCGGACACGCGCTTGGCGGTGGATACCGCGAGCGCGCGCAGCTTTCCCTCCTTGGCGAGATTGATGGCCGAGCCGATGCCCGGCAGCATCATCGTCACTCGCCCGCCCATGACATCGGCGAGCGCGGGCGCGCTGCCTTTGTAGGGCACATGCAACATTTCGGTGGAGGTCATGTACAGCATCATCTCTCCGGCGAGGTGTGCCGCGCTACCGATACCGAAGGAGGCGAAATTGAGCTTGCCCGGTTGCGCCTTGGCCATGGCGACCAGATCCTGCACCGACTTCGCGGCCACGTTGTTGTGAACGACCAGCAGCAGGGGCACGATCGCGACGACGGCGACGGGCGCGAAGTTTTTCTCGATATCGTAGGTCAGCTTGTACAGACTCGGATTGATCGCGAACGACGCGGAAACAAACAGCAGCGTGTAGCCATCGGGGGGTTGACTCTGCACGTATTGCGTGGCGACGATGGTGTTTGCCCCCGGCTTGTTGTCGACGACGATTTGCTGGCCCAAGGGCTTCTCCAACGCCGCGCCGAGCAGGCGCGCCAGCGCATCGGAGCCGCCGCCCGGGGGAAATCCAACGAAGAGCTTGATCGGACGCGTGGGATAGGCTTGAGCGTTGACTCCGGCAGCCCCGAATAGCGCGGCCAGCGCACCGAACGCGATCGCCGCAAAGCGCGCACTTGAATGCATGAACCTTGTCATGATGTCTCCTATCGCCTGGGCCGCCTGCTATGAACGCCATCGTGTCTGGATGTCCGCGCCTTGCACGATCTTCGCGTTTCGCGCGAGGTCTTCGCGCAGGAAGCCGGTGAAATCCTTGCACTCGCTAGCCATAGGATTCGCCGGAATCTAGATTCTCTTGGGGGGGGCGCCGGCAAAAGTCAACGTTCTTGCCTCGCGCAAGACAGGAACGGATAGGAAAATCTATCCGCCCCAGGCTGTGTTGTACCGCACGATTTGGCCATTCTCCCGCTACCTGGTCCCGGCTTGACGGCGCACAATGAGGCTTATATTGCCCCACGAGCCGCTATTGGTAAAGTCGAAGAACTCTACTTCTGACTTGTCTACTTGACGGGGGAGCTTACGGCCCTGGTACAAAAGATCGGTCAGGTCAGTGGCGCGGTTTCGTGGCAAACTGCCCCGGCAATTGCTCAGGAGGGATCGACCATGATTCGCCAATATCATCATGTTGCCGGCAAGCCGCCGGCCGTCTCCAGCGTACACCACCTCGCGTTTCGCTGCCGCGACGCCGAGGAGACGCGGCGCTTCTACGAAGACGTGCTCGGCCTGGAACTGACCGCCGCGCTGGCCCTGGACGAAGTGTCGGGAACCAATGCGCACGAGCGCTACATGCACTTGTTCTTTCGCATGACCGGCGGTGATTTCGTCGCCTTCTTTGATGCGCCGGACCACCTGGACGACCCGAGGCAGTTCGACAGGAAATGGGGTTTCGATCAGCACTTCGCGTTGGCGGTCGATTCGCGCGAGGACCTGCTGGCCTTCCAGGCGCGCATTCGTGAAGCCGGGGTCACCTGCCTGGGGCCGCTGGACCATCACTTTTGCCAATCGATCTATTTCTACGACCCCAATGGCGTGCAGGTGGAACTGACCTGGCGCGTGCCGGAGCACGAGGCCATCATGGCTGATGAGAAGGCTGCCGCGCGCGAACGCATTCGCGCCTGGTCGGACGAGACCCGCGAGCGCAAGGCCGCCAAGCTGAAGCCGGTCGCACCCCCCAGGGCTGTCGACAAGTCGGCCTGAGCGCCGCGCGGAGGCGGGACAGCGAGAGCTGAAAATCATAAGCAGAACAACAAGAACAGAAGGACGACACCGGGAGAGAGTAGATGGCACAACCGACCGAGTTCGCCTACGAGCGCGAACCCTATCTGGTCGCCTTCGAGGAGCGCGCGCTTTATAAGGAAACCTACGCCGGCCAGACCGGCATGGTGGTGCTGGAATCCCAGCATCTGAAGCCGCAGGGCGTCTCCGGCGGCACCGTGGTCATCTCGATGCACCCCATCGGCGGCACCCAGTACCTGCCGTTACCCGCAGCCCTCGCACGCGCCGGTGTGCCGGTGATCTGCTGCAACAGCCGCTACCCGCGCAACGATTCCGCGCTGATCATGGAAAAGGTCGTGCTCGACCTGGGCGCGTGCGTGCGCCACGCGAAGGGGAAGCTGGGCTACGAGCGCGTGGTCCTGCTGGGCTGGAGCGGCGGCGGCGCCCTGTCGGCGTTTTATCAGGCCGAGGCCGAGTCACCCACCGTGCGCGCCACCCCGGCCGGCGATCCGCCCGACCTCACCCAGGCGAACCTGCCGCGCGCCGATGGCGTGATGATGATGGCCGCGCACGGCGGGCGGGCGAGCACTCTCGCCGAATGGATCGACCCTTCGATCACGGACGAGTCGCGGCCCTTCAAGCGTGATCCTGAACTCAACCTCTACGATCCCGCCAACCCGCATCGCGCCCCCTATTCCGCGGAGTATCTGGCGCGCTTTCGTGCCGCGCAGGTGGCGCGCAACCGGCGCATCTCGGACCGGGCGCTGGCCGAACTGGACGCCGGCCGGCGCCGCGAGGGGCCGGCCTTCGAGCGCTGCTTCGTCGTGCACGGCACCATGGCCGACCCGCGCTGGCTGGATGGCACCATCGATCCCAACGAGCGCAAGTCGCCGGGGTGCTTCATGGGCGACCCGCGCCTGGTCAATGATGGTCCGGCTGGGCTCGCGCGCTTTTGCACCCTGCGTTCCTGGCTGTCGCAATGGAGCCTGGAGCACAGCAATGCCGACGGCGTGGCGGCGCTCGCGCGCGTCTCGGTGCCGGTCTTGATGCTCGAATGCGGCGCCGATGACGGCTGCACGCCGCACCATGTGCAGCGCTTCTGGGACGCGGTGCGCCACGACGATCGCGAGCGGCACCTGATTCCCGGCGCCAATCACTACTTTTTCGGGCAGAAAGACAAGGTTGCCGAAGCGGCCGATCGAGTGGTGGACTGGCTGCGCCGCAAGGGCTTCATGAACGCCGCGTAGCACGTTCGCACCGCACGCAAGCGCAATGTTCCTGCAGGCCTTGATCAACGGCGTCGCCATCGGCTGCATCTACGGGCTGGTGGCTCTGGGCTTTGTCCTGATCTACAAGGCCACCGAGGTGGTCAGCTTCGCCCAGGGCGAACTGATGATGATCGGCGGCTTTGTCGCGCTCACCGGCATGACCGGCCTGGGCCTTTCGTGGTGGCAGGCGCTGCCGCTGGCCTTCGTTGCCACGGCGCTCCTGGGGGCGTTCATCAACCATGCGGTCTTGAAGCGCATGATCGGCGAGCCGGTCTTCACCATCGTGCTGGCGACCTTCGCCATCGGCATCCTGCTCCGCTCGGTGGCGAGCATGGTGCCCGCCTGGGGCACGCAGACCTACACGCTGCAGACGCCGTTTCGCGGCCGCGTGATCGAATTCGGCGGCGTGGTCGTGTCCATGGAGAGCGTCTCGGTGATCCTGGCCACGCTCGTGCTGGTGGGGCTCCTGTACCTGTTCTTTCGCTACAGCCGGGTCGGCGTGGCCTTGCAGGCAGTATCGCAAAACCAGTTCGCCGCGGGAACGCTGGGCATTCCCGTACATGGCATGTTCTCGCTCATCTGGGGTCTGGCGGCCGGGGTGGCCGCGGTTGCCGGCGTGCTGCTCGCGCCGATCGCCTTCGTGCATGCCAATGTCGGCTTCATCGGACTCAAGGCGTTTCCGGCGGCGGTGCTGGGGGGGTTCGGCAGCATACCCGGGGCGCTCATCGGCGGGCTCATCATCGGCGTGGTCGAGGAGTTCGCCGGCCTGTACCTGCCCGAAGGCTTCAAGGCGGTCTCGGCCTATGTGGTCCTGCTTCTGGTGCTGATGCTGCGTCCACAGGGATTGTTCGGCGTGTCGCTCAAGGAACGCGTGTAGTCGCCATGCATTTCGTCAAGAAGACCGACTACGACTACGACCTCGACCTGCTGCCGCGGCCGCTGGCGCGCTTCTGGTACGCGCTGCTCGCGCTCGCGCTCCTGGGCCTGCCCTTCATCGCGCCGCCCTACCTGGTATCGCAGGCAACTTTTGTCGGCATCTTCTGCGTCGCTGGCCTGGGGCTTGCGCTACTGACCGGCTACACCGGGCAACTATCGCTGGGCCACGCGGCCTTCATGGCCATCGGCGCCTATGCCTGTGCCGTGCTGCAAGGCCTCGGCCTGCCCTTCGTCCTGGCCCTGCCTGCCGCCGCCCTCATCGCCGCCGCCTGCGGGTTGGTGGTGGGGCTGCCGGCGCTGCGCCTGTCGGGCATGTATCTGGCGATCGCGACCCTGGCTTTCGCTTTCATCATCGAGGAGGTGATCGCGCGCTGGGACGCCGTGACCCGCGGGGCCTCGGGGCTCAACGTGCCACGGCCGAGCTTGTTCGGACTGGCCATCGATTCCGGAACCCGCCTGTACTTCGTCGTGCTGTTCGTCGCGGTGCTGGCCATGCTGCTGGTGCGCAGCCTGCTGCGCTCACCGATCGGCCAGGCGTTCATCGCCGTACGCGAATCGTCGATCGCCGCGCAGAGTCTGGGCGTGCCTGTGGCGCGCGTGAAGTTGGTCGCTTTTTCGCTGTCGGCGGCGCTGACCGGCTTGGGCGGCGCGCTGTACGCGCAGGCGATCCGCTTCATCAGCCCCGACCAGTTCGGCATCGGCCTTTCGGTCGAGCTACTGGTGGTGATCTTCGTCGGCGGCATCGGCACCCTGCACGGCATCCTGTTCGGCGCCGTCTTCATCATCGTCCTGCCGCAGGCGATATCGTTCGTCAAGGACTGGCTGCCGGCCGCACTGGCGGGACAGACCGGGCTGCAGTCGGCCATCTACGCGCTGGTGCTGTTGCTCTTCGTCCTCTTCGAGCCGCAGGGCCTGGCGGGTCTGTGGTTCAAATTGAAGCACTACTGCACGCGCTTCCCCTGGTATCGCAAGGGCTCGCTCAAGCGCACGCGCGCGTACGCGCGCTCCGAGACCTGGTGATCCATGGCACTGCTTGAAGTCGATCAACTCGCGCTCGCCTTCGGCGGCTTGCGCGCGGTCGACAGCTTGTCCTTCGCGGTCCAGGAAAGCGCGGTGTTCGCCATCATCGGGCCCAACGGCGCCGGCAAGACCAGCGTCTTCAACCTGGTGAGCCGCGCCTACACGCCCGACTCGGGGCGGGTGGTTTTCGACGGGCGCGACATCACACACCTGCCGCCGCACCAGGTGGCACGCCTGGGCCTGGCGCGCACCTTCCAGAACCTGCGCCTCTTCGAGCGCGCCAGCGTGCTCGACAACCTCATGATGGGGCGTTATCGCCACAGCCGCGTGCGCCTGTGGCAACAGGCACTGTTCACCCGAGAGGTGCGCAACGAACGGCGCGCCGACCGGCGCCGCGCCGAGGAGGTAATCCGCTTTCTGGAGATCGAGCGCTACCGTGACCTGCCGGTGCAAGGATTGTCCTACGGCGTCAAGAAGGTGGTCGAGCTGGGCCGTGCCCTGGCGCTCGACCCGCGCCTCTTGCTGCTGGACGAACCCTCGTCGGGCTTGAATCCCGAGGAGAGGCGCGACCTGTCATTCTGGATTCGCGACATCCGCGATCGTCTGGGCGTCACCGTGGTCTTGATCGAGCACGACATGGAACTGGTGGCGGCCGTGGCAGACCGCGTCCTGGCACTGGCCGCGGGGCGACGCCTGGCCGAAGGGACGCCCGCGGAGGTGCGCGCAAACGTCGCGGTGCAGGAAGCCTATCTGGGGAGCGCCGCGCATGCCCCTGCTTGAGGCGGCGAACCTGGAGACCTGGTACGGCCCGGTGCCGGCCTTGCGCGGGGTTTCGCTCAATGTCGAACAAGGCGCGATCGTCGCGGTTCTGGGCGCCAACGGCGCGGGCAAGACCACGCTGCTCAAGACCCTGGGCGGGGCGCTCGAACCGAAGGCAGGCAGCGTACGCTTCGACGGCCACGACATCACCGGGCGCCACAGCTGGGAGGTGGCCAAGAGCGGGGTCATCCACGTTCCGGAAGGACGCGAGGTGTTCCGGCACTTGAGCGTACGCGACAACCTGGCCATGGGCGCCTACCTGCGCCGCGATCGCGACGCCATCGCCGCCGATCTGGCCTTCGTCTACCAGACCTTCCCGCGTCTTGCCGAGCGCGCCGCCCAGCACGCCGGCGACTTGTCCGGCGGCGAGCAGCAGATGCTGGCCATCGGCCGCGCGCTGATGGCGCGACCGCGCCTGTTGCTCCTGGATGAACCTTCGCTGGGCCTGGCGCCGCTCCTGGTGAGCGAAATCTTCAACGTGATCCGCCGGCTCAATCACGAACGCGGGCTTACCATCTTGTTGGTCGAGCAGAACGCGCGCCAGGCGCTGGCCCTCGCAACTTCCGCGACGGTGCTGGAACTGGGCCGCGTGGTCCTCTCCGGCAGCGCGCGCGAGCTGGCCGAAAACCGCGACGTGCGCGAGTTCTACCTGGGACAAGGCGCGCAAGAGGCGGCAGGGGCGCGCGGCGAGCGGCGCTGGAAAAGGCGCAAGCAATGGCGCTAGACCTGCCCGCCGACTGGAGTCAATGCACCGTGCCGGCGCTGTTCGCGTACGCAGTGGCGCGGCGTGGCGACGCGGTGGCGCTGATGTACAAGGACTACGGCATCTGGCAGTCGGTCACCTGGCGCGAATATGGTGAGCGCGCCGCCGCCGTGGCCGCCGGGCTCTTCGACCTGGGGCTGGCCGCGGGCGACCGTGTCGCGATCCTGGCCGAGACGCGCCATGAATGGCTCTACGCCGACCTGGGGACGCAGGGCGCGGGCGGTGTCGCGTTGGGCCTGTACCCGACCGCGTCGACCGAGCAGGTCGGCTACATCCTGAACGACAGCGCTGCCGTCATCGCGATCGTCGAGGACGACCAGCAGCTGGACAAGTTGCTGGACCTGCCGTCGCTGCCGCAGGTGCGTCACATCGTGGTCATGGACATGGACGGGCTGGCGGGCCTGGACGATGCGCGGGTGTTGAGCCTGGACGCGCTGATGGAACGCGGGCGCGCGCGCCTGGCTGCCGAACCCGGGCTCACCGCGCGCCTCTCAGGTATCGCCCGGCCCGGGGACGACGCGATCCTGGTCTACACCTCCGGCACCACCGGCCCGCCCAAGGGCGCGCGCCTCACCCATCGCAACCTGGCTTTTCAGCTGTGGGCATGGCAGGACGTCGCACCCACCAAGGCGTCGGATGAAACCCTGGCCTTCCTGCCGCTGTGCCATGTGGCCGAGCGCCTCATGACCGCGCTGCGCCCGCTGGCCTATCCGGGCGTGGTCAATTTCGCCGAGAGCCCGGACGCGGTGTTGGAGAACCTGCGCGAGGTGCAGCCCACGGTGTTCCTCGCGGTACCGCGCATCTGGGAAAAGCTGTACTCCCTGGCGACCCTTGCGCAAAATGATGCGACCCCATTGCAGCGCCTGGTGCACGACTGGGCCATGCGTATCGGCACCGCCTTGGCGGAACGGCGTCTAGCTGGCCGGCCGCTGCCCCTGGCGCTGGCCTTGGCGCGGCGCATCGCCGGCTGGGTGGTACTGGACAACGTGCGCCGCATGCTGGGCCTGTCGCGCTGTCGGCTCGCAGGCAGCGGCGCGGCGCCGATCGCGCCCGAGGTGATCCGCTGGTACGGGGCGCTGGACCTGTCGATGATCGAGCTCTACGGGCAGACCGAATGCGGCGGCATTGCCACCGTGACCCGCGGCGCGGCGCCGGGCAGCGTCGGGCGCGCGGTACGCGGGGTGGAATTGCGCATCGCGGACGACGGCGAGATCCTGATCAGGAGTCCCGGGGTGTTTCCGGGTTATCGCAACCAGCCCGGCAAGAGCGCAGAGGCACTCGCCGACGGCTGGCTGCACACGGGCGACGTCGGCAGGATGGATGACGAGGGCAATCTCTCGATCACCGACCGCAAGAGCGACATCATGATCACCTCGGGCGGCAAGAACATCACACCCTCGGAGATCGAGAACAAGCTCAAGTTCAGCCCCTACATCACCGATGCGGTGGTCATCGGCGACGCACGCAAGTTCCTCACCTGCCTCATCATGATCGACCACGACAACGTCGCGGAATACGTCGCCGACCGACGCGTTGCCTATACCGACTACGCGAGCTTGACCCGTTTGCCGGAAGTGCGTGAACTCATCGATGCGGAGGTCACGCGGGTCAACGACGGATTGTCGGCGGTCGAGGGCATCAAGAAATTCGCCCTGATCGACGTGCTCCTGACAGCCGAGGACGAAGAGATGACGCCGACCTTGAAGCTCAGGCGCAAGTTCGTGAGCCAGAAGTACGCCGACATGATCGAGGCCATGTATCGTGGCGATTAAACGCGCCGCTATGCAAGCGATGCCAAGCACGGCACAATCGCGCCTTGGAGAGAAGCCGCACCAGCCTCCGCCAGGTGCGTCAGGACCTCAACCAACACCAACGGGAGACCCGTCATGAGAAAAACCGCTGTTGTCTTCATCGCGACCTTGGCGACCGCAGGCGCATTCGCGCAGGCGCCACAAGGCGTGACCAAGGACGAGATCCGCCTCGGCACGCACCTCGATCTGTCCGGACCGATCACTTTCTGGGGCGTGCCACAGCGTAACGGCCACCTGATGGCGGTCGAGGAGATCAACGCCGATGGCGGCGTGCACGGGCGCAAGATCAAGCTCATCGTCGAGGACAACGGTTACGACCCCAAGCGCGGCGTGCTGGCGACGCAAAAGCTTTTGCAACAGGAACGCGTCTTCGCCATGATCGGCGTGCTCGGCACGCCGGTGGTGCTGGCGCAGATGCCGGCGGTGCTGGAGGCCGGCGTTCCGCACATGTATCCGGGATCACCGTCGCGCAGCATGTACGAGCCTTTCCACAAGCTCAAGTTCTCGCTGGCCACGCCCTACGACGAATCGACCAAGGCCGGCGTGCGCCATTTCGGCACGCGCGGCAAGAAGCACGTCGCGATCATTTACCAGGACGACGATTTCGGCAAGGAGATCCGCGACGCCGTGATCGCACAGGCCAAGCCGTCGGGAATGGAGGTCGTGGCCGAGGCCAGCTACAAGCGCGGCGATACGGTGTTCTCTTCGCAGGTGACGCGGGTGCGCCAGGGCAATCCGGATTTCGTCGTGCTGGGCACGGTGGTGCGCGAAACCGTCGCGGTCATGGGCGAGGCACGCAAGCTCGGCTGGCGTCCCGACTTCATGGTCACCCAGGCCGGCTGCAGCCAGGCGGTCGCCGACCTGGGGCGCGAGGCGGTCGAGGGGCTTTTCGCTCTGTGTCAGTACGTTCCCTTCGACTTCGACAACGAGCCGCCGGCGGTCAAGGCCTGGATGGTGCGTTACGAGAAACGCTTCAACGCCAAGCCGGATGTTGCCGCGGCCATGACCTACGACATGCAGAAGCTGACCGCGCTGGCGCTGGAAAATGCGGGCAAGGATGTGACCGTGGACAAGTTCATCAAGGCCTCGGAGAACATCCGCAACTGGCAGAACATCTTCGGCAGCCCGCCATTGACCTTCGGCCCCGACCAACGCGTCGGGTCGAAGACAGCGGTCATGACCCAGGTGCAAAACGGCAAGTTCAAGCGCGTCACCGGCGCGCTGCCGCTCAAGTGACGGGCTGCGCCAAGAGTTCACGCGGGCAAGCTCTGCACATGTCAGGAGTGGAGGCAATTCCACGCTGAAAATCTGGGGCCGCACCACATCGGTCAACGTGCAAAAAGTCATGTGGGTGGTAGGCGAGTTGGGCCTGGCGCATGAGCGCATCGACGCCGGGCTGGCTTACGGCAAGGTCAACGAGCCCTGGTACCGGGCGATGAATCCCAACGGCCGCATCCCGGTCATCGACTACGACGGCTTTGTCCTGTGGGAATCGAATGCCATCGTGCGCTATCTCGCGCGCCGCCAAGGGAGGGATAAGAATTTGCCTCCCTTCCGCGCCGCACAAAGCGAGCGCATGAGGCTGGATCCGGGCCGGTAGGCAGCGGTTGGGTGCCACGGTCGGTCATGCCCACGGCGCCGAGGGGGCACGCGCAAGGGGCTTTATGGCAAATGAAAAGGGGTCAGGACCCTTTTTTCGCTATTCAGAAAAAGGGTCCTGACCCCTTTATTGCGGCGAGAGGTCCTCGCGATAGAGGCCGAGCGCCCGGAGCACCGGGTAGTCGTTGATCGAGAAGAGGATGGCATCCTCGGCGCCGGTGTTGGCGTGCTGCAGCGGCGCCCAGGACGGGACGGCGACGATGTCGCCCTTCTCCCACTCGAACACCTTGTCGCCGACCGTGCTGCGCCCGCGGCCCTGGCGCACGCAGAAGACGGAGCTGCCGGCGACGCGGCGGGCTTTCAGCTTCTCGCCCTTGCGGATCATCTGCACGCCGCAGCCGATGGTGGGCAGCACCGGGCCGCCGGTCTGCACGTGGGTGTAGTCGAGCGCGATGCCCTCGTAGGGACTTCCTTCCCGCTCGCGCAGCGCGTGGAGCGCTTCCAGCGTCTGCTCCCAGGAATAGAGCATGAGCGGGGAGAAGCTGCTGCGCTCGTTCGTCCAGGTCGGGTTGAGGCGGCCGTGGCCGTATAGGGCCTGGGAGCCGTTGGCCGGCTTGGTGTGCTTCGGCTGCACCTCCGCGTTCATCTGGAAGAAGATCGCGTTCAGCGCCTTGGTGAGCGGCACGTCGAGTCCGTCCATCCAGACGACGGTCTCCTTCGTCTCGTTGCCGTGGTCGTGCCACTGCCAGCTCGGCGTGAGCACCAGGTCGCCCTCGCGCATCACGATCTTCTCGCCTTCGACCGCGGTGTAGGCGCCGTTGCCCTGCATTATGAAGCGGATCGCCGCCGGCGAATGCCGGTGCGCGCGCGCCACCTCGCCGGGAAGTAGCACCTGCACGGCGGCGATGAGCGTGCTGGTGGTGGCCCACTGCCCGTTGAGCCCGGGGTTGAAGAGCTGCATCGCGCGCCGCTCGTCGCCGACCGGCACCGCAACCGAGGACCCCTTCACCACGCGCTCGAGCAGCGAACACTTCCACTGGTGCGGTACCGCCTCCGGGCGCGGGTGCGGCGTCATCTGGCTCGCGATCTCCCACAGGCCCCACATGTGGTTGTCGTGGATCAGCTTGTGGAAGGCGTCCTCGGTTCGGATGGGGGCATTCATGGGCGGGTCCTAGTCTGCGGTGGCGCCGGCGGCCTTCACCGCGCGCGCCCACTTGGCGTGCTCGGCGGCGAGGAAACGGCTCGCCTCGTCGAGCGACTGCGGCGCCGGGATGAGCGCCATCTTCTCGATGCGATCGGAGATCTCCGGCGCGCCGACGGCGGCGACGATCTCGGCGTTCAGCTTCTGCATCACCTCGCGCGGCGTGCCGGCGGGCGCGAAGAAGCCGTACCAGCCGCCCGCCTCGAAGCCCGGCAGGCCGGACTCGGCGAGCGTCGGCACCTCGGGCAGGCTCGGGATGCGCCGCGCCGCCGTGGTGCCGAGGATCATGATCTTGCCGCCCTGCACGAACTGCGCGAGCGGTCCCCAGGCGTTGAACGTCATGTGCACGTCTCCCGCCACCATCTCGGGCGCCGCCTGCTGGATGCCCTTGTACGGGACGTGCGTCATCTCGACGCCCGCGGCGAGCGTGAAGAGCACCGCCGCGAGATGCGTGCCGCTGCCCACGCCCACCGACGCGTAGTTGAGCTGCTTCGGCCGCGCGCGCGCCTGCGCGATGAACTCCGCGATGTTGCCCACCGGCAGCACGCCGCTCGCGTAGACGATGTAGGGCCCGATGGCGGCGAGCGAAACCGGCGCGAGCTCCTTCACCGGGTCGTAGGAGAGCTTGCGGTAGAGCGTGCCGTTGATCGCCACCGCGGGCGTGCCGAAGACGAGCGTATGGCCGTCGGGGGCGCTCTTCGCCACCGCCTCCATCGCCAGGTTGCCGACCGCGCCCGGGCGCGGCTCGACGATCACCGGCTGGCCGAGGCCTGAACGCATGCGCTCGGTGACCAGGCGCGCGAGGATGTCGGCCTGGCCGCCGGCGGCGAAAGTGAGGAGCAGCCGGACCGGCTTCTGCGGAAACGCCTGCGCGCAGGCGAGCTCCGCGACGAGGGCGAGGGCGAGCGCGAGCAGTCTCATCAGGCGGGGACGATCTTGCTGTCCTCGGGCATCGCCGGGACCGCCTCGGGCAGCGCCTGCGGCGCGCGGCCGTAGGTTTCCTGCTTGAACGCGTTCCACTCGGCGAGGTTGCCGGGCGCATCGCCAGCCAGGCGCTGCCACGAGCCGGCCTGCTCGGTGCGCACCGTGATCTCGAGGCGGTGGCCGTCGGGATCCATGAAGTAGATCGACTGGCAGAAGTCGTGGTCCTTCGGCCCGAGCACCTGCACGCCGTGCGTCTCGAGCCGCGCCTTGGCGGCGACGAGCTTCTCCATGCTGTCGGTCTCGAAGGCGATGTGCTTGACCCACCACGGCGTCCGTTCCGGCTCGTCCTCCGGCGTGGAGGGCACGTCGAAGAAGGCGAGGAAACTGCCATCGCCCAGCTTGAAGAAGATGTGGATCGAGTCGGCCGGCGCGCCGAGCACCTTGCGCGGCGGCTGGCCGGGCTCGTTGAGCGGCCAGGAGGGCGCGCCGCGCCCTCGCTCCGGCATCAGACCCGCGCTGTACTCGAGGCCGATGACCCGGGTGTAGAAGTCGACGGTGCGCTGCGCATCGCGGCAGCGGTAGGCGATGTGGTGAAGACGCTGGAACATGGGGGCCCTCCCAGGCGCTGGGCGCATTGCCCGAGCGCCCATTCTACTTCCCTTGCGCCCACCCCGGCCGGCCGCAGTGACGTGGCCCGCCCCGGCGCCGATGCGCGTTCCGGCGGCGTTCACTCCCTATATGGTGAGGGATAGATCCTATGTAGGGCCGCGGGGATTAACCTCTGGTGGCTTTCTCAACCAAAGAAAGGAAACCAGGAGATGAACCCCGCGACCCAAGGAATGGAAGGTAACGCAACGGCGCCGGTGTTGTACATGGCGCTGGAGTTGAGCAACAAGAGCTGGAGGCTGGCGTTCGGCGACGGCGCCAAGTGCCGGCAGGTGTCGGTGCCGGCGGCGGACCTGGCGGCA
>Ga0194131_10007291_pt1 | contig 14946 bp, 10 predicted proteins | sample TA2KigO120mmetaG_FD_148631 | JGI IMG/M metagenome (GOLD analysis project Ga0194131, IMG submission 148631) | Freshwater microbial communities from Lake Tanganyika, Tanzania - TA2015053 Kigoma Offshore 120m | ecosystem: Environmental > Aquatic > Freshwater > Lake | place: Tanzania: Lake... | reverse complement strand
TTGCGCACCCCTCCGCGGCTAATCAGCCGCGGCCCCATTGAAGCCTTCGGGAGTTCCGTCCGGTCGACGTCCAAGGTCTCTCGCCCCTCCGCGGCTAATCAGCCGCGGCCCCATTGAAGCTTGAGGGCTTCGGTCATGGCTTCAACGAGCAAAGCCCCTCCGCGGCTAATCAGCCGCGGCCCCATTGAAGCCCGCGACGACGCGGCCATCGGCAACGAAGATGGTGGACGGCCCCTCCGCGGCTAATCAGCCGCGGCCCCATTGAAGCATCCACGACCGAACCCAATCGGTCGTAGTTGATCCCCCCCTCCGCGGCTAATCAGCCGCGGCCCCATTGAAGCCGAATCAGATTCAGTTCGAAAGCTGTCATGTCTGCTTCCCCCTCCGCGGCTAATCACCGGCGGCCCCATTGAAGCCCCCACAACTTGTTGTGGTTGCTGCCGAAGTGCTTACCCCTCCGCGGCTAATCAGCCGCGGCCCCATTGAAGCAGCAAACTTCGCCACCGCTCTTTCTTCTGGTGTCACCCCTCCGCGGCTAATCAGCCGCGGCCCCATTGAAGCGGGCGGAATCCGTAGGCGTCTTTGTGAAAGTCGCTCCACCCTCCGCGGCTAATCAGCCGCGGCCCCATTGAAGCGCGTCAAGGTTCAGACACGCCTGATACTCCTTGCCCTCCCTCCGCGGCTAATCAGCCGCGGCCCCGCGCCGATCCGTCTTGTGTTTCTTCCGTTCTTCCGGCTGGATCAGAATGACTTGGTGACAGCGATACTCCCGTAGCAACCGAATCAACCAGTCGTTGAAGCCGCAGACCTCCAAGACCGCAATGAACGACTCGTCTCGCCGAAGGCGTTCTTGCGTCAGCTTCGTAAAGAAGGCCTGGACTCGCTCCGTCGAAACCTGCCGGGACTGCAACACATAGTCGCTGGCACCGCGCAGCGGAATCGTGATCTGATGCGTATGCTGATCAATTCCAAGGTACAAGATCGTCGTGCTCCTGCTGGGGAAGTTGGATTCGAAATTCCCAGCCAACTACGACGTCGACGATCTAACGGCAAGCCACTCGTTCATTGATATTAAAGGGACTCGGCTACTTGGGAGGTTCACCGGGTTGCACGAATTCCGCGACCACTCCGGCCAACGGGAAGTGAATCCAGGTTGAGCGGATCGACTGGCCTGCGCTGCGGATCATCTCTTGATACGCGGAAAGTTGCCCTGCATAGCTGGCGGCCTTGGCGGCGCAGTGTTCCCGCCGAAGGGGCGCGCTTTTGTGGTCGATGATGACGAGGCCGCCGTCGGTCAGTTGCAGGAGCAAATCCAGCGTCCCCTTCCATTGTCCGCCTGCGAGTCTTGATACGGTCACGGGAGTCTCGGTCAGCCAGCAAGCTCCGGGATATTGCGATTCCACCCATGTGCAGAACCGTTCTCCTGCGGAGACGATGATTGCGGGAGCGAGCAGTCCCGTTACCGAGTACGCGGCCAAACAGCGTTCGGCGACCGCTTCTTTTTGGACGCTCGTCAAAGCGTGCAGCGACGGCAGCGACGCCAAGTAGGCGTGAACGGCGTCTCCGATCGCGCTGTATTGGTCCTCTTTGGCTCCCGTCGGAAAGTGCGGCGAGCCAGTCAGTTCTCGAATTCGGAAGATCGCGCGATCGGCCGATGCCGACAGACGACTCGGCTGATGAAATCGAGGCTCAGACGGCGCGATCGTCGATACCTTGGGAGGTGCCAGCCAGCGTTCGCTCGTCGCGGTTGGCAAGCGACACGAGGCAATCATGTCAGCTTTTAATGAGCGCACCACAAGTGTGGTGTCGATGCCATCGAGCGTGTGTTCGCCGGCTCCTTGCGAACAGTCGAGAACTGAGTCCACCAAGTCCAGGCGATTCAACCATTTGTAATTGTCTGGTCGATGGACGAAGACGAGCTTGGTTTTGGCTCGCGTGCAGCCCACATAGAGCAGCCGCAGGCTTTCCTGCTGTGCTCGCTGCGTTCTTTCTTTTCCCTCGGGAGAAGCAAGCGCGTCGTCCTCTAGACCGCTGCCGGCGACCATTTTTGGGAACTCACCATCGGTGAATCCAAACGGCCAAGTCCATGCCCGGAGAACACGACCTTCGAGCGGATCACTCTTACCTGGATTGCCTCCGGTCACGACCGGGGACCACATCTCCGCATCGCGATCGGAGTCCAGCCCGCTGAGGATCACGACAGGCCACTCCAACCCTTTCGCCGAATGGTATGTCGTCAGCGTCACCGCATCGTGACCGAGCGGCGGGTATCGCACGTCCAATTTATCGCTCGCCAGTTTTTCAAAGTACAAAATGAGACCGGTGAGAGTCGTGGCACCGCCGGTCTCGCGTGCCAATTTTTCGTAGTCACGAGCGTGCTGAATCAGCGAGTCCAAGTTCGAGCAACGACGCGCTGGCTCGCCCCACTTCTGAACCAAGGACGGCACTTCGAGCGCTTCGATGACTTGTTGCACCACGAGCAACGGCGCAAGTGTGCGGCGGTCGATGCGCTCCAGCGCGGAGAGGCGAGTATCGCCGCTCCACGGCATGACGAACTCCGCAGGCTCCGTCGTAGTGTCGGTCGGCCGGGTCTCTTGGACCGCCGTCAATCGCTCGTGAAGCCACTCCGGCGTTTCCAAATTCGGATCGCCGAGAATGTGCAAGATCGTCGCGGCGGCGAGCGAGTCACTTCGATCCGACACCAACCGCAACCCGGCCAGCACGAGCACACCTTCGCGAGTCGCCAACAGTCCGGGACTATCCAGCAGGTACGGAATGCCGAGCGAATCCAGCGCACGAGCCAAGCCGTTCAGCCGTCGATTGTCCCGTTCAAGCACAGCCATGTCCCCGAAGCGGATTCCTTCGGAGCGCAATTTCGAGATTCCGCAGGCCAGAGCATCCGCGTCTTGCGCCTGGTTCGTGCTCTCCAAGATCCAGCGTTCGACACCTTTCGGGCTGGCAGGTTTCTTGGGATTCTGAATCGCTTCTTGGCCGAAGACTGGAAAGAACAACTGGCCCACAAGTTGAACCAACCCGCGCTGGCTGCGGTAATTGTAAGGCAACTCAATCCGTTGCGCGTCGGTCGCAGTTTTCCAGACATCATTGATGAGATCGGGATCGGTCTCGCGAAATCCGTAGATCGCTTGCTTCGGATCGCCCACCCAGCGACTTCTTGGCGCGAGCTGTCGCCACCGCTGAAAGATCGCGAGCTGCAACGGATTCGTGTCTTGGAATTCGTCCACGAGGATCAAATCGAAATCTTCCGACAGACTGGCCGCGAGGTCTGCGTTCTCCAGCAGTTCGAGGAACAGGATTTCCAGATCGGTGAAGTCCACCAACCCACGTTTGGTCTTGTACTCATCGAATTGTTTGCCGAGCCAAATGGTTTGGTCCGCGAGGCACGCCGCGAAGTCTCGAACGTCCGCGTGCAGTCCTGGATTCAAGCGGATCTGACTGGCGTGCGTTCGGAGCGTATCCAGCATCCCATCCGCACCGCTGTTCGTGCCGGCCGCGAGCTTCTTTGCCTGAAGATAGCTGCTCCACGTCGGCTTGGGTTGCGCCTTCAAGCGGCGCAATTGCTGACATGCGGTCTTCGTCACCCCTTTCGTATCGTTCAACGTCTCAATGTTGACCAACGCGTCCTCGACAAGCCGCAGCAAATGATCCACAGGATCAGCAGTCGTGGCCGCACCGTCTGGAGCTAACAATTCGCAGACGCGATCGGCGCTGGCCCGCATCTGCTGGCGAAAAAGTTCATCGGAGATTCGGTTTCCGCGTTTGGCCGACAGCAGTTTGAGAATGCGCTTTTGCAAATCCGTGACGGCCAGACGCTCCGCACTCTCAGTCAGGTTCTGCCAGTCGTTCACCGGCGTCGCTCCCAACAAATCGCCAAGGGCCTGTGTTTGTGCAACTTCGGCGAGAACTTCCAATCGCGGTGATAAGCCCAGCGAAATCGCGTACCGCGACAAAAGGCGATGCGCAACGCTGTGAATCGTTCCGATGGCGGCCAAATCGAGTCGATCGGCCTGTCGATGGGCGACAGCGATGTCGCCATCGAGTCCCGCCAAGAGCCGCGCCTGAATCCGACCTTTGAGTTCCGCGGCCGCTTTGTTCGTGAACGTGGTCGCCAGAATTCGTGACGCATCCAAGCCGCCAAGTACGGCGACGGCCACCGTCTCGCAGAGATCGGTGGTTTTTCCAGAGCCGGCACCGGCACGAACAATTTCGAGAGTCGTCTTCACTTGGTCTCCTCCAATCCACACAAGCGCTGGTAATCACAGTAACGGCAGACGTCCTGGACTTCGTTGTCCTTCAGCTTGTCCTTCAACACGATCTTTGAGCCGGCCGGCCAAACCGACACGGCATGCAGCGGTCTGGCCGGAATCGGCTTGCCAGAGGTCAGCCATTCGCCGGCCACATCGAGTGCGGCAGCAAATGCACTCCACACCGCTTGAATCGCCGGCGCATTGAGCACGAAGCGATTTCCGTCACCATCCACGGGGCTTCCTGACGGCGTGTAGAACTGCGCGTCGGCGAGTACCAAATAAGCGACGGATGGAAAGGCTGCTCCGTTTCGTGAGCGAGCATACGCGTAGGTGGCGAGTTGCACGGCTCGGCCGTCTTGGATCAGATCGCGATACTTGTTTCGGCCAGCATATTTGAAATCAATGATCGCCTCGCTGCCGTCGTCGCGTTTGGCGACGCAGTCGATCCAGCCGGTCAGTGATTTGCCGAAGGCTTGGCTCGCGACTTCCTCTTCGATGCCCACGATGCGATAACGGCCAGCCTCCAGCGTCCCAACCAGGATTCGCGTCGCATTCAACAACTCACGACGCAGCCTCTGACGCTCGATCAACTGGTCGGCTTGCGCCAGCGGAGCGGCGTCGAGCGGCAATCGCTCATCGAAGACCTGCGCGACTTGCACGACCGCCTGCTCGATCGTCGGCAGAGGCCCACCGTCACCGAAGACACGCTCCAACACACTGTGGCAGAACGTCCCTTTCAATGTGTGGTGCTCCGGCAGTTTGGCAATTCGGCTGGGACGCAGTTTGGCTTGATAATTCAGCACCCACTTCAACGGACAGCCGAGGCGATCCTGCAATTCCGAGGCGGAAACGGTTTCTCGGTCATGGAGCAGCTCCAAGGGAACAGTCCAAGCGAGACGCTGCGGTTGAGGCGGCTCGATGTTTCGTTCATCGACCGCAAAGACGAACGGCGCGATCGAGTCGCAATTCCCAGCAGCGATCAAGTCTTCGAGGACCGGTGATTGCTCGGCATTCTCCAAGCGGTTGCGGATTGCCAGCCACAGCGGATGCCAACGCCGCTCCCAGTCTTGGGGAACCAGCACGGCCAGCAAAGATTCCTGAATGAACCCCAATCCCCGAGCCTCCGCCGCACGCAGCGAGGTCAACTCGCGGCTGCCGTCATCAAGATCAAACCCAGCTTCTCGCAGTTGTCTGAGTTCGCTGGCCGACCAACGCGAGCCACGAGCGTCCGCTGTTCCCAGCCCCAGCCACACCAGACGGCTGCAACTCGCATCAATTTCAGCGAGTGATCGAACACGAATCGGTCCTCCGTGGGCCTCGATGCACGGAGCGGTCTGCACGCCGATGGACAGCGCCTCATCCAGCAGCCGCGCGAGCTGCGGCTCAGTCACTTCGGTCCCTTGGCACTCTACCAAGTCGCCGAAGATCGATGCCTGCCCCGCCGCGATTTGCAAAGCATCGACCAGATCCATCGACGCGGAAGCATCGTCCTCCAGGCGTTTCGCCTGGACTGATGCCCATTGCGCGACCAGTCCGGAGCGCTTCCGCACCAACTGTGACGGAATTGGATTCCCTCGTGGCACTCTCTCGCAAAGTAACCATTTATCGATACGCTGACGGACCGTGCCGTCTTGATCGTTGTCTTCGCCGCACAATTCAGAAACGGCTTTGTCCCACTCGCTGCTTCCGAGTCCTGGTTCATCGGTCAGCGATCTGGCCAGCCGCGTCGCGACCGGTCGAGCCAGAGGCATCACCGGCAGCGTTAGAAAATCGAGCAACGCTTGCGGATCACACGGCTCCCAACACAGCGACATACAGAGCGGCAAGACCTGCAACACGGGATGCGTCGAAGAGACGAGGGCTGCTCCCATCGTCGGCAGCCCCATGCGTCGCAAACTCGCATCTAGGCGGAGCGCCACTGAATCATCCTCGCAGTAGATCACAGTGCTCGACAACTTTTCCAGCGCGGAGGCCAATGCCGACGCCACGAACTCGCACGCGGCTGTTTCACTGCGGGTGACGAGATATCGCAAACTGGAATCTTGAGTGAACTTCGCCGATATCGCTCCTCGCACGAGCGATTGAGCGTGGCGCAGGGCCGTTCCGACTGGGGCCAATGTCAGCGATTCCGTCGGAACACCAATCGTCAGATTGGATAAGACGTCTCGCCACAAAGCCGGCCATTGTTCGATGGGGTCAACCAAAACGCAGCGATGTGGCGGCAGTGTTTGTCCTTTTTCCAGCGCAGCCATCACTCGCCTCAGCCGCTCGGCTTCGCCCGGAAATACGAACTTCTGTCCCTCCGCAGCGAGACACAAGTCACGGACCAACGGCGGCAGCTCCGCGTGATCGGCGTGATTCTTCTCTTGCCAGCCAGCCAAGAGCAATTCGTCTCGACGCCTGAGTAGTTCCGATGCCGTAGCCCAGCGATCCGTCGCCAAGCTGGTCGAGAACACTGCCTTTGGGAAGGCGTCCAACGTTTTGGCATATTCGGTCACGCGACTCGATGGCGGAATGCTCGGACCTGCCAAACCGAGCTGAGTTTCTAACCATCGCAACAGCGTCTCTGGTCCGCCGCGAAAGTCATTGACCATCACATCGCCACTGCCAGGCTTCAAAACGCCGTGGAACAACCGAATCGTCAAATTTGTTTCGTTGAGCATTTCGATACCGCCGTTATTGATCGCCGATCAAGGGGCGTGTCGTTATGCAGACACGTCGCATTCTGAGTCGCCATATTAAAATGATCAACGACATGCCAGCCAACTCATAACAACGCTGCGAACGAGATCATCCGCGTGAAAAGGCAGATTTTCTCCGCTGGTTGAACAGCTTTTGTCCAAACTGATTAGTATGCTCTGCGCCCCTATCGTAAGACGTCATGGAGTGGCTGATGGCTGAGATGACTGCTCTTGAACGGCAGTGGCGGTTGCTGCAGGCGATGATCGGTCTGCGGAATGGGGGGACTGTCGCTGAGTTGGCGGTCGAGTTTCAGGTCTCGGAGAAGACCATTCGCCGGGACTTGTCGTTGTTGCTGAAGGTCGGGTTCCCTCTAAGCGAGATCGTCGGTCGCAAGGGGCTAAAGCGGTGGAAAGTCTCGGCCGAGCATGGGCCGCCGGCGGCGATTCGGTGGGATGAAGCAGCCACGCTCTATCTGGGTTGCAAGCTGATGCAACCGCTGGCGGAGGTGGGGCTGGCGGATTCGTGGCAGTCGCTGTTCCGCGTCGTCGGCTATCGACGTGCAACGGAGCCGTCCCAATCTCCGTTCACCGCGTTCAGCATTCTGAAGCCTGATGCGAGCGGGATCAGATCGTTCGATACGATGCGACGAACTCGCGATGTAGCCGGCATGATTCGCCACGTTGTTGCTAAAACGGCTCACGATCAAGGATGGCCCGAAGATCGCATTAACGTGTTCATCCACGGCAAGACTCCCGATGGATCGAAGCCGTCAAGTGGCGAGAAGAGCCCTGATCGATTTCAGTATCTGCCGCTACCCACAATCAACCATGCGTTAGGCCGAGTCGAGTCGATCCGTCGAGTGCTCATCGTCGCACCGTCGCACTGTGGTCAGGAAATTGCTTGGGCGAGACGAGCGATGGCGGGTGCGGAGTTGGTGAATCACAACGGTACGGCGGCACTGCTCACGATTCTGCCCGGTTCCGATTGGGTGCTGCGGCAGTACGTCGAAGAATCGAGAACGTGGGCAACGGTCACCCCTGTCATTCTTCCAGGCTATGACGACCCGGACCATCTTCGACGGAAGCTCAAGAACGGTCGAGACGCTGAAACGCAAAAGCGTTACCTCACCCGACTGGATGCGAGGACGGACGAACTACTGCGGAAGGCGTTTCGGCAAGCTGGCTATTCCTGCGAACTAATCGAAAAAGCCGAACTGGATTGGCGCGATGTCGGTTTCCAGCCTGGAGTAGAGTTGGCATCGCGATACCTGCCGCCGGAGAACCTCAACAACGCGCCTCGTATTCATGTTCGCGTCAATTTCCCATCAGCCGTTCGTGGACCGATTGCGGTTGGCAGTGGTCGCTTTCGCGGCTTTGGTTTGTTCACGAAGAGTGACAGATAGATGACGGAATCACTAACTCGTTCAACTGGTCGGTACGATCACGACAGGATCATGCAGATCAGGTTCTTGTATTGGGTGAAACCTTTGTCGAACGCGATCAACTCCAGGCCGGCAGTGCGAGCGAAGGCTGCGAGGTACGCATCATTCCAAACTTCCGGAGAGAACGACTGCCGTTGCGTGTATTCGCGGCAGGATTCTTCCAACCCGTAAGGTTCCTCGGCATTGGAAACCAAAACGTCACTCAGGAAATCAGCGTACTTTTGCCAAGCGTCAAGCAACGTCACGGTTTTTGCACCGAAGACGCTCGGATTCGTCGCCAATCGCAAGAATCCTTGCCGTGTAAGACGATGAAAGTAGCAGACTTGATCTGACAGTCCATCAAACCATTGCTTGGCGGCGGAATGGTGAGCGCGAGTGACAACCATACGTTAAGGTCCAGCAGCAGCAACTTCGGCATCTAGAATCTCGGCGATCCTGGCCTTCCCCCGATCTATGTACCACTCTGAATGAGAGGATCTCGGGTCAAGGGATCGCTGTGCTGCTGGAACGGAGAAGTTGGCTGAGGCGTAGCCGAAGTCAACTTCGTAGTGGAAGCAGCACAGCGAGCGGCGAACTCCGCCGGGGTTTGATAGTCTAACGAACTGTGTGGTCGGCGGTGATTGTAATCGAGCCGCCAGCAATCGACGACCCAACGAGCTTCCGCCAGGCTCAGAAACAACTCACGGTCCAGCAACCCGTCTCGGAAGCGGCTGTTGAAACTCTCCACGTAGCCGTTCTCCCAAGGGCTTCCCTTGGCGATGAACAGCGTCTTCACCCTGGACCGGTCGAGCCAGCGAGTCACCTCCTGGGCCACGAACTCCGGGCCGTTATCACTGCGAATGTGCTCCGGCGCACCGCGGACGGCGAACAGGTACTGGAGCACCTCCACCACGCGGCTGGCCGTGAAAGACCAGGCAACTTCCATCGCCAAGCTTTCGCGGGTGAACTCGTCGATCACCACGAGCATTCGCAACTTGCGGCCCTTCTCGGTCCGGTCTTCGACAAAGTCGTAGCTCCAGACATGGTCCGGCCGTAGCGGTCGCTTCTGCATGCAGCTGTTCTCGCTGCCCCCCTGGAAGGATCGTCGACGTTTCCGCTGCTTTCTGGGCACTTGCATCCCTTCCTCTCGCCACAGTCGCTCGACCCGCTTGTGATTGACTTCCCAGCCACGCTTCTGCAGGGCGTCGTGGATTCGCGGACTCCCAAAGCGGGGCCGCCGGCGGGCGATCCGCCGCATCTCTTCCAAGAGCTTCGTTTCGTCCTGCACGAACTGGCTCACATCCTCGAACGGCCGGTGCTGTTCGAGGACCGTGCGGGCGTCGATCCCCTGCGGCTCAAGTTTGAAGCCCTCGTCGTGGCCGACGTCGGCCAACGTCCTGTGCGGGACGACCTGCCCGCCTACTTCGGACACGGGGCCGGGTTCATTCGCATCGCTCTGCACCTGCGCTACCGAGCAATGCGACACGGCATCTCCATCGCCCCCGGCCAGTTGTGCGTGGGCTACCGCTACGGGCTTTCCCATGCCCGGCGCTACGTTGACGCTCTGGGGAGCGAACCAGCCCGCCTGATCGACGCTTCGTTCACGGACATCCGAAACACGAAACCACCTCCGGCGTTCGCGTCGCTCTGGTGCGACGACTTCATCGCCTACCACCAGCGTTTTCCTCTTCAGAAGGGAACCCTGCCATGAGCGTGACTTCCTTCATCGAAAAAATCGTCGGCCTGCAGCAGCAGCGGGCACAGGCGAAGGTCGCGGGATACCGTGAACTCATCGCCACCATCGCCGCCGGCCAGAAACCGAACCCGGCCGAGATCGAGCGGTTGCTGACCGATGCCGGCAAGTCGCTCGACGACCTGCAGCGGGATGTGGAACTCTGCCAGCGCCGGCTCGGGTTCAAGGCGGCCGTGGCAGCGATGCCCAAGCTGGAAGCCGAACGGAAATCGCTTGACGACCAGATCGCTGCCGCCGACCGAGTCCTTGAAGCGGCCGAGAAGCAGCACCGCGACAAGACCGCGCCGCTCTATTTCCGGCGTCGTCAGATCGATGAGGCTCTCTCGGTCGGCAGCACGGCCGTGGGCGAACTCGTGCGGACCTGCGAAGACCCCGACCTGCACCGCGAGATGGACGAACTCAACGCCGAGGACCACCGGCTGTCAAACGTCCGCTTCAACCTCGACGGCCGCGAGTCTCGGCTGCAAGAGAAGGCCAACCACGAACGGGCGCAAGCTGAACGTCAACTGGTCCTGTCCGACGCCAAACGCCACCGCGAACTGGCCGACCGCTTCGACAAGGAGGCCGACGCCGCCCGCCGCGAACTGGAACAACTCGATCAGACTCGAGCCGAATTCGCTCAGCGTCGCGAGCAAATCGAAACCCGCATGCGCGAAGTCTGATCGCCGTCGGCGACGACTTCAGCCCGGTATCGCGAAGCGAAACGTCGCACCACCTGGGCCGACCAGACGCCGATCAGCGTCCACGATTTGCTCTTTGACAATCCGGTAAAACTGTCATGAGCCGCCGGGCTGGCAACCCGGCGGCTCTGGGGATGCTTAATTGAATCTCCTGGTAGGGGCTCAACCAACGGTTCGTAAGCGTTTCCGAATGGTCGAAACCAAATTGATGCAAAGCTGCCCAGGACACGACTCGCCGAGATCTTTCAACACGCCTTGAACGAGCGGCTGGCTCAGGAACGTGTCGTTTTCCGACCAAAGCTTGGCGATCCGCATGCGATCCCTTGCCACGGCCATGAGGGCAGACGTCGGTTCGTTGTGTGCGATGTCGTTGCGGAGTTCGCGAATGGTACTCCCGAGTGTCGTGTCAAACGTCGTCAAGGCATCGCATTGCAGGAAGTACCTGGCCAAGCGTCCCGCTGGACCACCATCGCCGTCGAAAACCCAGTACCAATCTACGCCGTCGTCATTCTCTTTCCACTCGAACGGGCACTTCCGATCTTCGGCGGAGCCATCACCTTTTTTAAGGAGTTTGTCTCCCGTCGGCGCAGCAACACCACTCTTGATCTTGAAGAAGCGGCGTTTATTCGGATCCGAGGAACGCTCGATGCGCTCACCAAGCATGTCCCACAGGGCCGCCTCGAAGAATGCCACGGTGCCATGAACAGCTCGCGGGATGTCCTCTGCACGCAGCGCCAGCTCGACACGCAGCGCAGCTCTCACCGCCATACGCTGGTGGCTCAGAACCATGAGATCGCAACCGGTCGGCAGCGGCAGCGACGAGGCGAAGAGCGCGAGCCATTTGACGACCTGCGTCCACTCTTGACCGGGTAATTCTTCTAGATGGCTGACCGCCCCCCAGGCACCGAGCAGGTTGCCCTTTTCAATAAGCGAAAGCGCGTGCCAACGGGCACGGAAACCCGCTGCCGGGTGGAATTTTTCTTCGACGGCGCAATCTTCGCCTTGAACTCGCTCACGGTCTGGCACTTCCAGCGAGGTCACGATCGGGCCAGTCACTGTGTGCAGTCGCACCATCTCGTTGATGAGCTCGTTGGCGGCAGCCAGTCCGCCGGTCGTGGCGACGAAGACCTTGTCGTTGTTCGTGAGTTGCTCGACCTGCTCCCTGATGGCGTTCGAGAGCGTAGCGACGACGGTTCCCCGGACGACCGCGTCGACATCATTCGACGGGTCTTCGAGTTGCTCCGTGCCGGTTAAGAACGACACGCGGCTCACCTGATTGACGCCACGATTGCGAAGGCGGCGTTCCATCACTTCGCCCGACATGCGTGGGTCACGCGCGTCTTGCCGGGTGGTCTCGAAGATGAGCGCCGATGTCGGCAGGGTGGTGCCGAAGTGCGCGAGCACGGCATCGAGCTTCGGTGTGCAGAGCTTCAACTCACCATCGGGCAAGGTGCTATGATGTTCGCCCCTCTCAATCGGTGCGTCGACCACCGACCACGGACGCTTCTTGATGGCCTCGTGGAGGGTGCCGCACATGCTGCCGTCGAGCTTGTGTCGCTTGTTATTAACAACAAGCTGCACGTCGGTCTGGCCAACGGTCATGACGAGTAGCGTATTCATCGCGAGCCATCCTTTTTATAGCGGCGATTGCGCGAGTGCTCGGCGCGCAATCCAGTGTGGAACGTGTAGATCTGGCCGTCTTTGCACGGGTAGTCCACTGCGTTCGGGTGATTGCGACGATGGATCGCGAGCCACTCGTCTTGCGTCGCCGTCTTCTGGTGTTTGGTCTTCACCCAGGCGTTGAGGTCGGCATAGGGCTTCAGCGTGGGGGTATCGCTTGCTTCATCAAGGATCAGGAGTGCCTTGGCCTCGATACGCACGCTGCCCCAACCGAGCGGACGTGCGTAGCCGAGTTTCGAGCAGTAGCCGTCGGTGTGCGTGCCGCCGAGCACGCCCTTGAACTGGTCGGGGCAGAGAGCAACGAGGATCGCGGCCAGCTCGGTCGGGTCGAGGTCGCGAAAGCGGACGGTGAAGCGGAACTTGCGGTTCGGCTTCGATGCTTCGAGCGCCAGCGTGCTGCGGTCGTTCTGCTTGTTCGTGTCGGAGGGATCCGCAGCGACCAGTCCCTTGTTGTCTGTGCTGTAGGCGTCCCTGCGATCCAAGTAGAACTTGCGGCCCGCGAGATCACCGGGCGCGTCGTAGCCAGCGGCATCGCCGTAGGTGACCAGCGTGGCTTTGTCGGATGGACGGGATTGCGGGTGATGCGGCTGCTTGAGGTAATGCTCGACAGCGCTCGGCCGGGGCATGCCCAGCTCCTTGAGGAAGGTCGGCATCAGGAAGCGGTCGTCGTCGCTCTCGTTCTCGCCGACGACCTCGAGCCCCGCATTGACGAAGACGCGGCCCATGAGCTGCGCGTAGTCGTCCTTGCCGATGCCCACGACGCCGGGGTTTTTCTTGTCGAACGCGTAGCCGAAGAGCCGCCGTACGAAAGACAGCTCCTTCGGTGCCCTGTGTTTGTCTTCCTCGGTCCCGTCGAGCGCGTGCTCGGCGGCGAGCGGAAAAAGCCCGTGCCGTTCGAGCTTGCCGCCCGTCTTGCCGCCCGTCTTGCGGACCGAGTCGGTATAGGCCCAGCGGTAGTAGTAGTGCCAGCCGAGCGAGACGATGCACTCATTCTGGGTGTCCCACTCGACCCAGATGAGATCACCGGGTTTGAAGACGTCGTCCTTCGCCGCCTTAAGGATGCGGTTGCGGGCGCCGTCACCCGTGAGTTTCTTGGGAACGTCCGGGTGCCGCTCGGAGAAGTGCCCGTGGTCGAGGTCGACGAGGTGGCGCACCGTGGCGAGGTAGCCCTCTTGCGCGGCTTGAGAAATAGTTGCGGTTTCCGTCGGCACGTTCGGGTTCGCAGTAAGTGCTCGATGCAGGTTCCGTCTTGAATTGAGCATCTCGCCTGCGCCTTGACCGCCTCGGTACGTTTCGCCGGCGCCGTCGTCGAACCGGTAGTAGTTCGCGTTCTGCTCGCGCCGCTTGTCGTATCGAAGGTTTGTCGGTAGCAGCGCCAGCGTCTTCGGAACGCGAACTTGGTTCTTATCGTCGAGGGCCTTCAGCTCGACGCCGTCTTTTGTCACACGAGCGATGCGCGGGATGAGTCTCGGGTTTGGCTGATTTGGGAAGAGCGAGTTCGGTCGATACGAGTACGAGCGCTCGGCGACTCGCTCCATCGGCGCGCCGAGCAGCGCGCCCAGCTCGTGGCGCAAGAGCCCCTTCAGCGAGTCGCCGGGGATGATGACGGGCCGCTTGCCCCACGGCGCGCGCAGCGGGCAGAGCACGGACTTCTTATTAGCGAGCATACCAACACCGGGGACGTTCTCCGGGAGCGGCCAGTCGCTCTCGTTGTCGCCGACCTGTCCGCGTTCCCAGCCGACGAGTAGCGGCGTCAGCGTTTCGAGCTCAAAGCGGATCTCGCCCGACAGACAGCCCTTACTGCTCGTGCCGTCGTGCCAGATCGGGGGAGCGGTCGTCAGCTCCAGCGGGAGCGCGACGAAGCCATAGGGTTTGCCGGGAAGAGGCTGCGTGTTGTTCGTCGTGGCAGCGGGGCGACCGTGTTGCGGGTGCTGCTGCCCACCATCGCGCCTTGGCTGCCCTCCACGTGTCTGGAGAAAGCCGCGCTGTCGATGCTGTTGCTGGGGCCTGGAAGTGGTGCTCGCAGCGATAGACGTTTCTCCTCCTTCGATCTCTTCCAACCCTGTCGCTGCAAGTTTTGTACGGGCCTGATCGAGGTGCGAGTCCTTTCCTGCACAGATGATGAACTCGTTGGCGACGGTGGTGCCGACGATGTCAAGGTGTGGCATCTCGAGTTGGTTGCTCTTCAGTTTGTTGAGTTCCTTGGCGTCGCGTGCCTTGCCGTCGAGCGTGCGGACGCGGATACGGTGCTGCTTGTCGGGTTTTCCGGGCATCAGCGTTGCTCCTTGGTGAGGGTGAAGCCGAGGATCCCGTCGCCAACATGCCATTCGCGCAGGAGCACGTTGCCCTGACCTGTATCTGCCGCGGAGAACCGCTGGAAGCCGTGACGGCGTGCGGGCGTATGGACCACGCGGGTCTGCTTTGCGCCGTCGGCATGCGACATGAATTCTTTGATCAGCACGAAGC
>Ga0194131_10007290_pt1 | contig 14948 bp, 12 predicted proteins | sample TA2KigO120mmetaG_FD_148631 | JGI IMG/M metagenome (GOLD analysis project Ga0194131, IMG submission 148631) | Freshwater microbial communities from Lake Tanganyika, Tanzania - TA2015053 Kigoma Offshore 120m | ecosystem: Environmental > Aquatic > Freshwater > Lake | place: Tanzania: Lake... | reverse complement strand
AACCCTCACGGTCGATTCGTCTCCGGACGCGAGCAAGCGGTGGGGAAGGGATTCGAACCCTTGAAACCCGTGAGGGTTTACCGGTTTTCAAGACCGGTGCGTTCAACCGCTCTGCCACCCCACCCGGGTCGGCTCGTTCAGCATAGATCGGCGCGCCGAGCGCGGCCTCTTGGCGATCGTCGCAGTCGATTCAACGCCACCACGCCAGCAGTGCGATCACGACCGCGAGCACCACGGTCGTCGCCGCCAGCGCGATCACCACGAACCGCCATCGATGCGCCGCCTGGCGCTCCTTCGCCGCCGACTCCGACAGCGAGGTCGCCTTCTCGACGAGCGCTTCGAGCAGCTGCGTGCCGCGTCGACTCGACGAGGCGAGTTCCGTCACCGCCTCGGTCAATCGCGTCGTGCCCTCGGCCACTCCGTTCGCCGCCTGGAGGTTGAGATCGAGCTGCTGCTGGATCAGCCCCGTCACTTCGGTCTGCTGCGAGATCCCGTCGACGATCCGCGAGAGCGTGGCATCGATGTTCGTGTCGCGCTGCCGCGCGTGCACGAGCGCCTGCCCGATCGTCTCGCCGAGACGATCCTGCTGCGCCGCCATGCGCGGAAGCGCCGCGAGCGGCTCCGGCAACGACGCGAGCACGCGCAGCACTTCCGTTCGCTCGTTCTCCTGCATCGCCAGGTGCGCGCGAAGGGACTCCGCGATCTCGCCCACGCGCGTCAATTCCACGATCGTCGGCGACACCGGTGCGACCGATCGTTCCTCGTCGACGGGTTGCTCCCCGACGAACCAGCGCTCGAATCTCTCGCGCATCGCCATCGGCGATCAGTGTAAGGAACGCCGCGCATCGGCGATGAGTTAGGATCCGAGCGAGGTGGATCGTCGACGCCTGCTGCTCCTTCTCGCCGCGCTCGCGTTCGGCGCCGCGGCGTGCGAACCCGGCCCGGACTCGAAGGCCGGCACCGCGCGTGAAGGCGACGCGGCGGCGCCGCCGTCGGCGACCGCGAGCGCCCCGCGCATCGTTTCGCTCTCGCCCGCGATCACGACCACGCTGCTTCTGCTCGGGGAGAAGCGGCACCTCGTGGGCTGTTCGCCCTGGTGCCGCGGCACCGCCGATTCGACCGCCGTCGTCTGGGACGGCTCCCAGATCGACGCGGAGCGACTGCTCGCGCTTCGACCGACCCACATCGTCCACCAGAGCACGCTCGGAAACGATCCCGGCGAGGAACTCGCCGTGCTCGCGCGCGGCCGAGACTGGTCGACGGCGTCGTGGCGTCTCGATCGACTCGACGATGTGCGCACGATGATCGTCGGTCTCGGCGAGCTGCTCGGCGGCGACGCGCACGAACGGGCTCGCGAGCTCGCCGCGCGGCTCGACGCGGCCACCGCGCCCGACGAGAACGCCGCCGCGCTCGGCCCGGCACTGATCCTCTTCTCGGCCGATCCGCCGACCGCGTTCGGGCCCGGGAGCTACGTCGACGATCTCTGGGCGTCCCTCGGCGGTACGAACGCCATCTCCGGCGCCGCGTATCCCGAGCTCTCGGTGGAGCAGGTGGCGCGGCTCGACCCGGGATGGATCGTGGTCGTCGGCTCGGATCGACTGCTCGACTCGATCCGCGACTGGCCGATCACCGCGTCGCGCGAGGGACGAATCGTGCACGCCGACGATGCGGGAATGCTCGAGCCCGGCGGCGGACTCGCCGGGGCGATCGAATCGCTGCGTGCCGAACTCGCTCGCGCGGCCGGCGCGGCGCGCGCCGCGCGCGACTCGGAGAAGTCGCCGTGAGCGATGCGGATCGCACGAGCGCCCCGGGAAGCTGGCGGCACGCTCTCTCTCGCGCGCTCGGCATGATCACCATGCTGCTGCTCCTCGCCGGCGCGATCGCCGCGCGAATGCTCGTGGGTCGCGATGCGGATGGACCCACCTTCGGTCTTCCCGATCGCTCGGAGATCCTCTCCTTCCGGCTCACCGCCACGGTCTCGGCGCTCGTGGCCGGCGGATCGCTCGGCGCGAGCGGCCTGCTGCTTCAGACGCTGCTGCGGAACCCGCTCGCGTCGCCGTTCATCCTGGGGCTCTCGGCGGGCGCCGGCCTCGGCATGAGCGTGGCCGCCTGGGCTGCGATGTCCACGCCCTCGCTTGCGTGGCTGCTCGCGGGCGGCGCCCTGCTTCCGGCCGTGATCGGATCGCTCGCGGCGCTGGCGCTCGTCGTGCTCATCGGCCGACGGCGCGGCGTGCTCGACGCGCTCACGCTCGTGCTCGCGGGCGTGATCGTCTCGAGTCTCGCCGGCGCGCTCGCACTGCTCGTACAGCAGTTCCTGCCGCTCGAAACGCGCGGACGCATCAGCCTCTGGATGCTCGGACGCATTCCCGAGGTGGCCGACGCCGCCGTGCTCTCGCTGTCGACGATCGTGTCCGTGCTCTCGATCGCCCTCGCGTGGCGCCTTGCCCGCGCGATGGACGCCGCCGCGCTTTCCGACGCCGAGGCCGTCTCCGTCGGCGTCGACGTGAGGCGGCTTCGCCCGGCGCTGCTCGGACTCTCGGCGCTGCTCGCCGCGAGCGCGACCGCGCTCTGCGGTCCGCTTGCGTTCGTCGGACTCGTCGGGCCGCACCTGGCGCGGATGCTCTGCGGCGCGACGCATCGCGCGCTCGTGCCCGCATCGCTGATGGCGGGAGCGCTGCTGCTCGTCGGCGCCGACGCGCTTCGGCAGATCGTCGATGCGGGCCGCGGCCGACTTCCGATCGGCGTCGTCACCGCGATTCTCGGATCGCTCGCGTTCCTCTGGCTGCTTCGCCGCTTTCGACCGGTGTGGCCGTGACGCTCTCGCTTCGAGAACTCATCGTGCGGCGCGGCCACTTCCGCCTCGGCCCGGTCTCCGCCGCCGCGGAGTCGCGCTCGCTCGTGGCGATCCTCGGCGGCAACGGAAGCGGCAAGAGCTCGCTGCTCGGCGCGCTCGCGGGCTCGATCCGCGCGGAGCGTGGCGAGGCGCGATGGCGATCGCTCGACCTTCTCGCCGCCGCGCCGGCCGATCGCGCCGCGCACGCATGCTTCGTGCCGCAGCGACCGTCGCTCGACGCCGCCTTCACGGTGCGCGAATCGGTCGAGCTCGGCCGCTATCGGCGCCCGCGTGATCCGGCTCGCATCGATGCGGCGCTCTCCGAGTGCGGCATGTCGGCGCTTGCCTGGCGGCGCTGGCACGATCTCTCGGAGGGTCAGCGCCAGCGCGCGGCGCTCGCCCGCGCGCTCGCGCAGCACGAACCCGGCGGCCTCATGCTGCTCGACGAACCCTTCGCGGCCATGGATCCCGCGTCCGTCCGGCAGTCGCTCGCGGTCGTGCGCCGCTGCGTCGAGCGGGGGGCCACCGCGCTGCTCGCCACGCACGATCTCGTGCTCGCAGGCGCCGCCGACGAGGTCTGGCTGCTCCGCGACGGTGCGCTCGTCGCGGCCGGTCCGTGCTCGCGCATTCTCACGCCGAGCGTTCTCGAATCGATCTACGGCATTCCGTTCATGCTCGTCGAAGGACTCTCGCAGCGAGCGGTCGCGCTGCCTCGCTGGGGCGACGACCTCGCACCGCGCGCTCCGAGCGCATAGACTGCCGGCCGATGCGTCACGCCTGGTGGATCATCGTCGCGATCATCGTCGTGGTGAACGCGCTGCTTCGCGTGCTGGCGAAGCGCTCGCAGGCGCTCGCGAAGGCGAAGGCCGCGGCCGCCGCGGAATCGGCACGAAGCGGTCGCGCACGCGCCTCCTCGCCCGCACCCGCGTCCGTCGGTCCCGCCGCGCGACCCGAGTCGCACGCGCGAACCGCGACGCCGTCGCGCCCCGTGACTCCGGTGCGATCTTCGTCGGCGCCGCCTCCAAGACCCGTACCGACTCGCCCGGCCGTGGCGAGCACCGCTTCGACGCGATCGCACGCACCCGCGCCGGCGTCGCCGCGAAGGCCGGCACCGGCGCCCGTGCCGGCGCCGCCCAGCTCGTCCCGCCGGGTGGTGCGAGACCTGCCGGAATCGCTGATCGTGATCGCGCCGTCGGACCGGCCGCACGCCGCCATGACCGCACGCTCCGCGGTGCTTCGCGCCGCTCGAGCGGAGGCGATTCGGGCCGCGCGGGGAGAGATGTCGGTGATCCCGATCGCCTCGAGGCGCCCTGCCAAGGACCTTGCGGCGATTGCCGCCGGCTCGAGCTTCGCGGCGGCCGACTTGCGCGGAGCACTGTCGAGCCCGCGGAACGTTCGCCTGGCGTTCGTGCTGACGGAGTTGCTCGGACGACCTGCGGCAGATCGCGCAGGATGGGCGCATCTTCCCGGCTGATCTCGGCCGAATCCGACGACATCGACGCGGTTCGCTAGACTCCGCCCCGACCCGGCGCGGCGTCGGCCACCGCCGCCGACAGTGCCGGACCCGAGGAAGCCATCCACGATGATCGACATCCGCAAGCTCAAGGAACTGGTGCGGCTGATGGTGGAGAACGACCTGGTCGAGCTCGACATCCGGGACGAGCAGGAGCAGGTCACCGTCAAGCGACCCAATTCCGCCGCTGTTCCCCTGATCGCCCATCACCCGATGGTGCACGCACCGCATGCGGTGCTGGCGGCGCCCGCCGCGGCAACCGCGCCGTCGCCGTCGTCGGCAGGTGGATCCGGTTCCGCCGATGCAGGCCTCGTGCCCATCGAGTGCCCGATGGTGGGAACCTTCTATCAGTCGCCGGGACCCGACAAGCCGCCGTTCGTGAGCGTCGGCTCGCCCGTGGGACCGGACACGGTGGTTTGTCTCGTCGAAGCCATGAAGATCTTCAACGAGATCAAGGCGGGCGTCTCGGGAACGGTCGAGCGCGTGGTCGTCAAGAGCGGCGAAGCGGTCGAGTTCGGCCAGGCGCTCTTCATGGTGCGGCCGGGCTGACGCGCCTCGATGAGATCGAACGACGCACGGTCAAGGCGATCCACCCGAGCGGAGCCACGCAGCGCATGTTCAAGCGAATCCTGATCGCCAATCGAGGCGAGATCGCGCTGCGCGTCATCCGCGCCGCGAAGGAGCTCGGCATCGGCACGGTCTGCGTCTACTCGACCGCCGATCGCGACGGTCCATGGCTCGAGCACGCGGATCAGAAGGTGTGCATCGGACCGCCGCCGGCGAAGGACAGCTACCTGCGCATCGACCGCATCATTGCCGCGGCGGAGATCACGCACGCCGACGCGATCCATCCCGGATACGGGTTCCTCTCCGAGAACGCGCACTTCGCGGAAGTCTGCCGCGACTGCCACATCCAGTTCATCGGCCCGAGTCCGGAGGCGATGAGCCAGCTCGGCGACAAGGTGAACTGCAAGCGACTGGCCAAGCGCACCGGCACGCCCGTCTTCCCCGGCACCGACGGCGCGATCGAGGAGGTCGACGAAGCGGTGCGCGTGGCGCACGAGATCGGATTCCCGGTGATCGTCAAGGCGAGCGCGGGAGGCGGCGGCCGCGGCATGCGCATTGCGCGGGACGAGTCGCAGCTCCGCGAGGGAATCGAAACCGCCCAGCGCGAGGCGCTCGCGGCGTTCGGCAACGGCGCCGTCTACGTGGAGAAGTTCCTCGAACACGCCCGCCACTTCGAGGTGCAGACGCTCGGCGACAACCACGGCAACGCGGTGCACCTCTTCGAGCGCGACTGCTCGAGTCAGCGCCGGCACCAGAAACTCGTCGAGGAGGCGCCCGCGCCCGGCGTGGATCCCGAGAAGCGCCGGCGCGTCTGCGAAAGCGCGGCCGCGCTCATCCGCGCCGCCAAGTACTGCGGCGCCGCAACCTGCGAGTTCCTCATGGACCGCGAGCAGAACTTCTACATGCTCGAGGTGAACACGCGCGTGCAGGTGGAGCATCCGGTGACCGAGATGATCACCGGCGTCGACATCGTGAAGACCATGATCCGGGCGGCGGCGGGGGAGACGCTGCCGTTCACGCAGGACGAGATCTCGGCGAAGGGTCACGCGATCGAATGCCGCATCAACGCGGAGGATCCCGATCGCGGGTTCATGCCGCAGGCAGGATTGATCGAGCGCTGGAGCGCGCCGAGCGGTCCGGGCATCCGCCTCGATTCGCACGCCCGCGCGGGCTACCGCATCCCGCCGAACTACGACTCCATGATCGGCAAGCTCATCGTGCACGGCGCGTCGCGCGACGCGGCGATCGCGAAGATGAAGGACGCGCTCAAGGCCTTCGAGATCGGCCCGATCAAGACCACGATCCCGCTGCATCTCAAGCTGATGGATCACCCCGACTTCAGGAACGCCACCTTCGACATCCACTTCGTGGAGCGCTGGCTCAAGAAGTAGCGCGCGACGCCGCGCTACGCCGGGGCGACATCGAATCTCTCCGCCGCGCGCTTCGTTGCCCGCTGCACGCGCTACTTGGCCGGCACGGTCCAGTTGCACTGCGCCGCGATCTTCGCCTTGTCCACCGGCTTCGCCGGATCGCGATAGATCACGCCGATGATGTTCGTTCCCACCGGCAACCGGTAGAGCAGGAAGAGCTTGTCCTCGTCTCCCGCCACCGGCAGGTTGCCGAGCGTCCACCGACCCCCGCTGGGCAGATCCAGGTACACGCGCACGATTCCCTCACGCTCGCGCACCCAGAGATAGCCGAACGGCTGGTAGGTGTTGAAGCTCCGGTCGACGAGTTCGGGCGTCGCCTCGGCGCCGGCGCCCTTGCGGAGGGCGCGGATGCGGTCGACATCGTAGAGGTCGATCGGCGAGGCGCCGCGGCTCGCGTCGAGCCGCACCACGCGCGTGCCGCCCGGCTCGAGGATTCCGTTGAGGCGCAGATCGCGATTGCCGATCGTGGGCCCGGTGCGGCGGAAGTCGCCGGCGCCGGAAACGAGATACCGCCGGTCGTCCGCCGCGAGCGTGCCGGGAATCGAGTTGACGTTGCCCGCCGCCGGATTGATCGTGTTGTCGGTGCTGATGTGCGCCGCCGAGAGCGGATTCACGCCCTCGACATACTGGAAGAGCGCCCGCAGTTCCGCGGCGCTCGCGCCCGTGCCGCCGCCGCCGTAGCGATCGAGGTACGCCGCGAAGGTCGAGAGCGCCGGCTCGCGCTGCGGCGTGGGCAGCGGCATGCGGAGTCCCTTCACCTGGAGGTACTTGGGCACCTGCCCGTTGAGCGCCGACCTGGGGAACGCCAGGAAGATCGCCGCGCTCTGCGCCGCCGACGGGCTGCTTGCGAAATAGGTCACGTCGCTGAAGGTGTAGGGCAGGTAGAGCCGGTCGTTTGCGGCGTTCTTCTGGCCGAAGTCGGTCGGAAACGCCACCGCCGGTTCGCTCTCGTCGTCGCCGATGAGCCGCGCCTGCGATGCCGACAGCGTGAACATCGTGCGGCGGTCGAACGCGGGCGCCTCGACGTCGAGCCGCAGCGCGAACGCGCCGGAACCCATCGACGGAAGCTCGACGAAGTCCGCGATCTTCACGGACGCCGGCGGAATCGAGATCTTGCCCTTGCCGTCGCCGTAGCTGTCCCGCACGGCGCTTCCCCCGAGGTTCGCGAAGCGCGGAATCTCGTTCCCGAGCGCACGATCCGAGTCGATCGGCGAGAAGGCGCCGAGACTGAGCGTGCCGTAGAACCACTCGGTCGCTTCGAGCACGAGCGTCGGCGGAAGATTCGGCTGCGTCTGCGTGGGCTGACCCGACGCCTGCTGCGAGCGCACGAACCCGGAGTAGCCGAGGATCTCCGGCGAGGACTGGAGGTATCCCCAGCCGGTAAGCACGATGCCCGTCGAGAGCACGCCCGCGCCGAGCCCGAAGACGGCGCCGCCGGCGTAGTTCAATCCGCCCGGCAGCCGCACTTCGTTCGGCGCGAAGCGATCCGTGAGCAGCCGCAGCAGGAAGAGCACCACCACGAACGCGCCGATGAGCGAGACGCCCCAGGCGTACTCGTCGAATCGAATTCCGCGCAGGAAGAACGAGACGGTGATCCACTCCCAGAGACCGAACGCGATCGCGCCGGCGATCGCCACGCAGAGGAAGTGGAGCAGGGCGCTGATCAGGCCCTGGTTCGCCCACCAGTAGGCGATGAGCAGGACGATCGCGACGACGAGGGCGGAAAGGATCATGGCTCGTGCTCCGTGGTCGGATGCTCGCGGGTTCAGGCCTTCTGCGCGGCGGCGGGGGCGCTGGCGCCGCCGGCGGCCGCGTCACCGGCGGGCTTCGGCGGCGCAAGCACGCGCTGGAACTCCTCCACGCTCGTCGTGCCGTCGCGCACGCGCGCGAGTCCCGCCTCGAGCAGGCTCGGCGACTTGTGCTTGCGCCGCGCCGCGGCGTAGGCGCCGTTCGCGTCGTTCGACGCGAGCATGCCGCGCGTCTCGTCGTCGAAGACGACCACTTCGTGCACGCCGATCAGTCCGAGGAATCCGGTGCCCTTGCAGAGCGGACAGGTCTCGACGCGGTTCTTCACCTGCACCTTGCCGCTCGCGGCGAGAAGCGTGGGCGACGTGCCGGAGGGCGCGCCGATCTTCTTGAGGATCTCCGCCGCGCGAGGATGCGGCTGGCGACAGTATTCGCAGAGCTTGCGAAGCAGCCGCTGCGTCACGATCGCTTGAAGAGGCTTGGCGCCCTTCGAGAGGTCGCCGACGGCGCGGAACCAGTCGCGCATGGCCGCCGCCACCTCCGCGCCGGGCGCGGCGTTCACGGTGAGTCCCACGTAGAAGAGCACGCTCTCGGTGGCGGCCGGCGCGATGATCTGCGCCGTGCGCGGTTCGCTCAGATCGCCCACCATCACGATGTCCGGACCGCGCCGCACGATCGACTGGAGCTGCGAGGCGTAGTCGACGGCGGCGTTCGCGGCGGTGTAGAGCTGCTGATCCACGCCGTCGATGCGCAGCTCGACCTGGCGCTCGAGCGACTTCACGCTGCAGGTGAAGGCGTCGTGTCGCGAGAGAAGGCTGTAGAGCAGCGTGGTGAGACCCTGGCCGGGCGCCGCCGCCACGAGCACCACGCCGTGGCGGCTCGAGAGTTCCGTGAGCGGCGCCAGCAGCGTCCGCTGGCCCTCGATCATGCCGACCGAGTCGAAGGGCTTCGAGAGCTGCTTCTCGCGATCGAAGTCGAGCCGCAGCGACTGGCCGCTCGACCCGCCGGAGACGTTCAGGCTCGTGCGGACGAGCGTCTCGCCGTCGATGACCCAGAAGTCGGCGTTCTGGCGCTTGCGGCGCTCGTTCACGTCGAGACCGGCCATCTTCTTCAGGTAGTCGATCGAGGCGGTCGCCACGTCGGGCGGCATCGGTTCGCGGCGCTGGCGCACGCCGTCGACGATCTGGAGCGGCACGAATCCCTGCGGCGTGGGCGCGAGCTCGAGTCGCGTCGCTCGGGCCTCGAGCGCGGCGGCGACGAGCGCTTCGACCGCGCCGTGCACGGCGTGCAGCGGATCCTCCTTGAGCGGCACCGGCTGCTCGCGCTTCTGCGGATCGAGGAAGCGGATGCGCGCCGCGCGCACGGCGGCCGCCGCCTTGCGAGCCTGGATCGATTCACCCACCTTGAGCGCGCCGATCGTGTAGCGATCCTCTTCCTCGACGCGCGGATTGCGGTAGAGCACGTACGCAAGCAGCGTGCCGCCGAGAATGACGAGCGACGCCGGCCAGCCGATCCAGAATGCGGGAATCACGAGCACCGCGGCGAGCGCCGCGACCGGCGCAAGCGCGAAGACGATCGCCCAGGTGGCCGGCTGGAGTTGGCGCTTCCGCGCGTCGCGATCGAACTTGCTGCCCGTGACCCACACGTAGGCGACGAACGGGATCAGCGTGAGCACGGGCTTCACCATGCTCATGAGCAGGGCGGCCTCGACCTGGCTGACCGGGGCGGTCTGCGAAAGGATGATCAACGCGTTGCTCCGAACGGCGCGCCGGCGCCGATTACGAGATGCCCTTGAGCCGCATCTTCAGCTCCTCGGGCTTGGGCGTGGCTTCAAGCGCCACCTTCTGGTGAATGTATTCCTGCTCCACGAGGCGCACAAGCGAGGTGGTGAAGTCGACCATGCCCTCCTCGTGGCTGTTCTTGATGATGTCGAGCAGTTCGCCTTCCCGGGCGTCGAGGATGTACTTCTGCACGGGCGGCGTGTTGATGAGGATCTCGAGGGCGGGAATTCGCGCGATCTCGGGTCGAAGCGTCGGCAGCAGCTTCTGATAGACGATCGCGCGGAGGTTGTAGGCGAGCAGCTTGCGGATCTGGTCTCGCTCGCCCTCCGGGAAGAGGTCGTAGATGCGGCCGAAGGTCTGCCACGCGGAGCTTGCGTGGATCGTCCCGAAGACCAGGTGACCCGTTTCCGACGCGCGGATCGCGGCCTCGAAGGTCTCGTAGTCGCGCATCTCGCCGACGAGCACCACGTCGGGATTCTCGCGCACGAGCGCGCGGAGCGCGTCGTTGAAGTTCGTGCAGTCGATGCCGACCTCGCGCTGATTGATGGTGGCCTTGTCGTCGCGGAAGATGTATTCGATCGGGTCCTCGATCGTGACGATGTGCACCTTCTTGCGCTCGTTCACGTACTGGAGCATCGACGCGATCGAGGTGCTCTTGCCGGAGCCCGTCACGCCGGAGAAGAGGATGAGCCCCTGCGCCGCCATCGCGATGTCGCCGAGGATCCCGGGCAGGTAGAGATCCTCGAACTTCTTGATGTTGCTCGTGATGAGTCGCGCCGCGACCGCCGGCTTGCCGCGCGCCATGAACAGGTTCACGCGGAAGCGGTTCCGCTCGTCGAAGTCGTAGGCGAGATCGACCGAGCCCTTCGTGCGGAAGATGTCGAGCTGCCCCTCGTCGAGCATGTCCTTGGCCACCTGGAACATGAGCTCCCGCGTGACCACGTCCGTTTCGAGGTCCTTGAGAATGCCTCGATGACGGATGCGCGGGCGAAGGTCGCTCTTCACGATGAGATCGCTCGCGCCGAACTTGATGGCGGCGGCGAGCCAGGTGTGCCACGACTTCTTGCCTTCTCCCGGATGAAGTCCCCGATCGATGTTGATGGGACTGGCGAGCGTGGCGATCCGATCGGCATTTCCGGCCAAGGCGTGCGGCTCCTTGCGAGGCGGCGCGGGGACGGGACGGGGCGACGGGCGCCACCGGGCGCCGAGTCGCGAAGGGTAGCAGTTGGCGGGACCCGCTGGTAGGCTTCCGCGATGGAGCCCCGCTCAGCGAAGATCGTCGCCGACGGCATCACCTTCGATGACGTGCTCCTGCTCCCTCGCGCCAGCGAGGTGACTCCCGAGCAGGCGGACACGCTCACCATCTTTACGAAGTCGATCCCGCTTCGGATTCCTCTCGTTTCCGCGCCGATGGACACGGTCACGGAGGCGGCGCTTGCGATCGCGCTCGCCCAGGAGGGCGGCCTCGGCGTCGTGCATCGGAACATGACGCCGGAGCGGCAGGCCCGGGAAGTGGCCAAGGTCAAGCGCAGCGAGAACGGCGTCATCACGGACCCGGTCACGCTCGCCCCCGGGGACACCGTGGCCCGCGCGGTGGCGCTCATGGCCGAGCAGAACGTCTCCGGGTTCCCGGTCACGCAGGACGGCACGAGCCACGGCGAACTCGTGGGAATCCTGACGCGTCGCGACATGAAGTTCCTCCACGACGCCCGAAGCGACGTGAAGGTCGGCGACGTGATGACCCGCGAGAAGCTCGTCACCGCGCCGCCCGAGACGACGCCCGCGGAAGCCGAGACGATTCTCAGCCGCGCCCGCGTGGAGAAGCTCCTGCTCGTCGATTCCGCCGGTCGCCTTCGCGGCATGATCACCATGCGCGACTGCGAGAACTTCACGAAGCATCCGAACGCCTGCCGCGATTCGCGCGGTCGCCTCCGCGTGGGCGCCGCGTGCGGCGTGATGCAGATGGAGCGCGTGGAACGGCTCGTGGCGGCGGAAGCGGACGTGCTCGTCGTCGACACGGCGCACGGCCACAGCAGGAACGTGCTCGCCACGGTCGACGAGATCAAGAAGCGGCACCGCATCGACGTCGTCGCCGGGAACGTCGCCACCGCCGACGGCGCCAAGGCGCTCATCGACGCCGGCGCCGACGCGGTGAAGGTGGGCATCGGTCCCGGCTCGATCTGCACCACGCGCGTCGTCACCGGCGTCGGCGTGCCGCAGATCACCGCGATCATGAACGCGGTCGAGGCGGCGGCGTCGAGGGGAATTCCGGTGATCGCCGACGGCGGCGTGCGGCAGTCGGGCGACATCGCCAAGGCGATCGCCGCGGGCGCACACGCGGTCATGCTCGGCGGCCTCTTCGCGGGGCTCGACGAGAGTCCGGGCGAGCTCGTGATCCATCGCGGGCGGCGCTTCAAGAGCTATCGCGGAATGGGCAGCGAAGGCGCCATGTCGCAGGGCTCCGCCGACCGCTACGGGCAGGCGGGACTGGGCACGCGGAAGTTCGTTCCGGAGGGCGTCGAGGGGCGCGTGCCGTATCGCGGACCGCTCTCGGAATTCGTCTATCAGATGGTGGGGGGCCTGCGCGCGGCCATGGGCTACTGCGGCTGCGCCACGCTCGACGAACTGCGGATGAACGCGCGCTTCGTGCGCGTCTCGGCGGCGAGCGTGATCGAGAGTCATCCGCACGACATCCAGATCACCAAGGAAAGCCCGAACTACACGGCCACCGGCACGCCGGTCGGCGGCGAGTAGCTTCGGCTCGACGGCCTCCACGCGGCCGATCCGAGCGCCACGATCTCGATAACCAAACGAGTTCGAGTCCGATTGCCTCGACGGAAGGCGCCGGGACACCGTGTGTTTGCCTGCCCTTTCTTGACGCAACCCTTGCAATCGAGGGACAATCGCCGCGTCTCGTGGCGGCAGCCTGGGGTCGATTCGTTCATCGGCCTCCCGCGTGCGGACGCTCGTGTGGGGAGAGATCGAGCATGGCCTTCTCTCGCGGCGTGGCGGCGTTGATCGTCGCGATCGCCACGAGCGCCACCTCGGAAGCGATCGCGCAGGACGCCTGCGGCGTCGACGTCGAGTCGATCGATTCCGTGCGATCCGTCGTGCTCGCCCGACCTCAACGGCGACGGCGCCGTGGATGGAAGCGATCTCGGCGAGTTGCTCGGTCTTTGGGGCATCGGCGGAGCCGGGACCTGCGCGGACCTCAACAGCGACGGCGTCGTCGACGGCGACGACCTCGGCACGCTGCTGGGCGCCTGGACCGGTTGACGACGAGGCGCCGCAAGGGCGCCGTCGTCGTGACGATTCGACCCGTGGCGGGGTCGCGGCCTTCCATGGTCGCGGCCCCGCTTTCTTGCGCACGCGAGCGAGACGGCGATGCATCGATCATCGTCCGCTTGTCGCGGATCTCCCGATCGGGGACACTGCGACGAACGCGCCGGTGTGGCGGAACTGGCAGACGCGACGGATTCAAAATCCGTTTCCCCTCAAAGGGAGTGCAGGTTCGATTCCTGTCACCGGCAGTGCGGCGCGACGCCATCCGTCGACGGTCGTTAGACTCGCGACCGCGCGACGGAGGACGATCTCGGCGAATGCTTCGATCGGGCAACACGATCCGGAGAGCGACGAAGGCGCGATCGATCGCGGCCCTCGTCGTGCTTGCGGCCCTGATCGTGATCGTTCCGGGAGCGCATGCGGGATCCCGCACGGAGATCTGCGCTCCCGGCGTGCTCCCGCAGAGCGGCGCGGGCGTCACGGGCATCTTCGGTGCGGACTCGCCTCCGTCGGAATCGATCCGCACGCTTGCGTGGCTCGTGCTGGGGATCTGCGCCGCGATCTTCGTGGTCGTCGAGGGACTTCTGCTCGTGGCGGTCGTGCGTTTCCGGCGGAGTTCGCGGGAAACGCGGGGCGGCCGATCGAGCGCCGGCGGCGAGTCGGCGGCCTCGAACGGCGGCGAGACCGAACCGGCCCAGCTCTACGGCTCGAATCCGATCGAACTCGCCTGGACGGTGGTCCCGCTCATCATCGTCTTCGTGCTTGGCCTGGTCACGATTCGCACGATCCGCGAGGTGCAGCTCACGGAGCCGCCGGAAGGGGCGCTTCGCGTGGTGGTGATCGGGCATCAGTGGTGGTGGGAGTACCGATACCCGGACGAGCTCGGCCCGGGACGCGAGGTGGTCACCGCGAACGAGCTCGTGGTGCCGACCGGTCGACCGGTCTGGCTCGAGCTCGAGTCCGCCGACGTCGTGCACAGCTGGTGGGTTCCGCGACTCGCGGGCAAGACCGACCTGGTCCCCGCGCGAACGAATCTGCTTTGGTTCAAGGCGCAGCGGCCGGGCGTCTTCCTCGGCCAGTGCGCCGAGTACTGCGGCACGCAGCACGCGAACATGCTGCTTCGAGTCAGCGCCGTCGATCCCGAGCTGTTCGCCGCGTGGCTCGAGCACCAAGCCACGCCCGCGGTCGCCGACTCGAGCGTCGACGCCGGCCGCAATCTCTTCCTTGCGCTTGCGTGCATGAACTGCCATGACGTCGACGGCGCGAGCGTCGGCATGTTCGGTCCCAACCTCACGCATCTGGCGAGCCGCGAGACGATCGGCGCCGGCGTGCGACCGCTCACGCGCGACAACCTCCGCGCCTGGATCGACGATCCGCAGACGATCAAGCCCGGCTGCAACATGCCTTCGCTCAAGCTCGACTCGACGCAGCTCGACCTGATCACCGACTACCTGATGACGCTCCGCTAGCGAAACGATCGATCGCACCGACTCCCGCTTCCACGAACCACCCGTGTCGTCCCTCACCTCACAACCCGCATCGCACGCCGAGCCGCGCGCCGCGGGACTCATGGCGCGCCTTCACGAGTGGACGATCACCGTCGACCACAAGCGGCTGGGCATCATGTACGTGGCGACGGGACTCGTCTTCTTCGTGATCGCGGGACTCCAGGCGACGGCCATGCGCTACCAGCTCCTGGTGCCGCTGCACGATGCGATCGAGCCCGACACCTTCAACCGCCTGTTCACCATGCACGGCACCACCATGGTCTTCCTGGTGGGCATGCCAATCCTGCT
>Ga0194131_10007289_pt1 | contig 14948 bp, 7 predicted proteins | sample TA2KigO120mmetaG_FD_148631 | JGI IMG/M metagenome (GOLD analysis project Ga0194131, IMG submission 148631) | Freshwater microbial communities from Lake Tanganyika, Tanzania - TA2015053 Kigoma Offshore 120m | ecosystem: Environmental > Aquatic > Freshwater > Lake | place: Tanzania: Lake... | reverse complement strand
CTGGGGTTGATCGTCACGGTCAGGACGTGAACCGTTAGGCTTTCGTTGGTGGTGGAGCGAACTTGCAGCTGCTTGTCGGCGCCGAAGATGCCGGTGATGCGGAACGGTGTCTTGCCGCGAATCATCACCTTGCGATCGGTTTCGGTGCCGGCCTTCACTTGACCGAGCGATACGGTGCTCGGATTGACGGTCAGCGGGGCCTCGACTTCGACGGTCACCGGCACGCGTAGCTTCTGCATGGACGAGTTGTTGGTCTTCAGCCAGATGTCGGTGTACCACTTGCCGGCCGGGGTATCGGCTCGGAGCTTGGCGGAGATTTCGTATGCTGTCTCGCCGCGCGGGCCTTTGACCGCCTTGAGCGTCGGCTGAACATAATTGCTCTCGCTTTTGACTTCCATGACTTGTGTCGGCGAGCCGTTGAAGGAGACCGTGATCTTGCTCTCCGGCGTGGCCCCTTGTTTGACCTTGCCGAACGCGATGTTGTCCGGCGAGAAGACGATATCGTCGCGGCTATTCGCCTGGATCCAGAGCGTTACTTCAGTACGCCATGGCTGGTCGAACGTGACGTAGACCTTGATGTCCTTGGTGCCGAGAAACTCGCTCGTGAACATCTTGGCGATGACGGCGGTTTCTTCGCCCGGCTTCAGCCAGGTCTGTAGCGCCTGTGCATGCGAACACCGGCCGCACGAGGCGCGGACGCCGGAGATGTGCACCGTTTCCTTGGTGTTGTTGACAATGCGGAACGGATGACTGACGATCTGCCCGCGCGGCACCGAGCCGAAGTCGCGGGTCAATTCGTCAAAAAGAGATTGGGCGGCCTTGCTTTGTGCGTGCACCGGAGTGGTGAACGCGAACAAGGCGACGGCCAACAGACTGTATCGAATCATTTGTTTCCTTGCCTCCTCCCCCTCTCTTTCGCGCCCAATGGGAAAGTCCGACGTTGCCAAATCGGTGGTTGCGCGAAATATGAGAACTACTCTATTTTATGTCGCATGCAACGCCCAAAATCAACCAAGGCGCGCGCGTTTTCTCAACTAACCCTAAACTCGGCATGCACAGGAATCGCAACGGACTAATTTTCGCTAATCCACCTAATTCTGTCATCTTCGGGTCGATCACAAACGGGAGACTTTCGCGCATCAGCAAACTCTTCGCGTTCCGAATATCTTCACACGGCGCGAACTCCGCCAAAGTGTCCAGTGGGCATCGATGTGAACGGGCGCGGGGGCTGACACGACCCATCACATGCGTGCTTTCTTCTTGAAGGTCAACCTTGCCAGCCTGACGAAATTCGCGAGTGGTCATGGTGGGACGCCTGACCTTCTCAGCCCTGCACTGATAGCACTACCTCGAATTGGGAGGGCGAGGCTCCTGCCGAGCCGGAAGGGCCAGGAATCTTGCGAGTTCACGGCTCGGCAGGAGCCTCGCCCTCCCAAAGAAAGTTGCGCTGTTTGCACAGCTGTCATTACGCCAATCGGATGTACAGCCGTTTTTTTCTTGACACCCGTCCGAGTCCGCCATCAAATAGGGCAGTAAATCGCAAAGGCTAGTCGTGCGGGGAGGTTACAAATGGGCTTCATGGATTCGCTCAGCAAGGCTGCCAAGGTCATCGGCGATACGGTTCACGAAGGAGTCGAGACGGTCAAGGCGAAGACGCAGGAGTTGATGGGCCAGCCGAACGCGACCGCCGGGGGCGATGGAATTGCCGAATGGTATTACCTTGCCGAGGGAAACAAGCGGGAAGGCCCCGTGACGTTGCTCCAGCTGCGCGAAATGCTGACCTCGGGCAAGCTCAAGCCGGCGTGCTTCGTCGCCAAGGCCGGCATGCCGAACTGGCAGCCGGCTGAGAAGGTGGCGGAGTTGACGGCCAAGCCGCCAACTTCGTCTGCGGATTGGTACTACACCAAGGAGGGCAAAAAGCGCATCGGGCCTGTCTCGTTTTCCGACCTTCAGAAGCTTGTGGCCGACGGAGTGATCCAAAGCGAGGACATGATCATGAAGCCGGGCGTTAACAAATGGATGCCCGCCAGCGCGTTTCCCAAGCTGTTCCCTTCGGTCGTGCCGGTCGACGCGGCTCCCGTCGCGCCAGCGCCGCCGCCAAAGCTCAAGGAAGACGCGCCCGCTCGGCCGCCGAAGAGCAAGGCGGCTGCTCCGCCAGCGCCACCCGTCCGTCTGAAGAATCTGAAGGAACGCAAGGCCGCGCATGTCACCGATACCGGCGTGTTGGTCCGCAGCGAATTTACGGCAATCTGGAACGGGCTCGAGCAGACCGGGCTCGCCGCTGACGAACTGGTGTTTTTCTGCAACACGCAAACACGCCTCGCGGCCTCCATCGGCGAGTCGTTGCTCAATCTATTCGCGTCCAAACAAACGGAGCCGCCCGTACTTCACCTGGCATTGACCACGAAGGAATGGGCAGTGCTGCACGTCGGCGAAAACGAGAAGCCGGTGCTTGCAAACCGCGGAACGTTCGAGCAACTCACCTGGTCGTTCGCATTGGTGGAGGACGGGGTCATCAGCAGCGCCCTTAGCTTCTTTCAAAGTCAGCCGCAAGCCAAGGCGCCGCCCGCTGACGTATTGACCCTTAGCGCCGGCGAGGGGGAAATTCCGCTCAACCTCTTGCATGGCGACGGGCTGACGCAACTCAAAAGGACACTGCCTCGGTTGCTTTTGGACCGCGTTCGGGTGTATGTCGAAGAAGGGAAGTGTGTTATCGCGGAGTCGTTGCTTGATCGGATTGTGGGCGACGGAATCGCGGGTAAAGAGGCGGAGTCGCTCAAGCAACACATCGGCGCCGTCGCGCAGATCGCCGTGGAGTATCAGGGTGGCCATCCGGGCTTTCCGGACAAGGCCGTTGGTGTTTTGCAGCTCGACAGCCTGGGATTGGAGTTTTTCGTTCCAGAAACAGGCCTTTCGATGCGGCTGCCGCTTTCGGCGATTCGCGCGATTCAGCCGCCCCGGCAAGGGCGCTATCCGCGTGAGTTGGTCGAGCGCGTCAAATCGGAACGCGAAAGTGCTCTTCGCAGCCTTCGCTTGGCACAGCAAGGCATGCGCAGTCGCAACGCGGCGCTGCGCATGACGGCGAAGATCAGCGCCCAGTCGGCGCGCCAACGGTACGCGGCAGCAACGCTCGGACCGGCGCCCACCAACCGGTTGGGCGTCATCTGCGTTGTCGACGACCGCAAGTTCAAGATGGTTTTCGACGCCGCGGGCCCGACGACCGAATTCATCGATGAGCAGGCGTCGCTGTTCTCGAGTCAGTCCGCCACGATCAGCGATCGCTTCGGCCAAGGCGTTGCACCTCCGAAGGCAACGGCGAAGCCGGTTAAAGCGTCGGCGATCGTCGGTTGCCCGCGCTGTCAGGCCAGGCTGCGTGCCGACGAGCCGGGCGTGATCGAATGCCCGCAGTGTCAGGCCAAGATCCGCGTGGCAGCGGAGAAATTCAAGGCGTAGCGGTACGGCGATGAACCGTGCACCTCACGCTCCGCGTGAGGAATCCGCCACGCGGAGCGTGAAGCCTACGGTTCACCCGAATCGCGCACGCTGATGGAGATAGACCTCGGCAACATTCAGGAGCAAATCATGTCCGCCGATATTTGGTACTACACCCGTGACGGCAAGAGTCGGCTTGGGCCGTTCTCGTTTCAGCAGCTCGCGATGATGGCGAAGGCCGGGCAGCTTTTGCCGAGCGACATGGTTCGCCACGAGGGCGCGCCGCGCTGGCAGGCGGCCAATCAGTTCCCCGGCCTCTGTCCGCCGCCGGCGCCGAAGCCCGGTGCCGGACCGGGAGTTGCCGATGTGGTCGCCGCAGGCGTCGTGGTCGGCGCCGCGGCCGTCTCCGCGCTGGCCGGAATGAACAACCCGGGCAACGTGCGCCACCCCCGGCTGCTGAATCTGCTGCAGGAAGCCCAGGCCCTTCACAAGATGGGACTTCTCACGGCCGCCGAGTTCGTCGTCATTCGCGATATCGTGCTCGGCCACGGCGCGGTTGCTCAACCCGCCATGGCGCAACCTCGTCCGGCCTCCCCCGCGCAGACGCCGATGCCGCGAAAGCCCGGCGCCGTCAACCCTGCTCGCGGGAAAAGTGGGCAAAAGATTCTTCAAGCCAAGAAGCTCAAAGGTGATTTCAAGGACGAAGAGGTCATGGACGCCGTGGAAGTCGATCAAGACGAGGAACTTCTGGACGAAACGGCCGACGAGGAGCTTCAGGATGACGAGAGCGGCGAAGACGCGGACGACGTCGACGCTCAGGACGATGTCGCAGACGACTTGGACGAGTCGGCAGACGACGAAGCGACGGATGAGCTCGATGACTCGACAACGGACGAATCGCTCGATGACATGGAAGACCCCGACCCGCTCGGCGACGATATGGCCGATGATCTCGGCGACGAAGGCATGGGCGGCGATGACTTCGGAGGAGACGCCGACCTCGCGGCCGACGATGCCGGTGGCGCCGATTTCGGCGGAGATTTCGGCGGTGGCGGTTTCGACTTCGGCGGCGGCGGTGGCGGCGATGAATGAGGCCGAGATTATCGTTGCAGGGGACGTGCAGCGAGGAAGTGGATCACTTTGCGGCAGCGATCGTAGACCTTGCGCAGAGCATGTAGTCTACGGAGGAAACGGCGACACTACTGAACATTCAATGGTTGTACACAAAACTCCGCGTGTTTAGCAGAGCCCACATGATGTCCTCGACGGCTGCCGGGCGGTCAGGGCCGGAGTCGGTGAAGACGCGAAGCATACGGGCACGCTCAGTTTCGTTCGGGAAGCGCGACAAGGTGCTCAGGTAGAGCACGTCTACGATTTCTGTAGGCGTCATTTTCGATTGGGCCAGCCGGCGCGCCATGCCATGGCGCGAGCGAACCTTCGCCATGATTTCTTCCGAGTTCATCAGATGCAGCGCCTGGGCGATGCTCGGCTCATTCGATCGCTCGCATTCGCACACCGTGGCGCGGACGGGCCGGCCGAAGATACGAAAGAAATAGCTCGGCATGCGGTTGTCCCAAATCTGAATTGCGCGATAGCCGTCCGGCCAGCCGTTGAACTTTTCGGGCACGCCGGTCGCCTGGCTGATGGCGTCGAGCAGGACTTCGGCGGGAATGGCGCGCGGGTGGGCGTGAGAGAAGTTCTGATCGTCGGTGATCCCCCTCACCCCCGGCCCGTCTCCTCCGCTGGGGCGAGGGGGGGAAGAAGCAAGTTGATACAAACGCGAGTTGAGCAGCGTGCGCGTGAAGGCCTTGAGATCGTACTTCGAGTCGCGCAGGTGTTTCGTCAATTCTCCGAGCAGCGGCTCGTTCGTCGCCGGGTTGGTAGGCCGTAGATCGTCGATCGGCTCGACGAGGCCGCGCCCGAAATAATGGGCCCACAGCCGATTGGCGATCGAGCGCGAGAAGGTCGGATTGTCCGCCGCCGTCATCCAGCGTGCCAACACGATGCGGCGATCGGAAATCGTCGTCAGGTCGATCGGGGCGGCGCCGAGCGGGCGTACCGGAACCAGCTTTTTGGTGCGTGGGTGCGTCAGTTCGCGCCCCTTCTGAGCAAAGATGACTTCGCTTCCGCCCGAGGCCGCCTTGTGGCCAACGCCCGTGAAGAAGCCGGCCAGCGCGTAGTAGTCCTCCTGGCCCCACTTGTCGGACGGATGGTGATGGCATTGCGCGCACTGGATGCGAATGCCCAGAAAGAGCTGACTGAACGATCGGCTCAAGTCTTCGGGCGTGACGATCGATTTGTAGATGGCGGCAGGGCCTTCGTCGGCGATCGGTCCGCGCGCCGTCACGATCGAGCGCACGAACTCGTCGTAGGGCCGATTCTCCGCGAACTGCTTGCGCAGCCAGCGCGTGACCGCAACGGCGCCGGCCGGCGTGATCGCGTCCCGGTCGATCCGCAACAGATCCGACCAGCGCATCGCCCAATAGTCTGCATACTCTGGGCGATCAAGCAACCGATCGATCAACAGCCCACGCTTGTTAGGCCTCGTGTCGGCAAGAAACACGCGAGCTTCGGCGGCGGTCGGCAGTGTGCCGATCGTGTCAAGATGGACGCGGCGCAGAAACGTTGCATCGTCAGCAAGCTCGGCCGGTGGGATGCCTAGACGATCCAGGTTGTTCCACGCGTGCCGATCGATGAAGTTATTCTCCGGCGGTCGCTTGAACGCCGTCGCGACGGCGCGGGGCAACGTCACGCGGCAGCTGGCGACGTGGCCGAGGTAGCGCACGAGAATCGCGGCCTGCCCGGGGATTTCGTCGGTGCGAATCGTACCGCGCGAATCGATCTTGGCGACCGTCGGAGCGTTCGATTCATACTGTGCGTCGAGCGTGACGCAATGGCGATTGCCGGACGCGTCGATCGCGGAGACACGCAACTGCTGCACCGCATGCGCGGACATGACCTGTTCACGCGGTGTGACCTCGATGCCGACGATTGCCGAACCGACGCCACTGGCCGGCCCAACGGCGCCCTCGGCAATCCAGCGGCGCAGGCGTTGATAGTGCAAACTATCCACGGCGAAGCGTTTGCCGCCGCCATGGGCGACCTGGCCTGTCGTCTTGAGCAGGATGAGGCTGCTATCGGGGGCAGCGGGGAAGACGCGCCGGCCGCGTGTTTCCTTCGTCAATGCTTCGAAATCGCCGTCCGGATCGAAGCCGAAGATGCTCAGTTTGAACCCCGCCTTCCCCTCGGCCTTGCCGTGGCAGGCGCCCATGTTGCAGCCCGCTCGGCTCAAGATCGGCATGACGTGCGATGAGAAGGACAACGGCGGCGGCGCTTTCAATCCGGTCACTTCGATCGAAATGCGGACCTCGCTTTTGTCGTGCCGGATTACCAGTGTCGTCTTGCCCTCGGCCCTGGGTTGAACCAGACCGGCGGCATCGACGCCGGCGACAGCGGGATCACCGATCGCATACTGCGCCACGCGCGTCAAATCGGTTTTGCGATCGGGCGATGCGACCAGGACTTGCTGAGTCGCCTCCGGGTTGTCGAGTCGAACCGCATCGGGGCTGACGTGCAAGGGCGATTGGGCGCTGCAAAAAGCCGCCGCGCACATCCACGCGATGCCGGCGAGAGTTGTCCGTCGAAACGAGATCAAATTCATGGAGGCCTCTCACGGTGGATTAGTACCAGAGGTCAGAAGTCAGAAGTCGGAGCGAAAGCCACGAGTTTCGTGTCACCAGCAGATGTCATTTGTCTAGTCTCTGACCTCGGACTTGCGACCTTTGGTAGTAGCTTCTTCGACGCATTGTATCGGGAGATCGGCGGCTTTGCGCGCCAGGGCGGCGAAATACGAAATTCTCCTGGAGTCTGCGCTCGCCGTGTGAGTGACGAGTGGTGAGTGCGAGTGGTGAGAATAAGATTGGACTTCTTCTCTCGCCACTCACCACTCGTCACTCACCACTACCATGGTTGTGCACCTTTCTCTTCGGCATCGGAACGTTCCTGATCGTCCTCTTTTTCTTTCTGCCGGTCGTCGATTCCTCGGGCTTGACCAGGCTCCGCGATCGCATCGAGGAGGGCAATCGAAAGCAAACCCGGCTCGACCGCCAGATGCAGCGCCAGGCCGAAAAGGATCGCCTCAAAGACAAGGACGGCCCCATCGGCCCCAACGAAGAAGCGCGCAAGAAACGCGAAACCGAGCGCGCTGATTGGGATAAAGAACGCGAACGGTTGGAGGATCTATACGAGGACGCTCACAATAGCGCCCTCGCTCGCACCTGCTTCTATACCTGGGGCATGTTCTTCGGCTTCCTTATCCTCGCCATGGGCGCCGTCGGCTTCCTCAGCTTCGGCCCCACGACCTCACGCCGCGTCTTCGGCTGCATCATCATCACGTTCCAGATCATCGTGATCTTTGCCGCGATCTACGCCAACTTCAATCTCATGAGAGCGATGAGACCACCGATCGGCGAACTCTGACCGTCCTCGGTTGGCGCCCGCACGGCGCCATGCGAACGCTAAACGAGCAAACGAACTCATCATGTAGGCCGATGCAGTTTAGATGTGTGTTGGCACGACGAAACAACGGCGCGTTTACCCTGCGACGTAACACACGAAGGCGGCCCACACCGACGGATCGGGGTGGGCGGTTCGCAGCCAAGCCAGTGTTTCTTGAACCACCGTGTGTACGCGACGCGGATTCCGTTTTCCGGAAACTGCCAGCAACCGGCTGTAGAGTTCTGTGAAAAACGCGTGTCGAGCTTCATCCGGCGTCATCCGCCGCTAGCTTTTGTACCGCACCGGCTGGCCCCAGGTCGATCACATGCACGTCATCCGGTTGGCCCGCCGGCATAACGAACGCGCAATAGCGCTTAGTCATCGCGTCGGCGCCGGCCTGGGTGTACAGCTTGTGGTAGTCCCATTCGCACAAGTAGACGTAATCGATCAACGCGCTTCCCTCCGGGAGCGCTGTCGCGACGGCCTGACGATCGGCTGCATGGAGCCGACGACCAACGGCGATCTCCGGAATGTCCTGGGCGAGATCGGCCTCCAGTGCATCGGCTCGGTCATCCCACTCAGCGAGGAGACGTTCGTGCAGTGGTTTGCCCTCACCGCCGGGACCATTCCAACGCTTGGCGATGGCTTGACGGCGCAGGAATGCCCATTCCTCTACCCTCGGCGCGAGTTCTTCTTGCAGCTGATAGAGCGGCATGCGGCACTGACTCATCAAGTCGACCCATAGTGCCTTGGTGCGCAGCACGGCGTCGAGCAATCGCGCTCGAAGCGATGGAGAGCCGGGTTGGCTCCTCAAAGCAAGCGACATGCCGAATTGGACGTAAACGCCTCCGAGGCCCCAGCAGATGCTGCGTGCCTGTGGATTCGATATCGTCAGAATCGCCGGCAAGCAGCGCCGGCGCTGCTCCATCAATCCGTCCAGTAGCGCCAATGCCTCAGCGTCGCGTCCCGTCGCCGCCAACAGGGTTGCCAGGATATACGTGCTGCCGGCATATTCGGGATGGTCGGGACCCAGCAGCTCCAGCTCGAATCGTTGCTCTTGCCGCGCCAGCCCCTCGGCCTTGGTGAACTCCCCTTGCCGGGCGTATACCCATGCCAATCCCTTCAACATCGGAATCTGCAGTCCCGGGAATTGCGGCGCGAATCGTTGAACCATGGCGAGGGCTTGCTGATAGGTCGCCTCGGCCCGGCGGAAATCTCCTCGGCGAAACTCGAAGTTGCCGCGCAATTGCAAGCTGTTAGCGACCAGCGGATGATTCTCGGTGCACAAGCGTTTGGTGATCGCCAGGTGTTGTCGAATCAAGGGCTCGGCCGACTCCCAGGCAGCGGTGGCTGAGAGGAATTCGATGAGAATGCGCAAGGCGTTCACGAAATCGCCATGCTCTTCGCCGTGCGCCGTTCTGACGATGGCGAGCGCCTGGCGAAAAGCCTCCTCGGCCTCGGAGTGCTTGCCCACGGATTTGTAGACGTTGCCGAGGTTGACCAGGGCGCCGGCGACGGCAGGATGATTGGGGCCTCCCGCGGTCCGGTACAGCGCAACTACTTGGCCATGCAGCTTGGCCGCCTCCTCGCTCCGTTCCGTGATCTCGTAGAGGCTGGCCAGTGTCGTCAAGGCGGGACCGGATTCGGGATTGGTCTTCTCATCGGCATTCTGGTAGGGTTGCAGCGCTTGCGTCAGGTATCTCTCTGCCCGATCAAACTCACCGAGGACGCGAAAAAGGTTGGACACGGCGATAAGATCGGTGGCGTAATCGGGGTCCCCGAAAAGCACGTCCTGATTGAGCTGGAGCACATCCTCGCAGAGCGGCCTGGCTGCCACGAAGTCGCCGACGGCGCTGTGCAGCCGCGCCAGATCGCGCGTTACGCCCAGTAACTCGGGCGAATCTTCTCCATAAGCGCCGACCGTGATGTGTCGAGCCTTTCGCAGAAACGTGAGCGCTTGGTCGTAGTCGCCGCGGCCTTGGTGGACCAGGCCGAGCGCATGCAGCGTGCCGAGGTATGAAATCGACGTGGTGAGTCCCGCCTCGCGCAAGATCTCCTCCGCTTGCGTGAGCATCGGTTCGGGGCCGTCGAGCCGGCCGGTGCGCTGCAGGATTCGGCCCAGATGAAACAGGCTGTCTGCAAAGGGGATGGACGATTCGCCCGGGTTCTCGCGCCGCATTTCGAGAGCCTGGCGATGAAATTTCTCGGCCGTCGCCAGTTCGCCGCCGTCGAAGTACACGGTTCCGAGGTCCTCGAATCCTTGGGCGACGTCCGGGTGTTCTTGGCCGAGCAATTCCATACGAATCGCGACGGCCTGACGGTAGCGAATTTCGGCGGCGGGGAAGTTTCCGATGGAATGGTAGAAGGCGCCGAGATCGCGTAGGGCGTTGGCGAACGCCGTCGTTTTCTCGCCGCGCAAGCGCTCGGATTCGACGATCGTTTCCCAAAGCTGCTCGGCGGTGGGAAGATCGAGGGATTGCGCATGGACGATCGCGCTGGCGCGCAGGGCATCGAGCGTACAGGGGTGGTGCTCGCCGTAGGCGCGTTGACTCAGCGTGATCCATTCGTCCATGAGAGTGGCCGCCTCCTGCAGTTTGCCCGCCGCCGCCAGGCACAGGCCGAATTGGCGCAACACATCGGGATAGGCCGACTCGTCTTTGACGCCGGCGCTTTCGCAGATTGCAACCGCTTCACGAAACAACCGCTCGGCTTCGTCGAACTCATTGCAATTGCTGTGATACCCGCCGAGCGTGGCCAAGGTTCCAGCTAACACCGACGGCGCGGCCGGAATATTGCGTTTTTCATCCGGAAGGGTGCGCGCCTCTGCGACGGCATTTCGGGCTAGTTCCTTGGCTCCCTCGAAATCGTTCTCGGCGGCGCGGACCGCGGCGAGTCCGAGGTAGATCGTCACGCGGTCGACTACTTCGGCTCGATCACCGGCGGGCAGGCGTTCCATCAAATCGAGTGCTTCACGGTAGACCGTCTCCGCCTCGTCTGGCCGATCCAGGAAGCTCAGCGTTTCGCCGAGGGAACCGTGGTAGAGCGCATAGTCGGGCGACGATTCGCCGAGCAGCTCGTGCGCCAACTTGATCTCCCGGCGCCGGATGGGCAATACCTCCGTGTGCCGTTCCTGAATGCCCAGGATCGTGGCCAACGTTTCGAGACTGCCCAGGTAGTAGACGTGTTTTTCACCCAAGGCCTGACGCGTCGCCTTCATCGATTCCCTGGCCATCTCCTCCGATTCGGCGGCTTGCGCCGGATTGAGCATCGCACGAACCCAGGCCAGAGTCTCCAGGCTTCCGAGGTAGTCGAGGTGATTCTTGCCGTAGAGCTCTTCGCGAATCTCCAAGGACCGCAGCGCGAATTGCTCCGCCTCCAGCAACGCCCCTTTTTGCACCACGACCGCCGTCAGCGCGTTATAGGCAAGCGCCGTTCGCGGATGGACTTCACCCACCTCGGCCTTGTAGATTTCCAGCGCCTGGCGCGTCAGCGTCTCGGCCCCGGCGACGTTGCAAAGCCGCCCCTCGGTGCGGGCCACGGCCAGCAGGCTTTGCGCGAAGTCAAGATGGTTTTCCCCCAAGTCGCGGCGAATCTCCAGCGCTTCGCGGGCACACGCCGCCGCTTCGGAGCGCCGCCCGAGTAAGTCGAAAAGAATGCCCAAATCATGAACGCTCTGGGCATAATCGGGATGGCGCTCGCCCAGAGTAGCTCGGCGAATGTCGCGGGCGCTCCGAAACAAGGCTTCGGCCTGCTTATACTGCCCCATCAACTCGTACAGAATCGCCAGTTCGTTCAGGCTCTCGGCGTACTCGGGACTTTCCTTGCCCAAGACGGTCGCGCGAATGGTGAGCACCTGCAAGCAATGTCCTTCGGCTGGCGCGAGCTGCCAGAGCCCGCGCAGCGCTTGCGCGAATTGCGTCAAGCAGTACGCCAATTCCAGCGATTCCTCGCCCTTGGTGAGGCGCGCTTCTTCGCAGGCGAGACTGGCAAACGGCAGTGCTTGCGAGCACCGCCCCTGCCACAAGAGGTCTTTCGCTTGCGAGGGATTCGATGAGTTGACAAACGCGGGGTCGAGCGACATCGCCATCCTGCCGTTCCTTGCCTGTCATGGGTCCCGATTAGGGCCAATTTGCATTCGCCCGATCTGTTCAAATTGGTCTAGGTGAAGCGACGAGGCTTGACAAGGCGGAGGGAAATGGGGCGAAACTCGAGACGCAACCATCCCAGAGTAAGCTGGCCGTACTCGAATCTTCCAAGGCCCGCTCCCCCTGCATGCGAACATGGCCGAGGGGAAGTGGGGAGGGCTTGTCGCTCGCTGAAGCTGCGCGAATTCAAGAGGTGCGCTGCGGGCGTTTTTAGACTCGATCGGGGATGGCGACGTTTCGGGCGGGCGAGGCTCCTCTTGAGCCGTGAGCCCCGAGAAACGTGATGTGCCGGCGGCTTGGCAGGAGCCTCGGCCTGGGCTGATGAAGATGGACGCGCTCGTTCAGGCAATTCTTGTTGCGCGGTCTTATTTATCAAAGCGCGTTTTCCGAATGGGGAACCCCTCTGTCTTCGTCCCTCCGGGACTTGGAGATGCAATGTAGTACCGCAACACGTCTCTTGCCTGAAACGATGGCCTGAACGCACAAGAACCTGGGGTTTTCGTCAGCCCAGCCTCGCCCTTCGGGAAAACCGGCTTCCTGGATACACTCTTGATGCTCACTTGTTGCCGATGCAGTACAGATGCGTGTCGGTGCGCAGGAACAACTGGGCATCGCTGACGGCAATCGAGGCGTTAGTTCGGGTTTTGTCGTCGGCGATCACGTTGTGCGCCAGCAGTTGGTACTTCGGCTGAGCGGCGACCACATAGGTTCCGTTCCTTTGCGAGACGTAATAGATCTTGCCGTCGGCCAACACCGGCGAGGCGTAAACGAGCCCCGAGGAGGGCTTGAGGCTTTCGCTGTAGACGAACTTGCCGGTGGCGGCTTCCTGACAGTGCACCATGCCGCCGCCGTCGCTGGCCCAATAGATGTGGCCTTCATGATAGACCGGCGAGCCGACGTTGGAACCTTTCTTGACATTCCACACCGTATTCGTTTTGGTGACATCGCCGCGGCCGCCCGCCTTGACCGCCAAGGACGTGCTGCCGCCGCCGATGGCATAGATGACGCCGTCATGCGCGACGACGCTCGGGCAGACGTAGCGATGAATGCCGTCGGCGTTCCACAGTTCCTTGCCGGTGTCGGGACTGAACGCGAGCAAGCGATTTTGCACGCTGACGACGAGTTCCGTCTCGCCATTGGCGCCGACCGTCGCCAAGAGCGGCGTGTTCCAGGCGGCGCCGATCTTCGGGGCCTTCCACATTTCCTTGCCGCTGAGCTTGTCAAGCGCGTAAAGCGAGCCGCTTTCGACGCTGGCGTTGATGATAAGAAGATTCTTGTAAATGATCGGTGACGGTCCCGAGCCCCAGCCATTCGTCCCCTTGCCGACAGTCTGATGCCAGAGCTGCTTGCCGTCAAGGTCGAAACAAAAAACTCCCGACTTGCCGAAGAAGACGTAGAGCCGCTCCCCATCGGTGATCGGCGTGCTGGGAGCGTAGCCGTGGTATGCCCCTTCGCCGCTGTATTTGTGCTCGGGCAGGCTTGGTTCGAGTTCCTTCATCCAGATCGGCTTGCCTTCCTTGCGATCGACGCACCAAAGATGGCGTTTGAGGTCCTTCATGTCACCAGGCGCTTTGGTGTCGATGCCGTAGCCGGAGTAGGCAGTGATGAACACGCGGTTGCCGAGGATGATCGGGCTGGAGGCGCCGGCGCCGGGGAGCTTGAGCTTCCAGACAATGTTCTTGTCGGCGGCCCAGGTCGTGGGCAGGTTTTTTTCTTTGCTGATGCCGAGACCGTCAGGCCCGCGAAACTGCCGCCAGTCAGCGGCGCCGGAAATGGAGGCGAGCATCACGATGAGTGTAAGCGCAATGGAAGATCGAATCGGCATGGAAGGCATCCCCCAGCGAAAAAGTGTGAATCGAGCAGTGGGGACATGATACGCCTGCGACCAAGGTTTGCCAGCGGCGAACGACCCGTTTAGCCCCGCCTCGCCAGAAGCGGGCGGCAACGGCACTGCGCTCGCCCGGGTCCACGAGCGCGGGCCAAGCGATCTACTTTGCGAAACCTGCGACGAGCTCGAGGTTCTTCTCGACATTCTTGTCTCGATACGCCTGTCTCGCGGCAACGTACGCCTCGTCCAGCATTGCTTGCGTCACGACCTTCGCTTGAGCGTCGACCGGCGATCGAATCGAGACGGGGCGCGGGGCCATCAGCCTGGCCAAATCAGGCATGTCGTACGCTTTCAGAGCGCCGGGCACGACGTTGGTGAACTGATTGTAGCTGATCGGCGAGCGCACAACCGTTTCCCACGATAGGACGCCCTGATAGGTGACGACACTTTGGAGCCGTTTGTCGAACAGGGCCGCATGCATCGCGATCGGCGCTCCGTTGCCGACGCCACAGACGCTGATGCGTGGCACGGGAAACGTCTGGTCGCTGCGACGTGATGATTCGGCCGACTTTCATAGATGACTTTCTCGATACGATAGCCGTCGCGCTGGTCCTTGCCGACGATCCGCGAGTTGAGCGGCGTCTTGTCAGGAAAGCCTCCGAGCGCCTCGATCATTTTGGTTCGCAGTTGGGTCTGGCGCAGGCGAACGTCCTCCGGCGATTTCAATGCTGCGACCTCGGCTCGGCGCGCGTCGAAGTGTTTCTGAGCTTCGGCCAACAGATACGCCGACAGCATCTTCCGCGGCGGCGTCTTCGACGTCTCCGGCGACAGAACATTCCAATCTGTCTGTCCATGTGCCGCCGACGTTATCGCGGCTAAGAACAGAATTGCGAACAGACGAGCATACTGAAACATGGACCTACTCCCGAGCGGAACCCATCCCTGTTTTGCGTTCGCGTGGCGTCGCGCGAACGCCAACCGACGAAACCAGGATCAACTTAGCGGCAGCCAAGGCGAGCGTCGTGCGTCGCGTCACTGGAATCGGC
>Ga0194131_10007288_pt1 | contig 14948 bp, 13 predicted proteins | sample TA2KigO120mmetaG_FD_148631 | JGI IMG/M metagenome (GOLD analysis project Ga0194131, IMG submission 148631) | Freshwater microbial communities from Lake Tanganyika, Tanzania - TA2015053 Kigoma Offshore 120m | ecosystem: Environmental > Aquatic > Freshwater > Lake | place: Tanzania: Lake... | reverse complement strand
CTTACAGAGAGGCACCGGAAAACATCACCTCAGCAAGACGCTACGCCAAGTCAACAGCCCGATCAAGCACCGACGCGACGCCGATCACTCAGGTGGCCCGCGTCTCCATCGGTGCATAATTTAGGTGAAACCAGCCTGCACCACGGTCAGCTCGTAACTCCCGCGCACAATCGGACTGAACACGGCGTAGCCGTCCGCGCTGGTGGCGCCCTCGGCCTGCACCGACGTACCCGTGTTGCGCAGTTGCACGCGAGCGCCAGAAACCACAGCGTCAGATGCATCCGTCACCAGCACTCGCAAGGAGGCCGAATCGGTCTGCGCATTGAGCGACAGCGCGAGAAGGAGGGGCAGCGGGACTGGGCGTCTCATGATCCTTAGTGTTCAGCTTTGCGAACACCCAAGTCAACCCCCCGGGCCATCCCGTAAACACGAGATAATTGACCTGACAACTCCTCATGATCTCCCGTGTCCGCCCGCTCAACTCTGCACCCGTACGCCCCGCCGGCCGGTATGTCCTCTACTGGTGCCAGATGAACCGCCGTGTGGCGGCCAATCAGGCCCTGGATCACGCCATCGCACTGGCCAATGAACATGGTGTCCCCGTGCTTTTCTACGAGGCGCTGACGTTCACCTACCCCGCGGCAAACCGGCGGCTGCACACGTTCATCCTGGAAGGCGTTCCGGACAACGCCCGCGACGCGCGCGCTCTGGGGTTGGGCTATGCCTTCTACCTGCGCCGGAATGCCACCGATTCGAACGCCATCCTCTATCACTTGGCCGCGAACGCCGTGGCGGTTGTGACCGACGACTACCCGGTGTTCATCGCCGCCACGCACAACGCCAGCGTGCCGGCGAAGCTTGATGTGGCATGCGCCGCCGTCGATGCATCCTGCATTGTGCCCCTGGCCGCGTTTCCGGCGCGGGAATGGGCTGCGTACACCATCCGCCCGAAGATCCGTAAGCTGCTTCTTACGTTTCTTTACCCGGCGCCGCCGCCCGCGCCCCGCGTGCCCTGGGGGCAGAGCCCTTTCGCCTGGCAAACCGAAGTGGAGCCCGCCGACATTCCACAGCTTGTCGCAAACTGCGCCATCGATCAATCCATCGCGCCCTCCACGGCCTTCCAAGGCGGAGCCCGAGCCGCGGCAGACCGCCTGGCCCGCTTCATCCAGCACGCACTTCCGCGCTATGCCAGCCAGCGCAATGAACCCACGGCGGATGCAACCTCAGGCCTCAGCCCCTACCTTCACTTCGGCCACATCTCAGCACTCACCGTGGCAACCGCGGCCGCTGGCTCACCCGAGTTCCTGGAAGAACTGATCGTTCGCCGCGAACTGGCATTCAACTACTGCCGGCACACCCAGCCGCCGGACCGTCTGGAAAACCTGCCCCGCTGGGCCCTGGAAACCCTCCGCAAGCACGACAGCGATCCGCGCGCAGTCACCTACACCTACGAACAGTTCGAACGCGCCGCCACAAGCGACCCCCTCTGGAACGCCGCCCAGCGCCAGCTCCTTGAAACTGGCGTCATCCACGGCTACTACCGCATGTACTGGGGCAAGAAGATCATCGAATGGTCGCCCACCCATGCATCAGCGCTCCGCACCATGGTCCGGCTGCACGACGTTTGGGCGCTCGATGGCCGCGATCCCAACACGTACACCAATATTCTCTGGTGCTTCGGCCTGCACGACCGGCCGTGGACCGAACGCTCCGTCTTCGGCCAGATTCGCTGGATGTCGGCCGAAGGCATGCGCCGCAAGACTCGCGCCCAAGTCTACGTGGACCAGTGGCACACTGGGAACTGATCCGCGACATGACGAAAAAACTCGCTGAACTGCGCCGCGACGCCTTGCGTATCTTCCACGCCTCACTGCGAGCCGCCGATCCGGTGCAGGCCGTTCTGCGCCACGCCCGCATCGACAAGGACCGTCTCGTGGTTCCCGGCGCCCGCTACCCGCTCCAGCGCTTCCGGAACATCTACGTCATCGGAGGCGGCAAGGCCAGCGCCGCCATGGCCGTCGCCGTTGAGAAACTGCTGGGGCGGCGCATCACCGGAGGGCTCATCAACGTCAAGGATGGCCACACCGCCCGTCTGCGCCGCATCCGGTTGAATGAGTGCAGTCACCCGGTGCCCGATGAGCGCGGCGTGGCCGGTGCCAGGGAGATCGCCCGGATTGCCGCCGCGGCCGGCAAGGATGATCTGGTGCTGTGCCTCATCTCGGGCGGCGGCTCCGCGCTGATGCCGGCCCCCGCGCCGCCCATCACGCTCGCGGCCAAGCAGGAGACCACGCGCCTGCTGCTCGCCTGCGGCGCGAACATCCATGAGATCAATACCGTGCGCAAGCACATCTCGACCATCAAGGGGGGCCAACTCGCCCGTCTTGCCGCGCCGGCCACGCTGGTCACTCTCATCCTCAGCGACGTCATCGGAGACGATCTCAGCGTCATCGGCTCCGGCCCCGCCTCACCCGACGCCAGCACCTTCGACGATGCCCTGGCCATTCTTCGCAAGTTCCAACTGACGGAGCGCGTGCCCGCCGCCGTGCGCAACCGCCTGGAAAAGGGCCTTGCCGGAGAATGCCCCGATACCCCCAAGCCCGGAGACCCGGTCTTCGACCGCTGCCGCAACATCATCGTCGGAAGCAATGCCCTGGCCGTCAACGCCGCGCAAACTGAAGCGAAGAGCCTAGGCTACCGGACCCTCGTTCTGTCCACGCTGATCGAAGGCGAAACCCGCGACGTCGCGCGCATGCATGGCGCCATCGGCCGCGAAATCGTCCTGCACGGCCGCCCGCTCAGAACCCCCGCCTGCGTGATCTCGGGCGGTGAGACCACCGTGACGCTTACCGGGGAAGGGAAGGGAGGCCGCAATCAGGAGTTTGCCCTGGCGGCGGCCATCGACATCGCGGGTGCAGGCCCCTTGGTGGTGCTGAGCGGAGGCACCGATGGCACCGATGGGCCCACCGACGCCGCCGGCGCCATCGCGGACCAAACCACCGTCGCCGCAGCACTGGCCCGGAGCATGAGAGCAGCGGAGTATCTGGCCGCCCACGATTCCTATCACTTCTTCGAGCCGTTGGGAGGCCTCATCAAGACCGGCCCCACCAACACCAACGTGATGGATGTACGCCTGATCCTCGCCGGCTAGCACCAGGGCCGGCGAACGGCCAACCGCACCCTACTGCGAGACCTTATCGCCCACCCCGGGCCCCTTCGGCGCAGCCGGAGCGGCCGGCGGATCCTTGGGCCCGGGTCCCGAAGGTCCCGGCGACGAAGGTCCACCCTGGCGGGGAGTCGAATCGGCCGTGGCACGCCGCACATTCACCGAGCCCCGGTCCGTGTGGGCCGCAACCACCGCGCCCTGACCAACCGTGCCCGTAATCGACCCTCGCCTGCCGGCGGAATCCACTTTCAGGCCGCCGCCAAAGTCATTTTCCACCTCGCCACGGTCCGTCGAGGCACGCAGGTCAAACTTGGCGCCTTCCGCCAGCGCAAGGTCGATGTTGCCGGACCGTGTCTTCACGTCGATCTTCGCCAGCGGCAGCCGCGTCGCACGCACCTCCAGGTCGCCGCGATCGACGGTCACTTCCAGTCCGCCCGTCACATCCAGCGCCCGCAAATCCTTGGACCGCGAGGTCATCACCACACCCTGCACCCCGTCAAGCGTCAGTTCTCCGCGGCTCATGGAAAGCAGGCCGGGAACCTTCTCCACGCGGAGATCCGTTTGCGAACTCTCAAAACGCAGGGCCTTGGTTATGTTCCGGAAGCTCAGATCACCCGAGTAAGACCCGTTCACCGTCACCGTGCCCTCGGCGTTTTCAACCTCCACATCCTGGCCGCGTCCACGCAACTCCACCGAACCCTTGATGCCCGTGAGCCGGATGATGTCACTGCGCCGCAGATCCACCTTCACGTTGCCGCCGATGTTGTTCAGCCGGACGCCTGCATTTTCGCTGTCCACTTCCACATCGCCCGCCACGTCGGTCACTTCGAAGTCGCCGTAACGGCCGCGGCACTCCACCGTGGCGTTCTTTGGCACCGTGATCTCCAGGTCCACGTCCATGCGGGCGTTGTCGCGCACCCGGTCGTGATTCGTGCGCACGATGATCTGCCCGCCCTGCTCGATCAACTCCAGCGGCGAAGCCTCATGGGCCTTCCTGGCGTCGCTTTCGCTCATCGACCGCACGGTCTTGCGGCCCGAAACCGCCACGCTGTTCTGCGCGCCGCCCACCACGCGGGTGTCGCCGCGCCCCATTTCCAGAACCACCCGGACCGGCTTTCCACCCTGCGCCGCACCCAGGTCTTTCTTGGCTTCCACGGTGTAGTCGTAACTCTCTCCGAACACCTCCAGGCCCCGCACGCCGATGCGCGTCCCGCCCCAGTTCGCCCGGACATGGTCGGCGAACAGAATCCCGCCGCCCACCAGCGATATGAAGACCACGCCAGCCCACTCGCCACCGGAGACGCCGGAGCGCGGCAACGGCCGGCCGGAGGCGTTCCAGGCAAGGATCTCAAGCAGACGCATCCCGCCCCAGGCGATCAGGATGAACGGCCAGTAGCGGCCGAGCAGGGACATCACGGAAAGGTGGGGAAAAAGGTTGTTGGCCAGAAACAGCCCGCCAATCGCGATCAGAAGAAGCGGCCCGGCTACGGAACGGCGTTTCACTGCTGTTGTCCTCCTGCCTGCCATCCGCTGCCGGCCTGCCCGGCGCGGCTACCCATCGATTCGGCCAGTTTCAACACGCCGATCACGATGATCAGCACCGGCCAGGTGTGGCGAAAGTGAAAAGCATCGAAAGTCACGTCCAATGCGAACAGAATGCCCAGCGTGATCAGTACGATCGGGCCGCGCACGGCCCCAAGCAGCGTTCCGGCCGGTACGGGGCTACTCATTGGTGGCCTCCTGTCCATTCACGGTGCGCACCGGTTGCGCGGCGATGCGGTTATAGAGCATGTAGACCCCCATCGCGATCAGACCCACCGGCCAGTACCGCAGCAGTTGCCGCACGCGCAGAAGGTCCAGGTTGTTCAGCAGGAACAGAATCCCCAGGCCGATCATGATCACCGGCCCAACCGGAAATCCGGCTTCCGGACTGCGCAGCGGGAAGAGGCTCGAGAACTCTTCCACCGGCAGACCCTGGGCGCGGCGCTGCGCCGTGTGATACGCCTCAAATGCCATGTAGAACGTGCTGGCCATGATCAGCAGGCCGAACACGGGCTCCAGCCCATCGGTGGCATGCGAATTCACCAGACTGATCAGCAAGCCGTAAATCATCACATGGATCAGCCCCTTGGCGTACTGGCCGTTGTAGATGGCGCCCACGCCCGGAATCAGGCCCAGAATGAAGGCCAGGCCCGGGGAGACACTGGCGGGCACGGCGGCGGCCGGCGCCGGGGCTGTGTAGGGTGAAGCCGGTTCGGCCGCGGCCGGGGCGTGCGTGGCGCAATAGATGGTGCCCTGCACCGCGCGCATCGTGGCCGCGGTGAGCGGCGTGCCGCACGTGCGGCAATATCCGGTGACCGGGGCCTCTCCCGATTCGGTGGTCGAATTGCCCGTGTCCGGATTCTCTGGGGTATTCATCGTCAATGGTCCTTCCTACACGACGGTTGATCGTACCTGCATCGGTCTCTTTGAGTTATTGCGTGGGGGCGCTGTCCGGGGAACTGGTGGCTCCCTCGCGCGTCCCGCTCTTCTTCTGGCCCGGCTGCGTGCCGGACCCCTTGGCGCCCGCGGCCCGTTCCTGGGCCTTGCGATCCGCCTCTTCTTCCTCGGTCCACTCCCGCAGACGGGACTGGATCTCGAACACAAGCTTCAAACTCTCGTAGTACTTCACGCCCCGCTGCCAGGTACGATGCGCGGAGTCTTCCACGGAACTCCAAACCTGCACCGGGTTCAGGTCGGAAGGCTTCAACTGCCGCACCGGCATCGCAAAGCGCCCAAGCATCGAAAACGACAGAATCGTCATTGCCATGCCCATCGAAAACCGGGGTTGCAGCACCGGGGCGAACAGATCGGCGAACCACTGGCGGAGGCGGCCCCGGCGCACCGTTTCCGTCCGCCTGCCGGGAATGTCGTACAGAATGCGCGTCACCAGCTCCGGCGGCGGTTCAACCGACGCGCACCGGCTCATGAACGCCGTCGCGCCCGCTATGTCGGCGGCCAGTTCCGCGCAGGACCCGCACGTCGCCAGATGCTCGTCAACCGCCGCCTTCGACGAGGCATCCAGCGTCCCGTCGGCGTAGTCGCAAAGCAGAAGGTCAAGGTCCTGGCAAGTCATACAGTCACTCGATGGCGGCGCAAGATTCGCGCCAGTTCGGCGCGGCCCCGGTTGAGCCGCGATTTCACGGTTCCCTCAGGCACTCCAAGAGCCTGAGCCACTTCACGATATTCCAACTCCTCCAGGTCGCGCAAGATCACCGTCTCACGCAACTCCGGTGACAGCTTCGCCAGCGCCGCCTGCAAGGCTTCGGACGCCTCCCGCCCGGCCAGCAGGGCATCCGTGCGCGAGGTCACCGCCGACTTCTCTTCCAACACCGGCAACTGGTCCTCAATCGAATCCGTCACCCGGTTCGCCTTCGTACGGCGGTAATGATCAATCAGCAGATTCCGCGTCAGCCGTGTCAGCCAGACCAGGAACGTGCCCTCGCCCGCCCGGAAACTCTTCAGCGATTTGAACACCCGAAGAAAGACGTCCTGCGCCAGATCCTGCGCCTCGGAGTCATTGCCCGTGAACCGGTAGCAGATCGCATAAACGCGCTTTGTGTGGACCTTCACCAGGTCTTCCCAGGCCGTCTCTTTTCCGGCCAGGCACTGCTCCACAAGAAGCGTGTCAGCGTCCACCACGCGCCCCGATCCGGCCGCCAGGCCCCAGGTCCAGGCTGGATTGACGGGCACCGGGTTGGCAATCGCGGCGTTCATAGTCTTCTCGTCTGGAACTCGCTCGTTCAGGATTTTCTTCCGGAAGCCTCGTTTTTCGCTTCCAGCATGTAGAACGAGGATTTATCATGAGAAGTTCGCCCGAATTTGGCTGTCCCAACTCTTCCGTTTCATTATTCTAGCCGTTCAGACGGCGTTTGGGCCGGAAAATCGGCGAGGAACCCGATCCGGCGCCCCAAGGAGGCTCTATTCCCGGTAAACGATATGTAAAGTGGCTGCTCGTCGCCGGCCTCGTGGCCGTGGGCTGGCTCGCATGGAGCAAATGGAGCGGCGCCGGCTTCGACTGGCAGCGCTTCTCGGCGACGTTCACCTCACTCGACCGCCCCAAGGCCGCCCTCGGCGTCGGGCTCGGGCTGCTCACCTATCTCGGGCGCGCCATCCGCTGGCAGCTCATGATCCGCCCCATCGCCCCCGCGGCTGGGCTGTGGCGGCTGTTCACCGCCACTGCCATTGGGTTTACAGCAGTAGTGCTTCTGGGCAGGCCTGGCGAGTTTGTACGTCCGTACCTCATCGCGGCCCGCGAGCGGGTCCCGGTGGCGAGCCAGATGGCGGCCTGGCTCCTGGAACGTATCTTCGATCTGTTGATCGTCCTGCTCATCTTCGGCGTGGCCCTGCTGCGCCTGGGAGCCATGGGATTTGAATCGCAGCATTCCGGCTTGGCTTGGGTTTTGAGAAGTGGTGGGACAGCGGCCATTCTGATCTTCCTCTTCCACGTCGCCCTTCTGGCGGCCATCCGCCTGGTGCCGGACCCGGCAGGCCGCATCAACCGTGCGTTGGCTTTTTTGCCGGTTGAAATGCAGTTACGCTTAGCGCCCCTCGTGCGATCCTTCATCGAGGGCATGGCTTGCCTCAAGCGAGTGCGGGACGCCGCGCTTCTCACCCTGTACACGGCGGCGGAATGGGGTCTCATCCTCGGCAGCTACTATTTTCTGTTCGGGGCATTCGGTCCCACGGCCCAGCTCGGTTTCCTAGATATGACGATTGTCGTAGGTTTTGTGACCTTCGGCACCGTGGTGCAGATTCCGGGTGTCGGCGGTGGGATGCAAGTGGTGACTGTTCTTGTGCTTACGGAGATTTTTTCAGTCGCGGCCGAGCATGCCTTGGCCATGGCTGTTCTCCTCTGGATTGTGACCTACATTGTGATCGTTCCCTTGGGGCTGTACTGGGCCGTGCGGGAAGGGTTGAGCCTCAGGCAACTGAGCCGGCCGCCCGTCCCGGGACCAAGCCAGGGAGAGGAGGCTTGATGCGTTGCCCGTTCTGTGGCCACCTGGAAGATAAGGTCATCGACTCGCGCGAAAGCAAAGGCGGAGAGGCCATACGCCGGCGCCGGGAATGCTTAGGGTGCTCCAAGCGTTTTACCACCTATGAGCAGATCGATGAGATCCCGTATATGGTCGTAAAAAAAGACGGCCGGAGAGAGAAGTTCGAACGTCAAAAAGTATTGGGAGGACTGTTGCGGGCCTGCGAGAAGCGGCCTGTAAGCATGACTAAATTGGCCGCTTTGGTCGATGAGGTGGAGGGGAGGGTGCTGGAAAGCCCGGAACGGGAGTTGGCAACTACAACAATAGGAGAACTGTTGATGTCCAGATTGCAGAACCTGGACCGGATCGCCTATGTCCGCTTCGCTTCCGTATACCGTGATTTCCAGGATGAGGAGGCGTTTCTGACCGAATTGACCAGCCTGATCCGCCAGAAGAGGAGTTGAGAGGATTCTGTTTTTGCAAGCACTTACAGAGTAGAGGGGCGTGGAAATCCGAATGTCGCAACCTTTCGCCCCGGCCGGACATCCCTCTATTGGGGTGTTTCAATTCGAAGCACGGGGTGTTATACTGTCTGAGCCATCTCTTTGCTGACGGAAGGAGCACGCCCGCTCGCGTGAAACAGCGTTTGACGCCAAAGTGTTCAGGCTGGATTCGAAGTTATGTAGCCGTATCGAGGCTGGCGCAGGCGCGAGTAGAGGTGACGATTCAGTGGATCAATTCGAAGATCAATTCTTAGCGGAAGCCCATGAGCCGTTAGGGCTTACCTTTGACGAAGAGACTAATTTCTTCCATCCGGAAGAGGTTCACGACGGCGAGGATTTCCAAGGCGGACCCACGCCCGAGGAGTCCATCTACACCGACGACCCGGTGCGCGTATACCTGCGCGAAATGGGTGCTGTCCCGTTGCTTAACCGTGAGGGAGAAGTGGATCTGGCCCGCCGCATGGAGCGCGGGAAGCTCAGGATGCAGAAGGCAATCAGCCGGTCGGCTCTCATTCAGTTGAAAATCGTCGACCTGAGCGAGATGCTGCGCCGCGGCCAGGAAGAGTTTGACGAACTCGTCGAACTGGGTGAAGTGGAAGAGGGCACGTCTGCCTACGACAAACGTCTAAATCAGATCCGGCAGCAGTTCATGGACCTGACCACCCTGCATAAGAAGCGGGACCAGTTAGCCGAAAAGTTCGAAGCCGCACCCCAGAGCAATAAGAAGGTGCGGCGCAAAGCGCAGATGAAGCTTTACCGTTGCATGGTGGATATCTCACGCCGGATTCGTGAAATCCCCTGGCAGTTGGTGATGTGGAAGCGATTCGGCAAGGAACTCGAGCGGGCCGTGGAGGAGATGAACAATCTCGACTCCGAACTGCGCCGCCTGGATGACAAAGCCCACCCCGCCTACGCTGCCAACCAGAGCCGGGCGCGCGAAGTCAAGCGCGAGATCCGGAAGCGCGAACACACCGCCGGGGCCACCCTGCGGGACCTTCGCAAGAGCCTCCAGATCATCCGCATCGGCGAAGTGGAAGCCGAACGGGCCAAGAAAGACCTGGTTGAAGCGAACCTCCGTCTGGTCGTTTCCGTGGCGAAGAAGTACGTGAATCGTGGCCTGCATCTTCTTGATTTGATTCAGGAAGGCAACATCGGACTGATGCGCGCCGCCGACAAGTTCGAATACCGCCGGGGCTACAAGTTTTCAACCTACGCCACGTGGTGGATCCGTCAGGCCATCACGCGCGCCATCGCCGACCAGTCACGCACGATCCGCATTCCCGTCCACATGAACGAGTCGATGAACAAGTTCCTGCGGGCCACCCGTGAACTGGAAAAGGAACTGGGCCGCGCACCCACCAACGACGAGATCAGCCGGCGCATGGATATTCCGGTCGAGAAGGTCCAGAAGCTCAAGACCATCTCGCGCGACCCGGTGTCGCTGGAAACCCCCGTCGGCCGCGATGGCGAATCCGCCTTGGGCGATCTGATCGAGGATCGCTGGGTGGGCTCCCCGGTCGACGCCGTCATCGACACCAACGTCCGCGACGAAACTGCCAACATTCTCAAGACCCTGTCGCCCAAGGAAGAGAAGGTGATACGGCTCCGGTTCGGCATCGGCTGCGAACGCGAACACACCCTCGAAGAGATCGGGCAGGAGTTCGACGTCACGCGCGAACGCATCCGCCAGATTGAAGCTAAAGCCCTCCGCCAGCTTCGCTCCCCCGAACGGGCCCGCCACCTCCGCGCCCTGCTCGCGGCCCGTTAAGGGCCGCCAACCAGAAATCCTCTCAGGGACCTCCGCCGGGCCGATAAGCCCGGTAGGAGTAACCTGTTATGAGCGGTCTTTCTGGTATTCGTTCCGCCGGCTGCGAAGCCTGCCACGGCTCGCGGGCCACCACCTCAATACGGTCCCAGTCCAACCACTACACCAGCCGTTCCCGTAGCTCGGCGGACCTGACCATACGAACCGCAGAAGGCGACACGGTTCGGTTGTCCTATACTAGTCGTACTCAGCAGAGTAGCGCGGTATATTTTTATAATCGTAGTGGTGAGGGTCTCACCGAGTCTGGAACTGTAGCCCGGTCGGACTTCAACTCCTCCCTCGACTACTCGGTTCGGGTGAAAGGCAGCCTCAATGAGCAGGAACTGGCCGACATCGACACTGTAGTTAAGGCGCTCTCGCAGGCAACGGCCGCAGCCCAGTCCGGCAACGCCGCCGGGGCCGGCGAAGCGTTAGCCGCGCTCACGTCTGACACGCTCTCAACCGTCAGCGACCTTCGCTACCGGTTCGATTCCCGCCAGCAGACCCAGGTAACCACCCGCGACACACGCGTGAAGATTGTCCGGCCCCTGCCCGCGCGAGCCCCAGCCAAAATCACAGCCCCGGATACCTCCCCGGCCCCGGCCCCCGCCCCTACCATCGCGAGCCTCCCGGGACAGACCTCCGAGGAACCCCAGGTTCCCGCCCCCAGCCCCGACACCGCGCAACGCACCCTGCTCGCCCTCGCCTGACGCTTACACCCTGAGAATTCGCCACCCGCGGATCGTCGTCGATCCCGCGATACACCAGCCTCATCGAAGCCCGGGCCTGCTGATCCAGCTCTGCTGATCCGCCGAACGTTACGCCTCCTCGCCGATGAGAAGTTTCCCAAGCTGCTGCTTCAGCAAGATGTGATCCACGCTCGCGCTCAGAAATAGAACCGCAACGCAAACTGCATCTGCCGCGGGTTCCGAGCCCCCGTAAACTCTCCGAACCGGGCATTCTCCTGCGCCCCTGTCGCCACATTGAATCGAGCCGTCGCATCCACCGCCGAAAACTGCGTGTGGTTGAACAGGTTGTACGCCTCCCACCGGAACTGCAACCGCATTTTCTCCCGCACCGCGAAGTTCTTGAATAGCGCCGTATCGAAATTGTTGATCCCCGGCCCCCGGAACGCCGTCTTCCCGGCCTTCCCAATGGACCGCTGGGCGGGCATCCGCACCGTCTCCGTCCGGAAGTTCCGGCTGAAAGTCCGTTCGCCCTTGGGCAGCACCGGGTCCCCTGTCAGCACCACCCGGGCTCCCTGCGAAGGCGTCCCCGTGAAATCGAACGCCGTGATCGTCGTCAGCCCGATCCCCAGCGGCTGCCCGCTCACAAAGTTCGTGATCCCCGACAACTGCCACCCGCCCGCCACCAGGCGCAGAGCGCGATACGGCAGCCGTCCGCCCGGCACATCCCAGATATAGGAGATGTTCGCCACATGCGTGCGATCGAAGCCCGCCAGCCCATAATTCCAGACCCGCGGATGAACCAGAGGGCTCACCACTCCGCCATCCGTGTCGTTGTAGTCCAGCGTCTTCGACCACGTCCAACTCGCATTCAAGTCCAGCCCCTTCGAAAACCGCCGCTTCACCTGTACCTGCAGCGAGTGGTAGCTCGAACTGCCCGCCGCGTCGCTCGCCAGAATGTTGTTGTATCCCGTAAAGGGCCGCAGGAAGGGTGCCGGCAGTGGCGAGGCCGTCGTCTGGCTGGCATCGCGATTGGCCGGGTCAAAGTTCGCGCCCATCGGAATCGCATTCAGGTCCCGCTGCCAGAACAACCGCCGCCCCAGCGATGCCGAATAGCCCACATCGCCAATCACGCCCCATCCCAGGTCCTGCTGAATGGCGAAGCTGAAGTTCTGCGAATACGGGATGGACCCCGTCGGATCGGCCGAAAATACGTCGCTCGGGAACACCAGACTGCCCGCCGAACGCAGTCCCGACAACTGCCCGAACGTGATCACCGGCGTGGTCGCGATCGGCGGCTGCGAGACAAAGATGTTCGTGATGGACTCGTAGTACCGCGCGGGATAAATGCCATACCCCGTGCGCAGCGCGGTGCGCCCATTGCCGAACACGTCAATCGCCAACCCGATGCGCGGCGCCCACTGAATCGGCGAGTCCCCATAGAGCCCGCGCGGCGCGCCGCTGCCGGCCACCGTCATGCCGGCCGACGGGCTGCCCACCCCAGGCGCGATCGCGCCGATCAGCGGAGCAGGATAAGCCTGGCCCGTCACCGGATGCACACCCACGCGCGCGTTGCCCTGCCGACCCGGAGCCACCAGACGCGGCGCGTTCGATGCCGTGTAGTTCCCCGGGATGAACGTGGCCGCCTGATTCTGTGTCTCGTAGATCGGCGGCAGCCAGTACCAGCGCACACCCAGGTCCAACGTCACGCGCCGCCCCAGGCGCCAGTTGTCCTGCACGAACCACTCAACGCCACTCGACCGGACATCGAACAGCAGCCGCTTCGTCACCTCGCTGTACTGGTTGAACAGGCCCAAAGCGCCATTCGAATACGCATAGCCGGTGTCGCTCGGATTGTTGACGTTGCGTGAGAAGTCGGCAATCCCATTGAAAACCACGTTGCGGCGCTGCAGGCGCAGGAAGCGCTCCACGTAGAGTCCGGCCTTCACGGTGTGGGCGCCGCGAGTCCATGTGGTGTTGTTGGCCCAGTTGAAGAGATTGTAGCGATTGAAGAGAGGGAACCGCCCTTCAATGATCAGGTTGGCCGCGTTGGGCACGCCCCCATAAGTCGCATTCGGAATGACGCCCAGCGGGTTCACCGCCGCGTTCAACTGCCCTGCCGTGAACCCCACTTTGTCGCGCAGCACCTTGGTCAACTCCGATTCCTCGAACGTATCCTCGGCCGGCTGGTTGAGCCATGTGAAGTTGAATTCGTTCAGCAGCGCGGGTGACAGCACGGCCGTGTGGCGCGCCGTGAAGCTCTTGGGCGTCGTGCCCCAGGTCTTGTTCATCAGCGGCCAGTTGAGCCCGCCGCCGCTCGGAATCCCTACGCTCCCGGTGTGATGCTCATTGAATGACGAATGCGAGAAGGTAAGCGTGTGGTTCGCGCTCAGGTTGTAATCCACTTTGAGCGTGCTGGTCGACTTGGGCAGCTCCGTATCCGCCACGAAGTTGTAGTTGTAGTTCCCACGGCTGATCGTCCGGTCCAGAAAGTTGGGCCGCGGAAACACGTTCAACAGCGCGCGGCCGCTCGAATCCACTCGCGCCGCCGGAATGCGATTTCCCGGAAACGGTGCATTCGTCAGTGGATCGCGAATCGGAATCAGCCGGTTGTTCACATCCAGCGCCGCCGAAAAATCGCCCTGGCGCTCAAGCTCCGTGGGCACCGTCACCTGGCCCGTGCGCCCAACCTTCGTGGGCCAGAACTCCTGGTTCCAGAAGAAGAACAGCTTGTCGCGATTGCGGTTGAACTTGCCCGGAATGAAGATCGGCCCGCCAATGCTATAGGTCCACGTGTTGTACCGGTAGCGCGGCTTGGCCACGCCGTTGCGATTGTTGAAGAAGCTGTTGGCGTTGAACTGTTCGTGGCGCTTGAACAGACTGCCAAGCCCATGGAAATCGCGCGTGCCGCTGCGGGTGACAATCTGCATGTTGGCGCCCGACATCCGCCCAGAATCCGCGGAATAGTTGCTAACCAGAATCTTCACCTCGCTCACTGCGTCCTGGCTCACCGTGAGCTTCAACTGAAAGCCGTTCCCCATGTCGGAGGCAGGCACGCCGTCGATCATCACATTGTTCGTGGCGCGCCGGTTCCCCTGCACGTAGAACTCGGGCGAGCTGTTCAGGTCTTCCTGCGAGGTGCCCACCACCACGCCCGGCAGCAGCTGCAGCAGATCCGTCACGTTGCGTCCGCGCACCAGCAGGTTCTCGATCTGGTTGTTGGTGATGACGGCGGACCGGTCCGCGCTGCGCGTCTCGACCACAGCAGCCTGAGCCGCCACCGACACGGTCTCGGTCACATTGCCCACCTCCAGCGCGATGGTTCCAAGGGAGAGACGATCGCCGGTGCTCAGGATGATGCCTGTGCGCTGCCACTGCTTGAAGCCGCCGGCCGTCACAGTCAAAATGTAGGTCCCGGCATCCAACCCGCTCATCTGGATCTCGCCGCGGTCGTCGCTTGCGGCGTTGCGCTGCCGCCCGGTCTCCGGATGGGTAAGCACGGCCTTGGCCCCGGCGACAGCCAACCCGCTCGGGTCAGCGATGGTGGCAGTGATCGTGCCTGTCGTGATTTGGGCCCCAAGCGGCGGAGCCGCGAGGGTGAGGAGCGGCATCACGGTGAGTGTAAGCCTACGAAAGCGAAGAAGCATCAGCCCTGCCTTTCGTCTTCGATACTATCAACCGGGATTTCCATTTTGGGTCTCCCGGACCCCAACAGTCTACACCAACGCCTCACTCCCGTGCCGGATTTGATCAGAATCCCCTTTCCGAGGGCGGGCC
>Ga0194131_10007287_pt1 | contig 14949 bp, 14 predicted proteins | sample TA2KigO120mmetaG_FD_148631 | JGI IMG/M metagenome (GOLD analysis project Ga0194131, IMG submission 148631) | Freshwater microbial communities from Lake Tanganyika, Tanzania - TA2015053 Kigoma Offshore 120m | ecosystem: Environmental > Aquatic > Freshwater > Lake | place: Tanzania: Lake... | reverse complement strand
TTCGCATCATGCTGCCGCTCTCCCGCCCGGCTTTGGTCATCGCCGGCATTCACAATGCGGTACCGATCTGGAACGACTTCTTCTTTCCGCTTGTTCTGATTCAGTCGGACCATGCCAAGACGCTGCCGCAGGGGTTGACCGTGTTCATGGGCGAGTACTCCACCGACTGGGGTGTCCTGTTCGCCGGGCTCACCCTCTCGGCGCTGCCGCTGACCCTGATCTACATCGCGCTCTCCCGGCAGTTCATCGCCGGCCTAACCTCGGGTGCGGTTAAAGGATGACCCTGCCCTTCGCAACCCCGGCGCTGGTCGTCTCCTGCCAGGCTCGTCCCGACAATCCGCTGCACGGCTCGGACCTCATGGCGGCGATGGCGAAGGCCGCGATCCAGGGCGGCGCCAAGGCGATCCGCGCCAACGGCCCCGACGACATCCGCGCCATCCGCACCGCGACGAGCGCGCCCATCATCGGCCTCAACAAGCTCCGCGACGAGCGACATCCGGTCTACATCACCCCCAGCCTCGAAGCAGCGCGCGCCGTCTCGGAGGCGGGCGCCGATATGATCGCGATCGACGCGACTTCCCGCCCGCGCGCCGGCGAACCGGTCGGCGAGCTGATCCGGATGATCCGCGGCGAGCTGGGCAAGCCGGTGCTTGCCGACGTCGATACGCTCGAGCATGCGCTCGCCGCCCTCGGGCATGGCGCCGATGCGGTGGCGACGACGCTCGCCGGCTACACCGAGAGCCGCGCCAGATCGCCAGGCCCGGATTTCGATCTGCTGCGCCAGCTGGTCGAGACAGTGCGCGTGCCGGTCATCGCCGAAGGCCGGATCTGGACGCCGGATGAGGTCGCGCATGCCTTCGCTCTCGGGGCCGCCGCCGTCGTCATCGGCACGGCGATCACCAACCCGCGCGAGATCACTCGCCGTCTCGCGGCCGGCGTCCCCGGCAACGGCAGATAGGTCTATGATCCTCGGATGATCGGACTGGGTTTCGACGGCGGCGGTACCGGCGCCCGCTGGCGTCTTGTGGACAGCGCCGGGAAGGTGCTGGGCCAGGGCGATACCGGCCCCTTCACCGGGCATATCTTCGACGATGCGGAGCAACAGGCGCGCCAAGCCGCCATCGTCCAGCTCGCTGCCGCGGTCAAGGCCTGCGGCCGGCCGGAGAAGATCGTGGCCGGCATCACCGGCCTCTCGGCCGGCTCGGACACCGCGGCCCTGCTCTCCTCCTGGCTCGCCGCCGCCTTCGACCTCGCCCAAGGCTCGGTCCAGGTCGTCGACGACATGCGCATCGCCTACCGCGCCGCCTTCACGCCCGGAGAAGGCGTGCTCGTCTATGCCGGCACCGGCTCGGTCGCGATGCATCTGGCGGAGGACGGCAGCGCGCTTCGCGCCGGCGGCCATGGCTACCTGATCGACGATGCCGGCGGCGGCTACTGGATCGGCCGGCAGGCGCTCAGCGCCCTGGTCCGGGCCCAGGACGAGGGCCGCGATCCCGGCGCGCTCGGCCAGGAGATCGGCGCCGTGATCGGCAGCCTCGACTGGGAGCACATCCGCCGGCACGTCTATAGCGGGGGCCGCGCCGCCGTTGCCGGGCTGGTGCCGGCGACCGCCAAGGCCGCGCTCCGGGACGACTCGACCGCCAACGCGATCCTGAGTTCGGCCGGCGAGGAACTAGCGCGGTTGGCGCGTGTCCTGATCAACCGGCTCGGCCGTCAGCAGCCGGTCGCCCTGGCAGGCGGCGTCGGCCGGGCAAGCCCCCTGATCTTCTCGCATTTCCGCACCTCGCTGCCCCGCGATGCCGCCCTCCGGCAGGTGACCCAGGCGCCGGTCGAGATCGCCGCCCGCCTCGCCGCCGAGGGCGCCCGGGCGTAGACTCGAGCCGCCATGACGTTCCTCAAATCGGTCTTTGCCGGGCTGATCATCCTGGCCGTCGCGATGCTGGCGAAGCCGCTGCTGGTTCGGGCGCTCCAGGCCAACGCTGCCGGGCCGAACCTGCCTCCCGTGCGGCCGCCGCCCGGCAGCGCGCGGCTTCCGGGCCGGGCCGGGCCCCTGGCCCTGCCCGGGTTCGACCCACGCCCGGAGAACGTCCGGACGACCCTCCCAGCCCGGGAGGAGCCCGAGGACATGCTGGACGCGGTGATCAACGTCCGCCGCATCGAGGGCCGGATCAACGCCGCCTCGACCAAGCGTCTGGCAGAACTCTTGCAACGTCATCCGGACCTCGCCGCTCAGGCGGTACGACGCTGGCTGGCTCAAGGAAATGACCACCGTTAGAATGACTTCCGCTAGAGTGCAGGCGCCCATGCTTGGACTTAAGCCCAAGAAAAAGAAGACGCCTGAGGATCAGGCGAAGGAGATCGTCGACCGCCTGCGCGAGGCGATCGAGAACCCCGACAAGGAGAAGCTCGAGATCGGCCAGACCGGCATGTATCTCAGCGACTGGCAGAAAATGGCCCGCGACGAGATCGCCTCGGCCATCCGCCAGACCCAGATGACGACCTCGATCAAGGAGTCGATGAAGGCGTCCCGCATCGCCAAGCAGATGGTGCGGGCTGGCTTCATGATCCTCTCGGCGACCTTCGCTTTCCTGTCCTTCTGGGGCGGCATCGTCTTCGTCGGCCAGTCTCACGGCTGGGTCTGGGGCGGGCTCGCCGGTCTCTCAGCCGCGGGTTTAGCTATTACTTTCATGATTCTGGGCATGACGTTGAAAGATCAAGACGTATGACCGGTCTCAAGCCCGGTCGGCGCAACCTCATCACCGATGTGGATGGGATCAAGGTCGGCAACGCTGTCGACCCCAAGGCGTGGAGCGGCGCCACTGTGGTCGTCCCGGACGAACGCGCCGTCGCCGGGGTCGAGGTCCGTGGCGGTGCGCCCGGCACCCGGGACATCAACGCGCTCGACCCCTCCTGCCGGGTCGACGCCATCGACGCGATCGTGCTCTCCGGCGGCTCGATGTTCGGCATCGACGCCGCTGCCGGCGTCACCAACGTGCTCGCCGCCTCCGGCCGCGGCTACAGGGTCAACACGGCGATCGTCCCCATCGTGCCGGCGGCGATCCTCTTCGACCTCGTCAATGGCGGCGACAAGTCCTGGGGCGAGGACCCGCCCTACCGGCGGCTCGGCGCCGAGGCGGCCCTTGCGCTCGGAACCGATTTCCCGCTCGGCAATGTCGGCGCGGGCCTGGGCGCCAAGGCCGGGCGCCTCAAGGGCGGCCTCGGCTCCGCTTCTCTGGTCTCGCCGGAGGGCGTCCAGGTCGGCGCGCTGGTCGCCGTGAACGCCTGGGGCGAGACGGTGATGCCGGGCTCGCGCCACTTCTGGGCCTGGCCCTTCGAGCAGGGCGACGAGTTCGGCGGCCTCGGCGCGCCCAAGGGGGCGGTCGACTTGAGCATGCCGCGGCCGCCGGTGCCGTTCTCTCCCGCGGCAAACACGACCATCGCGATCGTCGCGACTAATGTGCGGCTGGACAAGGGCGAGGCCCGTCGCGTCGCGCTGATGGCCGATGACGGGCTTTCCCGCTCGATCCGCCCGGTGCACACGCCTTTCGACGGCGATACGGTCTTCGCGCTGTCGACCGGCAAGATCCCGCTCGGCGACCTCGCCATGCTGACGCTGGTCGGCCATATGGCTGCCGACTGCCTCGCCCGCGCCGTCGCCCGCGGCGTCTATCACGCCGAGACGCTCGGCCGTTTCCCCGGCTGGAAGACCCTCTAGGTCTTGAGCCTCTTTCGCATCCTGACACAGGTCATCAGCCGTCCAGTCCTGAGCGCATGCTCGCCCCGGCCCAGGCTCTCGTAGCCAAGGTGCGCATAGAACGGCTCGGCGTTCAGGGAGGCGTCCAGCTCCAGCACCGCGCACTCGTTCGCTCGCGCCAGGCGCTCGACCTCACCCACCAGCGCTGCCCCGATCCCCCTTCCCGCCGCCTGCGGCGCCACATAGCAGGCACGAAGCTCGCCCCTCGCCGGCACGAGCACCGCCAGTCCGATCACCGCTCCGCCCGCCTCCGCCACCAGCCTGACTTCATCCGGGTCGGCGCTTGTCCGGCGAACCGCCTCCTCGGTGACGGGAAGCGGTGCCCAGTCGTCGATCACCTCGGCCGGATAGTGGCCGGCGGCAAGCGCGCGGATGGCGGTGTGATGCACCTCGACGAAGGCGCACGCATCCTCCTCCCGCATCGGTCTGATGACAAAATCCACCTTCCGACCGTAGCTGCGGATACAAGGATTTCAAATCGGCGCGCATCGCGGCGGTAACCCTTGCCAAGGGCAGCAGCGATAAGCGAGCATTTGCCCTGAACATCAGCGTTTTCCTGGGAGGACACGGATCACCATGCGCAAGCCTATGCTGTTCGCCGCCGCCTTTGCGGCCGCGGCCTTCGCCGCCAGCGGCGCGAATGCCCAGAAGGACTCGATCACGCTGAGCATGGCGCTCGAGCCGCCGCATCTCGATCCGGTCCTGAGCCCGGCCGCGGCGATCAAGGAGATCCTCTACACCAACGTCTACGAGGGCCTGACGCGCCTCGACCGCCGGAGCATGGTACAGCCCGGCCTCGCGACCGAGTGGACGCTCTCGCCGGACGGCCTCACCTACACCTTCAAGCTCCGCCGCGGCGTCAAATTCCATGACGGCACCGAGCTGACCTCCGCCGCCGTGGCGCAGTCGCTGGCGCGCACGACCTCGGCAGAGAGCTCCAATCCGAAGAAGACCATGCTGACCGACAACGGCATGACGGTGGAAACGCCTGACCCGGCGACCGTCGTTATCAAGCTGAAGCAGCCCGTCGGTCTCGTTCCCTATCTCGTCGGCATGGGCGAGGCGGTCGTGGTAGCCCCCGGCGCCATCGCGGATGCGCGCGCCAAGCCGGTCGGCACCGGGCCCTTCAAGTTCGTGCGCTGGAACAAGGGCGACCGCCTGGAGATCGAGAAGAACCCCGATCACTGGAACGCCGCCAACATCAAGCTCAACAAGGCGACCTTCCGCTTCATTCCCGATCCGGCCGCGACTGTCGCAGCGCTGCTCGCGGGCGACGTCGACGCCTCGCCGAACACCGGCGCGGGCGACGCGCTCGATCGGCTCAGGGCTGATCCGAAGCTCAAGGTCGTGGTCGGCAACACCGAGGGCGAGACCATCCTCGCCATGAACAACAAGAAGGCGCCGCTCGACGACGTCCGCGTCCGCCGCGCCATCAGCCACGCGATCGACCGCAAGTCGATCATCGTCGGCGCCGCTGGCGGCACCGCGACCGCCATCGGCTCTCACTTCTCGCCGAACCATCCGGCCTATGTCGACCTGACCGGCGTCTATCCCTACGACCCGGCGAAGGCGAAGGCCCTGCTGGCAGAAGCCGGCAAGACCAACCTGACGCTGTCGCTCCGCCTGCCGCCGCCGGCCTATGCGCAGCGCGGCGGCGAACTGATCGCCGCCATGCTCGAGCAGGTCGGCATCAAGGCGCAGATCGAGCAGCTGCAGTTCCCGCAATGGCTTGAGCAGGTATTCAGGAACAAGCAGTTCGACCTGACGATCATCAGCCACACCGAGCCGCTCGACATCAACATCTACGCCGACCCGAACTACTATTTCCAGTACGGCAAGCCAGAGTTCAAGTCGCTGATCGACATCACGGTCTCGGCCGGCACCGACGACATCCGCAACAAGGCCTTCGGCGACGCGCAGCGCATGCTGGCGGCCGACGCGGTCAACGGCTACCTGTTCATGCTGCCGAAGACCGGCGTGTGGAACGCGAAGATCGAGGGCCTGTGGGAGAACAGCCCGGTGCAGGCGAACGACCTGACCGAGGTGCGCTGGACGAACTAGTCATAATGCTGTCATCGCGGCGCAACCTGCCCAGGGCACGGTTGCGCCGCTTCCATTTGGAGGAGCTTAAGATGCACGTCTTCTCGACCTCGCTGGCCGTCGCTCTTCTCATGACGGCGACCGCCGCTTTCGCTGCCAAGGACACCATCGTCATCGGCATGCAGGACGAGCCGCCGGTGCTCGACCCGACGCAGAACGCCGCTGCGGCGATCGACGTGATCTTCAGCGTCAATGTCTATGAGAGCCTGACGCGCATCGGCGAGGACGGCACGGTGCAACCCAGCCTCGCCACATCCTGGACCGCCGGCGAGGACGGCAAGGTCTATACCTTCAAGCTGCCGAAAGGCGTCGTCTTCGACAATGGCGAGAAGCTCACCTCCGAGACGGTGAAGTGGTCCTTCGACCGCGCCGGCTCGGCCACCTCGACCAACCCGACCAAGCGTCATTTCGGCAACATTGCCGGCATCGAGACGCCCGATCCGGAAACGGTCGTCATCAAGCTGAAGGCGCCGTCGGCTCTCTTCCTCTCCTATATGGCCTCGGGCGGTGCAGCTATCTTCGATCCCAAGTCAGCCGAGAACAACAAGACCAACCCGGTCGGCAGCGGCCCCTACAAGTTCCGTCAGTGGGTCAAGGGCGATCGCGTCGTGCTCGAGAAGTCGACCACCTATCGCGACCCGTCCAAGGCGCAGATCCGCCAGGCGACCTTCAAGTTCGTGCCGGACGCCGCCGCCCAGGTGCCGGCGCTGCTCGCCGGCGACATCGACGCCTTCCCGACCGTCGGTGCGACCGAGACTCTGGATCGCTTCAAGTCGGACAACCGTTTCCAGGTCGTGATCGGCTCGACCGAAGGCGAGGTGCCGCTGATCCTCAACAACAACAAGAAGCCCTTCAGCGATCTCCGCATGCGTCAGGCGGTCAACCACGTCATCGACCGCAAGTCCATCATCGACGGCGCCACCTCGGGCTACGGGCTTCCGATCGGCAGCCACTTCCCGCCGCATCATCCCTGGTACGTCGACCTGACGAACCGCTATCCGCGCGACATCGCCAAGGCGAAGGAGCTGATGAAGGAAGCGGGCTACGCCAACGGCGTCGATGTCACTATCAAGCCGCCGCCCTTCGCCTATGCGCGGCGCTCGGCGGAGATCGTCGCAGCGCAGCTCTCCGAAGCCAACATCCGCGTCAAGATCGAGCCGGTCGAATGGGCGCAGTGGCTCGACGTCGTCTACAAGCAGAAGAACTACGACATGACGGTCGTCGCGCATGTCTCGCCCTGGGACCAGGACAACTACACGCGTGGACTCGACTACTACTACGGCTACAAGAGCGACGAGATGGACGCGCTGATGAAGCAGGCCCTGGTCGAGAGCGACGAGGCCAAGCGCAAGGGCCTCTATGGCCAGATTCAGCGCAAGATCGCCGACGACGCGGTCCACGCCTTCATGTTCCAGCTGCCCCGTACCGGCGTCTACGCCGCCAAGCTGCGCGGCATCTGGAAGAACTCGCCGGTCTCGGTGACCGACCTCGCGGGTCTCCGCTGGGTCGACTGAAGCCCCGGACGACGCATAGCCGCCTGCCAGCCCCCTCCCTCCGGGAGGGGGCTTTCTGTATAAACGCCCTCACCTCATGCTTTCCTTCACCCTCCGCCGGCTTGCCACGTTCATCGCCACGCTGATCGCCACCTCTCTGGTGGTGTTCCTCGTGCTCGAGGTGCTGCCAGGCGATCCGGCGCTGTTGATGCTCGGCATCGACGCGCAGCCGGACGCGGTGGCCGCGCTCCGGGCGAAGCTTGGCCTCGATCAGCCACCGGTCGAGCGCTACCTGGTGTGGATGGCCGGGATGGTCCGGGGCGATCTCGGCATCAGCCATACCTACGGCACCTCGGTCGCGGAGCTGATCGGCGAGCGGCTGGTGGTCACCCTGCCGCTGGCGCTGATCGCGATGACGCTCACCACGATCATTGCGCTCACCTTGGGCGTCTTCGCCGCCTCCAAGCACAACACGATCGGCGACTACGGCGTGATGACCGCGACCCAGCTCGGCATCGCCATCCCGAACTTCTGGTTCGCGATCCTGCTCGTGCTGCTGTTCGCGGTCGCGCTCGGGTGGCTTCCGGCCGGCGGCTTCCCCGGCTGGGACCAGGGCCCGATCGCGCTCAAGTCGCTCATCCTGCCAGCCTTCGCGCTGGCGCTCGTGCAAGCCGCGATCCTGGCACGCGTCACGCGCTCGGCCGTGCTCGAGGTGCTGCGCGAGGACTTCGTCAGGACTGCTCGCGCGAAGGGGCTCACCCGCACGCAGACGCTCTGGCGCCATGTGCTCAGGAATTCGCTGATCCCGGTCGTCACCATCATGGGCCTGCAGTTCTCCAACCTGCTCGCCGGCACCATCATCATCGAGAACGTCTTCTACCTGCCGGGCCTCGGGCGGCTGATCTTCCAGTCGATCAACCAGCGCGACCTGATCGTGGTCAAGGACGTGGTCGTACTGCTGGCGGCCAAGGTCGTCGTCATCAACTTCATCGTCGATCTCCTCTACGCCGTGATCGACCCGCGGCTCAGGACTCAGCGATGAAGCGCGACGGTCTCATCATGCGCTGCCTGCGCCAGCGCAACTTCGTCATCGGCCTGATCCTGGTCGGCATCGTGCTGGCTGCCGCTCTCGTGTCCTATTTCTGGACGCCGCATTCGCCGACGCGGATCAACGTGCCCGGACGCCTGGCGCCTGCTTCCAGCGTGCACTGGTTCGGCACCGATCATTTCGGCCGCGACGTCTTCTCGATGATCCTGGTGGGATCGCGCAACTCGATCGGTGTCGGCCTCGTCGCCGTCACCATCGGCGTCCTCACCGGCGTCGCTCTCGGCCTCCTCGCCTCGGCCAAGCGCGGCTGGGTCGAGGACCTGATCATGCGCATGGCCGACTTCACCTTCGCCTTTCCGGCGATCCTCTCGGCGATCCTGATCACCGCGATCCTCGGCCCCAGTACCTTCAACTCGATCCTGGCGATCGGCATCTTCAACATCCCGGTCTTCGCCCGCATCACGCGCGGCGCCGCCAACGCGATCCTTGCGCGCGACTTCATCCTGGCGGCCCGTGCCGCCGGCAAGGGCCGCATCCGCATCACGCTTGAGCACGTGCTGCCCAACATCTCGAACGTGCTGATCGTGCAGGCGACGATCAACTTCGCGCTCGCCATCCTCGCCGAGGCCGGCCTCTCCTATCTCGGCCTGGGCACCCAGCCGCCGGATCCGAGCTGGGGCCGCATGCTGAACGAGTCCCAGACCTTCCTCTTCCGCGCCCCAATGCTGGCGATCTATCCGGGTGCCGCGATCATGATCGCGGTCCTCGGCCTGAACCTGCTCGGCGACGGGCTCCGCGACGCGCTCGACCCGCGCCTGGCGAGGTCGCGCTGATGGCCCTGCTCGCCGTCGACAAGCTCGCCGTCCATATGCCGAGCCATCACGGTCCTATCCCGCTGGTGCGCGAGGTCAGCTTTTCCATCGAGAAGGGCGAGACGCTCGGCATCGTCGGCGAGAGCGGCTGCGGCAAGACGATGACGGCGCTCGCGCTGATGGGGCTCCTGCCCGATGGCGCCATCCCGTCGGGCGAGATCCGCTTCGAGGGCGAGAACCTCCTGGCCCAGCCCGAGGATCGGCTCTGCAAGCTCCGCGGCAACCGGCTCGCGATGATCTTCCAGGAGCCGATGAGCGCGCTGAATCCCGTGCACACGATCGGCAGCCAGATCGCCGAGAGCCTGATCCTGCATCGCGGCCTCTACCCGGCCGACGCCGAGGCCGAGGCGATCCGCCTGCTCGAACTCGTGCGCATGCCGGAACCGAAGGCGCGCCTCGCGCAGTATCCGCACCAGCTCTCCGGCGGCCAGCGCCAGCGCGTGATGATCGCGATCGCTCTGGCCTGCCGTCCGGACATCCTGATCGCCGACGAACCGACCACCGCGCTCGACGTCACCGTGCAGGCGCAGATCCTCGACCTGATCAACGACCTGGTCGACGAGCTCGGCATGGCACTGGTGCTCATCAGCCACGATCTCGGCATCGTCGGCGACATCACCGACCGCGTGCTTGTCATGTATGCCGGCAAGGTCGTCGAAGCGGGGCCGACGGTCCCCCTCTTCAATCGCCGCGCCCATCCCTATACGCGGGGCCTGTTCGGTGCGCTGCCCGATCCCGGCCGTGCCCGCGGCAGCCGGCTTTATGCGATCCCCGGCACGGTACCCGATCCCTGGCTGGTGCCCGGCGGCTGCGCCTTCGCCGATCGCTGCCCGCTGGTCGAGCAGGCCTGCCGCGAGGCCGTCCCGCCCAATGTCGAGGTCGGCCCCGACCATCGCGCGCTCTGTCGACGTACGGACATGATGTCATGACCGGTCCGCTGGTCCACGCCGAGGGCCTGTTCCGCCACTTCCCGCTGCCGCGGCCCTCGCCCTTCGCGCCGCGCAAATGGATCAAGGCCGTCGACGGCGTCAGCTTCTCCATCGATCCGGGCAAGAGCTTCGGCGTCGTCGGCGAGTCGGGCTCCGGCAAGTCGACGCTGGCTCGTCTGGTCATGGCGCTCGACAAGCCGGACAAGGGCGACATCCAGGTCGTCGGCAGCGACCCTTTCGCGCTGTCGGACGCCGATCTCCGCCGTCACCGGCGGAACTTCCAGATGGTGTTCCAGGACCCGTTCGGCTCGCTGAACCCGCGCCATACGGTCGGGCGCATCGTCGCCGAGCCGCTCGACGGGCTGGCGCTCCAACTGGGCGCGCCGGAACGCGCACAGCGCGTCGCCGAGGCGCTCGGCGAGGTCGGACTTTCCGCGGAGGCCGCGACCCGATACCCGCACGAATTCTCCGGCGGCCAGCGCCAGCGCATCGCCATCGCGCGTGCGCTGATCACGCGCCCCAAGCTGATCGTCGCCGACGAGCCGGTCTCCGCCCTGGACGTCTCAGTGCAGGCCCAGGTCCTCAACCTGATGCAGGACCTGCAGCAGCGTCACGGCGTGACCTACTTCTTCATCAGCCACAACCTCGCCGTGGTCGAGCATGTCTGCGACAACGTCGCGGTCATGTACCAGGGCCGCATCGTCGAGCAGGCCCCTTCGGCGACGCTGTTTGAAGGCCCCCGGCACCCGTACACCCAGGCGCTGATGGCGGCGATTCCCGGAATGGGCTCGACCACGCGCCGCCGCGACCGCCGCGGCATCAAGCTGGCCGCGACCTCGACCGAGACGATGCCGCCGCCGCGCGGCGGCTGCGCCTATGCACCCCGCTGCCCGAAAGCCCAGGAACGCTGCCAGGTCGAGGACCCGGCGCTCCGCGACCTCCAGCCCGGGCATCGCGCTGCCTGCCACTTCGCCTGACGGTACCCCATTGCCCTCGGCCGCCCTCCCCAGCAGGATGGACGGAACGAAAAGTAGGGAGGCGCAATGACCGGCTCGGACATGTCGCTCGCCAGCGGCGGGCGTGACTACACCCCGCATTATCCAGCGGCCGTGGACTGGCGCCAGCCAATCGATCCGAAGCCCGTCTACGAGTTGCTCGACGAAGCTGTCCGTCGTGTGCCCGAGCAGAACGCGATCGACTTCCTCGACAAGAAGACGACCTATGCCGAGCTCTCGGGCCAGATCGACCGCTTCGCCAAGGGTCTCCAGGATCACGGCCTGAAGCCCGGCGACCGCGTCGGCCTGTTCCTGCCGAACTGCCCCTACTTCATCATCGCCTATTTCGGCATCCTCAAGGCCGGCGGCATCGTCGTCAATTTCAACCCGCTCTACGTCGCTAGGGAGATCGAGCAGCAGATCAGGGATTCCGGCACCTCGATCATGGTGACGCTCGACCTGCAGGCGCTCTATTCCAAGCTCCAGCCGATGCTGGAGTCGACGCCGCTCAAGACCGTCATCATCTGCTCGATGGCGCGGGCGCTGCCCTTCATCAAGAAGCTGCTGTTCCCGATCGTGCGCCGCAAGGACCTGGCGACGCCGCCGCGCGACGCCGCGCACCCGCGCTACGAGCAGATCACCGCCAATGACGGCCGCTACCGCCCGATCCCAATCGATCCCGTGACCACGACGGCGGTCCTGCAGTACACCGGCGGCACCACGGGCATCCCCAAGGGCGCGATGCTGACGCATGCCAATCTCTACGCCAACGCCGTCCAGTGCCGCCGCTGGTTCTCGACCTTCGAGTTCGGCAAGGAACGCGTGCTCGGTGTGCTGCCGTTCTTCCACGTCTTCGCCATGACCGTCATCCAGAACCAGATGCTCTCGGTCGGCGCCGAGATCGTGATGTTGCCGCGCTTCGAGCTGGAAGCAGCCCTGAAGACGATCGAAGCCAAGAAGCCGACCTTCTTCGCCGGCGTGCCCACCATGTACACCGCCTTCAACACGGCGATGGCCAAGCAGCCGCGCAACCTCTCCTCGATCCGGAACTGCATCTCCGGCGGCGCGCCCTTGCCTCTCGAGGTCAAGCAGCGCTTCGAGCAGGCTACGGGCTGCCATCTGGTCGAGGGCTACGGCCTGACCGAGGCCTCGCCCGTCACCCACTGCAATCCGCTCGGCGGCGTCGTCAAGGCGGGCTCGATCGGCCTGCCGCTGCCGCTGACGACCGTCGAGCTTCGCGACATCGCCGATCCGACCAAGGTGGTGAAGCGCGGCGAGCGCGGCGAGATCTGCATCCGGGGGCCGCAGGTCATGGCCGGATACTGGAACCGGCCGGAAGCGACCCAGCAGCAGACGGTCGACGGCGCGCTCCGCACCGGCGACATCGCGATGATGGATGAGGACGGCTATTTCTTCATCGTCGACCGCATGAAGGACCTGATCCTCTGCAGCGGCTTCAACGTCTACCCGCGCGTGGTCGAGGAAGCGGTCTACCAGCACCCCTCCGTCGAGGAGTGCACGGTGATCGGCATCGCCGACAGCTATCGCGGCCAGACCCCGAAGGCATTCGTCAAGCTGCAGGCCGGCAAGACCCTGACCCAGGACGAGCTGCTCGCTTTCCTCAAGGACAAGCTCAACCCGATCGAGATGCCGCGGGAGATCGAGTTCCGCGAGGCACTGCCGAAGACGCTGATTGGCAAGCTTTCGAAGAAGGAGTTGGTGGCCGAGGAAGAAGCCAAGGCGAAGGCCAGGGCCTAGGCTAGGCGTCTCTGTTCTGGGCAGCCTCGGCCGCCAGTCGCGCCTCCGGGTCGTGGAGGATCACGCGCCAGCGCGTGCCGCGGCTGGTCCCATCGCGGATCAGCTCGGCATCCGACTGCTCGGCCAGCGCCTGAGCCAGGCCGAGGCCGGAACGGCTGGATCCCGGCGCCGCATCGCCGGCCGCGAAGCCGCGGCCGTCATCCTCGATCGTCAGCACGGCCTCGTTCGGTCCCGTCACCCGCATGTCGAGGCTGATCTGTCCGCCCTCACCCTCGGAGAAGGCGTATTTGACCGCGTTGGTCACCAGTTCGTTGACGATCAGGCCGAGACGAACGGCGCGGTCGGCATCCGTCCATAGCGGGTCGGCATAGCTGCGGAGCACGACCAGCTTCTGCGCGGTCGCATTGGCGATGTCGGCGGCCAGCGCCTCGACATAGCTGCCGAAATTGATGCGATCGACGCTGCCTCGGCTGTAGAGGTGCCGATGCACCGCGGCGAGCGCATGCACACGCTGCATCGCGGCCTTGATCCGCTCCTTTGCGTGCGGGTCGGAAATAGCTCGATGCTCGATATTGAGGAAGCTGACGACGAGCTGCAGGTTGTTGGTGGTCCGATGCTGAACCTCCCGCAGCAGCATCTGGTTTCGCTCGACCTGGAGCCGGAGCTCGTTCTCGACTTGGCGGATGCGGAGCAGCGAGCGGACATTGGCGACGAGCTCGCTGGGCTCGACCGGCTCGGCCAGATAGCCGTCCGCACCGCTGTCGAGGCCGCGCGTCCTGTCGGCCGGCTTGCGGTAGGCGGCCGAGGTATGCAGCACGAACACCGTCGGCCAGCGCTTCTTGATGATCCGGCAGGCCTCGATGCCATCGATTCCCGGCAGCTTCACGTCGAGCAGGACGAGATCCGGCTCCTTCTCCTCGATCGCACCGAGCGCGCGTTCGCCCGAGCACACCTGCTCGACGGCGAAGCCCTGGCTCTCGAGCACCCGTGCCTTGACGTAGCGCGAGGCCTCATCGTCGTCGACGACCAGGATGGCCGGGTGAACGGTCATGATTTCGCTCCCCGGCCGATGGCGGCCGCGGCATCGATGGAGTCGAGCAGCGTGTCGCGCTGCAGGTCACGCTTGGACATGATCGAGAAGGCCGTCGAAAGCCTCTGGCGGGCGACGTCGTCGATGATGGCCGAGGTCAGCATGATCACTGGGATGCGATGCGACGGATCGTCCTGCAGCCGGGAAAGCATGGCATAGCCATCCTCGTCCGGAAAGTTCAGGTCCAGGAGGATCACATCCGGCGCCTCGCGCTGGATCATCTGCATCGCCTCGTTGACGCTGGATGCCTGCCGCAGCTTTCGCCCGGCACCGAAGAGAATCTGCGCGACCGCGTAGCGGGCCGCCTCGTCGTCATCGACATGAAGAACACGCAATGCCGGCTTTCGGTTGAGCAGACGCAGCAGCGAGCGCACCAGGCTGCGGCGCTCCACAGGCTTCTTGACGAAAAGGTCGGCGCCGAGATCGAGCGCATAGGTCTCATCGTCGGTCGCCGTCATCACCACAACGGGGATGGTGCCCGTTTCCGGGCTCGACTTCACTTCCTTGAGGAAAGTCCAGGCGTCGCCTTCGTCGAAGCGGATATCCAGGACGATCGCGGCGGGGCGTTCGGCGGCAACCGCGGCGCGCGCCTCGTCGAGCGTGCGGGTCTGGCGGGTCCGGATCGATGCCGCTTCGAGCAGGCTGGTCGCGACCAGAAGGTCGGCATGCTCGTCCTCGACCACGAGGACCGGCGGCAGCGAGGCGATGGTCGCCGCATCTTCCGCCGTCTCGGGAAGCTGGGTCAGGCCATCGGGCACGATCACGGAGAAGGTCGAGCCCTTGCCGACCTCGCTCGTCACCTCGATCCGCCCGCCGATCAGCTCGGCAAGCTTCTTCGAGAGCGGCAGGCCCAAACCCGTCCCGCGGACGCGGCGCTGGCGCGGCGTGTCGACCTGCACATAGTCCTCGA
>Ga0194131_10007286_pt1:5000-14949 | contig 14949 bp, 9 predicted proteins | sample TA2KigO120mmetaG_FD_148631 | JGI IMG/M metagenome (GOLD analysis project Ga0194131, IMG submission 148631) | Freshwater microbial communities from Lake Tanganyika, Tanzania - TA2015053 Kigoma Offshore 120m | ecosystem: Environmental > Aquatic > Freshwater > Lake | place: Tanzania... | reverse complement strand
TTCGTGCCTGCCCTGGCAGCGTGGCCGTCTGCGCGCACTCAAACCGCTCCGACGGCCACGATCCCGCTGGCGCCCAGGACGCCGCTAAACTAACATTGCAACTGGACCACTCGATGGGGGCAGGTCAAATACTGACCGCGCAGCAAAGGAACGCCCGGGGGGGGTCGTCCGAATGAATTCACGTCGAGCGCGCCGACGGCAACCGAAGGTCGACCCGTTCATCGGGACCATCGACTGGATGGGTTCTCATGCAGGTTCAAAACATTGCAGGTTGTAGGTTGGCGGCAATTTTAACAACCGATTGGGGGTCAATCAGTATGCCGTTTCACACATTTTAGCTGACGTCGCTCAGGCCTCAGCTGTGCGCTTGCATCGGATCCAGCAGCCGGTCCTTTGTTATGATGTTCACCCAATGACCGCAGTGTATCCAGAGGGAAATGGCGGGCGTACGCCCGTCGTACGATACCTCGGACCGGCCCATTTTCAGTCCATCTCGAGCTCTGGTATCTCGTAGGGTGCGGAAAGCTTGATCGTCCTGACCCCCGGACTCGTGAGATCGAGCGACTTCAGGTCTATCTCGCGCAGGGCCTGGTAGTCGATGGTTTTGACGTAGAAGCGGGCGTTGCTCAGATCGGCGATTGTCGTCCACTGGGTCCGCTCGAGCGGCGCCCCAGGAGCAGCAGAGCCGCGCTGGAAGCCCAGCGGAATGTCAAAGTTGTTCATCACGTGCTCGGCCAGGCGAACGGTCTCATCGGCCGTCTTCGGCGGGACGACGCTGGCGGCATAGGCCACTGCACGCACGAAGCGGGATGGCGAGGTGAGGTCACCGGGAAGGCCAAGCATGCCCGCCCCCGTGCTCAGCGGCTTGATTGTCTGCCCAAACAACTCGAGCGGCGGCGGATCGTCGCGCGTGAGCTTTACGTAGTTGCTGAGGTTCTGCACATGCCAGTCGAAGCGTGGCGCATTCGTCATCACGCCGAACGGGTTGTCGTGGGCCACGAGCTTGCCGCCGACGGGCTCGATGACCAGAGAGGCGCCTGTCGCATCATGCAGCGTGTAGTGAAACGGAGGCACAAAATCAGCGCCCGGCTGGACAAGGGAAATGACGCTGATATCGCTGATCGCGGCTTTTACCTCCGCTACCGTGGCAAAGCGCGTCAGCGCCCAAGTCAGAAATTCCCACGGCGCCATGGATTGAGAAGCCTGCGCCGTGGATGGATCGGCATATTCAGCAAAATTCGGGAAATAAAGAATGCCGCCGGCAAGGCCTCGCTCATTCATGCCATCTACGAGAACGGGCAGCCCATAAGCGTTGAGCCCGGTCGTGGCATACTTCGCATTCCATGATAACCCCGTCTGGCCATTGGGACCGGTGGCCGTGAAAGCGTGTTGGCGCGGAATGACAATGGCATCGGACGACAGTTCGAAAGCGAACTCCATGGTCCGTCCATACACACGTGATCCATCTGCAGCCGTCAACACAAGGCTCGTACAGGCAAGCGCCGGCTGTACGCCAACGGCAAAGGCAGCCGCAACGGCAACCAAAATGCGGAGACGTGAGACCAAGGCGCGCATTTTTACCTCCTGACAGGGTGAGTGATCAGCCCCCATCGAATGGCCAGGGTTGAGTGTTAGTGCATGGGCGGCCTCGGCGCCAGAGCGGGCGGCGAAGCCGGCTGTGGTAGCGCAGCCGCCCGCGCGGACTGCTGAATGAAGACCTCCGGGGCTGGGGGCTGGTATCCCAGTGATCCATGAGGGCGCAATGTATTGTAGAAGCGACGCCAGCTTTCCACGATGACCCCGGCTTCGGCGAGCGTGTAGAAGATCTCGCCGTCGAGCAACTCGTCCCGGAGGCTCCGCCGCCATCTGACCTACCGCCGAATCCTTCGGCAAAAAGCGGCCATCGCCGTCGGCGCAGAAGTCCGCGGTGCCGGCTAAGAAGCGCGCGCCCCGCAAGCGAGCGAAAAAGAAGAGCCGCTAGGCGTTCGGGATCAGCGTGTTCGACGGGAGTTTCGGATCGAGCAGCCGCGCCGCCTGCTCCGCGCCGGTGACCGGCAGCTTGGTCTGGTCCAGCAGTCCAATCTGCACCAGCAGCGAGGCTTGGTCCCAATAGATATGTTCATGGGTGATCTGGCCGTCCTTGACGCCGGCCACCACCACCAGCGGGATCGTCACCTTGCGGCCGGTCGGCGGAACGCCCGGAAGGAAGCACTGCATCGGGCAATCGTGGGTGAAACTGATGATCACTTCGTCCACGACCTGGTCGGAGCCTTCGGTACGAGACAGCAATGTCACGCTCCAGTCCTCGGGCAGATGTCCGACGAACCAGGTGGCGTAGAACCGCCGCACCGCCTCGCGGCCATAACCTCCGGTCATGGTCGGCACATTGGTGAGATACGGGCAGTCGCTCATCGTCGCCATGGTCGCGTCGATATCGCGCGTTTCGAACTCGGCGGCGCAATGCGCGTCGAACAGCGCGCCGGGACTTTTCGGGTCTGAAGCCATCGCGCCCTCCTTTAATCCTACATTCCCCAGATGATCAGCGATCTGCGTAAACACTAGCATTCTGCTGGGGCACACGGAAGCCAACCGCGACGTCTGCACGGCTTCGGCGCGTTGGTCGCGGCCCGAGGACCATTCCCGATAAGCCTATTTGGGCGTGCGGCTGGCAATTTTTTGAAGTCATCGCGCCGACCGGTGAGGTCCGCTTCCGGTGCGATTTCGGACGTTCGGCATCGGGGATATGGCGGCCTGAGTTCGCACCACGTCAAGCAACTGATGAAAAGCCCGGCTATACGCAGAACTGCGCACCCGCTTGCTTCCGGAGTGCTTCCGGAAACAGATCCTCAAGATTCGGCGGGAAGTAGGAAGCTGCTAAGTAGCTGATTTAGTTATCCGATTTGGTTGCGGGGGTTGGATTTGAACCAACGACCTTCAGGTTATGAGCCTGACGAGCTACCGGGCTGCTCCACCCCGCGTCAATCGTTTTGCCTTAGCCCCCCGGCCTCGCAAGCCTGCCAGCGCAAGGGGTCGGAACCTATAGCAGGTTCGGAGGAGATGTGAAGGGCGGCTTTACCCGGACGGGTACCCGCCTCAGCGGCTTAAATAAGCGACATATATATATAAGTATGGTCCCGCCTATTTACGATCTCGTCGTAGGGGCAACATCGGCAAGCTCTGGCCAGCCCAGCCAGCGTTGTGTCCTTAAGCCCCTGAGCCGGTAGTCCCCCTCTGGCGTGCGCTCGAACAGCCAGCGGCGCGCCGCGAACCGCTCGCGCACGAGATATGGGAAGGCCGTGCCGAGGATCGCGCCGACCAGCACGTCCATGAAGTAGTGCTCGCCGATGATGATGCGGGCTGCCGCGATCCACACCGCGAGCGTGTAAAGCAGAACCTTGCCGCGCGGCCACAGCATGGCGATCACCGTGGCGAAGGCGAAGATGTTGGTGGCGTGACCGGACGGCATCGCGGCGAAGTCGGGGTCGAACGCGAAAAGCTGGAAGTCGAGCGGGCCGACTAAATCGTAGAGTTTCGGGCGCGCCCGGCCGAGGATGTTCTTGGTGAGATTGGCGATCAGGCCGGCGCCGCCGATGCTCACGAAAACGAAACCGACGGTGCTGGCAATCAGACCGTAGCCGGCGGCGTTGCGGAAACCGCCATTGCGTTGCCGAAGCACAAGCGCGAGCGCGACGACAATGCCCGTTGGGATCAGCATCCAGTTGGACCGCCCGACATGGGTGATGGCCTTGAACAGGCTGCGTATCTCCGGAGGGATGGCGCGCGCCCGTTCCAGAATGAAGGGGTCGATAAACAACATGCCGAAGAAAACGAAGGACAGCGCGAGCACGATCTGCTCGAACCTGGTCAGGTCCCGCAAGCGCAGAAATAATGCCGGCATAGCCAGTCTTGGCCTCTAAGCCGCATAGCGGCAACGATGGCGTAAGTAGAACACGAGCCCGGGTGTTTAGCCAATCCCGCCCATTGCTCAACTAATGATGGGCATGCCCGCCATGATCTTGCTTCTCTGGCGCTTCGGAGCCGATCGTGAGCGTAATTTCGACGGCACCTGCTTTGGCGAATTCGAGCGTCAGGGGCAGCGTGTCACCGGCAGCGAGTCCCCTTTCCAGACCGAGCAGCATCAAATGCGCTCCGCCAGGCTTGAGCGCGAGGACCTTGCCTGCCTCGATTGCGATTCCGTCCTTTATCTGACGCATTTGCATCACGCCGTCAGCCGTCATGGTGGTCTGATGCAACTCGACCGCTTTTGCTTTTGGCGAGCTGGCGGCCTCGAGGACATCGCCGGCATCGCTCTCATTGGCGATCGTCATATAGGCGGCGCTGGTCGTGCTTTGCCCCGCCGTGGGCCGCGCCCAGGCGTCGCTTACCTGGATGCTCCGCTCCTCAGCCCAGGCCCTGAAAGCGACAAACAATAAAGCGGCAAGCGTAAGCAGTAGGGCGACGCCGATCTCAACGGCACGAAGTCTGCTAAGACCGAACATGTTTTCCTCGACCGAAGGCGATCTTTGCCCTACCGGCGCTGTATCGGATGGGTTCCAGATGACTTGGTCTCCTCTCTACGCCCCGTTTCTAACCAATGTCTTGCGCCCTGGTGTCGCTGCGGCGCTCCGTCGCTTCTCAATTAAATGACCTTAGGGGGTGATGGCGCGGCTTTCCTGCAAAACAACCGCGTCCTGCTCATCCATGTCGACGCCGAAACCGGCGTCCTGACCGTAAATATCCGGCCTGAACTGGGCGATGCCGTTCTCGGTGGCGAAAGCGCTGAGATAGACGAAATGCACTGGCACCGGGCTCTTGAGCTTGACGTCGATCTTCTTACCGCTGGAGATCTGGTCCTCGACCTTGGCGAGTGTCCAGCCCTGGTCGGAGAGCAGCCAGGCGACGAGCTCGAAGACCCGCTCCACCCGCACGCAACCCGACGAGAAGGCCCGCATGCTCTGACCGAAAAGGGTCTTGAGAGGCGTGTCGTGCATATACACCGCATGCTTGTTCGGCATGTTGATGCGCACCAGCCCGAGCGCGTTTTGCGGACCTGGGTCCTGGCGGAACTTGTAGCTGACGACTTGCGGCGACGCCCAATCGACTGTGGCAGGATCGAGCGGCGCCGCGCCCCAAGCGGGCATCACGTTGAAGCGCTGCTCGTAGAAATAATTGGGATCCTTGCGAATGGTGGGAATGAGATCGTAGCGCGCCACGGTGTCGGGCACGCTCCAGGTCGGATAGAAATTGACCTCGACGATCTTGGCGGCGATGGCAGGCGTAGCACGCTGCGGCTTGCCGACCACCACGGCGCTGTCGAGGGCAACCTGGTTACGCTCGATGGCTTGCGCGATATAGACCGGGACATTGACGAGCACATAGCGCGGCGTCTTCGTAATGCTCATCAATTTCTGCACACGTGACAGATTGGTCTGCAACTGGCGCAAGCGCTCGTCCGCGCTTACGTTCAATGCGCGCAGAGTCCGGCTGTCAACGAAGCCTGTCACCCGCAGGCCGTTTCGGATTTGGAAGCGGGCAAGGCCTTCGAGAAATTCCTGGTCGAATTTCGGGCTACGGCCGGCGCTCGGCGGCAGGTCGCCTTCGAGCACAAGGTGATGCCTGATGGCGGCGATTTCCGCCGACGTGTCGCCCTGCCTGAGCGTCACCTTGCCGCTGATGGGCTGCCAACCACCGGAGGAGACGATCTGCTGGTAGCGATGGATGGCCTGTTCGAGCCCCATGATCGCCCCTTCGCTCACGAAGGGTACGTTCATGCGATAGTCGGGGCTCAAGCGATTATAGAGATCGTTGCGGGCTTGATCGCGCCGCGCCCTGTCCTCCTTGGTCACCGGACCTGAATCGGTGAAGGCGCCGAAGGGGTTGAACTGGTTCTGCGCGCCGGCTTCTCCCGCCACGATGATCGGGCCGAGCGAGCCGGCAAGCGCCGCCGCGGTCAGAACGATACGGACTCTCCGCCGCTTGGTAAGTCTATCAACGGTCATGCAGCGGCAAATTCCGTCTTCAAGGGCTGTGATTCGTTTGAGGGCAGGTGACGAATAGTGGCAGGATTTGATGTCATAAAAATGGAGGCACTGAAAGACGTCGTGTGAGCGCAACCACGACTTGTCGTATAGAGGCCAATAAGGGAGAATAATTGCATGAGGAAATGGTGTCTTATTCTCGGCTTTCTGGCCGCGAGTTGCCTGCCGTCCCGCGCCAACGATTCGACGGCCGAGCTTGCTACCGGTGGCTTAAGATTCGTGACCACGCCGGATATCGAAATGCACTCCGAGGATCTGTTTATTTCGCTCGACCGGATCAAGGTGCGATATGTCTTCTTCAACACCTCGGACAAGCCGGTGACGACACTCGTTGCGTTTCCGATGCCGGACATCGTGGTCAACAGCCTTGACCAGAACGTCGCCTATCCTACCGACAACCCAGAAAATCTTCTGGACTTTCGCACTCTGGTCGACGGCAAACCCGTCGAGGCTCAGGTCGAGCAGAAGGTCTTTGCCGCCGGCGTTGACCGGACCGATTTTCTACGGAAGCTGGGCATTCCGCTCGCGCCGCAATTGCAAGCCACGAACGCCGCTCTCGACAAGCTTCCCGAAACGACACGGGATGAACTCGTGAAGCTCGGAATGGCCGAAATCCTTGAATACGATTCCGGCGCCGGCATGCAAAAGCATGTCGAGGCGCGCTGGACTCTGAAGACCATTTATTATTGGGAGCAGACCTTCCCCCCTCAAGCCGAGCTCGTGATCGAACACAGCTACCGCCCGAGCGTCGGATCGTCGGTGGCGACGTCTCTCGGGCAGGACTGGGCGCGGAAGAACGGCGGATACCCCGACTACGACAAATACTACACCGACCGCAATTTCGTCTCGACCGTCGAGAAAGCGACGAAGGCGGCAAAGGAAGGCGCTATTCCATTCACCGAACAGCGGATCGACTACATCCTGAGTACCGGGGCCAATTGGAGCGGACCGATCGGCAATTTCCGTCTGGTCGTCGACAAGGGCGACCCGAGCAACCTCGTGAGCTTCTGCGGCGATGGCGTGAAAAAGATCGGCCCCACGCAATTCGAGATGAAGAAATCCGACTTCGTTCCCGACGGCGACTTGAACGTGCTGATCCTCAGCAAGCCGCCGGCCTGATCGCGGAAAGCAGACGGTCGATGAAGGACGCCTGACCGGGAAGGATTTTCGTGCGCGCCTCAGCAGACGTGAACCATCCGGCGCGATCGATTTCAGGAAAGGCTTGCTTACGCCCGCTCTTCGGCGGCCATTCGAGCTCGAATATATTCGATTTGAGCGCGGCGGGATCGAAATCGCCTTCGGCCGCGAAGGCGGTGATCACTTTGCGGCTTGGCTGAGCAAGCTCGCCGAGATCGATATAGCCGGCTTGCGGCGGCATACCACCAGTCTCCTCCGCGAACTCACGTTTGGCGACGGCGAGCGGGTCTTCGCCTTCGTCGTATTCGCCCTTGGGGATCGACCAGGCGCCGGCGTCTTTCTTCGCCCAGAACGGCCCACCGGGATGCACGAGCAGGAGCTCGAGCGCTTCGCCCGAGCCGCGATACAGCAAAATACCGGCGCTCAATTTCGCCATGCCGTGAGATTAGACGCAAAAAAACCGCCGCGGAAATGATCCGGCGGCGGCTTCTTGCTTCGTGGTCAAACCCACAATCGTGAAAGAGGGGAACGCGCAAAGCGCGTTGATCTCGATGAGGGCTCTGGCAGGCCCTTTGCTCTAGTCCGCCCTTGGCAAGCCTGGCGACGACCTACTCTCCCGTGCCTTAAGACACAGTACCATCGGCGCTGGAGCTTTTCACGGCCGAGTTCGGGATGGGATCGGGTGTGCACGCTCCGCCAATATCACCAGGCCAGCGAAGGACGGTGAAGGACAATTTGAATCTGGTCTTATTCGCCCATCAGAGATGGACACTGACAATGAAAGCAATCAAGCCGATCGAGCGATTAGTACTGGTTAGCTTCACGCATTGCTGCGCTTCCACACCCAGCCTATCAACGTGGTGGTCTTCCACGGCTCTCAAGGGAGAACTAGTTTTGAGGGAGGCTTCCCGCTTAGATGCTTTCAGCGGTTATCCCGTCCGCACTTGGCTACCCTGCTGTGCCACTGGCGTGACAACAGGTCCACTAGAGGTGCGTCCATCCCGGTCCTCTCGTACTAGGGACAGATCCTCTCAATTCTCCTACACCTGCGGCAGATAGGGACCGAACTGTCTCACGACGTTCTAAACCCAGCTCACGTACCACTTTAATCGGCGAACAGCCGAACCCTTGGGACCTGCTCCAGCCCCAGGATGTGATGAGCCGACATCGAGGTGCCAAACGATGCCGTCGATATGGACTCTTGGGCATCATCAGCCTGTTATCCCCGGAGTACCTTTTATCCGTTGAGCGATGGCCCTTCCACGCGGGACCACCGGATCACTAAGGCCGACTTTCGTCTCTGCTCGACTCGTCAGTCTCGCAGTCAGGCAGGCTTATGCCTTTGCACTCGACAGCTGATTTCCGACCAGCTTGAGCCCACCTTCGCGCGCCTCCGTTACTTTTTGGGAGGCGACCGCCCCAGTCAAACTACCCACCATGCACTGTCTCGGACCCGGATTACGGGCCGCGGTTAGATATCCATGATCACAAGGGTGGTATTTCAAGGTTGGCTCCCCGAGAACTGGCGCTCCCGGTTCAAAGCCTCCCACCTATCCTACACATGCCACCACGAATACCAGTGCAAAGCTATAGTAAAGGTTCACGGGGTCTTTCCGTCTAACCGCAGGAACCCCGCATCTTCACGGGGAATTCAATTTCACTGAGTCTGCGTTGGAGACAGTGGGGAAGTCGTTACGCCATTCGTGCAGGTCGGAACTTACCCGACAAGGAATTTCGCTACCTTAGGACCGTTATAGTTACGGCCGCCGTTTACCGGGGCTTCGATTCAAGGCTTGCACCCCTCCTCTTAACCTTCCGGCACCGGGCAGGCGTCAGACCCTATACGTCGCCTTGCGGCTTCGCAGAGCCCTGTGTTTTTAGTAAACAGTCGCCACCCCCTGGCTTGTGCCCCCCACGCCTGGTTGCCCAGACATGGGGCCCCCTTCTCCCGAAGTTACGGGGGTATTTTGCCGAGTTCCTTCAACGCAGTTCTCTCAAGCGCCTTGGTATTCTCTACCAGTCCACCTGTGTCGGTTTAGGGTACGGTCTGATGTGGGGGCTATTTCCTGGAACCCTTTCGCTGCCAGTCCAATCCGATAAGGACTGACAACTTTTGGGATTCGTCACACACCCACTGGCTGAGGAATATTAACCTCATTCCCATCGACTACGGCTTTCGCCCTCGCCTTAGGAGCCGGCTAACCCTGCGCTGATTAGCATTGCACAGGAACCCTTGGACTTTCGGCGGGAGTGTCTCTCACACTCCTTATCGTTACTCATGTCAGCATTCGCACTTCCGATACCTCCAGGCCGCCTCGCGGCAACCCTTCACAGGCTTACGGAACGCTCCGCTACCGCGCATACTTGCGTATGCACCCGCAGCTTCGGTGGACGACTTTAGCCCCGATACATTGTCGGCGCAAAAATCCTTGTTTAGACCAGTGAGCTGTTACGCTTTCTTTAAAGGATGGCTGCTTCTAAGCCAACCTCCTGGTTGTTTTGGGATTTTCACATCCTTTCACACTTAGTCGTCACTTGGGGACCTTAGCTGGCGGTCAGGGCTGTTTCCCTTTTCACGACGGACCTTAGCACCCGCCGTGTGTCTGCCGGATAGTACGTCTCGGTATTCGGAGTTTGGTTAGGTTTGGTAAGTCGGTGAGACCCCCTAGCCCATCCAGTGCTCTACCCCCGAGAGTATTCGTCCGACGCTCTACCTAAATAGATTTCGCGGAGAACCAGCTATTTCCAGGTTTGATTGGCCTTTCACCCCTAGG